>Ga0081540_1000614_pt1 | contig 33870 bp, 33 predicted proteins | sample TabmetS2T1R1_FD_71024 | JGI IMG/M metagenome (GOLD analysis project Ga0081540, IMG submission 71024) | Tabebuia heterophylla rhizosphere microbial communities from the University of Puerto Rico - S2T1R1 | ecosystem: Host-associated > Plants > Roots > Rhizosphere ...
TCGCGTGTCTCTAACTCCAGGGTAGTCTTCTTCTCACCACTACAGGCAACGACCGATACATGGCCGCCGCCGCCCATCAGGGTGACAGAGGTTTCGTGTTCATCGATAACTTCCAGGCCTATGCCTTGCGGCCCAAAATAGTTTTTGGCATAGGCAATGGCTGCCTGCGGTGCGAGAGTTGTCGTGACTTCATAACGCATGATTTTTCCTCCAAACAGAGTGTACTTTCTAAGGAGAGTGCAAAGCGCGTGCCATGCCTGAGCCCAGGCTTGTGGTGTTCCGTCCCTCTGGCGCAGGCAGATGAGGATAAGGGCGGATACCTTTAGCAGCTATGGAGCAAGGTTGGTACCGACCCTAGTCGGGAGGCAAGGTGAGATGGGGCAGAAACAACGGGAAAAGCTCAGCGAACCGCTCGTGGTTCTTTACTTTTGTCTCTTTAGCCTTGGCGCATTCACTCCCTGGCTACGAGGGGCAACGTCACCGTACACGTGGTGCCTTGGCCTGGCGCACTTTGGATGTCGATGGCCCCATGGTGAGCCACGACGATTTCACGCACGACATAAAGCTCTAGGCCTGTCCATTCCGAACTCATACTATAGAGAGGTTCAAAAAGGATCTCCAACCGCTCTTCGGAGATGGCACTGCCAGTATCTCGTATCTCAACAATACTATGGGAGGCAGTGCGCCGACCCCGCAGGGTAACAGTGCCGCCCTGCGGTGTAGCGTCCAGCGCCCGCTGCAGCAGATTCACGAAGGCATGCTGTAAGGTCCCTTTGTGGAGGGACACAGACCCGAGGCGCGCGAGCCCTTGCAAATGGAGCATGACCCCACGGGTCCTCGCCTGCTCCTGCATGACGCGCCCGCACTCGCGTAGAAAATTGCCCATATCCTCAGGCTCATACTGCACTACAGCGAGACGGGCAAGGGCCAGATAATCCTGCATAATGTCATACAGACGTTTGACTTCCATTCTGATGTCCGTGAGGGATTCCATCATTTGGGTACGGCTATCAAGCGTCGGACACTGGAGTTCCCCCTGCACCACATCCGCATGAAGGAAGATCGCATTCAGAGGATTGCGGATCTCATGGACTATCTTCCCAGCGATATCGCCTAGCAGAGCACTATGTTGGACCTGCCGAGCCATCTGCTCCAAGCGCTGATGGAGTTGCTTCTCGCTCTCCGTCAAAGCGTTGTCGAGCGTTTGGCGCACAGCGGGGGGCAACGCAAGTTCAGTGAGGCACTGGCGCAGGGCGGTCAGTTCCGGAAGCTGTCCTTGGGCTTGTTCAACGTTCGCCATGGCATTATCTCCTCCTGCACGCACCATCTAAGCGATCTCATACACGAGTCGAGGTCTATACAGAAGAGAGGTATAGAGATGCTGGTGCACTTGGTGCATAGGAAGCATACGTTGAGCCTCCTCGGGATGCAATCTTTATACAGAGGGCTGCAGTATTGGGTCTACTGTGTGGTTGGGGCAAGATAGTTCACAGACAGAGAGATCCTTCTCTCATTCTGATTGTTAGTCTCTCATTATGAGAAAATTGCCGCAGTATACGAGCTTGCTGACCCCTTCTTAGCCAAGCAATAATAATAGGAAGAATAGGAGAAATACGTACCCTAGCCAACCAGGAACACACACGCCAGCAGCACGTACCGTGCTCATATAGTCGCATGCCTGCCGTACTGCAATAACCGCGGCAATGAGCATCCACATGGCTGTAACGAGAAACGCAATCCCGGTAAGTCCTGGTATGGCTCCAAAGATGCGGAGCATCCCAGGGGCGCTGGCAAAGCCAAGCGTACGCCATAACTCTCGGTGACTTACTGAAGTCTGGGATACAGGGAAGAGTTTGACCCCTATTATATAGGTCATAAAAGTCCATATATACCATGCGAGCAGCGCCACAAGCCCTCCCATGACCAGTCCGCCTAGGCCGGCATGCGTAAAAGCCCCTATGGTAGCGGCCAGGCTAGAGAGTAATACGACCACCAAGGCTTGACGCGTGGCATATTTATCCGTTTTAACCTCTTCATACAAGCGTGGTTCAAGCTTCGCAGCACGTATCATGCGTGCTATGAACTGCACTACGTAATCTCCTTGTTTCCCCTGGCTCCCTGATAAAGTACTCTATAAGCCCACACAATCGAGCAAGATCCATGCTATTTTGCGTCTATGTTCTTTCTGAGTATTACTCGGGTTCTGCAAGACGTGGCCTCGGAGCATGCCGCAGTGCGTGAGCGTCGCATGGCTGCGTCAGACAGACGACTACCACTGGTACAGAATTTGCTCAGTCTCGTAGTTATCTTAGGGACAAGGCTTGGCCTCGTCTCTATGGTGTTACCTGGTATGTACCGGTGGCCGAAGGCTGAGAACTGTACGCTTGCCCCTTCCAAGACGCATCTAACTCACTACTATATAGAGGTGTAAAACTGACTCTGGGCGGCCAGGGTGTACGCATCACGCTCAAAGACGGGTATGGCGCCTGTTACAAGGGTTCGCCTCGAGCCCCTTATCCCAGCATGGGATAGGAAAGAAGCGAGAAGAGGAGAAAAAGGTATGAACAAAATTGCGTTACTCATGGGTGGCGTCGGTCTCGGTGCCGGGCTCATATACATGTTGGACCCTGAACGGAGAGAACAGCGCCGCGCCATGGCACGGACGCAACTCGAGAGATATCGGCGCCAGACTGACGACCGCTGGTATCACACCACGCGAAGCCTGGGCCGTCAGGCGCGTGAATTCTTAGCCATGGCACCTCTGGCACGCAGGTATCGGAGACCGAGACCGGCAGAGCTGCTGCTAGCCCGTGTGGAGCAGCTAGGGCTCCTGAAGGGCATCCTGACGCTTGGCTGTACGGGGCTCGGCGCTGGTATGATGTATGTGCTCGATCCCAAGTTGGGCAGAAGGCGTCGTGCTCTCGTACGCGATAAGGCACAGGCCTACTGGCGCCGCATGGGGAAGTTTATCAGTCAAACTGCCCGCGACGCACGCCAGCGCACCTATGGCCTGATTGCAGAGACCCAGACGCAGATCAGAGAGGCTAATGTACCCGAGGATGCAGTCTTAGTGGCACGGGTGCGGGCACAGATTGGGCACGTGCTCTCCCAGGCAGGGGCCGTTGATGTGGCCGCCCATCAGGGACGCGTCACACTCAGTGGCTCAATTGCCACGCACGAGGTAGAAAAACTCCTGTCGGCCGTGGCTTCGGTTGCCGGCGTCACTGCAGTAGTCAATCACCTAGAAGTCAACCATGCTGCGGCATCCGCGGCAGGCGGGCGGCACAACAATGCCACGCGCGCGGGAGATGGCTGGGGTGAGCGCCTTTAGGCGCTCATCTCTTGCGGTCGCAGGCCCGTCAGGGCTACAGTGTCATCTTACCTCTGTCTCCTCTCTCAGCGCTTTCCACTCTCTCAATACGAGATAGATACCTCCCGTTTTGCGGCAGAGGGGCATGACCGTCCAGCGCTTTCCCCTTGGCATCTCCTCTATACAACGCACGAGCTAGATGAAGAAACCTCTCCCTCATAACGATGCGCCAAGGAGTGGTATAAAAATTGCTTTCCATAGCCTTACTAGCAAGAGAGATGCATCTGTTCAAAATACATCAATAGTAGGCGGCGCAAGTCAAGAAAGGGTAAGAGCATGGAAACTATTGTGTATCGGAAGACAGAAGAACAGCCGTGGATACAGGAGCTGCTCGCCAGCGAGCGTACGAACAGCATAGCCGACACGCCCAACGCTATCCACGAGACGGGTCCACTCTCCCTGGATCTCTTTTTTCCTGTAGTAACCGAGGAGGAGATGGTCACCTGGACGCACTGGCTCCCCACATGTCTGGTCTTTGATTGTGCGAGTGTACACACCCATGCGGATGTGATCAACACGCTCACACAGCTGAAAGCGCCACCAGAAGTCCTGGAGGAATTTCACTGGTCCTGGAAGCTTGGCTTATTTGAGTCCTACGAAATACGCACCCCGGTGCGCACTGACGCACGGGACCCCCTGTTACTTGGACGTGTAGGGGAGCAACGCTATCGTCTGGCCCTTTGGGGGGAAAGTCTCTTACCCCTGGAGCAGATTACCATGCTAGTGCAACAGAGTCTGGCTCTGAGGACACGAGTGGAAAAACGCAAGGGATGGGTGGCTCTTGGGGGGGCACTCTTTGGGCTTGCCATTGGGTCATTGTGGGCGTGGCTCGCACCGGTGCCTCAACCTATAGGCATAAGTTTCTTGTTTGCCTTCATTGGCTTTTTCTTGGCATGGCTGCCCACATTCCTCTATACGCCGGAGAATCGTCAGCACGATTTTCTCGATCGCTATCGTTGCTAGCGCAGCCAGCAGTGAGCGGTCCAGGACAGCAGATTGCGTGTTACAGCCGATCACGCATGTGATCGGCTGTCCGCGGCGATGCCGTTCCGATACGCTCTAGCCCTGATTCTTTCCATGTTTTTCAGGAAACTCATGGGTTCTGCCTCCATCAACACACACTGTCAACAACGCGAGTCATCTGCCTACGGCCGTGTGTTGAGTACGCAATTTTCACACCATGAGCGTCGTGACATGATAGACAGAAAGTGGTCGGCAGAGCAGGATAAGAGGCACAAATTTGGCACGAAATTTGCCGCAATTCTTTGAAAAGAAAGTACAGGAGAGCTGCGTTCTATTGCGGTGTACCATCCTCATGTATCAAACTTCTCGTCCACAAAGGACACCTATGCAATGTTAGTGATCGGTCCGTCCCTGCCTGTAGTACGGTATTTGTGGTCATTCTCACGCTCCAGGCATCCTCTGCCAGGGCACTGGCATTTCTTCTGCTTCAGAAAGTTCGCTATGAACCCTCTCCCCTTGCTCACATGCCGCCGTAGTGCAGAGCACATGTGCCTGTACCATAGGCGTCGGGATATCTGGGTACAACCCCGGCTACCAGAGTGCGCATTGATACATCCAACACGAGGGAGAGAGCCATACCAACCCGGATGCCCACGGACGAATCTCTCGATACCACGCCACTCCTGCATATACTCAAGGCCTCAGGAAGGGCAATTTTTAGGGACGACGTTCGCCAGGTTCAAGCGTCTGCAGCCACGCGACGACTACGGCGGTGGGACAGGTGTCGGCCTGACTAGTGCCAAAAATCATCGAACGTCATGGTAGCACTCTCTGGCGGAGTCGATCTATGTTGGTGCAGTACATTCTACGGCAGGTAACGGATCATCCTATCATGTGCTGTACGGATGGAGAGAGCACCCCGGATCCCCCTATGTCGCGGCACCTAGGCAGAGGCACAGGACACTCCATGCCCAGCACACCCTCTGTTGGCTCTCTGCCTTCCCGCCGTAGACGGATACGAAGTCTTACGGTGATCAAACAGGACGCACGATTGTGGACCATCCCTATAGTCGTATCCACCACTGCGCCCCAGCCACACGATATAGACGTGTGTTATCAGCTCGGCATCAATGTCAATAGCTATATGGTGAAACCCATGGAGTTCGAGGGCTTGAGGTATGCGCTGGAGCTGCTGATGCGGTACTGGTTCAGCGTGGTCACCCTGCCCGAAAGGAGATCACCGTGATGGCGCAGACGCCATTGACTATCCTGTGTGTGGACGATAGCACGGTGGACCGCACGCTCTATCGCCATTTCCTGAGCAGCACAGGGATCTATACCTTTCTTGAGGCAGCTACTGGCGAAGAAGGCTTGCGCTCGTGCCAAACCACCCAGCCAGACTGCCTGATACTGGACTTCTATCTGCCGGACATGGATGGGTTTGAGTTTCTCGATACCTTGCAAGCGGAGACCGTCTCCCTCCCCTATCCGGTGATCATACTGACAGGGCAGGGGACAGAACAGCTGGCCGTACAGGCCATGCACCGTGGAGTACAGGACTATGTAGTAAAAGATGATCTCTCGGCTGGCACCTTGCGCCGCATCATCGCCAACGCAGTCGACAAATTCCGTCTGCAGCAGATGCTGCAGACGCACCGCAGCCTGCTGCAGGAACAAAATCTCGCCCTGCGCCAGCAAGAAGAAGCTCTCCAAGCCCTCAATGCCGCGCTTGCCCAGCAGGTGGCGGAGCGCACCGCCCTGTTGGAGTTGCTGCAAGCCATCACCGCCGCGGCTAACGAGGCCACCAGTCCCGAGGCGGTCCTGCAGTTGGCGTTGGATCAAATCTGCGCGTACACTGGCTGGCCTGTTGGCCATGTCTATCTCGCCGCATCAGACGGCTCGGGTCTGTGGATGTCCAGCCCCATCTGGCACCTCGACACGCCGGCGCGTTTTGCAGCGTTCCAGCAGGCCACACAGACCCTGCATATGCCTATAGTAGAGAATGACATCATAGGGCACGTCATCACTTCTGGTCAGCCAGAGTGGCATGGCGATGTGACCACAGACCCAGCGTTTCGCCGCTCAGCGAGTGCAAAAGAAAGCGGACTGCATAGCGTTTTTGCCTGTCCTATCCTGGTAAGCCGAGAAGTCGTAGGCGTGATGGAGTTCTATGCTCCCAAGATGCAACAACCACATGCCATGCTGCTCGATTTTGGTGTGCAAATCGGTATCCAACTCGGACGAGTGATAGAACGGCAGTACGCAGCAGCACAATATCAACTGCAGCAGGAGGCGTTGTACCAAAGTGAAAAACTCGCGGCCATGGGTTCCCTACTGTCTGGTGTGGCCCACGAGTTGAATAACCCCCTGGCAGTAGTCCTCATGCATGCCGATCTCTTGCGAGAAGAACTCGGCCATAGCCCTTTGCTTGAATTGATCGACGAGGTGACGCGGGCCGCCGAACGTTGCAAGCGCCTGGTGCACGCTTTCCTCACCCTGGCACGCCAGCACACCCCGGAGCGTACGGCAGTGTCCCTCAACTCTCTGGTCACCGATACGGTCGAACTGCTGGCCTATGCGCTACGGGTGGACAATATTACCGTACACCTGGAGCTGGCCGAGAAGCTCCCACTTCTATGGGCTGATGCCCACCAGATACAGCAGGTGATCACGAGCCTTATCACCAATGCACACCAAGCGCTGCGCGAATCGTTGGCTCTGCGGCAGTTGACCCTGACTACCCGGTGTAATGCGACGCGTACGTGTGTCACGCTCGACGTGACAGACACTGGTCCCGGCGTTCCCCCGGCACTACAAGCACGCATTTTCGAACCCTTCTTTACCACGAAACCGGTGGGCATTGGCACAGGGTTGGGGCTTTCCCTATGCAAGGGAATCATCGAGCAGCATGGCGGTACTATCACTGTGACGAGTCAACCAGGGCAGGGCGCTACCTTCTGCGTCGAACTACCCGTTAAGGCCGTCTGTGCGCCAGCGCCCGTCTCTCCAGAAAGGGACCAAGTACCTGCGATACCTGACAAATCTATCCTGATCATCGATGACGAACCCAGTATTGCCAGCGGCTTAAAGAGGCTACTGAGCCGTGATGGCTACACTGTAGAGACAGTAGCAAATGGGCACTTAGCGCTGACGAAGCTCCGAGAGCGCTCCTATGATCTGTTGCTGAGTGATATGCGCATGCCGGAAATCGACGGGCCGAGTCTTTACCGGACACTGGAACGCCAGTATCCGCACCTACTCCGGCGCGTTATCTTTCTCACCGGAGATACGCTCAATCCCGAGACCAAGAGGTTCCTTGATCAAAGCGCGGCGCCGTGCCTAACCAAACCCTGTACGGTTGCCGAGATCCGACGTGCCATTCAGCAGGTCCTGGAAGCGGAGTGACACGAGAGCAATGCATGTGCAGCATGGTCGATAGCGATCTGGATTCAAGGCGTTTGGCTGACGTGGTTGGAGGTGTCATCGCCCCAGGTAGGTAGCCGATATCTACACGTGCGTGCAGACTGTGCAGGTCTGCCTGGTGATCACTGAATCTGGTATTCCTTAAACTTCCGATACAGCGTCGCTGGCCCAATATTTAAGAGGCGAGCCGTAGCCTCGCGGTTCCCATCCGTATGGCGGAGAGCCTGGATAATAGCCTCGCGCTCGATCTGCGCCAGTGTGGACTTGGCAGGAAGCACAAAATATTCGTTGGTATTGAGTGGGGCTTTCTCCTGCTGCTCTTCAAGATAGAGGTCTGCCAGCGCAATGGTAGAGCTTCTGGCCAACACGACAGCACGCTCGATCACGTTTTCGAGTTCACGCACATTGCCTGGCCAGTCGTACCTCATCAAATGCTCGATAGCCTCCTGCTGAATGGCCGTGATCTCTTTGCAATTTTCCCGTACATACTTTTGCAAGAAATGCGTGGCTAATAGGGGAATGTCCTGGAGGCGTTCACGCAGTGGCGGCAAATGGATGGTGATGACATTGAGACGATAATACAGGTCCTGGCGGAAGCGCTCGGAAGCGACTTCCTTGGAGAGATCCTTATTTGTAGCCGCCACTACACGCACATTGACCCGCAGGGTATTGATCCCTCCTAAACGCTTAAACGTGCCATCTTGCAGCACCCGTAAGAGCTTCGCCTGGACCTCAAATGGCATATCGCCAATCTCGTCAAGGAACAAGGTCCCACCATCGGCCAGCTCGAAGTGCCCCGGTTTGCGTTGCAACGCCCCGGTAAAGGCGCCTTTTTCATACCCAAAGAGTTCTGCCTCCAGGAGTGTGGCGGGCATGGCCGCAGCGTTCAGCACAATAAAGGGGCGCTCGGCACGTAGACTGAGACGATGCAATAGTCCGGCAATGAGTTCCTTCCCCGTACCGCTTTCCCCTGTCAGCAAGACTGTGGCCTGGGACGGGGCCACCTGCTGGACCATCTGGGAGACACGGTTCCAGGCCGGACTAGAGCCAATCACGTGCGCCCGCGCAAACTGGTCACGGACCTGACGTTTCAAGAGCAGGTTCTCCACCACCAGGGCCCGCATAGCTAGCGCTTTCTGCACCACTCTGAGTACCTCATCTTCGCCAAATGGCTTGACCAGGTAGTCGAAGGCGCCCTCCTTCATGGCCGCCACTGCAGTGGAGATATCACCATGGCCAGACATCATCACAACGGCAATGCCCGCGTCCTGAGCTTTTACCTGGCGCAGCACCTCTAGCCCATCCATTTTGGGCATTTTCACGTCGCACAGCAGGAGATCCACTTCGTGTTGCTCGATGTGAGTGAGCCCCTCTGTTCCAGAGGCAGCGGTGAGCACCGTGTACCCGTCGCGCTTGAGAATCACTTCGAGGGCGCGCAGGGTGCTGCGTGCATCATCCACAATCAGAATAGTGGCCATGCGCGTCGGTCCTCCCTGGGTTATATGACTGGTACGCCCCCGATGTGTCCTGAGGCATGCATGAGCAAAACAATGTTTCCAGATGTCTCACTACCGAAGGCCAAACACTGATATAGTCTTGGCTAAAAACTGATGGCTGATACATATCACCATTCTAACATACTCGCTGCCGCGCGTGGAGATGTTCCTCTCAAAATGAGATGTGGTCTCATTTTGAGAGGACAAGGCAAAGTGCGTAGCCCTAGCATGGAGTTAGCCAGGGTTGCGGATTCCCTGAGTATTTCGGTAACGTGTACCCCTCACCATGTTGCGGCGCTACGAGCATACAGCCCCTGCTGGCCTCTTGTCAGTTAGCTAGCACGTTGCTACATCACGGCCAAGAGCCGGTGTCATGGCGGCCCTCAGGAATAAGTATCCACCACAGGTAAGACCCCATACTACATACTGCATGAGCCGTCTGGGTTCCTACAACAATAATTCTTTACAGCAAAATCTATGCCGACACTATCTCCGTTTCCTCGTCCCTCTGGTAAAGAGGGCACAAGTAGCCACCAGCGCCAGGTAGGGCAGCAATGCGGCTCTCTGGCGTGGCCACGGCAGGCAGTCGCTCCTGGTCTGACAAGGTTTGACTCCGGCATCTATTTGGTATGCCTAGCCATGTGCTCCTGCTTTGCTGTCTGCCAGCGCTGCACAAGTTTCGCTACCTGTTCCGCCCTGAAAGGTTGACGCGCCGTGTCGAAGATGTCCCCCTCTCTTCCTCGACATACTCTTCGCGTAACTCAAGCTTCTCGTTCCATGCTTCATCGTCCATGCGCGATGCGGCTATCTCATCGAGAAGATCCTGGACCAATGCGTGATCTGAGATACGCGCTAGCGTTACCTACGTCCGTTGACCAGCAGCGCCTAGTTACCCTACAATGCCTTTTTGCACCCCACTACCGCCAGCATGAGACTGTTGCACACTCTCCGTTAATAGGAGGGAAGATGCGCTAGGGCATCATGAGCCCTCTTGGGTGTATCGTACGGAAAGGAGACCGAGCATGGCAGTACAAGTGCCCACGCCTGAACAAGTCAAGGCAGCGGCCACCGAGGTCGGGCTGTCGCTGACTGATGAGGACATCCAGTCCTATATTGACCTGATGAAACCCAATGTCCACGCATATAACCTTGTGGACGCGATGTCCGACTACCTCCCCGTCGTGCGCTACCCGCGCACCCCCGGCTCCTTCCCACCCCCTGAGGAAAACACGCACAACGCCTGGTATGTGAAGACCGCCATCAAAGGAGCAGCCTCAGGCCCGCTGCATGGTAAGCGCATCGCAGTCAAGGACAACATCATGGTAGCGGGAGTGCCGATGATGAATGGCTGCTCCATCCTGGAAGGGTACGTACCGGAGATCGACGCCACGGTCGTCCAGCGCATTCTGGATGCTGGCGGCGAGATTGTTGGCAAGGTACATTGCGAATCATACTGTATTTCTGGAGGCAGCCACACGGGCGCCAAGGGTGCGGTACATAATCCCTATAAGATGGGGTATGCGGCGGGTGGCTCGTCGGCTGGCAGCGGTGTGGTCGTAGCCTTGGGTGAGGCAGACATGGCGCTCGGTGGTGACCAGGGAGGGTCTATTCGTATCCCTGCGTGCTGGTGTGGCATTTATGGGATGAAACCGACGCATGGACTGGTCCCCTATACCGGTATCATGCCGATAGAAATCTTCGTCGACCACACCGGGCCCATGACGAGGACGGTCACAGATAACGCACTGTTGCTGGAAGTCATCGCAGGGCCGGATGGGTACGATCCACGCCAGTACGCCCCGAGGGTACAGTCATATACCGACGGCCTGGAGCGTGGCGTCCGTGGCATGCGGATCGCCCTGGTACGGGAAGGTTTTGGCCGCCCCGAATCAGAGCGAGCGGTGGACGAGAAGGTACGACAAGGGGCAGGACTGTTCAAGAAGTTGGGCGCCACGGTCGAAGAGGTCTCGATCCCCATGCACCTGCTCGGCCCGGCCATGTGGACGCCCATCGGTGTAGAGGGCATCACTCAGACTATGATGTATGGTGACGGCTATGGCCTATCACGCCCCGATCTGTATGTCACGAGCCTGATCGACAAGCTGCACGGATGGACCGCGCGCGCCAACGAGCTGTCGGAGACGACCAAGGTGATTACTACACTCGGCGCCTACATCAAAAAATATCACGGCAGCCACTACTATGGCAAAGCGATCAATGTGACCCGCCGGCTGGTAGAGGCCTACGACACCGTGCTCACAGCCTGCGACCTGCTGCTCATGCCCACGCTACCCATGACACCAACACCGCTACCCCCAGCGGATGCACCGCGGGCGCTCTACGTGCAGCGGGCGCTAGAGATGATAGGGAACACCGCACCCTTCGACATCACCCATCACCCGGCCATGACGGTACCCTGTGGGATGATCAATGGCTTGCCAGTAGGCTTGATGCTGATCGGCAAGCATTTTGACGAACCCATGATCTACCGCGCAGCCTATGCGTTTGAGCAGGCGAGAGACTGGAAAGCCATGTGACGACAGGACTTGCAGGTCTTACACCGGCTTTAGCGTTAGCTGTATGAGCCTGTCGGCGCGATCTTGGTGATCGAGGTCGCGGCAGGTCGCGATGATGGCTTCGAACTGTGCCGCTGGGATCGGCAGACCAGGAATGACGTCACGAATACGGCGTGCCTCCTCGTTGAAGTCCCACATGAACTCGCGCCCGGTGGACTGTTTGGTGTAGCTCTTGCCGTCCTTGGTGTAGATCGTGATGCGCGGACCGAAGAGCGTCATCTGGTGCGACGGAATGATCGTCACGCGCTGCATCAGTTCCAGCACCTCGGGCGGGTCGTCAGTGTCAGCCGGGGCAACCCCCTGGCCACGCAACACGGGGAAGCCGCGCTTGACGACGCCGTACGCAGTGTAGTACGGCGTACTCCCCGGCCGTGGTGCCGCGTCTTCCCGGCGGCTCGGGAAGGCCGGGCTGGGATATTGGGTTTCGAGCCAGTTCACCACCGCCTCGACGCGCTCAACGTCCTCATACCTGATATTGTGCTCGGCGCAGAGCTGCGCCGTGACATCAACGTGGGCGATGTTGTAGCCGGCCGTCGAGTAGATGCGGTAGAGCGTCTCTAGGAAGAGCCATTCCTCCCCTATATGAGCCGTAATCTTGTCCAGGCTAGTCTGGGTGTCGCCGACAAAGCTGTAGGTAAGCTGGCCCTTGTTGTTGCCCGCATAGGCGTGATAGAAGCCAGCGGGGCCTTCCAGGACAGTCTCGCCGCCCACGTGCCCCTGCTGCGCCAGCGCCACCGCCAGCATGGCGTTACGCACTGCCGCACCCTCGCGCAGGGCACGGCCGCCGCTTCGGGGCCCTTCGAGGTTGCTGCTCGCCAGACTCGCGCAGAGTGCAATCACGCTGTTCACCTGATCCTCAGTGAAGTGCAAGATCTTCGCGGCGGCGACGGCAGGACCAAAGATGCCGAACACCGGACCGGCGTGGAAGCCGCGCGCCATGACCGTCGGAATGAAATCGGCTGCCAGCCGCTCCATGACCTCGTAGCCAGCCGCGAGACCAGTAAGGAAGTCCCTGCCGGAGACGCCAGCGGTTTCTGCTGCGACGAAGGCGCCCGGGACGATGCTTGTGCCGGGGTGGGTGAGCATGCGAAAGGAGTCCAGCTTGCCGCCAGCCATCGCCATCTCCGCGTTGGCAAAGGCGGCACCGCCCTTCGTTACCTTCGTGCCGTGCACCATGACGCTGGCGCCGTGGCGCACCCCAGCTTCTTCTGCAGTGATGAGCTGCACGGCCTGCTGGCCGTCTCGTGACTGCGAGCCGAGGAGCACGGATGCGAGGCTATGGAGTGTGACGCCCTTGGCGCGATCAACCACCTCTGGAGGGAGATCTTCATAGCGTAGACCAACCACCCACTGCGCGAGCTGCCGGCTGAGAGATGCCATACTTTCCTCCTCCTTCGTTCATGCGAGGACGGTTGTTCGTCCCCGCATCACGTATACGCTGCGAAGCTGCGCCTTCTCGCACCTTCGGCATGCCGCCCCTGAGAGACAAGCCAAACGGTCGTACCGGCGATCTTGCCCTATGCGTGGCACTGCGTCAACTCCCTCTGGGCCCCAGAGACGACGGCAACAATGCGGGGCGCTGCTCCTCTACTCATGGGAGCGCCCATAAACCTACCCGCTCCTTGGCGGTACGCAGCGTCACCGCTGCGCGTTCCCGTGCTGTGTCCGCCCCCTTCCGCAAGAGCACGTCCAAGGCGGTTTGGTCGTCCATCAGGGCATAATAACGCTCTTGAATAGGACCAAGGGTCATGATGCTGAGACCAACAACTATACGCTTGAGCTCGCCGTAGCCTTTGCCAGCAAAATGTGTTTCGATCTGTTGTTGACTCTGCCCTGACAAGGCTTGATAGATAGTCAACAGATTCGTGATGCCAGCGTTGGCCGGCACCGTACTAAAACGAATCTCCCGCCCAGCATCCGTGACCGCTCGCCGGATGCTCGCCCAGATGATGTCCACATCGTCCAGGAGCCCAACTACATGTTAGGGCCGCTGCGTACTCTTACTCATTTTTGAAACACTACCTTCCAGGTGAAACGTGAGCAGCTTGGATGGAACGTGAACCTCAATATCCTTGAGCCCCTAGAGAGTGCATTAGATTGGGAGGAAGAGGAGGGGTAAATACGCCGAAGAGGCAAGGGGAAGGGAGTGCCCAGTGTGGGGCCCTTCGCCCCTGCTCTCTCTGCCGAGAGGGGAAGCAGCATGACCACATGACCTGATACCAGCGCTATCTCTTCCAGATTAAGCCAAGGAGCATCCCCACACCCGCGGCGATGAGCACAGATTGCAGCGGCTTGCTACGGATTCTATCCTCAAGCCCTTCTTCGAGCTGGCCTATGGTCTCACGACTCTTATCAGCAAGTTGTGACACCGATGTCCCTACCTGCTGCATAGCCTCTTGTGCCCCTTCTTTGATCTGGCCTACGGTCTCACGACTCTTATCAGCAAGTTGTGACACCGATGTCCCTACCTGCTGCATAGCCTCTTGTGCCCCTTCTTTGATCTGGCTTCCCTTCTCTTGAGCCCAATCGCGAACCTGTGCACCCATCTCTTGGGCCCGCTCTTGCACCTGTGCGCCTCGGTCACGGACCTGCTCCCGCGTGTCTGACGGGCGGTCAGCAGCCGGCATCCTTCCCGGTTCCTGGGTCGTCCCCTGTGGTCTGTCAGCCATAATTTCTCCTTCGAGCCGCAGTGCGGCTTAATCAATATATGCGCCCGTGCGTTTCAAACGCCTGCCCGGTCCTCGCAGCAGGGCCAGAGCGTTCCAGCAAACACAAGGTGCAACATGTATGCCAGTCTCAGCGCTGCTACCAAAACCCCCATCCTCTCCTTCCTGACCGCTGTGGAAGTGCTTTGTGCTGGAAAGCCGCTACGGGCCACAATCTAACAGGTCTGCGACCTCCTCCAAGATCTCTGTAGAGAGGTGCTCGCTTACTGCACCCATGACCCGAAACGCCTCAGGATCTGGTGGTGCACTGTCGTTTTCCGCAGCAAACGCCTGCCAATCTTCTATACTGTTCCAACATGCTAGCGCCATAAACTCGGATCGATCATGGCGGCTGCGCATGAGTAAGCTCCCACCAGCGCCTATAACTTTGGCCCGAATGGCTGCTGTACCTTGCGTCCAGGCCTGGATAAACTTCTCCTCTTCCCCTGATTTCACACGCCATCGATAGATTGCTCGAACCATAATCAGCCTTCCTTACCTTCAGGACTTCCTTTTCTCTGCATACAGGTGCACTGCTCAGCGCAGACACCGCCACTCACACGGCACCCCTGGACAACGCTCCAGTATGTCCCTACTGGTAAGGCAAGATGTATGCCACTTTTCTGGCTGTCCCTATCTATACTTCTTGCTATATATGCCTCATTATGAGGCATATAAGAATCTCATTTTGAGAGACAACGCTGGCGCAGAGCTCCTTCGCACACGGAATTCTTTTTGTCGGGTTTGGCACGCATCTTGCCCCTTTCAAGAGCGCACGATGTCTTGCCCCAAACGCTCTCGCGAGGTGAAGCCCTATGCCATCAGAGGTCCACAAGCTGTCGTTTCTGCATGTCCTAGCAAGCGTTGTACTGGTTATTGGGTCTCTCTATTGGGCTAGAGCGGTCTTTGTGCCCCTCGCGTTGTCTCTCATGCTGACTTTTCTGTTGCAGCCAGTCGCAGCGATGCTGCACCGGTGGGGACTCGGCTATGCTCCAGCAGCGGGGCTAGTCGTTCTATTACTCGCACTCCTTATCGGAGCCATTGGCTGGGTGGCGGTGACACAATTATCAAACCTGGCATCCGAGCTCCCGCGCTATCAGGGTAATCTCAAACAAAAGATCGAAGACCTGCAACATGCGAGTCAGGGGGGCGTCTTTGGGAAAATCCAGGAGAGTGTGGCAGAGCTCAGCAGAAATTTCCAAAAGCGCCAGCTGCCAGCCACTGGGCCGCAAGAACCTATCGCGGTGACGCCCCCATGGTCCTCGCTCGTTTCGTACGTGCCGTCATTCCTTGGCTTTCTTGTAGACGCTGGCCTGGTGCTCGTATTACTTCTGTTTATGCTCATTGCCCATAGGGACTTACGGGATCGTTTGTTCCGTCTGGTCGGCTATGGCCGCGTCACGCTCACCACGAAAGCCCTTGACGAAGCAGGACAGCGCATCAGCCGCGCGTTACGGATGCAAGCAGTAGTCAATGGCACGTACGGGAGCGCCGTGGGTATCGGGTTGTTCTGCCTCGGAGTCCCCTATGCTCTCATGTGGGGTCTGTTTGCAGGCATGTTGCGCTTCATCCCATATATCGGTCCGGCGGTGGGGGCATTGATGCCGATTGCCCTCAGCATGGCAGTCTTTGCCGGATGGATGAAGCCCCTCCTGGTCGGCGGGCTCTTTGTGCTTCTGGAAATTGCTACCAACGCGCTGCTGGAGCCTTTGCTCTACGGCCGTGGTGCTGGTGTCTCGCAGGTGGCAATACTGATGTCTATCGCATTCTGGGCTTGGCTCTGGGGGCCTGTCGGCCTCCTCCTGGCGACGCCACTCACCGTCTGCCTTGGCGTGCTCGGCAAATACGTCCCTTACCTGACCTTCCTGGATGTGCTACTAAGCGATGAGCCGGTGACAGAGCTGAACCGCTACTACCAACGGCTCGTGGCACGAGACCAGGACGGCGCCACGGAGATCGTAGAAGATCTCCTGGAGACGCAGACATTGCTCGAAGTCTACGAAGACGTGTTGATTCCGGCACTCTATTATACGAAACAGGATCAACGGCGCGGCAACCTGACAGACGAGGAAGCACACGCTATTTATCAGGCCACGCACGAGCTGCTCGACGACCTGAGTGCTTCCCAAGACGCCTCATCTGCTGATGCGGTTGCCAGCCCCCCCGAGGAAGACACCGCGACGGTCCTCCCACCTAAAGTGCACATCCTCGGGTGCCCAGCCCATGACGAGGCCGATGAGTTGGCGCTCCAGATGTTGCAACACGTGCTCGATCCTGGGCGGTTCGAGATCGAGGTGACTAAGGCCGGCCTGCTCGCTGCTGAAGTCCTCTCACTGGTGGAGCAGAGCACGCCTACACTCGTCTGTATTGGGCTGGTGCCGCCTGGAGGCTTTGCCCAGACGCGCTATCTCTGTAAACGGTTGCGGGCCAGGTTCCCCACCCTTCCGATCATTGTCGGGTGCTGGGGTGGCACCACAGATGAGGCAGAGGCCCTGGCCCGACTGCGCCTCGATAGCCTCACGCAGGTCGGCACCATCCTGACGAAAACGCGTCAGCAGATCGTGCAAGTGCCCCCCACACCTATGCCCCCTGTGCCCCATACTGTCCCCAGTGTGGCCTAGGGCATACGCAAGGAGAGAATGATGAGGCTTAAAGACTTGTGGGCTCTACTCAAAGACAGCTGGAATGCCTGGTGCCGATAAAGTACCGCGCTTAGGCGCCGCCCTAGCCTACTACACGGCCTTCTCCCTTGCTCCCCTCCTGGTCATCATCATTGCCATTGCGGCTCTCGTCTTCGGACAAGAGGCAGCATAGTCCAGTAAAGACTAAGGACGCTACGTGATAGCCGTGCTCAGTTTTGTCTTCGACATAATCATAGGGGCAAGACGCCGTGCGCGATATTCCTAACCTCATTGGTATTGGTCTTGCATAAAAGCAGGGTGAGAAAGGAGGCCTATGCCACTGTTCGGAGGCAAGACGCAGAAGCCATGGTTACCCCAGAACGAGGCGCGATTCAAACGCGTACGTCTGCTGAGTCGTCTACTCGATGAGCAGTTTCGGCTCCCGGGTACAACATATCGCGTTGGGCTAGATGGCCTGTTGGGCCTGATCCCTGGGGTTGGCGATGCTGTGGGGGCGCTCCTGTCCGCCTATATTCTGTATGAAGCGATTCGACTGGGCGCGTCGAGCACTGTGCTCCTCCGGATGATAGCCAACATCGGTATTGACACTATGGGAGGAGCCATCCCTATTGTGGGCGATATCTTTGATATGGCATGGAAAGCCAATAAGAAAAACGCGGCCCTTCTGCATGCCTATCTCGCCTCGCAGCGCACCTCATGAGAGATACCCCAAAAACTATGCACACTGCCAACACGAGTGAGTTAATTCGCCGAATTCCGTGGTCAGAAGCACGCGCTGCCGAGCCCGAAGTGCTCCTCACGCGCGAATGGCTGGTCACCAATGGGCTGGGCGGCTATGCCGCTGGCACCGTCTCTGGCATTCCGACGCGCCGCTATCACGGCTTCCTGGTAGCGGCATTGCCAGCGCCATTCGGACGCACGATGCTATTGCCCCAACTCTCCGAGCAATTGCGCCTGCCGGACGGCACCATAGTTCGGCTGGGCGGTGAGGAGAAGGTAGGAGGAGCACCCCAACTTTACGGAGCACCGTACTTCAGCGAGTTCAGGCTCGAGTGCGGTTTGCCTATCTGGCGCTACAAGGTAGGGGGAGCAGTACTGGAAAAGCAGGTCATGCTTCCACACGCACAAAATACGGTCCACATTACCTATCGTCTGGTGTCCGGTGAGGGAACAATCCGCTTAAAAGTCATGCCATCGTTGCATTTCCGGGCACATGAGGCGCCCGTGAGTACACCACTGCCGGCGCGCTTCACGCTCACGGCGGAGGAGGACCGCTATGAAGTCGCAGCCGGAGCAGAGTTGCCGTCGCTCCGTATGATGCTCTATGGTCAGCGCACGGCGTTTACGGTCGAAACCAGAAAGATTCCGAATGTACTGTTCCGTACTGAGGGACTCCGCGGCTATGAGCATACAGGCGACCTCTGGAGTCCAGGCTACTTCCGAGTTGATCTCAGCTTCGACCACGCGGCCACACTAGTAGCGTCGACTGAGCCTTGGGAGGTGATCTGTGCCCTGCAACCATCAGAAGCATTGCTTGCTGAACACGAGCGGCGCCAGCGGTTGCTGGATGCCGCTCATGCCGAAGCGCGCACCGGCTTTGCTGCAGAGCTGCTGCTGGCCGCAGACCAGTTCGTGATTCGACCGACTGGTCGCGTCAGGGACGCTGTACGAGCGCATGCTTCTGGTGACCAGGTACGCACGGTGATTGCCGGGTATCACTGGTTCACCGATTGGGGGCGTGATACCATGATCAGCCTGGAGGGCCTCACCCTCACCACAGGGCGCCACGTCGAAGCCGGCTATATTCTCCGCACGTTCGCGGACTATGTGCGCGATGGTCTCATTCCCAACCTGTTTCCCGAGGGAGAACAGGAGGGCCTGTATCATACGGCCGATGCCACGCTGTGGTTCTTCCATGCTCTGGATCGCTATCTCGACGTCACTGGAGATCAGATCACGCTCCGGCTCGTGCTCCCTAAGTTGCTCGATATTGTCGAGCACCATCTGCGCGGCACGCACTTCGGCATTCGGGTTGATCCGCAAGATGGTTTGCTGTGGCAGGGGCAAGAGGGCTATCAATTGACCTGGATGGACGCCAAAGTCGGTGACTGGGTGGTTACGCCGCGGCGGGGCAAGGCAGTCGAGATCAATGCGCTTTGGTATAATGCCCTGCGGTTATTGGAAGGCTGGGTACGCGCTGAACAGGATGAGCCGACAGCGCAGCGGCTAGCCGAGCACGCCGAGTTGGCCTACCAGTCCTTCAACGACCGCTTCTGGTACGCTGCGGGTGGGTACCTGTACGATGTTGTTGACGGGGAGCGAGGCGACGACCCCGCCTGCCGGCCCAATCAGGTCCTGGCTATCTCCCTGCGCCATGCCGTCCTCGCACCAGCACGCTGGCAGCCGGTGCTCAAGGTCGTACAACAGCGTCTGCTCACGCCTGTGGGCCTGCGGTCGCTGGCGCCTGACCATCCCGAGTACAAGGCACGCTACGACGGCGACCTGCGTGCTCGCGACGCGGCCTATCACCAGGGCACTGTCTGGGCTTGGCTCATTGGCCCCTTTATTGACGCCTTGCTTAAGGTCTATCCAGACGACTATGTGGGGGCCCGGCGCTTCCTGCATGGCTTTGAAGCGCATCTCAGCGAAGCCTGTATTGGCTCCATCAGTGAGATCTTCGATGCTGAAGAGCCGTTTACACCCCGTGGCTGCGTCGCGCAGGCCTGGAGTGTGGCCGAAGTGCTGCGGTGCTGGGTGAAAACCAGTCCACAGGCAGCACAGCATCCTGCCGACCCAACGTAGCGTGCGGCTAGAGCCAGAGAATTTCTACCTGTATGACCTACTTGTAATCCATGGCACAGAACTTGCTCTTCTTTCTGCTTATGTGTAGTCTTAAGCAATTTTATCAACCATGATTTAGTGGCCTCTCGCCCTCTGGGAGAGGGAGCTAATCATGTTCAAAGCTCTCACGAAAGGAGCGCATATGGCTGAGGAGACAGGGCAGGAGATACGCGGCCAGGCTCAAGAGCTGATAGCGCAAGGGAAAGAGGTTGCCGCTGAGTACTATGAGGAGGGCCGCAACCAGGTCCTCGCGTGGCAACAGCAACTTGAGTACCAGGTGCGGGAGAAACCTCTCCAGTCGCTGTTGATGGCGGCAGGTGTTGGTCTCCTGCTCGGCTTGCTCCGGCGTCGGTAATGTTGCGCCAGGGCCGAGGCATTACACAGGTGCAGTGGTAAAGACCACCCTGGACTGGTGAGAGACACTATGGACACAAACGGAGCACGGGCCTATACGACGCCCGGCGAGCAGGAGCCATCCCCAGCCGAAGCGCTCCGCCGCCTCCAGCAGCAAGTTGGGGAATTGCAGGCGTACTTAACGCATTTTGTGAGCGCCAAAATCGATGGGTTTGTCCTGTCCGCCCGGCAACTCGCTATCTGGGCCGCTTTGGGAGTGGTTGGCCTGATTGCTGCGGTGGGGCTCGTGGTCACCGCGGTTGTTCTCGTCCTCATCGGAGCAGCCGACGGCTTTGGCTTGCTCTTCGGCGGGCGATGGTGGCTGGGCGCAATAGTGGTGGGTGGTGGGACTTTAGTCCTTCTTGCCCTGGGGATCTTTATAGGCCTACGTATCTGGCAAAGCAGGTGGCGCCAGCAGAAGGTGCAACAGTATGACGAACGCCAGCTCCAGCAGCGTGCAACATTCGGACACAGCGTTGCTGACCGAGCCACAGAAGAAACAGCACTACGACACCAATGATGAGCGTGTATTTCTCGCCCAGCAGGCCGCTGATGCCAAAACCGCCATCCAACACACCGCGGCGGATATGCAGGCGACGGCTAAGGAGGTAGCCAACGTCAGCTGGTGGACCCAGCAATATCCCTGGTATGCGGTAGGCGCAGCGACAGTGCTCGGGTTTATTGCGGCGACATCGGTACTGGCGCCCGCAGACCACCAACCGCGGCCAGCCCCGCCAGTCACGAGCCAGGCGGCAGCACGCCCGTCATGGACGGCATCACTGTTCGAGACGATGCGTAGTATGCTGATGGGCATTATTGTTGACGCCCTGCACACGAAGGGCCAGCAATCAGGACAGGCACAGGCTCCCCAAGCTGATGCCAGCTTGTCCTAAGCTGCAAGGTCTTTCTGCTCCCGCTGTCTTCTAAGATGTTGCGTGGCCGTCAGGTTCCTCCTGACGGCTATACTTACCACGTTGTACCGCCTACCTTGGCCTATACGAGAAGCCTCTGCACGACGGCACACTCGCCACCAGCTCAAAATTACAACGACCGTAGCATGGCGGCTCTAACGATGATCCTGGACACCTCGTTGCTGGCACATATCGAGTACCGGGCAGGTGGAGCAGCACGGTCGGCTCCCCGTACAAATATGCTTACCAAACGGCACCAGCAGACGGTTGATCTCCACCCAGTACTGCTGCGGCAGCACGGCTTCGAGAGCCAGCATCGTGCGTTCAGGGGTGCGCTCAGACACATAGCCCCAGCGGTTGGTGACGCGATGGACATGGATATCGACTCCAATAGACGGCTGCTGACACGCAATGCCCAGGACCAGGTTAGCACATTTGGGACCGACACCGCGGAACGAGCGCAAGATCTCGCCGTCACACGGCAGTACCCCGCCATGGGCCGTCACAACTCGGCACGCAACCGCGTGTATCTGCGGCGCTTTGGCCTCATGGAAGGTACAGGCGTGGATAGCGTCGTCAATGGCTTCTGGGGTGAGCTGGCTCATGATGAGCGGTGTACGCGCCAAGGCAAACAGCCGATGCGCGCAGGACAAAGTGACCGCATCCAGGGTACGGATAGAGATGATACAGGCAACGAGCAGCTCGAACGGTGAACTGAACCCCTCCTCAGCTAGCGCAAACAGCGCCGCCTGTGGGAAAGGACGGATCGCTTCACGGATGCGCGCCATGGCTACATCAATAGCAAAGGGGCGTTTGTCTGTCATAGGAAAACCGAGCCCTCCATGCTTCGGTCGTAAGGGGCAAAGAACAAACTCCCTACCCCTTACTTACTTGCTCTAGCCCTTAGCGTACCGTACCACGGCGAAAAAGATTCACGATGGCCAGCAGAATGACCGCTCCAAGCAGCGATACAAAGAGCCCCGGCAGGCTAAAGTTGCTCTGGTTAATGGTGCCAACGCCAAACAGTGGCGTCAGCAAGAACCCGGCCAGCAAAGCGCCAATCACCCCAACTACGATGTTGAGGAATACACCCTGCTGCTCGTCTGTACCCATGATGAGACTAGCGATCCATCCGAGGATGCCGCCAACAATGAGCCACAGAATGAAATTCATACTCTCCATCCTTTCCGCTGTGTGCAACGTGCATATTCCCTTACTTGACCCTCTCTGCCCGCCTGCCCCCCAGCCATGTGCCATACGTCCGACCTCAAGGCACTGCAGCCGGCTGCTTCTCCAAGTCCCAGGTGCAAATGTCGTACCCAGTAGACGGCAACAGTGCCTCCTCTCTCATATCGAGAGAACTATTCTTCTATGTGCTCCATTTTGAGAGAAACCGCGGCTGCGTGCCAGGAAGCCGCACCAGCCATACTGCACCCTGCGAGTCTATGCTAGGGGTGTAATACGGATGGCACAAAGTTTGCTCAGGCATGAGAATGCATTGTGTTCGCAAGCACGATGCGTGTTTCCTCCTTAGAAAGTCCCAAGCCCCCTATGCCAGGGGGGGCTTGGGCAGAGGAGCGGCACTAGAGTGACCTTCTCTGAGCAGTGTATCTGGTAGAGTCCACAGGCACACCGCGGCATGAGGAGGACAGGGTATGATTAGCATACGACAATCAGGAGCATACATTGCTACGTATGTTCCACCGGTGCTAGGACGCATTTCATGGCCCGCCGTAGGCGTGGGAGTGGGCGTAGCTTTACTCATCCAGCTTATGCTCAGTATCCATGGTCACCTGCACCAGTGGCTTATGGGGGTGGGGGTTGGCATAGGTCCCATGGACCCTACGCGCCTCAAGATGCTCGTAACGGCTGAGCTCGGGGGGATACCAGGGCTCTGCTGGCGGAGCCTTGGCCTTATCGCGCTGTTGATTGGCAGCGGTGTGGCAAGCCGTGTGGCAGAGGCCCCATACCGCCATGAGGGCATGCTACATGGTCTGCTCACGTGGGGTGTAGTGATGCTGTGCACCTTGTGTTTACCCGCTACAGTTATTGGGAGTTTCATGAGTGGTACACTGGAGGCACTAGTAGCGACTGCCCAAACCGCTTCACAAGCTTCCTTTGGGATAATGCCCGCTCCCCTTGTTGGCGCGATGGTTGCCGTCCTGGGTGGCGCGGTTGGGACACTACGCAACTTATGAATCTTCCTGCGCTATGAGGAACGCTATGGGACAATGCCCTAGGAGTTCTGCCAACGCTAGCGTAGGTTGGCCGTCATCCGTAGCAAAGATCACGGGTTCACCTGTTAACACATTGCGCCAGTCCCAGCGGGAATCGATCCCGGGCACCAGAAGCCGAGTATCTTGCCACACAGCCTCCCCTAGGGGGGCTTCATGAGTGCCTGCGAGCAGCCCGCCGATCAGCCTGGGCACCACCACAAGCGCTGCACGATTGCCCTGACAGCGGCTGAATCCAAAGACATACTGCCCCTTGGCCCCGCGTCCCTGCGCTGGGATGTAGCTTCCCAAGGAAAACAGCCCAGGGTGCATGCGACGATAGTTAAGAGCCAGTGTCATGACGTAGAGCTTAAGGCGCCCGTCTTCCTTATGGGTGAGCAGCTCTTGGACCAAGGCACGCCGGTCCTCTCCAGCCGTTGCAAGACGCTCCCGTAATGTCCGTAGCATGTCATACCGACGCTTGTAGTCAACGGCACGACGATTATCCGGGTCAACTAAACTCAAATCCCACAGTTCCGTGCCCTGATAGGTATCGGGCACGCCAGGGGTAGTAATTTTCAGCAGGGTTTGAGCCAGCGAGTTGAACAGGCCATAGTGGCTGAGACGCCGCTGGAACATGAGAAAATCCTCTAGAAATGCCCCCCGCGCCTGGGTATCGAGGACCTGGGCTATATAGTGCTGTACCGCCTCCTCGTATGCCGGGTTGGGATTGATCCAGCTCGTATGCACCTTGGCTTCACGCAGAACCTTTAACATATAGGCCTGGATACGTTCGACAAATGCAGTGTATTCCTTCGGCGAGTAGGGTTCGAGTGGCCAGGCCCCCAGCAAGGTCTGGTAGAACAGATACTCTTCGTTCGCATCGGGAACCGGTGCGTCATCGAGGTCGCGACGGTACTGGGCGTTGAGGTCGCTCCAGCGTTGCAGGCTGGTTTGCCACTCTTGCGGGAGTTCCGACAAGACGTTGAGCCGTGCTCGCACATCTTCACTGCGCTTGGTGTCGTGTGTCGATAGGGCTGAGAAGGCCAAGGGCCATTTCGCCTGGCGTTCCCGGAAGGTACGGTGTACTTCCTCTGGGGAGACGCCAAAGCGATCCGCATCGCCACCCACTTCGTTCAAGGAGAGTAGACGGTTGTAGATATATAGAGCCGTATCCTCAAGGCCCTTTGCCATGACCGGGGCAGTCACTTGCTGAAACTTGCCGACAAAACGACGCTGCTCGTCCTGCTCGTCCGCGCTCGCCGAGGCATGGTATTGGAGCAGCAGCAGATCCCGCACAAAGGTAAACAGCTCGCGGCTCACAGTAAGATTGCGGCGCTGCGCCTGGGACACCGCCTGGTGGATATAGCGTTGGTCGTCCGGGTGTAAGGCATCGCTGCTGATATAGGAGCGATACACCGGGAAACAGGCAATGATCTGCTGTAACGCCCGTCGCAGACTGTTGAACGTCAAATCCCGCGAGCCGCGATGCCGCTGTGCCAGGCGGTCGATGCGGTGCGCCAGCATATACACTTCACTGGAGAGCGACATCTGCATGATGAGGTATTTAGAGTCATAGACGACCTCGGCAAAGGGACGCGGGTCTTGGGTCCACTCGCGATACAGACGTGTCCAGGTGCGTCGCTGCTCCGCATCAACAAAGAGACCGTTGAGCACGTTGAGGAAATCGTAGCCACTCGTACCATAGACCGGCCAGTCCTCTCGAAGTGCTTCGTACGCGCCAAGAATCTTTTCAACCACTATGTAGAGTGGCCGATACAGGACGGCCTCTGCCGTATTGCTGGCTTGGACTAGTGCGGTGTCGAGGAGTTCGATGAGATCCTTCTCACAGATTTCCTGGAACATTGCATCGGTCTCACGGAGCCGGTGGGCTATGTGGAGGACGTAGTGCTGCTGGAGGCGCTGGAAATACTGCTGCGGATCGTAGAGCCCATCAGGATGATCGATGCGTACCCCGTGCACCTTGCCCTCCCTCAGCAAGCGCAAGATCAACCCGTGAGTGGCAGTAAATACTTCGGATTTTTCCATACTGAGTGCGGCCAGCTCATTGACATCGAAGAAGCGCCGGTAGTTGATCTCCTCCGAGGCCACACGCCAGTGACAGAGACGATAGACCTGAGCCTGCAACAGGGTATCTAACAGATCAAAACTCTTCGGCTCGCCTGGCGTGCCATTGAAGAGCGCTACCGTGTCCTCTAGAAAGGCCCGCACCGATGGATTCGCCTCGGTCAGCGCTGCCAGACGCCGCTTGATGACATCCTTTTCGCGTTGGCTTTCAGCTACTCGAGCTGGGTCAGTTTCACTGCGCAGCGGCAGGTTACGAATGGCGGTAAGAATGCTGTCGTACTCTGCAAGTGGTTCGGGAGCCTCGCCCAAGAAAGTGGCAAGTTCATCACGCCGCTGTTCCAGGATGAGGGCATAGCTCTGGGGCGCAACCGGCCAACAATGGTCAAAGTAGTGTATAGTAAAGGCCCCGGAGCCGTAGTGGAGCTGGATCTCCTGGGACTCCAGGGCCTCACCATAGGCTTTCCCCAAGCTCGGAAGCAACAGGCGTTCATGCATCTCCACACGTGGCGAGTCATACCAGGCAATATCAAAGAAGCCGGAGTAGGGCGAAGCCGGGCCGTTTTCGAGCACATCACGCCACCACTGATTGGCGTTCCCCACTATACCCATATGGTTGGGCACAATATCGAGGATCTGGCCCATCCCATAGCTCTGGAGAGCCAGGCATAGCGCCTCATAGTCGTCAGCGGTGCCCAGCTCAGGATTAAAGGTCTGATGATTCGTAATATCATAGCCATGTGTACTGCCAGGCCGGGCTTGTAAGAGAGGTGACGCATAGAGGTGAGTGATACCCAGGTCGTGTAGGTACGGCACTATCTGCAAGGCGTCCTGGAACGTGAACCCAGCGTGAAATTGCACGCGATATGTCGACTCAGGGAAGTATTGCGCGGCTATCAGCGCCCGTTGTAGTGCTGCCAGGAAGCCAGCGCCAGGGTCCGACATAACTCTTTCCTCCGCCACGACGACTACCCCTCTTGGCCTTGGCGGGTATGACGTCGCAGCACGGTCGCGGTGTGACCTGGCAAATGCCAGTTGTCTTCGTCCTCCAGCGGTATCACACCATCCCCTCCGTAGCGTGGGTCCTCACTGGACCACAGGATCGTCCAGTCCATACCCTCGGGTGGAGCCAGCAACGGTTCCGGGGCCGGAGCCAGATGCAAGTCGCTCCCGAGATTCACCACCAGCAAGCGATCGTCGCTCTGCGCCCCAAAGAAGCGCAGTACAAACGATTCTGGCCCCAGCACCGCGCCATCCATACCGCCAGGGCGCTGCGACCGAAACACCGGGTCTAGCCGCCGCAACCGCAAGAGGTCGCGGTGCAGAGCGTATATTTCTGCATGGTGCTGCCGTTTGGACAGGTCGAGCTTCGAGTTTACAAAGGTCTCAGAGTTAGTGGGATCAGGCAGCCGCACCTGCATATCAGCTTGTGCCAGGTTTGGGAACTGGCTGAGAAATGTTGCACGACCCCGGCGCGTCAGCTGGGCTAGCTTTCCTGTACAGTCAGCAAAAAAGCAAAAGGGACTTGAGGCGACAAACTCCTGACCCTGAAAGAGCATAGGCGTGCCTGGCCCCAGGAGCAGCAAGGCTGTCAGCGCTTTGTAACGACCAGGGCTGGTCAAGACGTGACAGCGCAGCCCGCAGCCAGAGTTGGCAATCTGATCATGGTTCTGCAGAAAGGTCACAAACGTTGCGGGCTTGAGATCGAAGGCCGGGGTACCACGCCGCTGCTGCTGCCATATATAGCGTTGCCCCTGGTAGAGATAGCCTCGCTTGAGGGCAGAAATAAATTCTTGAGGGGTCCCCCGGTAATCACTGTAATAGGCTGCATGGCGCCCGGTGAGTGCTACCATACTACTGTGGTGGAAGTCATCGTTCCAGAGCATGTCGAGGCCATACCCACCCCGCTCCGGTGGGCGAACCAGTTTCGTATGCTGCGGCTCGTTCTCGGCTACGAGAAGAGTGGCACGCCCATGAGCCGCGTGTCGCACGCGCCGAGCTATGGCCGCGAGAATATGGTCCGCAGAAGTATCGTAAATGTTCTGGGTGGCGTCCAGGCGCAGGCCGTCAAAGTGAAATTCCTCGATCCAGTAGCCGGCATTGGCCATGAAAAACTCACGCACAGGGCCGGCATGCTCGTCTGCATAGTTAATGGCCTGACCCCAGTCCGTGGTATAGCGATCTGTAAAATATTCTTGGGAAAACCGCGCCAGAAAATTGCCGTCTGCTCCTAGATGGTTGTAAACGACATCCAGAATCACCCCTAGCCCCAGTACATGCGCCTGATCAATAAAGCGCCGGCAGTCGTCGGGGGTGCCATAGAGGTGTGTGGGGACAAAGAGATTGACACCGTCATAACCCCAGCCAAAACGACCTGAGAAGTCCGCGATAGGCATGATTTCGAGCACAGTCACACCCAGCTCTGCCAGCGCCGGCAGTTCACCAATCGCTGTCTCCCACGTGCCGGCGGGGGTAAAGGTCCCCATGTGCATCTCGTATAGCACTTGTCCCTCTAGAGGCACGCCACGCCAGGCCTGGTCATGCCACTGAAAAACCCCAGGATCGATAGCTTGTGACGGACCATGGGGACCATGAGGCTGAAAGCGTGAGGCTGCATCCGGATAGGACTTTGTACCCCCATCCAGCCGGTAACGGTAAAGCGTGCCGGCACTGGCCTCAGGCACCAGTCCTGAGAAGTACCCATCCCCTTCGGGCTCAAGAGCAATGGAGATCGGTTCTGCCTCGGGGTGATGTCCAGGGCCACCTTCGAGTATGACCTCGACATGCTGACATCGCGAGGCCCAGACTCGAAAATGTACGCCCCCTGAGGGACGCACGTCGGCCCCTACAGGGAGCCGACGGTGTGGCCTGAAGTCTGATGTGTGACCCTGCTGAGTCCGAGACTGGCTTACTTCCATAAGGTTTAGTTTGCCCCTACAGTGGCAGTTGCCAATGGCTGCGGCGCTTCTTCCTGCTGCGCTATGATCCGTAGTACGGCCATAGCGCGTCCCTGCAGCTTGTACTGCTGTCCACCGGTGCAAGCTAGAGGCATGCCCTGGGGGTCAGCGGTATCGAGCAGGCGTTCCCACAGTTCCCCCTCCCGCGTCGCCGGTAAGGTAAAAGGAATGGCTTCATGATGAGCATTGAGCAGCAATAGCATGGTATCGCCTACAATGTCCTCACCGCGCTCGTCCACTTCCCCGATGAGATCACCGGCCAATCGCACCCCAAGACAACGCGCATACCCGGTATTCCAGGCTTCTTCGGTCATCTCCTGGCCTGAGGGCTCGAACCACAAGAGGTCCTGGATGCCCTCGCCATGAATGGCCCGGCCCTGGAAGAATTTGCGGCGCTGAAACACGGGCTGAGTGCGCCGGAGATGGATCAGCGAGCGCACGAATTCATACCACGCCTGCTGCTCCTCGGTGAACTCCCAGTTGAGCCAGGTCAGCTCGTTATCCTGGCAATAGGTATTGTTATTGCCCTGCTGACTATGGCAGATCTCGTCACCGGCGAGGAGCATAGGCACACCTTGGGACAGCAGCAGAGTGGTCATGAAGTTGCGCATTTGTTGCCAACGCAGGGCCCGAATGGCTGGATCGTCAATAGGACCTTCGACACCACAGTTCCAACTGTTGTTGTCATTGGCCCCATCTTGATTATTTTCGCCATTCGCTTCATTGTGCTTCTCGTTATAACTGACCAGGTCGTGCAGCGTGAAGCCGTCGTGGCAGGTAACGAAATTGATGCTGGCGTATGGCATGCGCCCATCGCTCTGGTACAGGTCGCTACTCCCGCTCAGACGCGTGGCAAATTCTGACAAGAGTCCTCCATCGCCTTTCCAGAAGCGTCGGACGACATCGCGGTATTTGCCGTTCCATTCACTCCAAAGTACCGGAAAATTGCCTACCTGATATCCCCCGACTCCCAGGTCCCATGGCTCAGCAATGAGCTTGAGTTGGGACAAGATAGGGTCCTGGTGGATAATATCAAAAAAGGCCCCGAGCTGGTCGACTTCATAGAGTTCCCGGGCTAACGTGCTCGCGAGGTCAAAGCGGAAGCCATCAACGTGCATCTCGGTGGCCCAGTAACGTAGACTGTCCATAATGAGTTGGAGCACACGCGGATGGCGCATGTTGAGCGAATTGCCACAACCAGTGTAGTCCATGTAGTAACGAGGGTCTTCCGGTGACAGCTTGTAATATGCGGCGTTGTCGATGCCACGCAGTGACAGCGTCGGGCCCATGTGGTTGCCTTCGGCTGTGTGGTTGTAGACCACGTCCAGAATCACTTCGATGCCAGCAGCGTGGAGAGCAACAACCATCATTTTGAACTGCTGGACAGCATCTTGTGGCAGATGCGGCGCAGTATAGCGGCTCTCAGGCGCAAAGTACGATAGCGTATTGTAGCCCCAGTAATTGGTGAGACCGCCTTCAGCTAGGTGACGATCATTGAGAAAGTGGTGTACTGGCAGGAGTTCGACCGCCGTAATACCAAGACGGATCAGGTGCTGGATGGCAGCCTCTGACGCCAGCCCAGCGTACGTACCTCGCAGCCTTTCCGGGACATCCGGGTGTAATTGGGTGAAGCCCTTAACATGCAGCTCGTAGATAAGGGTTTTGTGCCATGGTGTACGTGGTGGGCGATCATCTCCCCAGGTAAAAGCTGGATCAATGACTACAGCCAGGGGGGCATATGCCGCATTGTCACGCTCGTCGCAAGACAGATCGGCCTCGGGGTCGCCCACGCGGTAGCCAAAGAGTTCATCAGCCCAGCACACGTCACGACCGATCGACCTGGCGTAGGGGTCGAGCACAATCTTATTCGGATTGAAGCGGTGTCCTTGTTCGGGAGTGTAAGGGCCATGGACGCGATAGCCATAGAGTTGACCAGGTAATACCTCCGGCAGATAGGCGTGCCAGACCCGGTCGGTGTGTTCGGTCAAGGAAATACGGTGCGTCTCCTTGTCAGCATCCACAGTGTCGAATAAGCACAATTCCACTCTGGTAGCATGCTCAGAGAACAGAGCAAAATTCACGCCTTTGCCATCCCATGTGGCTCCGAGCGGATACGAATTTCCCGGCCAAACTCGCATAGCTTCGGCTCCCTATAGCTTGGTGTGTGGAGGCTATCATACCCCATCGTGAAGAGAAGACTGCTACCCTGCTGTTGCAGGACACGAGAGGACTTCCCGGCATGTCTACACATATGACATAATGCAAGTTTGACATAGTGCAAGTTGTGTACCAGGCCACCAGCCCACACAGGGCGGGGCGCGTGACGCATCGCAAGTGCAAACGCTGAGGATAGCTGTATACCCTGTCTATAGCTCGATCCGCATTGTCTCTCAAAATGAGAGAGCAGTAGGGTCGCCTGGGACAAAATGAGAGATATGATGGGTACGTGTGAGAGAAGCATACGTCCTGAGAGGCGGAGTAGTCACTTGGAATTTCCTCCTCCTACATAAATGCATATTACTTCCACCCCATGTACAGCTCATCTACATACTTTTCCTCTTGACTTAGAAGTACTTGCAACATAATATGCAGGTGTACATTAGTTTAGATACTGCATAGGAGGGCATCACTTGGGCAACATCATCTCAATCGTGAACAATAAGGGAGGCGTCGGGAAAACCACTGTAGCCGTCAACCTTGCCCATGCCCTAACGCGTCGGGGCCAGCGTGTTCTTGTTATCGATATGGATTCCCAGTGTAATGCGACGAGTATTTTGTGTTCGAGAGATCCTGGAGGAGATACGCTCTATGAGGTGTTCACTGAACCTGAGATGAACATCGGACAGTGCATCTACCCGACAGAATACGAAAAACTCTTTTGTCTTCCAAATACGAACGACACAAGTGCTCTCGAACCCCCACTGCTGAAAACACTCCCCGATAGCTTTGAAATTATCCGGCGACGCATTCGAGACTATGCGCAGCACCACTATGATTTCGCTCTCCTTGACTGTCCACCGAACATGGGGTTTTTCGTCGTCAGTGCTCTGCATGCGTCAGACTTCGTTATCGTGCCAATCTGGGCTGGCTCAGCGTTCTCTGTCGAAGGTCTGCTGAAAGCCGTCGATCTCATCAACGACATCCGTGCCAATGGCAATGCGGACCTGCGGTTCCTACGGCTGTTAATTAATCAAGTTGATCGCAGGACGGCCATGACCCGGGTCAGTATTGATCAGCTCAACAAACATTTCCCTACAGACCAGATTTTCAAGACTATGATTCCCGTCAACGCGGCTTTCCAGCGCGCCGAAAACGAGCGAAAAACTATTATTCGCTACGATCCGACTACTCTTGGAGCCAAAGCATATAGAGCCCTGGCAAAAGAGTTGCTCGAGATTTTTTCTCTGGACGGCTATGAAGAACCCTAGAGGAAGGGGTTACGCGCATGTCCACAGGAGAGCCTGAAGCCAAACGCGATGAGACAAGGCCTCGCGAAAGGCGACGACTGAAGCTCATTGAAAGTTACGGCGCCTTCAGTGATGACCGGCTCCAGGAAGTGGCTCAGAAGATACGGGGGATTACCTCCGACAATGATACACAGCCTACCACCATGCAGGGGGACGCACCTCTCTCAAGCGATGAAATCACCCAATCGATCACCCAATCGATCACCCAATCGATCACCCAATCGATCACCCAATGCCCATCAGATGAAACAGAGGGTGTAAAAGAGAATCAAAGCCTTGAAAAGGCTAAACTTATCGATATAAATACACAAATTTTCACACCTTCTCCCTCACCTAATGGATCACCTAATGGATCACCTAATGGATCACCTGATACACCTAATGGATCACCTAATGGATCACCTAATGATTCATCGGATGGATCACCTAATGGATCACCTAATGATTCATCGGATGGATCACCTAATGGATCACCGGTACAACTACAGCTTCTAAACCCCTCATCGGCAGACGGGGGCGTCCTACTGACTGAAAACCAGGCGATGCTGTATTTCTGCCTCAAAGAGATCAATGGGAAGGTGACAAGCCTACCGCAGATCGCCAGGGAAACCCATATTTCCGAGTATACCCTGAAAAGTTGTCTGAAAAAGCTGCGTCAAGAAGGACTTATACGCTATGACGGACGACGTAATTGTGGAGGACGGATAGGGTTCACTGCTACCACGCTCCCCCAAAAGATTCTTCTGCAAGGCAACAAAAACAGGCTCTTAAGAAAACTCCAACAGATTACGCAGCAGGCGCTAGTCTTCACAGAATTCCTTGAAGCGCCAGAAGAACTGGAGGCTGCCCAAATAGAAGAAAATCACCCAATGGATCACCCAATGGATCACCCAATGGATCACCCAATGGATCACCCAATGGATCACCCAATGGATCACCCAATGGATCACCCAATCTCTTGTAGTAGTAGTAAAAAACTACTACTACAGGGAATTACCCTCGAAGCTGTTTTCGAAGATTTGAGTCCGCGCTCGTTGTTGCCGTACCTCGACCAGTTTAAAACGAGTGAAGAGCTACAGAACTTTCTCGATATGGCGAACGCGTGCGTAAACGCAGCTAAGGAAGGGAAGGGTAAACCCATCCAAAATCCTCACGGTTTCTTATTTGCGCAATTACGTGCAGGATACATTAATCCACCCGAAGGCTACAAAAGCCGGAAAGTACGGGCTCAGGAAGTACGAAATCAGCAACTCGAAGAGGAACTTGCTACTCTCCGTCGCTTAAAGGAGCGTGAACGAGAGCTGCAGTTTGCACTGTTTGTGGCACAGCTCAGTGAGGAAGATATCGCGCGCCTCGATCAGGAGGCACAGAGCCGGGTTAAGCCCAATATTGGGCTGAGTCTAGAGTTCCAGATCGAACGGTATAAGGACGGCTTGCTCAAGGAATGGTTCGCCCAACGTCAGCCGCCGCAGGGGCACCCGCAAGTGCCAGGTAGCATGCTTGACAATGTGAATCTGCCCCTGAGCAAGCCTGTCTAGCAGCAATGCCGACCCCGTGCTGGGCAAACGAGATTGAGGCTTGGCAAGGGTTTGACGACAACTCTGAGGAGTCCCAAGCGCCATGACCCCGCAGCGTGGGGAAATCTGGTGCGTAAACCTGGAACTGATGCAAGAAGCGGCGCTTCGCAACATGCAATCTTATCTGGTGTTGACGGCCAACACCTTGAATCGTTTGCGCCAGACAGTAATTGTGGTGCCGCTCTCTATGGCAGCGCGGGCCCACCCGCCCGTCACAGTATCTATGACGTATCAGGGCAAAACTACCGTTG
>Ga0081540_1000615_pt1 | contig 33811 bp, 38 predicted proteins | sample TabmetS2T1R1_FD_71024 | JGI IMG/M metagenome (GOLD analysis project Ga0081540, IMG submission 71024) | Tabebuia heterophylla rhizosphere microbial communities from the University of Puerto Rico - S2T1R1 | ecosystem: Host-associated > Plants > Roots > Rhizosphere ...
ATCACCAAGGAGCTGATGGAGATCGTCTCCGGCGCCGAGGCGCTGAAGTAGCGCCCGAGCCTTCACGTTCGAGAGCAACGACCAGACATGACCGCGACCGTACAGAGCCAAGGCAAGGTGACCCAGGTCCTCGGACCCGTGGTGGACGTGGAGTTCCCGCCCGGTGACCTGCCGGAGATCTACACCGCCCTCCGCGTCTCCAACCCCTCGCTGGGGAAGGAGGAGGGAAACCTGGTCCTCGAGGTCGCGCAGCACCTGGGCGAGAACACCGTCCGCACCATCGCCATGGACTCCACCGACGGGCTCGCGCGCGGGGTGCCGGTGCGGAACACTGGCTCTCCCATCGTCATGCCGGTGGGCAAGGCGACCCTGGGGCGGATCCTCAACGTCGTCGGCGAGCCGGTGGACGAGAGGGGTCCGGTGAAGGCCACCGACTACTGGCCGATCCACCGCGCGCCCCCGACCTTCACCGACCAGGACGTGCGAGTGCAGATCTTCGAGACCGGCATCAAGGTCGTCGACCTGCTCTGCCCCTACACCCGCGGCGGCAAGACCGGCCTCTTCGGCGGCGCGGGCGTGGGCAAGACGGTGCTCCTCACCGAGCTAATCCGGAACGCCGCCATCGAGAAGGGCGGATTCAGCGTGTTTGCCGGCGTGGGCGAGCGCACCCGTGAAGGGAACGACCTCTACAAGGAGTTCCGCGAGGGCGGAGTCATCAACCTCGACCAGCTGGAGAAGTCGCAGGCGGTGCTGGTCTACGGCCAGATGAACGAGCCGCCCGGAGCCCGTGCCCGGGTCGGCCTCTCGGCTCTGACCATCGCCGAGTACTTCCGGGACGTGGAGGGGCGCGACGTGCTCCTCTTCGTCGACAACATCTTCCGCTTCACCCAGGCGGGTTCCGAGGTGTCGGCGCTCCTCGGCCGCATCCCCAGCGCGGTGGGCTACCAGCCGACGCTGTCCACGGAGATGGGCGACCTCCAGGAGCGCATCACCTCCACCCCCAAGGGTTCCGTGACCTCGGTCCAGGCGATCTACGTGCCCGCGGACGACCTCACCGACCCCGCGCCAGCGACGACCTTCGCGCACCTCGACGCGACCACGGTGCTCAGCCGGCCCATCTCCGAGCTCGGCATCTACCCGGCGGTGGACCCGCTCGACTCCACCAGCCGCATCCTCGACCCGAACATCGTCGGCGCCGAGCACTACGCGGTGGCCCGCAAGGTCCAGGGCATCCTGCAGCGGTACAAGGAGCTGCAGGACATCATCGCCATCCTCGGAATGGACGAGCTCTCCGAGGACGACAAGCTCACGGTCGCCCGGGCGCGGAAGATCCAGCGCTTCCTCAGCCAGCCCTTCTTCACCGCGGAGGTCTTCACCGGGAAGCCGGGCCGCTACGTGAAGCTGACCGACACCATCCGCGGCTTCAAGGAGATTGCGGACGGGCTCCACGACGACATTCCGGAGCAGTACTTCTTCTACGCCGGGGGCATCGAGGAGGTCGTGGAGGCGGCGAAGAAGGCCGCGGCCTGATCGCTGCCCGCGTCGCGCGCGTGAGGACCGGCCGGTGCGAGACCACGCTTTTACTGGTGATCCAGGCGGCGGTCGCTGCGCCCGCGCTCGCGGTGGAAGCGTCGCAGAGCCGGGCGCGCGCCTCGTCCAACGCGGAGTACGGCATCGTCATGCGGGTGGAGGGAGAGGGGAAGTGCCGCATCGAGGCGACGCGGGACACCGACGTCGCCTGGACGCTCCCGCGCTGCCTGGGAACGGTGGACGACCTGTACTTCATCAGCAACTCGGGCGAGCGGTTCTGGGTCCTGGCCGCGCTGCCGAAGTCGTTGCCGCCACCATCGGGCCCCGTGGTGACGTCCGAGAGCCAGAAGAAGCTGGCGAAGAAGAAGCCTCCGTTCGATCCCTACGGTCCGGTGGAGGTCGCCGTCCTCTACGACCGGCTGGGCAACGTCATCGTCCAGAGGAAGCTCAAGGAGTGGCTTCCCCGCAGCGCGAACGGCAAGGTGCGAAAGCTGGACCGGCGGTTCGTCTGGCTCGAGGGCGTGCTCGGCGTCCCGGGCAAGGAGCCCCGGGTGAACGACCGGAACCAGGTGGAGTTCGAGACCGTCGAGCCGAAGACTGTCCGGCTCGACTTCCAGGAGTGAGAGTCCGATGGCCAAGCTGAACGTCGACATCGTCACCCCCGAGCGGCGGCTGATCTCCACGCCCGCCGACGAGGTGGTCGCCCCCGCCGCGGAGGGCCTCTATGGCGTCCGGCCGGGTCACAGCCCGTTCCTCTCCACGCTCTCCGCCGGCCCGCTCACCGTGCGCGAGGGAAGCAGCGTCCAGGCGTGGTTCGTCGCCGGTGGTTTCGTCGAGGTGCAGAACGACAAGGTGCTGGTCCTCGCGGATGCGGCCGAGCCGGCGGCCTCCATCGACATCGAGGGCGCGAACGCGGCGCTGCGCGAGGCCGAGCAGCGGCTCGCATCGATGGGACCCGGCGACCCGAAGGCCGCGGCCGAGACCGCACGCATCCAGCGCGAGCGCGCCCGGGTGGCGGCTGCGCGCGCCGGCGGTCGCTAGTGGCCGAAACCAGACGGGTTGGGTCCGTCGTTGCTGGCCCTCCCGGCTGATCTCTGCGTCGCTCGTCGGCCACGGGGCTCCGGCCCCGCTCTCCTTGAACGCGTCCGCGATCGCCCGGGCTACCCCATGAGCAACCGGCTCGAGCTGTTTCACCGGCTCGACGAGCCTCGCTCGGCGCGGGTTCGACGATGGGTTGCGGAGCACGCCTTGCTCGAGACGGTCCGCTTCCGGAACGTGGTCTACCCCGAGGCGGCGGCCGACTTCGCGGTCCACGGCGGCAAGGACACCCCCGCGCTCTGGGACGGGGAGCAGCTCTTCACCGGCGCGGAGCTGGTCATCGCCCGGCTGCAGGCGATGCTCGACCTCGGCCGGTCCTGAGCGCGACCCGACCCTGGGCCCGTGCCGTCTGTCGCGCAGCCGACGTGACGGTCGGCGCCCTGGAGCCCCCCGAGGTGATGCGCCTGGCGCGGGCTGGCCCCATCTTCGCTCGGAGGACGCCAGGGGGCGTCCGCGGCGTGTTCGCGGAGGTGCGGCGTGGAGCTCGGAGAACAGCGGCTGGACGAGGCGCAGCTACGGAACATGTCGACGCCGGACCTGGTCCGGCACGCGATGACGGAGATGAAGCTCCTGGTCCGGGCCGAGGTGGTGCACGCCAGGGCCGAGCTGAAGCAGGAGCTGAGAGAGGCCCGCAACGCCGGCATCCTCTTCGGCGCCGCCCTCTTCCTCGCCCCCGCGGGGCTGGGCATCGCCCTGATGGCCATCGTCCTCGCGCTGCCCGTCGTCCAGTGGGCCTCGGCGGTGGTGCTCGGTCTCGTCGTGCTGCTCCTCGCCGGGCTCCTCGTGTTCCTCGCGGTGAAGAGGCTGCCGAGGCAGCCGCTGGCCCGCACCCGCGACCGCCTGAAGCTCGACTGGATGCTGACCCGGGAGGAGCTCCAGTGAGCGCGGGCCTGCTGCCGGAGCCCCAGGTCGCACGGACGGCGGACCGCCTTCGGGACGAGTTCCTCGTGACCCTGCGCGAGCTGGATCGCCGGGCGCACCGGGCCATGGACGTGCGCGCGCTCCTCCGGGACAACCGGCGGGTGGTCGTCGCCGCGGGCGCGGGGCTTGCCACCCTGGTGGCCGTCATCATCGCGACGAGCGTGGCGCTGTCGCGCGCGCGCCAGTCGCGCCTTCCCGCGCTCCGGGTCCGCGCGGTGCGCCGCGCCTGGGAACGTCCGGACCTGGTTGCGTCCGGCCCCCGTCCCCGCGGACTCGGCCTGACCTTGCTCAAGATGGCAGCGATCGTCGGCGGGACGCAGCTCGTCCGGAGCGCCGTCCGTCGGGCCCTCGCTGCCCGGCGCTGAGGAGCGGCTCAGCGTCGGGACCCGGGGGCTCCGGGCCCGCGCGACGCGCAGTTCCGAGCGTTCAACTGCAGTCCGCGCATGTCTCCCGAACGAACGAGCGTCCGCTCGGTCGCCGGCTGCGGCCGTGAACCGCTCACTGGCTCGGTGGGCGAATCCCGAGCTGGCGGGCGAGGAGCGCGAGCTGCGTCCGGTTGTCCTGCCTGAGCTTGCGGTAGAGGCTCGAGACGTGGGCCTTCACCGTGCGCTCGGTGATCTGCAGGCTCGTGGCAATGTCTCCGTTGTCGGCCCCGGCGGCGACCCAGGCCAGGACCTGGCGCTCGCGCGCGGACAGCGGCCGGAGCTGCTCGTGCTCGGGAGCCCGGGTGGCCTGGAACACCGTGCTGAGCATGTGGGCCGACACCGCCCGCTCGCCCCGGGCCAGCAGCTCGAGGGTGTGGAGCACGTCGCTGCATCCGCTCGTACGGGCGTCCAGATACGCAGCCGCCCCGGCGGCGATGCACCGGTCGAGCGCACCCGGCCCATCCCCGAGCGCGAGGACCTGGAGGTTGGGGTGGAACTGCCGCGCCTCCGCCAGGGCGTCGACCCCGTCGTCGTCCTCCACGGCCACGTCGACGCAGGCGATCTGCGGTTGCTCCTGGGCGAGGGCGGAGAGGAAGGAATCGGCGCGGTTGTGACGCCCCACGACGAGGTAGCCGGAGTCGGTGAGCACCCTGGCCAGCGCGTCACCCCGGAGCAGCTGACCATCGAGGAGCGAGACCCGAACGCTCCCCCCGAGTTCCGTCGTCACCACTGTCCTCCGGACCCATGGGAACCGACGCGGGTCTCAGGGTCAGAAGTCAGCACGGTCCGCAGAAGGTCAACCGCCAGTCGGAGCGGGGTGTCCGGAGTGAGTCAGCTTGAAGCAGGCAAGCGACCGACCGAAGTCGGTGGTGAACCCACATGGGGGAGGTGCGGTACTGAACAAAGTAACCCGTGGACAGGTCCGCACTCGCCCTTCTCCTGGCGGTCTCGTTTTCCTCGTTTCCAGCCGTCGCCGAATCAGGAATTGGAGTTCCTGTTCCGCCCGAAGTTCCGGAGGTCGGGATTCCCTTCGGATGCGGGATGTCCTTCCCCGTCAGCCAGGTGCACAACGTGGGCAGCCACGTCGGCAACGACACCTGGGCCTGGGACTTCCGCATGCCCGAGGGCACGCCGGTGGTGGCGGCGCTCGACGGAGTGGTGCGGATGGCCCGCGGGGACAGCGACGAGGGTGGCTGTGATCCGTCGATGGCCCGCAAGGCCAACTACGTGGTCATCGAGAGCGAGGGCGGCCTCGAGCTCCAGTACCTGCATTTCTCCTCGGTGAGCGTCGCCGCTGGACAGCGCGTGCACCGCGGCGAGCTGCTCGGCTACTCCGGGAAGACTGGCTGGGCCTGCGGAGCGCATCTGCACTTCAAGGTCGCCACGCCGGTCTCGGCGGGGTGGAACAATCCGTCGATGGAGGCGCGGCTCCAGGGATACGGAGATCCGGTGCTCGAGTCGTGGGTCTCGAGCCCGCCCTGCACGGCGCCGCTGGAGGTCGCTGCGCACCAGCCGCCGCCCGCGGTGCGCCAGGGCGATCCGGCCGCTCAGCCTGCCGAGGCCCATCCGGCGGCGCAGTCGGCTGCGGGCGCCGCGGGCCAGGCGGCGATCAGCGTCGGGAGCCAGGCCGCGGCCGCGAGTGATGGTCAGGCACTGGCGCCGCAGCTTCCGGCCATCGCGCATCCGGTGTCGGGCGGAGGGGTTCCCTTCTTGCCGACCCCACAGCTCGCTCCGACCGTCCAGCCGGCGGCCTCGGACGCTCCTCCCGCGGTGGAGCGCCCGGCTTCCGGGACGATCTCGGCGAAGGCGGAGGTGCGGGACAGCGAGGCCGAGCTGCTCGAGGACGCCGAGGCCGCGCCAGCGAGGCGCTGAGGCCCCGCGCCTCTCGGTGGCCTGGTTCAGCTCGCCGCCGACGACCACCACGTGGTCACCGTGCCTGGCGTGAGCACCCTCCACCAGAGGCACATGGGCGTGCCCTCGAGAGGGCGGCTCACTCGGATTCGATCAGCTGCCGCGCCGCCCCCCGCGGGCCCGCGAGCGCCCGGTCGACGTCCGTGCGCAGGTCCACGTTCACGCCGTCCACTGCCCGGAGGAACGCCGCCTCACCCGCGCGCGCGACCGACGCTGCGACCCCGGCGAGCGTGAGCCCGGCCACGACCGTCCCCGCCACCGTCCACAGCAGAGCCAGCACGCCGGCGTTCAGGAAGTAGCCGCCCGGCAGCCACTTCCCTTCCCAGTACGCTCGCGCGACGCGGTACCCCACGTGGCCGACGAGCCCGAGCAGCGGCAGCTGCACCAGCGGCACGAGGAGCAGCCGCGCCCACGTCCACCAGGCCTGCACCGCGCTGTCGAGCATCGAGCCCGTCACCTCGCGCCACGCGAGCGAGCGCGCGCCCGCGAGCCGCGCGACCCAGGCCGGATGTTCGGGGAGGCCCGTGACCTCGGCAGGGAGCCCTCGCTCCGCGGCGACCGCCCGCGCCGGGGCCAGCGCCTGCCGCGCGAGCGTGTCCAGCGTTCCGTCCGAGGCCGCCACCACGCGCTCCGCCGCCGCCTGTCGCCCCCGCGATTGCACCTCGTCGAGCACCGCGCCGGTCGCCGCGACCAGCAAGCCCGCAGGGATGCTCGCCTGCGACGCCAGCGCCGCGCCGGCGAGCCCGCCCGAGCCCCACCCCGAGAGCCGCAGCCCCCAGCCGATGGGCCCGGTCAGCCGCCCCGCCGCCTGCCGCCGCACGCTCTGCCGGAGGAATCCTCCCGCCCCGCCGAGCCGGACGTGGAAGTCGTCTCCCAGCGGCGTGCGCACCTCGGCGAGCCCGGCGTCGAGCGCCTTCCGCACCGCGCCGCGGGCTTCCTCGGTCTCGCGGAGCGCTTCCGCCACCCGGCCGCGGATCTGCCCGAGCAGCGCCTCGGCGTTCCTGCGCCGGAGCTCGGTAGCCACTCCCGCCTCGGCCAGCGTCTGCAGCTGCGCCAGGAGCGCGGACCAGTCGTCGTCCAGCGGCTCGCCGAGACGCGCCTTCAACGCGCTGACCACGAAGACCGGCGGGGGCTCGTCGAGGCCGAGCTCCGCCTGCAGCACCCGGCCGACCTGCTCGCGCAGCACCTGACGCGCCTCGGCCCCCAGCTGATCCGCGAAGTTCACCACTCCGAGCAGCGCGCGCCGCCGGGCGAACGGCCGCAGTGCCTCGGTGGGCCGCGCCTCGGCCACCGAGCCGCGGTGGAAGACCACCAGCGCTGCGTCCACCTCGTCGAGCACCGCCAGCGCGGCGACCGCGTGCTCCCGGGCCACCGAGTTGAGGTCCGGCGTGTCGATGAACACCTGCCCCGACCAGGCGCTGCCCGCCTCGGGAAGGTAGCGCACCACGCGCGGCACGGCCTCGGCGAGAGAACCGAGGTCCGTGTCGGACGGCGCGTAGGCCACCGCGTCCGACGAGGTGGGGCGGTCCACGCCCTCGCGGGCGAGCATCGTCCCGGCGAGCGCGTTCAGCAGCGTCGACTTGCCGGCGCCGGTGGACCCCACCAGCGCGATGCGCAGCGGCCGCTCGGCCAGCGCCCGTGTCCGGGCGTAGTCGTCGGCGAGACGCTCCAGCAGCGGCCCGGCGTCGCTCAGGGCGGGGAGCTCGCAGGCCAGCTGGAGCCGGGAGCGGATCAGCTCCGGCTCGGGCAACGTCGGCGGTGGCGCCTCGTCCTGCTTCGCGCGTCGAAACCACCTCATGCGTCGCCTCCCTCGAGCTGCTCGGCGGCCGTGGAGAAGGTGTTCGCGGCGGACTGGGCCGCGTCGACCTGTGCGTCGAGGCGCCGGAGCAGCGGGCCGAAGAGCTTCGCTTCCAGCGCGCGTCCGAGCGAGCCGCCGTGCTGCTCCGACCAGGTGCGCACCACCTCGCCGCGCACCCCGGTCCCGAGCAGGTCCACGAAGCGCTCCAGCAGCGGCGTGGTGAGGAGCGTCCCGACCCACACCACCGCGTCGTGCCCGATGCCGCCGGTGGCCACCGTGACGACCGCGGCGGCGCTCGCCGGCACCGAGTAGACCAGCGTCGCCATCGCCTGGATCGCTCCCTCCTCGAATCCACCCGGTAGCTGCGCGCGCACCAGCTCGCGACATCGATTCAGCAGCTGCGCCCGGTCCTCGCGCAGCGAAGCGTCCTCCACCAGCGGGCCGGGAGCCTGGAGGGCGGCGAGCGTGGGGCCGCCGAGCGCGTCGGCCAGCGCCTCCCGCGTGCCCGGATCGCCGCGCCACGCGGACAGCTCGGGCCCGAGCGCCTCCACCAGCTGTCGCACGCCGTCCCGCAGCGCGGCGTCGGTGGCCGCAGCGGCGGTCGCCTCCAGGCCCTCGGGGTGCGGAGGGCTGAACGACGCGCGGAGCTTCCTCCCCACCGCGCCGAGCACCGCCGCGAGCCCGCGGAACGGACGGCGGATCCACCGGTTCACCGGGCTGCGGGCATCCAGCTCGTCGCGGAACGCCTCGAGCAGCACGTCCGCCGGCACCGCGCGCAGAGCCGCCCGCGCTCCGACCTCGGCCAGCCCGTGGCGCAACCGCGTCCGCAACCGCTCGGGCTCGCTGGCCAGCTCCCGGACCTGGGTCGACAGCGTGCGCAGCTCGGCTGCGGTGTCCCGGAGCGCCGCGGCGCGGGCGCGGGTGCGGAGCGTCGCGCCGCGCGCGGGGTCACCGAGCAGCTCCGCGAGGCCGGGGCCACCATCCAGAGGCTCGACCGAGAGCCAGCGCCGGCCAGCCTCGACCTCGGGGTCGTGCGGGCTCCGGTACCTCGCGAACGGCGGGCTCCCCACGTCGGCGGTGAGCTTGTCCAGGTGGGCGCGCACCGTCTCGACCTCGGGCGCCTCGTTGTAGACCACCACCCAGGGTCGTCCCCGACCGACCGCCTGCTGCACCACGTCCACCAGCGCAGCGTTCTGGTAGGTGTGGCGCGAGATGACGAACACCACCACGTCCACCGTCACCAGCAGCGCCTCGCTTCTGAGCCGGTTCTCGCGAACCACGCTGTCGAAGTCCGGTGTGTCGACGAGGACCAGCCCCGCCGGAAGCGTCTTCGTCGAGGTCAGGAAGAGCCGCCCGGGCGGGCCTGGCTCGGTGACGGGCGCGCGTGTCCCAGGTGGGAGGAGCACGACGTCGTAGCGGGCGGAGAGCGCCTCCCGGCCCGCACCGCTCGCGGTGTCCGGCGTTGCGGCGGCGAGGCACTGCTGGGTGAGGCCGCCCTCGGCCCGCGCCGGGGAGAGGTCGGCGCCGACCAGGGTGTTGAAGAGGGTGGACTTCCCCACGTTGTTCGGCCCGGCCACCGCGACGAGCAACAGCGGCGCCTCGCTCGACAGCCGCGGCAGGAGATCTCGCAGGATGCGGGTCCGCACCCGCCGTGCGAGGGCCCGCGTCACGGCATCCGCTGCGTCGGGCAGCCGGTCGGTCGCGCCTGCAACGCCGCGCAGCGTCTCGAGCAACGCGAAGATGTGGGGTTCGTCGGACACGGCGGCTTTGGTGCTAGCATCCCGGAGGGTGTCGATGCCGTCTCGTTCGGGCCTGGTCCTTTTGCCGGACAGCTCCGGCCTCCGGGACCGGGTCACCTCGGCGTTGCTGGGAAGCGACGTGGTGCTCTGGACCTCGGCCCAGCTGGCAGAGGCGAGCCACGTCCTCGTGGACATGACCGCCCCCGACGGAGACCAGGCCCTGCGCCAGCTGATGCGCAGCGGAGGCGAGCAGGCCGTGCTGGCGGTGGTGGACGCCGGGGTGCTGCGGCGCCGCGCGGTGACCAGCGTCCCGGCCGATTCGCTCATCGCCGTCAATCAGATCGAGGCCGAGCTCGGCTGGCGGCTGCAGAAGGCCCGTGAGCGCCACGCCCTGGAACTCCAGTCGCGCATCCAGCAGCGCAGCCTGGACATGCTGCTCGAGCTCACCGCCCGGTACGCGGAGTCGACCGACCTGGACGCGCTGCTGCACGACGTGACCCGGCGGCTCGCGGAGATGCTGGACATCCAACGGGCGAGCCTGCTGCTCGACGACGGCGCGGGGTCGGCGGTGGTGGTCGCGGCCAGCGATGCGCCGGACATCAAGAATCTCCGGATCGACATGGACCGCTACCCCGAGGTGCGGCAGTGCCTCCGGACCGGTCTGCCCACGGTGGTGGAGGACGTTCCGAGCCATCCGCTCCTCGAGGGGATGCACGAGCGCGTCGCCGCCGCTGGCGTGCGGTCCATCGCTGCGCTTCCCCTCAGCGTGCAGGGCAAGGTGCTGGGGGTGCTCCTGGTGCGCGGCTCGGGGGCCCGTCCGGCCTTCACCCCGGCCGAGGTGGACTTCCTGGCCACGGTGGGCCACGCCACCGCCGTCGCCCTGCGAAACGCACGGCTGCTCGAGTCGGTCCGCGGCGAGTCGGAGCGCGAGAAGTCCGCCCGTCTCGTCGCCGAGCGGAGGGCGGAGGAGCTCCAGCGCTATCAGGCCTTCTTCGCCCACGTGTCCGAGGGCATCGCGATCCTCGACGGCAAGGGCCGGGTGCTGCTCCTGAACCCGGCGGGCGCGGCGATCCTCGATGTCGGCGCCGGGCAGCTCGAGGGACGCCACGTCGAGGACCTGATCGGCGCAGTCGGCGCCGAGGTGCTCACCGCGCTGCTCTGTGCGGTGGCGCGGGGCGAGGTCCAGCGGGACGTGGACGTCATGGCGCGCACCCCGTCCAGCCGGTACCTCACGCTCTCCGTCAGCGGGGCGCCGCTCCGCGAGGGCGACGCCGCGGCCATTCTCAGCTTCCGCGACGTCACCGAGCCCCGGCGCATCGAGTACGAGCTGCGGCGGACGAAGGAGTTCCTGGAGAAGCTCGTGGACAACACCGTGGACGCGGTGGTGGCCATGGACATGAAGGGCCGCTTCATCCTCTTCAACAAGGGCGCCGAGGCGCTCAGCGGCTACAGCGCCCAGGAGGCGCTCTCCAGCCTGACCGCCGCGCACTTCTTCCCCAGCGAGGGAGTGAACCTCGATCTGCTCGAGCGGATGCGCTCGGCCCAGCACGGCGGGCCCGGGCGCCTCGCGCTGATCCGCCAGGAGATCCTCACCAAGTCGGGCGAACGTGTCCCGGTCAACATGACCGGGTCGATCCTCTACGAGGGCACCTGCGAGGTGGCGACGGTGGGAATCCTCCGCGACCTGCGCGACCGGGTGCAGCTCGAGCGCAAGCTCTCCGACGCAACCCTGCGGCTGGAGCGGAGCGAGCGGAGCGCGGAGATGATCGCCCTGGCCGGCACCGCGGCCCACGAGCTGAACCAGCCGCTCACCTCGGTGCTCGGTTACGCCGAGCTCCTCAAGCGCAAGCTCGCCCCGGACGACTACGCCTGGGCGAAGGTGGACATCATCCACAAGGAAGCAGAGCGGATGAAGGAGATCGTCCGGAAGATCGGCCGGATCACCCGGTTCGAGACCAAGGCCTACGTCGGAGAGGCGCGGATCCTCGACCTGGAACGGGCCTCGGACGAGGACAGCGCGCCAGCCTCCAAGGGCTGAGTCAGGGCGGCCGCCGTCGTCCGATGTCGTTGCCAGGGCGGCCCTCGGTCGAGGTCCGGATCAGGCCGTTCTCGGCGGGTGATCAAGGCCCCGGCGCGTCCGCTGTGGTTGTCCCGCAGTCCAAAAATATGAAGAGTTTGCGCGTACTTCCCTACCTCGGTTTCTTGACAGGTTGCTCGGGGCGGGACGTAGGATGCACCTTCACGTCCCCCTGAATTCCAGGGTTCCAGCGTGACCCGCCGGTCCGAGGCGACCGCCGTGGCGCGCTGGCCAGTTCGGAGGCATCGATGACCGTGGGGTTCCTGTCCAAGCTGACGCTGCTCGCTGCAGAGGCGACTGCTTCGGGCTCCTTCTTCGACCAGCTGGCCGCCCGGTTCCGCGCCGGCAAGGGCGGCATGTACCCGATCGCCATTGTCGCGGTGATCGCCCTGGCGATCATCATCGAGCGGGTGGTCGTCCTCTTCTTCTCCGCGCCGATCAACAAGGACGGCTTCCTGCGCGGGCTGAAGAAGCACATCTACGCCGGCGACCTGGACAAGGCCATCAACTACGTGGCCGGCCAGAAGAACACCCCGCTCACCAGCGTGGTGAAGGCGGGCCTGATGAACGTGCCGAAGGGCGAGGACGAGGTCCAGGCAGCCCTCGACGAGGCCAGCCTCCGCGAGACCCCGAAGCTCGAGGCCCGCACCGGCTACCTCGCGATGCTCGGAAACGCGGCGATGCTCGCCGGACTGCTCGGAACGGTGAACGGTCTGATCCAGTGCTTCGAGGCCGTGGCCCACGTGAACCCGGCGGACAAGGCCACCATCCTCTCCCAGGGCATCTCCGAGGCGATGAACTGCACCTTCTTCGGGCTGCTCGTTGCCATCCCGGCGCTGATCATGTTCTCGGTGCTCAACGGCCGGACCCAGTCGCTGATCAACGACATCAACGAGACCAGCGTGTCGGTGCTGAACCTGGTGGTGAACAACAAGGACAAGTTCAAGAACCTGACCGTCTCCGCAGGACGCGACGAGGACTAGCTTCGTCCGCCGTTCACCCAACCCTTAGAGACCGGAGAACGCACGCATGGCCGGCGGGATGGACCTCGGTGATGCCAAGGGCCCCAAGAAGCCCCTGGACGCCACCATCAACCTGGTCCCCTTCATCGACCTGATGGCAGTGACCATCAGCTTCCTGATCATGACCGCGGTCTGGACGCAGATCGGGCGGCTTCAGGTCTCCGGTGGCGGCGGCGACGGCGACCCCACGCCGGACAAGGACGACAAGACCGTCCCGGTGACCCTCCTCCTCTCCGAGAAGGACCTGCGGCTCACCGTCGGGACGAGCACCTTCGATCCCATCCCCATCAGCCGCGACGCCAAGCAGCAGATCGACCTCACCCGGCTCGCCGAGCGATTCAAGGACGTGAAGGAGAAGCTCGGTCCCGACCAGACGGCCATCACGGTCCAGACCGAGGATGCGGTCCGCTACGAGGATCTGGTGCACGTCATCGACGAGTGCATCGGTGATGGCTTTCCCTCGGTCTCCGTCGCGCCCGTGAGCACCTGACCATGGCCATCGAGACCCCAGGCAAGCGCTTCAGCAAGCGCCTCCGGAAGTCGAAGGTCTTCGGGCACGGCCACGCCGCGCACAAGAACACCAACGCGGATCTGCTGATCACGCCGCTGGTCGACATGTTCGTCATCATCGTGCTCTTCCTGATCGCCAACTTCTCGGCGACGGGAGAGATCCTGAACATGACCAAGGACATCCAGCTGCCCACCGCCACGCACGTGGACGAGCTGGAGCTGGCGCCGGTGATCATGGTCAGCAACGACGACATCATCATCAACGGCGTCTCGGTCGCCCGGGTGGCCGACCTCTCCCGCGACGACTACGTCACCATCCCCGCGCTGGAGGAGAAGCTCCGCGAGCAGAAGAAGGAGACCGAGGAGCTCCACGCTCTGGCCAACGACGGAACGGCCTTCAAGGGCGTGGTGAACATCCAGGGTCACAAGGACGTGCCCTTCCGGATCATCAAGCGGGTGATGTTCAGCTGCCAGGGTGGCGGCTACGCGAACATCAACTTCGCGGTGCTCCGCGGGTCCACCGGCCAGGCCGGCGAGAAGACCGCCTCGATCCAGTAGCGGACGGGGCGTCCCCTACAGAGAGCGCCAGTCGAGCCGCGTCGACCGGGGCAGGCCCTCCTGCAGCTCGGCCCGATGAAACGCCGTGGCGGCCGAGATGAGGTGGACGATCCACCCGAAGAAGCCGGCGCTGCCGATCCACAGCGCCGGGGTGATGATCAGCCAGAACAGTCCCCGGAGCACCTCGCGGTTGTAGATCTGCCCGAGCCCGGGAATCAGGAACGAGAGCAGTGCGGCAACGGCGGGACGTGACATGGTGTCGGCTTCCTCCGTGGAGGAGGACGCGCGAGGCATCCGCCGATTGCCGGCCCGTGCAGCCGGAGCGGAAAGCCGGTCAGGTCTCCACGGGCTGAGGAGCGCTCGCCTGGGGAGCATGCGCGTGCGCGTGCTTGAGGAGCCACTCGCGCACCGGCGGCCCGCCGAATCGCGCCAGGGCGGCGGCGACCCCGAAGCGGACGCAGCGGGCGATCGCCACCGCGCCCAGGAACGGCCAGATCGAGACGCCGACCAGTCCGCTCCCGATGGTGGCGAGCTTGAACGCCGGCACCACCATGCACACCACCGCGAGCGACCACCAGTTCTGGCTCAGGAGCTCGGCCAGCGTGCCGTGCACGCCGAACCAGTCCGTCCACCGCGAGGCGAGCGCGAGCAGGACGGCGAGCACCGCGGCCACGGTCGAGCGCAGCCGGGACGACGAGCGCTGGCGCCAGCCCTGGAGCGCGGCGAGGACCGCCACTGCCGCCGCGAGGCCCGCCAGCACCAGCAACGCCTTGCGCAGCCAGTCCGGCCCGAGATCCAGGCGGACGTTCGGGTCGATGTGGATGAGGTTGAGCCCGCTGCGCATCGCCGCGCCGATGGCGTAGCCGAGCAGGCTTCCGAGGATGGAGGCCCCCGTTCCCCAGAGCGTCAGCCGCAACCAGCGGTGTGGCGCAGCGACGATCATCGGTATGAGAAGCACGAAAGGAGGGACGGGAAAGAAGGCCGAGTCGATCGCCGCGACCACCACCAGCGCGCTGAACGCGGCGGGGGTGTTCGCGTAGGACTCGACCCGGCTGTACATCCGACCGGACCAGGCCCGGGCCCGTCCCCACGGCGTCGAGGGGAGCTGAGGAAGAGTGTCAGTGCTCATGCAGGAATCGGCCGCCACCCTATCAGGAGCCCCCGGACCGGAGGGGGACCCCGTGTGGCGGCAGGGTGTCCGGATGTTAGGTTGCTCGGCATGACGGCCCTGGAACGGGTAGAGCGAGCGGCCCCCTCGCTGAAGGTGTTTCCCCTGCCCTCGGCCGTGCTGTTTCCGCACACCGTGCTCCCTTTGCACATCTTCGAGCCGCGCTACCGCTCGCTGGTGAAGTCGGCGCTGTCGGGAGACAAGGTGATGGCGATGGCGCAGCTCGAGCCGGGCTACGAGGGCACCTACGCCGGCCGGCCGCGCATGCGACCCATGGTCTGTGCGGGCGTGATTGCCTGGCACGAGGAGCTGGACGGCGGGCGATACAACATCATCGTCCAGGGGACGGTGCGGGCTCGCATCCTCGAGGAGCTTCCGCCCGACCAGCCGTACCGCGAGGTCCGGGCCGCCATCCTCCCCGACACCGACTACCACGGGGTGGAGGAGGAGCAGCTGCGTCAGGCGATGCTCGAGCTCGCCGCCAGGCTGCCTCCACCGGTCGCCCAGGGGCTGCTTCAGGCATCTGCCCGCGCCTCGGGCGGCGCGCTCGCGGACGTCGTCGCCTCGAGCGTGGTGGCGGACGTGGAACGACGACAGGATCTTCTCTGCGAGCTCGACGTGCGTGCGCGGCTGCGATCGGTGCTGGCCGAGGTGAGTGAGGTGCTGGCCCGGCTCGCCCCGGCGAAGCCCGAGGGGCCGGTGAACTGACGATGCGCCTGGTGAAGATCGGCCTCGCGTCGGTGAACACCACGGTGGGCGCCACTCAGGCCAACGTGGAGCGAGCGCTTCGCTTCGCGAAGGAGATGGCCGCCGCCGACGTGACGGTCGCGGTGTACCCCGAGCAGATGATCGGCGGCTATCCGCCCGAGGACCTCATCCAGTGGCAGGGCTTTGTCGAGGACCAGTGGCGGGCCCTCGAGCACTTCGCGAAGGAGACCAAGGGCCAGCCCACGGTGCACGTGCTCGGCGTCGCCATCCTCCACGAGGGCCTCCGGTACGGCTGCGCGGCGATCGTCGCCGGCGGGGAGATCCGCGGCCTCGTGCCCAAGGAGAAGCTGCCGACCTACAGCATCTACTACGAGGGCCGCACCTTCAGCCGCGGCTTCCCCTACCAGCTCGGCGAGCACCGTGGCGTACCGTTCGGGGACCTCATCTTCAAGTTCGACTTCGGCGTGATGGCACCCGAGGTTTGCGAGGACGCCTGGACCACCGACTGCCCGATGCGTCGGCGGACCTACTCCGGCGCCGAGCTGGTCGTGAATGTCTCGGCCTCGGCCTTCCGCGTGGGGACGGACCAGACGCGGCGGGAGATGCTGATCACCCGAGCCGGCGACCATCAGTGCACGCTGGCCTACGCGAACCTGGTGGGCGGCAACGACGGCCTGCTCTTCGACGGCGGGGGCTTCGTCTTCCAGAACGGGAAGATGATGCTCGACGCTGCGCGGTGGCGCGAGGGCTGGGAGGCCACCACCGTCGACCTCGATCGCACGACGCGGCTCCGGAGCGAGAACACGACCTGGCGATCGGACCACACGGCCTGGGCCGTCTCGCACGACCCGGTTCCGACGGTCGAGATCCCGGCCAGCGAGTTCCGCACCCGCCGCGAGAAGCTGACCTATCCGGTGCCCGCCCACGGGAGCTTCTTCCTCCCCGCGCCGGAGAAGCACGTGCCGGCGCGAACGCGGTACTGCGAAGACGTGCTCGACGCGCTGGCGATGGGGGTGGGCGACTACTTCGAGAAGAACCGGGTCTTCAAGAGCGTGGGGGTCGCGCTCTCCGGCGGCCGTGACTCACTGCTCACCCTGCTCATCGCGCACCGCTGGGCCTCGCGGAAGAAGCCACAGGCGCCGGGGAGCCTGCTGCGCGCCTTCTACATGCCGAGCCGGTACTCCTCGGCGGAGACGGAAAAGGCGGCGCGAACGGTGTGCGACGAGCTCGGAGTGCCGCTGAAGATGGTGAGCATCGACGCCGCGTTCGAGCGGGAGCTGGAGGCGGTCAGGGCGATGCTCCAGGCAGGTGAGCCGGTGACACCGATCACCGAGCAGAACATCCAGGCGCGAATCCGCGGTCAGCGGATGTGGAGCTGGAGCAACTCGTCGGCCGGCCTCTTCCTCCAGACGGGAAACATGAGCGAGCGGGCAGTGGGATACACCACCGTCGGCGGAGACCTCGAGGGCGCGCTGGCGGTGATCTCCAACGTGCCGAAGACCGTCGTCATGGTGCTGCTCGACTACTTTCAGGAAACTCATCCCCTCGAGGGAGTCCGGCTCGTGCTGCAGAAGCCGCCCGGACCCGAGCTGGCTCCGAACCAGGTGGGCGAGGAGGAGCTGATGCCCTTCCGCGTCCTCGACGCCTGCTTTCACCTCTTCGCGGACGAGAAGCTCCTGCCCGAGGAGGTGGAGCAGGTGGTCGGCTCGATGTTCCCCGACCTCGCTGCGGACGCGATCCACGGGTACGTCACCAAGTTCGTGAAGCTGTTCTTCGCCAGCATCTACAAGTGGGTGCAGGCGCCGCTCTCCCTGCACATCGGGAATTTGGACCTCGACCGCGAGCGCGCGCTGCAGCTCCCGGTGGTCACGCACGCCGAGTGGGCGCTGAAGAAGAAGTGAGCGTCCCGCGGCCGGTCCCCAGCGTCGCGGACTGGCTGCGGGTCAACCTGACCATCGGGACGCTCAGCTTCGGGTCGGCGAGCCGGATCGTGCTCTACGAGGACGCGGTCGTCCGGGAGCGCGGCTGGCTGACCGACGACGAGTTCGCCGAGGTGCTCACGGTCGCGCAGCTGCTGCCGGGGCCGAACCTGGTCAATCTCTCGGCGTACCTGGGCTACCGGCTGGTCGGCGTGGTGGGCTCCGTGCTCGGGATCCTCTGCCTCTGCCTGCCGGGGGCAGCGCTGGCGGTGGCGCTCTCCGGCGTGCTCGCGCTGGATCGCCCGTGGGTTCAGGCGCCGCTCCGCGGAATGGCGGTGGCGGGCATCGTTCTCCTGCTCCTCTTCCTCTGGCGACGGCTGCCCGGCCTGGGAAACACCGCGGATCCGGCGACGCCCGCGTCGACACGGGTCCGCGTGGTGCGGGGAGTGCTGCTGGCGGGCGTGGCCGGGGCAGTGCTCGCAGGCGCGTCGCTCTTCGCCATCCTGGCGGTCGCCATCCCGGTGGGGATCGTCCTGGAGTTCGCGCTGTGAAGCTCCTCGGCCTGTTCTGGATCTTCTTCCGGGTGGGACTGGTCTCCTTCGGCGGAGTTTTCTCGGTGCTCCCCGAGCTGCAGCGAGCGCTCGTGGACGGGGGCCTCATCACCCCGGAGGGTTTCGTCCAGGCGTTCGTGCTCGGGCAGGTGGTTCCGGGGCCGAACATGGCGATGTGCACGGTGATCGGCTGGCACGTGGCCGGCCCCGCGGGAGCGCTGGTGGCCTTCCTCGGCATCTACAGCGGGCCGGTCGCGATGATGGGCGCGGCCTACGCCGTGTATCACCGGTGGAGGGCCATCACCTGGGTGCGGCGGCTGGAGCTCGCGATGCGCCCGGTGGTGCTGGGGCTGCTGGCCGCGTCGGCGGCCTCTCTGATGTGGACCGCGGCGGGAAAGCAGCACGTCCTGGCGATCGGCGTCGCGGTGCTGGTGGGCGTGCTCGCCGCCAGGACGCGGCTCGGAGCCCTCTCGCTGCTCTTCGTCGGAGCGGTGGCGTGGTCGCTCGGGCAGGCCCTGCTCTGAGGTCACGAGGAGCTCGAGGGCCCCGGCGCGGCCTCCACTGGCGGCCGGAAGCGCTCGTCACTCCTCGACGACCGAGGTCACCTTCGAGAGGACCTCGTCGAGGATGGTGCGGAGCTTCCGCATGGTGCCTGGGTTCAGGCGCCCGCGCCGCGCCGCGCGCCTGAGCACGCGGAACAGCTGAGCCGCGCGCTGCATGAGATCAGCCAGGTCCTCGGCGCTCTCCGCCCAGCTCGAGGCTCCCGAGCGCTCGTAGAAATCCTCCACCTCCGGGCGATGCTCCTGGAGGTCCTTCTGGCCCTCGGGGGTGATGGCGTAGATGCGCCGGCCGTCGTCGTCGGTGCCCCGGACGTGCCGCAGCTCCTCCAGCATCTGCAGGGTGGGGTAGATGACCCCGGGGCTCGGGCGATAGGTCTGTCCGCTCCGCTCCTCGATGGTCTGCATGATCTCGTACCCGTGCCGGGGCTGCTTCTCCAGCGCGTCGAGCACGAGGTAGCGCACCGCCCCTCGCTCCGCCCGCGGCGGCGGCCCGCCGAACATGTCCCACCAGTCTCCCCGCCCGCGGTGCCCGTGCCCATGACGGCCCCACGGCCCTCGCCCCATGAACATCCCCGGGTCCCAGCTCCAGCGTTCCTCGTGCCTCATGTGTCCCACTCCTTGCCGGTCCCACCGGCTTCCTAGACACATCTCGTCGATGTGTCGTGCAGATATATCTACAGATAGCACGAGGGACATCGCGTTCGCCACCCGAGCACAGGACCTGAATCCGGCTCCAGCTGGCTCACGACCATAAAGCTAGTATTTCCTGGGTCTTACAGGCGCCAACACGGTGCCAGACACCTCGTTACGGACGCCACGAGTGCCCTCGAAAGGTGTCAGACACCTCGTAGTGGGACACCTCGTAGGGGACACCTCGTAGAGGACGCCTCGTCAGGGTCGAGGTGCCAGACACCTCGATACGGCGACGGGCCAGGCCTGGTCGGACCTCAGCCTCCGAAGCAAAGCGCCGCTCAGCCGCGGTGAACGCTGCGATCGCGACCGGCTTGCTTCGCGCGGGTGCACGCCGTCTCCGCCGCCTCGAGCAGGTTTCCCCAGGGCTCGGACGGGCGGAGCGCGGCGACGCCGACGCTGACCGTCGCCGCCACGCACCGGTCTGCTCGCGCGGCGCTGCGGAGCCGGTCGGCGAGGGCGCAGGCCCGGGGCAGCGCCCATCCTGGGAGCAGGAGCCCGAAGGTGTCCGAACCGAGGCGGCCGATCGGCCCGGCCCCGCTGCTCTCCGCCGAGATGCGCTGGGCGAGCGCCTCGAGACAGCTGTCGGCGGCGAGCTCTCCTCGAACGTCGCGGAGCGCCTGGAAGTCGTCCACGTCGACGACCAGGAGGCTGCAGGGCTGCGCCGCCCGTCGTGCCACCTGCACGGCGAACGCGATCTCACGCTCGAAGGCGCCCCGGGTATAGACCCCGGTCTCCAGATCCAGCTCGACGACGCGGGCGCTCATGGTGCGCTCGCTCCCGACGCTGCCCGCGTCTTGGCCGCCGCCCGGGCGAAGCCGTCGTATTGCCGCAACGCCGCCTCGCCCACCATCTGCACGTGGTGATTGTTGAGCCACGCAGTCACCGGCGCAGCGACCAGCGGCATCGCCCGGCCCAGCGAGACGAAGCCGCCCTTGTGGGCGAGCACCGACGCCACCTTGCTCAGCACCTTCGGCCCGGAACGCTTCAGGGGCCCGACCCCGTTCGCCTCGCCGAGCACGTCGAGCAGCTCGGTTCGAGCTCGCCGGAACCGGAGGTCCACGCTGTAGGCAGTGGCGATGTCGGCCAGCATCCGGACCTGCAGCCAGGCCATGACCACCAGGTCCGCAGGAACGCTCACCAGCCCGAACACTCCACTCACCGAGCCGCTCAGGGCCCCGAGGCTCTTCGTCGACTCGATGACGTGCTGGCCGATCTCCCGCGGTCCAGCCGACGGGTACCTCTCCCGGAGGGCCTTCACCCGCGCCCGGGCGCGCTTGGCCTCCATCCCCACGACGTCCTCCATCCGGAGCGACGCCAGGCGCTTCAACGATGTCGGTCGGAGCTTCCTCAGGAAGGCGAGGCGTTCGCTGTCGAGCAGTCCCACGGGAGGAGATCCTGGCAGCGGGCCGGTCTCCCCGGCAACGGCCGAGCGAGCTTGACGCGCTGTCAGGAGAACGCCGGGCACTCGGCCCTGATTTCGGGGAAAGTGCGTGTTTCTACGACTGTCCCAGACGTGAGGCCACCCGGGTCGCCTCCTCGACTGCTCGGGCGAGGACCGAGCGGATCCGTCCGTCCTCGAGCGTGAGCAGCCCGGCGATGGTGCACCCCGCGGGAGTCGTCACCTGGTCCTTCAGCGCAGCGGGGTGGAGGCCGGTCTGGAGCACCATCCGTGCCGAGCCCTGGAGCATCTGCGCGGCGATCTGCATCGCCACGTCCCGGCGGAGGCCCATCATCACTCCACCTTCTGCCAGCGCCTCGATGATGAGGTACGCGAACGCCGGGCCGCTGCTGTTGAGCGCCGTCACGACGTCCATCGAGCGCTCCTCGAGCTCGAGGCACCGTCCCACCGTCCCGAAGAGCCGCAGGGCGGTCTGGACGTGGGCGTCCGTGGCCAGCGGGCCCCGGGAGACGATGGTCATGCCCTCGCCGATGGTGCAGGGCGTGTTGGGCATCGCGCGGATCAGCGGGCTCTCCGGGAGCCAGCGGCGGATCTGCTCCAGGCGAACCCCCGCGGCGGTGCTCACCACCAGCTTGCCCCCGAGCGCGGCGCGCATCTCGTCGCCATCGAGCACGCCCTGGAGTTGCTGCGGCTTGAGGGAGACCAGCACCGCATTCGCCTCGCGCGCGACGGCGAGGTTGTCCAGCGTGGCCCGGACGCCATGCTTCGTCGCCAGCGCCGCGGCCGCCTCGGTCCGGCGAGTGGAGACGGACAGGCGCGCCGGCGCGAGCGAACCCGAGCCGACGAGGCCGCGCACGATCGCCTCGCCCACGGTTCCACAACCCAGGATGCCCAGGGTACCGTCGTTGTCCAGCATGCCCTCGGACCTAGCACAGGCGGGCACGCGGCCTCCTCTCGGGGACGCGCAGCGCATCGTCGTGAAGCTGGGCACCCAGGTGGTGACCCACGACGGGCGGTCGCTCGCCCTGGGAAGACTCATGTCCCTGGTGGAGGAGATGGCCCTGCTCCGGCAGCAGGGCCGGGAAATTCTCCTCGTCTCCAGCGGCGCGGTCGCGCTGGGGATGCGGCAGCTCGCGCTCGGTGAGCGGCCGCGCTCGCTCGGGCTCCGGCAGGCGTGCGCCGCGGTGGGGCAGGGGCATCTCGTCGGGCTGTACACCTCGGCCTTCGCTCAGTTCGGAGTGACTGCGGCCCAGGTGCTGCTCACCGAGAGCGACCTGGGCGACCGCGACCGGGCCCTGTGCGTCCGGACCACGCTGATGCGGCTCCTGGAGCTCCGCGCGGTGCCGGTGCTGAACGAGAACGACAGCGTGAGCATCCGCGAGCTGGTGGAGCATCGTCGCTCGCAGGGGGCCTCGACCGGAGCTCCGGCGTTCGGCGACAACGACGGGCTGAGCGCGCGGGTGGCCGTCGGCGTCGATGCGGACCTCCTGGTGCTCCTGACCGACGTGGACGGGCTGTTCACCGCCGACCCGCGGGTCGACCCGGCCGCACGGCGCATCGGCGTGCTCGACGCAGAGACGCCGCGGCTGGAGGGGGTGAGTGCCGGCGGCACCGGCGGGATGACCAGCAAGCTGGAGGCGGCTCGCCTCGCGAGCAGTGCCGGGGTGACGACGGTCATCGCCTCCGGGTCCCTGCCGGGGGTGCTTCGGCGACTGCTCGCGGGAGAGGACATCGGGACCTGCGTGCCCCCCACCGAGCGCCGGGCGGTGCGGCGGCAGCGCATCGCGGTCGCGCCCCGGGCCGGCGCGCTCGTGGTCAACGACGGAGCACTGGCTGCCCTGGAGGGGGGTCGCGCTTCGCTCCTGCCCATCGGGGTGGTCGGCGTGGAGGGCGACTTCCGCGAAGGTGACGTGGTGGAGATCCGCGACGGCTCCGGGCGAGTGCGGGGACGGGGGCTGGCCAACTACGACGCGCGCGCCTGCCGGGTCCTCCTCGGACGGCACAGCGAGGAGATCGAGGACGTGCTCGGATGGCGCGGCTACGACGCGCTGGTCACACGCGATAACCTGGTGCTCGGGTCATGAGCGCGGTCGCCGAGCGAGTGGAGCGCGCCATCGAGGCCGGAGGACGCCTCGCTCGAGCTCCGGCCGAGGCGAGGACGCGGGCGCTCGAGGCTCTCGCCGCGGCGCTGGTCGATCCGGAGGTACGCGCGCGAGTGCTCGAGGCGAACGCCCGCGATCTGGCGGCGGCCGCCGGCCTGGCGACTCCGCTGGCGAAGCGGCTCAAGCTCGACGCGGCGAAGCTGGACACGCTGGCCGCCGGTGCGCGGCAGCTGGCGGTGCGTGCCGATCCGCTGGGGACCGTGCTCGCCCGCCGGAAGCTCGACGAGGGGCTGGTGCTGGAGCAGGTTCGCTGTCCGCTCGGCGTGCTCGCGGTGGTCTTCGAGTCGCGGCCTGACGCGCTGGTGCAGATTGCCTCGCTGGCGCTCCGTTCGGGGAATGCGGTCCTGCTCAAGGGCGGGCGCGAGGCCGCGGAATCGAACCGGGCGCTGGCGGACGTCGTCCGTGCGGCCCTGGAAGGTGCCGGGCTCCCGCCGGAGGCGGTGCAGCTGCTCGACGACCGATCGGAGGTCGAGGCGCTGCTCGGGCTGGAGAAGGGCGTGGACCTGGTCGTCGCTCGCGGTGGGAAGGAGTTCGTCGAGCATGTCCGGGCCCGGAGCCGCATCCCGGTGCTCGCGCATGCAGAGGGCGTGTGCCACGTCTTCCTCCACGGCTCGGCGGACCCGGCGATGGCCGCGCGAATCGTCGTCGACAGCAAGGTCACCTATCCGGCGGCTTGCAACGCGCTGGAGACGCTTCTCTGGGAGCCCGGTGCGGAGGAGGCGCTCGATGCGAGCGTGGCCGCGCTCCGGTCCGCGGGGGTGGAGCTGCGGGGAGATGCTGCGACGAGGGCCCGCCATCCGGAGACGAGGCCCGCGACCGAGGCCGACTGGGGCACCGAGTACGGGGCGCTCATCCTCGCGATCGCGCAGGTCGCCGACCTGGACGCGGCGCTCACGCACATCGCACGCCACGGCTCGCAGCACACCGAGGCGATCGTGGCCCGGGACCGCTCCGCCGCCGAGCGCTTCCTCGCCGAGGTGGACGCCGCCTGCGTGTTCCACGACGCCAGCACCCGCTTCGCCGACGGCTATCGGTTCGGGCTCGGGGGCGAGGTGGGGATCGGCACGGGGAAGCTGCACGCACGCGGGCCGGTCGGCGTCGACGGGCTCCTCACCTTCCGGTGGATCGTCCGCGGCTCGGGGCAGGTGAGCGCCGACTACGGCCCGGGGAAGAGGCCGTTCCTGCACGAGGACCTCTGATCTCCAGCGCAGGTGGTCAGAACTGCACGAACCACAGGAACGGTCTCGCGCGCTCGAAGGTCTCGCGGATCACCGCGAGCTGCGGATACCACCCGGCCTCCGCGGGACCGACCCAGTAGCGATCGCTCTCACCCCAGTGCTCGTGGACCAGGAAGGCGACTCCGCCGACCTTGAACTCGCACAGCCGCTCGCTGTACGGGCGATAGGCGACGAGCGTGGCGCCGGGGATGGCGAGGACGATCTGCCGAACCGCGCGCCGGTCGAGGAAGAAGGTCGGAACCTCGAATGCCAGGATCCGCTCGTCGGCATCCCGGATGTCGTGGATCCGCATGCGCGCTGCGTCCCGCGTCAGCGTCGAAAGCTCGCGGTCGTCTTCAGGGAGAACGGCACCGGCGCCGGTCCCGACTGCAGCTGACCGTCCAGCGCGATGGGCACCGACCCGCCCTTCAGCATCGCCTGGGCAGCCTCGAGGGCTCCGGAGAAGGGAACCGTCAGGGGAAGCGTGACCGACTTCGAGACGCCTGGCTCGAGCGTACCGAGGTCCTTCGCCGACACCTGGCCGACGTGCGCTCCGCCGATGGTCACCGCCGCGCTCAGCGCCTGCAGCGGCACCGGCAGGCTGCCCTTCCCGGTGAGGGTCACCGGGAGATCCACCGTCGCGTGGTCGATCGCCACGGAGGTCACGTGCGGCGTCCCCAGCGCGATGCCCGGCATCGCCGGCAGCGTGAAATTTCCCTCGTGCGAGAGGGGGACCTTCACCAGCCCGATCGGGGTCTGCACGCCGACCGTCCCCTCGGCCCGGTACCCGGCGCCTCCCTTCTGCAGCACCGTCGCCACCGCCTGCCCGAGGTCCGTGAACTTGAACGACGCCGGGAGCGTCACGTCGGTCGCTCCGTTCGCGGCGATCTCCAGCCCATCCGGGGGCTTCCCGGTCGCCACCGGATGTCCGTCGATGTTCAGCCGGTAGTCCACCTCGGCGAGCGACAGCGTGACCGGGTTGGGGTTGTTCACCGAGGTCACGACGTTGAGCGTCGCCCCGCTCAGCGAGACGTCCGTGAGCGAGGCGCTCTTGTAGGCCACGTCGGGCTTCTTGAAGCCGCCCTGGGCCATCTGGAGCCAGGAGCACGCCGAGGCGCAGACGGCGAGGGCGAGCAGCACTCGACCAGGGGAGCGAATCATGGGAGGCGCACAATGTACTCACGTGCAACCCCCCGTCGGAACGCCAGAACTCGCCGGGGGCTGGACGAGCCGGGGCCGGGACTGCTACCTACCAGTCGGTAGGAGTGGAGAGCGCCCCGGCACTGACGCGAGTGGTAATCTCGATGCCCCCCCGTGAGACGCACCGACGACACCACCGCGAAGCACCGGGCCATCCTCGAGACCGCCGCGCGGCTCATCTGCAAGCAGGGCTACGAGGGGACCAGCATCCAGGAGATCGCGGATGCCTGCGGCCTCACCAAGGCGGGGCTCTACCACCACATCGAGAGCAAGGAGCAGCTGCTCGTCGAGATCATGAACTACGGGATGGACGTGTTCGAGGAACGCGTCCTCTCCGAGGTGGAGCACATCCCCGACCCGGTCGAGCGCCTCAAGGCCTGCATGGCGAGGAACATCAAGCTCGTCACGCGCGGCTGGAGCAAGGAAGTCACCATCATCCTCCACGAGCACGACACGCTCACCGGCAAGGCACAGGCGCAGATCAACGCGCGGAAGAAGCGCTACGTCCGGTTCCTCGAGTCGTCGTTCGCGGAGGCGGTGGAGAAGGGGCAGATCCGTCCCGTGGACCCGACGGTCGCGGCCTTCTCGTTCCTCGGCATGGTCCTCTGGATCTACAAGTGGTTCAAGCCGGGCGGGAAGCGCACCGACGACGAGGTCGCCGCGGGCATGGTGGATCTGCTGTTCACCGGCCTCGTGCCGCACTCCTGACTCCGTTCACGAAGTCTCACGCTCGTCTACGGGAGCCGTCTGCGCGGCGCCTCGGCGGGGCGTATCCGTTCATTCGCTCCGGGTGGCCGGCCCGGGTCCCTACCTCTTCTTGAGGGGAGAAACGCACGCATGAAGACGTCCGTGGGCATCGAGGCCCTTGCCGTGGCCCTGCCTCGCCGCACGCTGCACCTCGAGGATCTGGCGCGTGCGCGGGGCGTGGACCCAGCCAAGTACATCGCCGGCCTCGGCGTGCGCGAGATGGCAGTCACCGATCCCGGAGAGGACACCGTCGCGCTCGCGGCGACCGCGGTCCGGCGGCTGATCGACGGCAACCCGGTCGACCCGGCGTCGATCGGCATGCTCGCCGTCGGCACAGAGACGGGCGTGGACCACAGCAAGCCGGTCGCCTCGTTCGTGCAGGGCTTGGTCGGGCTGCCCCGGCAGATGCGGGTCTTCGACGTGCAGCACGCCTGCTACGGAGGCACCGCGGCGCTCATGGCGGCCATCGAGTGGATCGCCTCGGGCGTGGCCGGCGGCAAGTCGGCGATCATCGTCTGCTCGGACATCGCTCGCTACGGAGTGAAAACGGCCGGTGAGCCCACCCAGGGGGCCGGCGCGGTGGCCATGCTGGTGTCGGCGCAGCCGGAGCTCTTCGCCATCGATCTCGGGCTCAACGGGACGAGCAGCACGCACGTCTTCGACTTCTGGCGTCCCCTCGGTCGCCGGGAGGCGGTCGTGGACGGCCACTACTCCATCGATTGCTACCTGGAGGCTCTCTCGGGCTCCTATCGCGACTGGCGTGGCAAGGCGGAGGCGAGGGAGATCGTCCGCCGCGGGGTGGCCGCGCTCCCCAGCGAGCAGCTCGCCGCGATCGGGTACCACGTCCCCTTCTGCAAGATGGCGAAGAAGGCGCACGCCCGGCTCCGGCGCTGCGACCTGGATGACGTCCTCGGCGCGTTCGACGAGGGCCGGGAAGAGCGGGAGGGCGCGACCAGCTTCGAGCGCCAGGTGGCCCCGTCGCTGACGCTCTGCTCCCGCGTCGGCAACGTCTACACCGGCTCGCTGTACCTCGGGCTCGCGGGGATGCTGCACGCCGGTGCCGTCGAGCTCGGCGGCAAGCGGATCGGACTCTTCAGCTACGGCAGCGGCTGTGCGAGCGAGTTCTTCTCCGGAACGGTGGGCAGGAACGCCGCCGAGAGGATCCAGCGGGCGCGGCTGGACGAGGTCATCGGCTCCCGCGAGCGGGTGACCGTGGAGGAGTACGAGCGGCTGATGGCGCTCGCTCCGGAGTCACCGCCGGACATCGGGCCCCGGCCGGGCGCATACCGCTTCACCGGCGTGAAGGACTCCCGCCGCGAGTACGCCGGCGGCTGATTCGCGCCCGGATCCCCCGGCGAGGCACACCGGAGCGAGACCACCCTTCGGAGAGAGCTGTGTGGTGCGACGCCCTGCCGCAGGGCTCGCGCGGATCTGGCACGCCGATTCCCACGGTTGAACGACGGAGCGCCGGTGCGCGCCGCCGGCTGCGCAGAACCGGCCGTTCGTCGAGGCACGTCGATTGCTGCTCCGCGCGGGAGACGAGGTGTGCCCATGCGACAGATCGACGCGGTGGTGAAGACGGTTCTCGCCCTCCTGCTGGCCTGCGGCCTCGCCGCGCATGCCGAAGATTCGCGGCCGTGGGCACGCCGCAACGTCGCCATCGTGCTCTACGACGGCGTGGAGATCCTCGACTTCGCCGGACCGACGGAGGTCTTCACCGCGGCCGGCAATGGCTCCTTCCGGGTGTTCACCGTCGCGCCGACGCACAGTTCCGTTCTCAGCCAGCGAGTTCTCTCCGTCCGCCCCGATTTCTCCGTGGACGACGCTCCTTCGCCGGACATCCTCGTCCTCCCCGGTGGTCAGTCGAGCGGCTTCACGCGCAGCGATGCCGGCATGGCCTGGGTCCGGAAGGTGACCGCTCGCAACGAGCTCAGCATGTCAGTGTGCAGCGGCGCCTTCATCCTCGCGCGCCTGGGGCTCCTCGATGGGCGACCGGCGACCACGCACTGGGGCGCCATCCCGACGATGCGCTCGGCCTTTCCGAAGGTGCAGGTGAAGACCGATGTCCGCTACGTCGACGACGGCCGCATCGTCACCACTGCCGGTGTCTCTGCAGGCATCGACGGCGCGCTCCATGTCGTCCAGCGGCTGCTCGGCGACGACGTGGCCTGGGAGACCGCGCGCTACATGCAGTACGTCTGGGAACCCCAGGAGTCAGCCGCGCTGCCCGGGCCGGCAAAAGAGGCGCTCCGGGCGCTGGTGTTCCAGGACGCAGACCGCGCGGTGTCCCTCCTCTCCGCGCAGGCGGCGAAGGCCCCGAAGGACACTCGCGTCCTCTCACGCCTCGGAAGAGCCCAGCTCCTGCACGGCGATACGAGGGCCGGGATCCAGACTCTCGAGTCCGCAGTGGCGCTCGGAGACGTCAGACCCATCACGCTCGCCGCGCTCGGGGATGCGCAGCTCGCGACAAACGCGAATGCCGCCGCCGAACGCACCTTCGCGGAGATGGTGAAGCAGCGGGGGGCCGCCGACGACGCCTTTCAGCTTGCGTGCGCGCAGGGCCGTCAGGGCAAGGTGGACGCCGCGATCGACTCGCTCGGCAAGGCGGTCGCGCTCGGCTTCCGCGATCGAGGTCTGGCCGACGGCGACGCGGACCTCCGCATCGTCCGCGGCGACCCGCGCTACCCGCAGCTCTTCAGCCGCGCTCCATAGAGGGTCCGGGGCGTCACCGCGTCCTCAGCCCTTCCGCCCGAAGAGCCCGGTGAGCGTGCCCTGGGCGAGAACGTGCCCCCGGATCATGAACCGGAACTTCGCGTAGGTCGTCCGCTCGTCCGCGCCCTCGAGCCGTGGCACGTCCAGCGCGTACACCGTGAACTGGTACCGGTGAGGCGGATCGCCGGGTGGCGGAGCCATCCCTCCGTAGCCGTTCTCGCCGTAGTCGGTGAACCCGAGCGTCGCGCCCTTCGGCGCCTTGCCGGCGGCTCCCGCCCCCGCGGGGAGTGCCGCGAGGTCCGGAGGGAGATTGAAGAGCACCCAGTGCGTGAATCCGACGGTCGTCGGCGCATCGGGGTCGTAGCAAGTCACGGCGAGGCTCTTCGTTCCCGCCGGCGGAGTATCCCAGGAGAGATCCGGGCTGACGTTCTGGCCGCCCGCGCCGCTGTACACGGCGCTCATCGGAATGGGCTTCCCCTCCTGGACCACCTGGCTGGTGAGCTTCAGCGATGCGGGATTGGGCATGGTGATTCCTCCGGACGTGCGAAGCTAAGCGTCTCACGGTCCCGATGCTCGCTCTCTCGCCTTCGCCCTCTGAGGTTCCTGGACCTGACGGTGCGCCTCCCTTCGGCGCCTACGCCGGAGAGCTCGGCCCCGTGGACCTCGCCCGGCTGGCGCCTCCCCACGCGCTCCCGGCGTGGGCTCGCAGGCTTCGCAGGAAGCGGTGGCACTACGCGCTGTACACCACGCCCGAGGTGGTCGCGGTCATGGCCATCGCAGAGCTCGGCTATGCGGCCAACGCCTTCTTCTCCGCGGTGGACCTCCGCGAGAAGCAACCGCTCGTCGACCAGACGCTCCTCGGATTGCCTGCTCCGCTCAGCACGGTGTCCGATGCGATGGCGCGTGGTCTCGCCGGGAGCTTCCGGGTGCCGGGCGCGCGGTTTCACTTCGGCCGGGCGCCGGACTCTGACCGCTACCACCACTCGGTGGAGATCTCGGCGCTCCGCCGTCCGAGGAGCGGCCGGGTGAAGTTCGACGGCGAGGCGCTGGTCACCGGTGCGCCTCCTCCGCTGGTGCTGGTCGCGCCGGTTCCCGCGCAGCGCCGCCGTGACGGAGACGCCTCGCCGCTGCGTCGCGACGGCGTGAACGTCACCCAGAAGTCAGTGGGGCTGCTCGCCTCCGGCCGCCTCGAGGTGGGCCGTCGGCGTTACCCCCTCGACGGCGGCGTGGTGGGTCTCGACTCCACGCACGGGTTCCTGGCCCGGCACACCCGCTGGAACTGGGCGATGGCCTGCGGGCGGCTCGAGGACGGCACGCCGCTCGGGTTCAACCTGGTTGCCGGGTTCAACGAGGTCGCGGCAGGCAGCCCCGGAGAGAATGTGCTGTTCCTGGGCGACCAGCTCGAGCCGGTGGGGCCGGCCGTCTTCCGCTTCAACGCGGCCGACCCCCTCGACCTCTGGCGGATCGAGACCGCCGACGGGACCGTCCAGGTCACCTTCCGGCCGCTTCACGCCCACCGAGACGTGCGGGACCTCGGCCTGCTGAGGAGTCGATTCGTGCAACCGCTCGGCTTCTTCGCCGGAGCGGTGCGCTTTCGCGGGCGGGAGATTTCGCTGACGGAGCTGCCCGGAGTCACCGAGGACCAGGACATGCTCTGGTGAAAAGCGGCTCCCGCGCTCGTCCGGGCGCTAGGGTGCCTTCTCCTTCACCGGGAAGCAGCACACGACCAAGTGCACCGACGCGGCCGGATGCACGCTGTTCGTCGACTCCCACGGGAAGTGGGACGTCGTACCCGAGAAGACCACCCAGAAGTGACCCTCCACGGGTTTGTGCTTGCACCGGTCTCGGAAGGCGACCCAGTCGACCGGGCCGCCCACGACGTCCGTCGCACCAGGCCTATCGCAGCAGGAGCTGATTTACCGAGGACATGATCTGGCTCGCGTTCTGCCGGATGGTGAGGCCCAGGTCGTTCGTGCAGGCGATGGAGGTCGTGCCGCCGTCCTGCGCCGAAGCGCAGACCCTGAATTTGTAGTTTCCGAGCGCCGCGTTGATGGCGACCTGGATCCGCGCGACGTAGTTCCAGCCTGGAACTGCCGTGCTCGGCGAGAAGGTCGCAGTGACACCGGGGGGGAGCTGCGGCACATAGAGGCTAACGCCGACCCCCGAGCGGTTCGTGGATGCCAGGACGGAGAAGCTGACTTCGGACCCGCGAGGGAGCCCGGCCCCACCGATGCCCGGCGTGACGCTGACCTGAAGAGGTGGAGGCGGCGGCGTGTCGGTGTAGTAGTACATGCGGACGTCGAGGTCGGCGTATGCGCCGGAGCCGAGTGGCGTCGTGCTCTTCATCCGAGCTCCCCACCCCGTAACTGGATTGAACGTGTTCCCGGCGAAGGGAAAGGTGACCACACCGAGATTGCCATTCAGATCCCTGAGGCTGATCCAGTTCGTGACGGTTGGTGGATGGGTAAGCTCGATGACGTTCCAGGTGGCCTGTGTCCCGCTGATGCCGACGACCTGAACCGATCGTACCTTCGCGCTCGAACTCGGGGTCGAACCCGAGAGAATTCGCGCTGTCGATGCTGCAGTCGTCGTGCAGTGAAATCGGACCACGACGAAGGGGTCGCTCGCCGTGAGGCACGAAGGACAATTCGAACTCTCCGGCTGCGGCATCACCGGGTAGCCGAAGATCGAACCCGCGGGGGCCGTCTCGAGCCCAGGGCCCTGAAGACTCTGGGCCCTCGACACGAACGGAAGCAACGCGGTCAGAAGCCAGCCGAGCGCCGCGAGTCCGAGCCGCCCGGAGCGTGCTCGGAAGGAAGCGTTCCTGGAAGCCACGATCAGAACTCGACGAGCTTCGCGTGGCAGGAGCCGTCGGAGGTCTGGGCGTAGTCCACTCGACTGACGCGCCTACCGGCCAGATATGCGGCGGTCAGCAACGCCACTGCCCGATTTCTTGCGGCAACGTCGGAGCTCGTGACGCTGTCGATGTAGATGATCCCGAATGCGCAGGTGCCCATTCCTGCGTCCAGCCCGAAGTAAGCGACATCACCCTGCGACCCGATCCTCAGCACGTTCCCACCGCCGATGCTGACGTCCGCGAGGGCAGTGCTCGACAAGCAGACTGCCAGCAGTCCACAAAGACCGATCTTCTTCATTGTGAAATCCCCCCAAGAACTTCCACGACCGAGATCCTCTCTCGAGGTTCACGGCCGGCTCCGGGATAGCTCTCGAAGCTCCCCGAGCCTCTCGACGACTCCGCCAAAGCGCAAGTCCGGATTTGCGGACCCAAGCTGCTTCACAGAGACTCGCGACGAGGCCTGAGGGTTCTCCCCAGGGTCACCTGCCCTTGCTGGAGGCTCCGGGCCGACTCGACTCATCGGACACCCGCGCTCGCCGCCGTCGGGCGAACCGGAGCCCCACCCAGAGCACCGCGGCGAGCAGGAGCACCACCAAGATCGGAACGAGCACCGCGACGAGCGTGGTGATCGCGGACAGCACGTCCTCGATGAGCGAGACCACCGGGGTGCCCATCCCGAGCGTCGCCACGTTCACCGCCGGGCGGACGGCCGCCTTGGTCGCGTGGACGCCGAACGCGGTCAGCAGGCCGGCGAGCAGCAGCACCAGCGGAGGGACGTGACCTGCCGCGCCGCTTCCGCCCAGGAAGACCACTGCCCCGGCGGCAGGCCGGATGAACGTCTGCACCACGTCGTTCACGTGGTCCACGGCGGGAACCTTGTCCACCACCAGCTCCAGCGCGAGCAGCACCACCAGCGCCGCGATCGCCACCGGATGCATCAGCACGTCGAACGGGGACGCGAGCGTGAGGACGTGCATCCGGCCCAGCACCGCCACGCCGAGGAGCGGGATGTACGCGTTCAGCCCCGCCGCGCCCGCCAGCCCGAGGCCGGTGAGGAGACTGGCGACGAGCGTGCCCGAACCGTCCATGCGCCACCTGACCCTACGCTCGTCCCGCGGCCGGGGCGAACTGGCCCGAGCTCGCCCTCAGGACGACGGGGTCGGGGGAGGCGGAGCGAAGCCCTCGATGCGGTACTCGACCGTGAGATCCAGGCCCATCCGCTTCTCGTTCCCGAGATCGAAGCCGAGCTGGACCGGCTCCGAGGGGGCCCGGGCTCTTCCCATCGCGACCGCCCCGCCGAGGCGAAGGACCCGGTTCTCGTCCTCGATCGTGCGCTCGGTCAGGCGGTGGATGCCCACCAACCGCGTGCCGAGCGCCGCGGCGGCGGCCGCCGCCTTGACGTTCGCCCAGGCGATGGCTGCCGCGAGCCACCGCGCCTGCTGCTCGGCCGATCTCGGGTAGCGCCAACCGATCTGGTCGAGCTGGGCGTTCTTCGCAGAGGTGACCGCGCCGAGGATCTCCGGCAGCCGCTCGAGGTCCGTGCAGCGGATCCGCAGCCGGTACGTGGCCGACGAAGAGCTGCCCAGCAGACCGCTGGAGACCGCCGCCTGCACCGAGTGGAGGTGAATGTCCTGCAGACTCACCCCGCAGCGCTCCAGCTCCTCGACCAGCGCGCTGACCTCCTTCGCCTTCTTGAGCGCGGCCCGGCCGGTCACCAGCGACGAGCCCTGCACGGTGACCACCAGCTCCGCCCGGTCTGCCGAGACGCTCTCCTCGTGCTGCGCGGTGATGACCAGGACGTCCGGGGATGAGCTCGCGCCGTCCATGGTGACTCTTGCTACACCGGGTGACAGACCTGGCGGAGGATGTCGAGCGACTCGAGCGCCTTGCCCGCGCCCACCACCACCGCCGAGAGCGGATCCTCGGCGAGGAACACTGGCAGCCCCGTCTCCTCCCGGAGCAGGGTGTCCAGGTTCTTGAGCAGCGCGCCGCCGCCAGCCAGGACGATGCCCCGGTCGGCGATGTCGCCAGCCAGCTCGGGCGGGGTCCGCTCCAGCGTCATCTTCACCGCCTCGACGATGCCGTTGACCGGCTCGCTGAGCGCCTCGCGCACCTCGTCCGAGGTGACGGTGAGCGTCCGGGGCACGCCGGCGACCAGGTCGCGCCCCTTGATCTCCATCGTCATCACCTCGTCGGTCGGGTACGCGGTGCCGATCCCCATCTTGATCAGCTCGGCGGTCCGCTCTCCGATGAGCAGGTTGTACTTGCGCTTGACGTACTGGATGATCGACTCGTCCAGCTTGTCCCCTCCGACGAGCACGCTCTTCGC
>Ga0081540_1000616_pt1 | contig 33810 bp, 29 predicted proteins | sample TabmetS2T1R1_FD_71024 | JGI IMG/M metagenome (GOLD analysis project Ga0081540, IMG submission 71024) | Tabebuia heterophylla rhizosphere microbial communities from the University of Puerto Rico - S2T1R1 | ecosystem: Host-associated > Plants > Roots > Rhizosphere ...
GGGGGGGGGGGGGGGGGCGCCGGCGGCCCCGCCGCCCCCTCCGCTGATCCGCGACCTGCTCGCGTCCGGCGGCCAGGCGTTCTCGTTCGAGTTCATGCCGCCTAAGACCGCGGCCGAGGAAGCCCAGCTCTGGCGGGCGATCCGGCAGCTCGAGCCGCTGCGGCCCACCTTCGTCTCGGTGACCTACGGGGCCGGCGGGTCGACCAGGGACCGAACGGTCCGGGTCACCGGCCGGATCGCCGAGGAGACCACGCTGACCCCGGTCGGCCACTTCACCGCGGTGAACCACTCGGTGGCCGAGCTCAGGCAGGTGATCGGGTCCTACGCGGCAGTGGGGGTGCGCAACGTGCTCGCGCTGCGCGGCGACCCGCCCGGCGACCCGAACGCCGACTGGGTCCCGCACCCCGCCGGGCTGACCTACGCGGCGGAGCTGGTCGGGCTGATCAGGTCGGCCGGCGACTTCTGCGTCGGGGTGGCCGCGTTCCCGGAGAAGCACCCGCGCTCGCCCGATCCCGAGACGGACGTGCGCCACTTCGTGGCCAAGTGCCGGGCCGGAGCGGACTTCGCCATCACCAACATGTTCTTCTACCCCGAGGACTACCTGCGGCTGCGGGACCGGGTCACGGCGGCCGGCTGCGACGTGCCGATCATCCCGGGCATCATGCCCATCACCAGCCTGCGAGTGATCGAGAAGGCCATCGAGCTGGGCGGCTGCCGGGTGCCCACCGAGCTGTGGGAGAGGCTGCAGGCGGTGGCGGACGACCGGGCCGCGGTGCGCGAGATCGGCGTGGACTACGCGGCCGGCCTGTGCGAGCGGCTGCTCGCCGAGGGCGTGCCCGGGCTGCACTTCTACACGCTCAACTGGTCCCGCGCCACCCGTGAGATCTACCAGCGGCTTAACTTGGGCGATCGCGTGCGGAGGGGGAGTTCGGCGCCCATCACCGCGTAGGGCGGGTCGCCGCCGGGGAAGAAGCGGAACGCGGTCAGCAGGTCGGTGAAGCCGGTCCCGCGGTAGAGCCGCCGGGCCGGCGTGTCGGCGTCCCTGGTAGACAGCAAGGCGGTCCGTTCCGCCCGCCCGGCAGTCAGCCGCAGCAGGACGCCGGCGCCCACGCCGTGGCCTTGGTGGCCCGGCACCACGTGCAGCTCCGCGACCTCGAACGAGTCGTCGAGCCAGGCCCCGGCCGCTTGGTCGCCGCTGCGGGCGGTCAGCGCCCGGCTCACCGTGTCGTGCCACCACTGGCCGGCCGCGCCGTGGAAGCCGTAGCCGAAGCCGACCGTCTCGCCGGTCCCGTCGTCCGTGACGGCCAGCGCGCGGAACCCAGGGTTCCCGGCGTGCCCGGCCATGATCGTCCGGCGGCCCGCCAGCAGCTCGGGTGCCGGGCGCATCGCCGCCGCGTACACCGCGACCAGCTGGTCGAGCCGGGCGATGAACTCGACCGGGCTCAGCTCGCCGACCGTGACCGGAGCGTGGGATGAGCCCGAACGGGCCTGGTTCCTCGCCCCGAACAAGTGCCAGGAGCGCCGCGTGACCATCAGCCCAGCCCGCTTGTGTTCGTCACCGCGGCGGGTAGGGATGGCACGCGATTAAAATACAGGTCCGGCATAGCCCTCCGCACACAAACAGTCGCGTTACGCGCAAACGGCCCTCCCGTTCCCTCCCTCCGGGGTTTCACCGCGTTCCAGCTGGCCCGACGCACCGCATCGGTCCCGGTCTGGCCGTGACCGTTCGGCGAGCCAAAATGTCAGACCCCCGCGGTATCTTCGAACAGACATCGAAGACGACTGGACATCCGAACGAATTTAGGTTCGAATAGATGGACCAACGCCGGCCGGGTGAGGTGAGAGGAAGCGTCTCGCCTGGCCGGGCCAGAAGAGGAGATGAGGAGCGATGGTGAACGCAGCAGAGATGCGGATGGGCCTGGGTGACGTGAGCCCGCGGCATCCTGGGGTGGCACCGACCGTGCTCAGCATGCTCCAGTCCGCGCGGCGGGGGCTCGCGGAGGCGGCCGATGAATCGGCGCCCGGCGCCCGGTATGTCACGGCGCACCTGGCGGCGCTGCGGGCGGCGGCGGCGGTGGTGGCGGCGCGGGGCGAGCCGCGGCCGCGGCGCAGGAAGCCGTACAGCGTGTGGGAGCTGCTGCCCCAGGTCGAGCCCGCGCTCACCGAGTGGGCCGCCTACTTCGCGGCCGGGGCGGGCAAGCGAGCCGCCGCCGAAGCGGGGCTGCCGCGCGCGGCGTCGGCCCGGGAGGCCGATAACCTGCTGCGGGACGCGGAGACCTTCCTGTCACTGGCGGAGACCGCGCTCGGCGTGGAGGTGCAGTCTCCGCTCCCGCTCAGGCCGGCAGGCTAGCGGACCTGGAGGATAAGAACCCTTCCATCGCGCCGCGGGCGTCGGCGTCGAGCACGCCCCAGCTGATGAGTTCTTCGGTCAGGTCGGCGGGGGACTTGTCGTAGATGACGGCCAGCGAGCGGAGGTCCTCGTGCCGCACGGAAAGGACGCGGCCGTTGTAGTCCCCGCGCTGGCTCTGGATGGTCGCGACATAGCGGGCCAGCGGGCCGACCTTGTCCTTGGGCAGCTGGCCCATCCGCTCGAGGTCAATGACGAGCTTGGGCGTGGGCACCAGCGGCGTGGGCGCGGCGTCGCCGGGCAGCAGCTCGGACACCGGGACCCCGTAGAACTCGGCGAGTTCGGCGAGCTTCTGGACGGTCACCGACCGGTCGCCGCGCTCATAGGAGCCCACCACGACGGCCTTCCAGCGGCCGCGGGATTTCTCTTCGACTCCGTGCAGCGAGAGGCCCTGCTGCGTGCGGATGGCGCGCAGCCGCGCGCCAAGGGTCTTGGCGTACTCAGATGGCATTCTTTCCTCGGTTCCCGGCCAGTCGTCGCTTACGGTAACGGTTACGCTCAGTGACGGTAGGCGGCGAGCGCTACAAGGTCAAGCCGAATGGAAAAAACCGGCTTCACTCGGCCGGTAACCGGCTAGCTCTCCCGGATCACTCTGTACCCTCCGCCGGCGGGCGAGAACCGAGCTGAAATCAGGTTTCCCGTCGCTGCGGGCGTGTTGCCGCCAGATAGCCATCTCTCGTCATGTTCCGCCGGACTCTTTCCTGTGTGACGTAAATCACATGCTAGCCGGCTGGGCCAAAGCTGCCAGCACCGGTGGTAACTCCCCGTATGATCCTCAACGTAGACATCCTTTAAGGACCGTCCGGTGAGGCGGGGAAGGAGGTCGCTTCTATGTGCGCGGCCCGTAATCCGGTCGCGGGGCGTGATGGCCTCGCGGTGCTCGACTCCGAGGAAATCAGGCGGGCGCTGACCAGGATCGCTCACGAGATCCTGGAACGGACGCACGGCGGTGACGGGGTCATCCTGCTCGGCATCCCGACGCGCGGGGTGCCGCTGGCACGCCGCCTGGCGGCGCGGATCGGCGAGTTCGAGGGCCTGGACGTCCCCTGCGGCTCGCTCGACGTGACCATGCACCGGGATGACCTGCGGCTTCATCCGGCCCGCGCGCTGGGCCGCACCGAACTCCCGCCCGGCGGGGTGGACGGCAGGACGGTCGTCCTGGTCGACGACGTGCTGTACTCGGGCCGGACGGTCCGCGCCGCGCTCGACGCCCTGAACGACCTTGGCCGGCCGCGCGCGGTCCAGCTCGCGGTCCTGGTCGACCGCGGCCACCGCGAGCTCCCGATCCGCGCCGACTACGTCGGGAAGAACCTGCCCACCTCGCAGCGCGAGGTGGTGCACGTCCTGCTTACCGAGGTCGACGCGCAGGACAGCGTGATGATCAGCGGCGAGGGGGGAAAGCGGTGAAGCGCCACCTGATCTCGGCCGCCGACCTCAGCCGGGGCGACGCGGTGCTCATCCTGGACACCGCGGAGGAACTCGCCAGCCTCGCCGACCGGCCGATCAAGAAGCTGCCCACGCTGCGCGGCCGGACCGTGGTCAACCTGTTCTACGAGGACTCGACCAGGACCAGGATCTCGTTCGAGGCGGCGGCCAAGCGGCTCTCCGCCGATGTGATCAACTTCTCGGCGAAGGGGTCGAGCGTCGCCAAGGGCGAGAGCCTCAAGGACACCGCGCTGACGCTGGAGGCGATGGGCGCGGACGCGGTGATCATCAGGCACGGGGCGTCCGGCGCGGCGCACCGGCTGGCCGGCTGGGTCCAGGGCAGCGTGCTGAACGCCGGCGACGGCACCCACGAGCACCCCACGCAGGCCCTGCTCGACGCGTTCACGATCCGGCGCAGGCTCGCCGGGGGGGTACGGGGGGGCGGGGAGCCCCCCCGTGATCGGGGGGTTCCGGGGGGTCGTCCCCCCGGGCTAGCATCGCGTGGCGCGGGGCTCGACGGTCTCCGGGTGACGATCGTCGGAGACGTGCTGCACAGCCGGGTCGCCCGGTCCAACGTGCTGCTGCTGAGCACCCTCGGCGCCGAGGTGACGCTGGCCGCGCCGCCCACGCTGCTGCCGCTGGCGGTGGGCAGCTGGCCCTGCGCCGTCAGCTACGACCTGGACAGCGAGCTGTCGAAGAGCGACGTGGTGATGATGCTCAGGGTCCAGCAGGAGCGGATGACCGCCGCCTACTTCCCCAGCGTGCGTGAGTACAGCCGCCGCTACGGGCTGGACGCCGCGCGGATGGCACGGCTGCCCGGGCATGCCATCGTCATGCACCCCGGGCCGATGAACCGGGGGGTCGAGATCGCGGCCGAAGTGGCGGATTCGGTCCGCTCGACGATCGTGGAGCAGGTGGCCAACGGGGTCACCACCCGGATGGCGGTCCTGTACCTGCTGCTCGGCGGCACAGAGTTCCCTGCGACGGGGGTGGCCCTATGACGGGCGACGGCAGCTGGCTGATCCGGGGTGTCACGATCCCCGGACGTGACGAGAAGGCCACCAGCATCCTGATCACCGGCGGGTCGGTCACGGCCATCGGCCCGGCCCTGGATCACCCCGGCGCTACAACCCTCGACGCCGGCGGCCTGATCGCCCTGCCCGGTCTCGTCGACCTGCACACGCACCTGCGCGAGCCCGGCCGCGAAGACGCGGAAACCGTGGAGACAGGGACCGCGGCGGCGGCCCTCGGCGGGTACACCGCGGTGCACGCGATGGCCAACACCGACCCGGTAGCCGACACGGCGGGGGTGGTCGAGCAGGTCTGGCGGCTCGGCCGCACCGCGGGGCACTGCGACGTCCAGCCGGTCGGCGCCGTTACGATCGGCCTCAACGGCGCCAGGCTGGCCGAGCTGGGCACGATGGCGGATTCGGCCGCCCGGGTCCGGGTGTTCTCCGACGATGGCCGGTGCGTGTCCGACCCGCTGCTGATGCGCCGCGCCCTGGAGTATGTCAAGGCCTTCGACGGCGTGATCGCCCAGCACGCCCAGGATCCCAGGCTTACCGAGGGCGCGCAGCTCAACGAGGGCGAGATGTCCGCCGCCCTCGGCCTGGCCGGCTGGCCCGCCGTGGCCGAGGAGGCCATCATCGCGCGCGACTGCCTGCTCGCCGCGCACGTCGGCTCGGCGCTGCATGTCTGCCACGTCTCCACCGCCGGGTCCGCCGAGATCATCCGCTGGGCCAAGTCCAAGGGATGGCCGGTCACCGCCGAGGTCACCCCGCACCACCTGCTGCTGACCGACGAGCTCGCGGCGGGCTACGACCCGGTGTTCAAGGTCAACCCGCCGCTGCGCACCGAGGCCGACGTGGCCGAACTGCGGCGTGCCCTGGCCGACGGGACCATCGACTGCGTGGCCACCGACCACGCCCCGCACCCGGTGGAGGCCAAGGAGTCGGAGTGGGCCGAGGCCGCGTTCGGCATGACCGGGCTCGAGACCGCCCTGCGGGTGGTGCAGCGGGCGATGGTCGAGACCGGGCTGCTGGACTGGGCCGGGGTGGCGGACCGGATGTCGGTCCGGCCCGCCAGGATCGGCCGGCTGAACGGGCACGGCCACCCGCTGACACCGGGCGCGCCCGGTCACCTCACGCTGTACGACCCGGCGGCGCCCGCCGAGGCGGTAACCCCGGCCGGGGCGTCCAAGAGCCGGAACACGCCCTTCGCCGGGATGGAGCTGCCGGGCCGGGTCGTCGCCACCTTCCTGCGTGGCGTCCCGGCCGTGCTCGACGGAAAGCTGGCCTGAGCCATGACGCACCCGGCCTTGCTCGTCCTGGAGGACGGCACGACGCTGCGCGGCACCGCGTTCGGCGCGCACGGCGAGACATTCGGCGAAATGGTCTTCAACACCGCGATGACCGGCTACCAGGAGACGCTCACCGACCCGTCGTACTGCCGGCAGATCGTCGCGATGACCGCGCCGCACATCGGCAACACGGGCGTCAACTCCGAAGACCCCGAATCCCGCCAGGCCTGGGTGAGCGGTTACGTGGTGCGCGAGCCGGCCCGGCTAGCGTCGAGCTGGCGGGCGACCAGGGACCTGGATGCGTATCTGCGGGCCGAGGGGGTGACCGGGATCGCCGTCCGCGGCACCAGGCTGCTGACCCGGCGGGTACGCGAGCGGGGGGCCATGCGCGCGGCGATCAGCACGGTGGAGACCAGTCCGGACAATCTGCTCGCCCGGGTCCTGGCCAGCCCGGAGATGACCGGTGCCGACCTGGCCCGGGTGGTGAGCACACCCGGGCCGTACACCGTCCGCCCGCAGGGGCAGGCCAGGTACCGCGTGGTAGCGGTCGACCTGGGCATCAAGGCGTCCACGCCGCGCAGCCTTGCGGCCCGGGGCTGCGAGGTCCTGGTGCTGCCCGCGACCAGCAGCGCCACCGACATCCTGGCCGCCGCGCCGGACGGGGTGTTCTTCAGCAACGGTCCCGGCGACCCCGCCGCGGCCCGGTACGCCGTGGACGCGATGCGCGGCGTACTCGGCGCGGGCGTCCCGGTATTCGGCATCTGCCTGGGCAGCCAGATCCTCGCCCTGGCGCTCGGCCTGGGCACCTACAAGCTCCGCTACGGCCATCGCGGCGTCAACCAGCCGGTGCTGGACCTGGCGACCGGGCGGGTCTACATCACCAGCCACAACCACGGCTTCGCCGCCGCCCTGCCCGCGGAACAAGGAGTACCGAACGGTCCTGGAGAACCCCCCGTTTCCGCGGAAACGCAGGGGCCCTCCACCTGGGCGCACGTCCCGGCACGGGCCCGGCAGCCGTTCGAAACGCCGTTCGGCCCGGCGGTGGTCAGCCACGTCAACCTCAACGACGGCGTGGTCGAGGGCCTGCGCCTGCTCGAGCGCCCGGTGTTCAGCGTGCAGTACCACCCGGAGGCCGCTCCCGGCCCGCACGACGCCGCCGACCACTTCGACCACTTCTGCACCCTGCTCGAGCGCGCCCGATGAGGCGCCACACCGATATGTCCGCAGTTCGCGGTGTCACAGCACCCCGGTGTTCCGCAGTTTTGAGGCTTCTGGTGACCGTGGTTGCCGACTGGCCTCCCGTGACCCCTGCTACCGCGCCCGCGACCCCGTCCCCCCGCTCACATACTGCATGGATGCCCCAGCCATGCAGCTCCAGCGACATGGCTGGGGCATTCATGTCGTTCCGGCCTGGTGCGGGCGACGCCAGAGTTACTGAAGCGCTGGCCGGGCTCACGCGCGGCCCCGCGGCGTCCTGGCGGTCAGCGGCGGCGCGCCCGGACGACGGAAACGGCATCCCGAACTTCGAAACACCAGTAACACCCGGAACTGCAGACACATCGATGACATCCGCCACGTGCGAGGCGGCGCGGGGCGAGACAGCGGGGGTGAGCCGTGCCGAGGCGTGAAGACCTGAAGTCGGTGCTGGTGATCGGGTCCGGCCCGATCGTCATCGGGCAGGGCTGCGAGTTCGACTACTCGGGCACCCAGGCGTGCCGGGTACTGAAACAAGAGGGCATCCGGGTCAGCCTGGTCAACTCCAACCCGGCGACGATCATGACCGATCCGGAGTTCGCCGACGCCACCTACGTGGAGCCGATCACCACCGAGACGCTGGAGAAGGTCATCGCCATCCAGCGCCCGGACGCCGTGCTCCCCACCCTGGGCGGCCAGACCGCGCTGAACGCCGCCGTGGCCCTGCACGACCAGGGAGTACTGCACAAGTACGACGTCGAGCTGATCGGCGCCAGCATCGACGCGATCCGGGCCGGCGAGGACCGCGAGCGGTTCAAGGAGATCGTCACCGGGCTCGGCGCCGAGGTTCCGGCCAGCCAGATCTGCCACGACCTGGACGAGTGCATCGCGATCACGCAGACCCTGGGCTACCCGGTCGTCATCAGGCCGAGCTTCACGCTCGGCGGCCTCGGCTCCGGCATCGCCAGGACCGAGGCGGACCTGCGGCGCATCGCCGGGGCCGGCCTGGACGCGAGCCCGACCCGCGAGGTCCTGCTGGAGGAGAGCATCCTCGGCTGGAAGGAGTTCGAGCTCGAGCTGATGCGCGACGTCAGGGACAACGTGGTCGTCGTCTGCTCGATCGAGAACATCGACCCGATGGGCGTGCACACCGGCGACTCGGTCACGGTCGCCCCGGCCATGACGCTCACCGACCGCGAGTATCAGCGGATGCGCGACACCGCCATCGCGATCATGCGCGCCGTCGGGGTGGACACCGGCGGCTGCAACATCCAGTTCGCGGTCGAGCCGCGTACCGGCCGGATGGTCGTGATCGAGATGAACCCGCGCGTCTCGCGCAGCAGCGCGCTCGCCTCCAAGGCCACCGGCTTCCCGATCGCCAAGATCGCGGCCCGGCTGGCCCTGGGGTACACCCTGGACGAGATCCCGAACGACATCACCGGCCAGACCCCGGCCAGCTTCGAGCCCGCGCTGGACTACGTGGTGGTCAAGGTGCCGAGGTTCGCGTTCGAGAAGTTCCCCGGCGCCGACACCGCGCTCACCACGCACATGAAGAGCGTCGGCGAGGCGATGGCCATCGGCCGGAGCTTCCCCGAGGCCCTGCAGAAGGCCCTGCGGTCGATGGAGAGTAACCATGGCCCGTTCGGCTTCAAGGACCCGCCCGGGGACGCCCAGGGCCTGCTCCGTGACTGCGGGACCCCGCACGACGGCCGGCTGGCCACCATCCAGCAGGCGCTGCGGGCCGGCGCCAGCCCGCACGACCTCGCCGGCGCGACCGGCATCGACCCCTGGTTCATCGAGCAGATCCAGCACATCAACCAGGTCGCCGAGCAGGTGCGGCAGGCCCAGGCTCTCGACGCCAAGACGCTGACGGACGCCAAGCAGAACGGCTTCTCCGACGCGCAGATCGCCGGGCTGCGCGGGACCACCGAGACCGTCATCCGCGAGATCCGCTGGGGCCTCGGGGTGCGGCCGGTGTACCACGCGGTGGACACCTGCGCCGCCGAGTTCGCGGCGCGCACGCCGTACCTCTACTCGACCTACGACGACGAAACCGAGGTGCCGCCGGGCAGCACGCCCAAGGTGGTCATCCTCGGCAGCGGGCCGAACCGGATCGGCCAGGGCATCGAGTTCGACTACGCCTGCGTGCACGCGTCGTTCGCGCTCGCCGACGCGGGCTACGAGACCGTGATGGTCAACTGCAACCCGGAGACCGTGTCCACCGACTACGACACCTCGGGCCGTCTGTACTTCGAGCCGCTCACCCTGGAAGACGTGCTCGAGGTGGTCCACGCCGAGCGGCAGAGCGGGCCACTCAAAGGCGTGATCGTGCAGCTCGGCGGGCAGACACCGCTCGGGCTGGCCCGGGCGCTCGAGGCGGCCCGCGTCCCAGTCGTCGGCACGAGCCCGGAGGCCATCCACCTGGCCGAGGACCGCGGCGCGTTCGCCCAGGTCCTACGCCAGGCCGGGCTGACCGCCCCCCGGCACGGAACCGCCACCACCGAGGCGGAAGCGGTCAGCATCGCCCGCGAGATCGGCTACCCGGTCCTGGTGCGGCCCTCCTACGTACTCGGCGGGCGGGGCATGGAGATCGTCTACGACGACGCCACGCTGCGGTCGTACGTGGCCCGGGCGACCGTCGTCAGTCCCGGTCACCCGGTGCTGATCGACCGGTTCCTCGACGACGCGATCGAGATCGACGTCGACGCGCTCTACGACGGGTCCGAGCTCTACCTCGGCGGGGTCATGGAGCACATCGAGGAGGCCGGCATCCACTCCGGGGACTCCGCCTGCGCGCTGCCGCCGATCACCATCGGCCGCGGTGACGTCGCGCAGGTCCGCGCGGCCACCGAGGCGATCGCCCGCGGCGTCGGCGTGCGCGGGCTGCTGAACGTGCAGTACGCGCTGGCCGGGGGAGTGCTGTACGTGCTCGAGGCCAACCCGCGGGCCTCGCGCACGGTGCCGTTCGTGTCCAAGGCCACCGCGGTGCCGCTGGCCAAGGCCGCGGCGCGGATCATGCTGGGCGCCAGCATCGCCGAACTGCGCGCCGAGGGCATGCTCCAGGCACAGGGAGACGGCGGCACGCTTCCGCTGGACGCGCCGGTCGCGGTCAAGGAGGCGGTGCTGCCGTTCGGCCGGTTCCGCGATCCGGCCGGGCAGGGGGTGGACACCGTGCTCGGCCCGGAGATGCGCTCGACCGGCGAGGTGATGGGGATCGACGCGGTGTTCGGCACCGCGTACGCGAAAGCCCAGGCGGCGGTGTACGGGTCGCTGCCGGTCCAGGGCCGGGCGTTCGTCTCGGTGGCCAACCGGGACAAGCGGTCGATGATCTTCCCGGTCAAGCGCCTCGCCGACCTGGGCTTCGAGATCTGGGCCACCGAGGGAACCGCGGAGGTGCTGCGCCGCAACGGGGTTCGTGCCAAGATCGTGCGAAAGCACGGAGACGGCCCAGGCCCTGACGGCGAGCCGACCGTGGTGACGCGGATACTCGCCGGTGAGGTGGACCTGATCGTGAATACGCCGTTCGGCAGCCCAGGACAATCGGGCCCGCGCCTGGACGGCTACGAGATCCGTACCGCCGCGGTGCGCCGCGGCGTCCCCTGCGTTACCACCGCCGCCGGACTCGCCGCCGCCGTGCACGGGATCGAGGCCATTATCCGCGGCGAAGTGGGCGTCCGGTCGCTCCAGGAGCACGCGGCCCAGATAATGCAGCCGGGACGCTTATGGCCCCCGTGCAGATCAGGGGCACCGTGCTGACCTTGCGGCGGGTCGACGCGTATCACGCGCTGACGCTGGTCGCGCCGGCCATCGCGACCAAGTTCCGGCCCGGCCAGTTCATCACGATCGCGGTCGGCGGCCCGGAGACCTCCCTGCTCGGGCGGCGTGCCTTCGCAGTGCACGACGTGCGCCCCGACCACGGCGGCACCGTGGAGTTCGTGTTCGAGGCCGGCGGGCCGGGCACGCGCTGGCTGGCCGAGCGCCGCGCCAGGGACGTGCTGGACACGGTGGGACCGCTCGGCCGGCCTTTTCCCATCCCGAAGGACCCGTTGAGCTGCCTGCTGCTCGGTGTCGGCTACGGCAGCGCGCCGCTGTTCGCCCTGGCGGCGCGGCTGAAAGAACGCGGTTGCAGCATCGACTACCTGCTCGGCGCCCAGAGCGCGGACCGCGTGTTCGGCGCGCTGACCGCGCGCAGGAACGGGCGCAGCGCGGCGGTGGCGACCACCGACGGCTCGTTCGGCGCCCGCGGCCCGGTCACCGCCCTGATGGACCAGATCATCCGCGAGGCGCGCACTGACGTCATCTATGCGAGCGCGCCGGTGCCGGTGCTGCGCGAGGTCACCGCGATCGCCAGCCGGTACGACATTCCGGTCCAGGCGTCGGTGGACGTGCCCATGGCCTGCGGGACCGGGGTGTGCATGGGCTGCGTGCTGCCGGTGACCGGCACCGACGGGGTCACCAGGATCGTCCGCTCCTGCGTGGACGGGCCGGTGTTCCGCGCCGACCTGATCCGCTGGGACGACATCGGCACGATCCCGTTCGACGCCGTCGGCGCTCCCGGCTGGCGACATGCCGGCTGACATGAGGGCCAGGCTCGGCCAGACCGAACTGCCCAACCTGGTGCTCGCCGCGGCCGGCTGCGCGGGCGCGGGCCGTGAGCTCGCCCAGTTCATCGACGTGGCCAGGGTCGGCGCGCTGATCAGCAAGTCGATCATGGCCGAACCTCACACCGGCAACCCGGCCCCCCGGCTGGCCGAGACGCCGAGCGGCCTGCTGAACTCGGTGGGTCTGCAGAACCCGGGCATCGACGCCTTCCTGCAGCGCGACCTGCCCTGGCTGCTGTCCCGCGGCGCCCGGGTGGTGGTCTCGATCGCCGGCCAGACCATCCGCGAGTACGCCGGGCTGGCCGGCCGGCTCTCCGACACGGCCGGGGTGACGGCCATCGAGGTCAACCTGTCCTGTCCCAGCGCCGAGGACGCCGGGCAGGCGTTCGCGCTCGACCCGCAGCGGGCCGGCAGCGTGATCGCGGCGGTCCGCGGCAGCGCCAGGCACGATATCCCGGTCTTCGCCAAGCTGTCCCCGGACGTGACCGACATCGTGGCGGTGGCCAGCGCCTGCGTCGCGTCGGGGGCGGACGGCCTGTCGCTGATCAACACGATGCTCGGTATGGTCATCGACCCGGTCACCATGCGCCCGATGCTGGCGGGCCGGTACGGCGGCCTGTCCGGCCCGGCCATCAGGCCGGTAGCGGTGCGGTGCGTGTGGCAGGTGAGGGCGGCGTTCCCGGCCGTGCCGATCATCGGGACGGGCGGCGTGCGTACCGGCCGGGACGCCCTGGAACTGCTGCTCGCGGGCGCGTCGATGATCGCGGTGGGCACGGAGATCGTGCACGACCCGTCGGCGTGCTCGCGCGTGCTGAAGGAACTGGAAGAGGAACTGGCGGCCCTCGGAGTGGACCGGGCCGCGGACGTGACCGGGCAGGCCCACGGGACTTACGGCCGGTTTTCTCGCGGTCCGGCCAGGATGGTCTAGACGGCCCAGCCTAGATGACAGAGCGTAGATGGCACAATGTAAGCAATAAACAGCAATACGTAGCAGGATGGAACGATCCAGCCAGACTCAGCCAACGGAGAGGAGTATGGCCGTGAGCAAGCCGGCGCCGGTGGCTGTCGCGCTTGACGCGCCCGACCTGGAGACGGCCGCGCGGTGGGCCGCGCTGGTCACGCCGCACGTGAGCACCGTCAAGGTCGGGCTCGAGCTTTACCTGCGGTACGGGCCTGAAGTCGTCGCCACGGTGCGGGGCGCAAGCCGCGTCTCCGTGTTCCTCGACCTGAAGCTGCACGACATCCCGGTCACCGTGGCCGGAGCCGCGCGAGCGGTCGCACGGCTGCGCCCGGAGGTGCTGACCGTGCACGCGGCCGGCGGCGCCGACGTCGTCCGCGCCGTCGTCGAGGCGGCGCCGGGCACGATGGTGGCGGCGGTCACCGTGCTCACCTCGCTCGGCGACGACGATCTCGGCCGGATCGGGCTCAGCGGCCCGGTGCCGGACGCGGTGCTGCGGCTGGCCGCGCTGTCGGTGGAGGCCGGCGCGCAGGGCCTGGTCTGCTCGCCGCGCGAGGTCTCGGCCGTGCGGGCCGAGGTCGGCGACGATGTGACGCTCATCACGCCAGGTGTGCGGCCGGCCGGCAGCGAGGCAGACGACCAGGCGCGGGTGGCCACACCGGAGGAGGCGCTGCTGGCCGGCGCGGACCTGCTGGTGATCGGCCGCCCCATCACCCGGGCATCCGATCCCGGCGCCGCCGCCGCGGCCATCGCCGCGTCGCTGCGGCGGGTGGCCATCGCGCGGTAGTTTTCAGTTCGTGACCTGGGGTGACGCCCGGCTTACCCGGCGAGTATGATGCGGGGCGGGGGCCTTCGCGAGGCAGGGATAGAAATCAGCGTCACAGTTGAGACTCACGTCGCCGAATATGCTCCGGGTTGCCCCGGCGGCGTAGTGAGATGAGTGGACGATGTCAGCCGAATCAGTGACGCGCCGCGCGGATAGCCGACCTGCGGGGCGATATGCCCTAGGCTGGTGCGCGAAGGCCGTGACTGCGGGGATATCACCACGTGAGACCCCTAACAGGGGTGGGGGACACGGCTTGATGGCTCTAAGTAATAAATTGCTTACAGAGAGTAATATATTTCAATTTGTAATGACGTAACCGGCAGTTTGCGTTGCCTAAAGGGTACGTGATTGGCTAGTTTCCCCTCCCGACAAACCTTTTTCCAACGAAACCCGAGGTGACCCCGAGTGGCTCTTCCTCCCCTCACTCCCGAAGAACGTGCGGCTGCCCTGGAGAAGGCGGCCAGAGCACGCAAAGAACGCGCCGAGGTGAAGAACCGCCTCAAGCGCGGGGCCACGTCCTTGTCCGACGTCATCAAGGAAGGCACAACTGATGACGTGATTGGCAAGATGAAGGTCTCCGCTCTGCTCGAATCCCTGCCGGGCGTAGGCAAGGTCCGGGCAAAGCAGATCATGGAAAGGCTTGGCATCGCGGAATCGCGCCGTGTGCGCGGGCTGGGTACCAACCAGCGCTCCGCGCTTGAGCAAGAGTTCGGTGCCGATATCTGAGCAACGCGGCAGGCGGCCTAGTCCCTCCGGCGCCGCGGTCGCGAGCCCGGTGCATTCGCGGCTGACCGTGCTCTCCGGGCCCTCCGGGGTCGGGAAGAGCACGGTCGTCGCGGAACTGTCCAGGACGTGTCCGCAGATCTGGATTTCCGTGTCGGTGACGACACGCCGTCCGCGCCCCGGGGAAGTAGACGGGCGTGAATATCACTTTGTCGACGACGACGAGTTCGACCGGCTGATCGCCGGCGGAAAACTGCTCGAGTGGGCGCGGTTCGCGGGCAACCGGTACGGCACGCCGCGCGATCCGCTCAACGCCAAGCTCGAGGCGGGCGTGGCCTGCCTGCTCGAGATCGACCTGGCGGGGGCGCGCCAGGTCAAGCGCGTGGCGCCGGATGCCCGCCTGGTGTTCCTGGCTCCTCCCTCCTGGGAGGAACTGGTGCGCAGGCTCACCGGACGCGGCACCGAGCCCGCCGAGGTGCTGGAACGCAGGCTGGCGGCCGCCTCCGAAGAGCTCGCGGCGGCCGCTGAGTTCGAGGTCATCCTGGTGAACACATCCGTCAAGGACGTGTGCCGCCAGCTGGTAGCCTTGATCGAGGATTGTGACGATCGATCTTTAAACTTCGCTTTACCAGTATGGAAGGCAGAACGTGGCAGGCACTCAGGCCCACCAGGTCGCCGACGGCATCATCAACCCGCCGATCGACGAGCTCCTTGACGTCGTGGACAGCAAGTACCGGCTGGTGATCATGGCCGCGAAGCGCGCCCGGCAGATCAACGCCTACTACTCGCAGCTCGGCGAGGGCCTGCTCGAGTACGTCGGGCCGCTGGTGGAAACCCGCAGCCAGGAGAAGCCGCTGTCCATCTCGCTCCGCGAGATCAAGGAGCACATGCTCAACGTCGAGGCCATCGAGGGCTGACGGGGCATCAGGGTTCCATGTCTTCCCGCGTCGTCCTGGGCGTCGGCGCGGGTATCGCGGCGTACAAGTCATGCGAGCTGCTCAGGCTGCTGACCGAATCCGGGCATCAGGTCCGGGTCGTACCGACCCCCGACGCGCTCCGGTTCGTCGGCGAGGCCACCTGGGCCGCGCTGTCCGGCCAGCCGGTGACCGCTGACGTGTGGACCGGCGTGTCCGAGGTGCCGCACGTCCGGATCGGGCAGGCTGCCGACCTGGTCCTGGTCGCGCCCGCCACCGCCGACCTGCTGGCCCGGGCCGCCGCCGGGATGGCCGGGGACCTGCTGACCGCCACCCTGCTCACCGCGCGGTGCCCGGTGCTGTACGCCCCGGCCATGCACACCGAGATGTGGGAGCACCCGGCCACCCAGGCCAACGTGGCGCTGCTGCGCCGCCGCGGCGCCATCGTCATGGAGCCCGCGGCCGGCCGCCTGACCGGCCGCGACAGCGGGCCCGGGCGGCTGCCGGAACCGGCCGGGATCTTCGCCGTCGCGACCAGGCTGCTGGCCCGCGGCGCCGTGGGCCCTTCGACGGCCGACCTGGCCGGCCGCCGTGTGGTGGTATCGGCCGGCGGGACCCGGGAGGAGATCGACCCGGTCCGGTTCATCGGCAACTGGTCCACGGGGACGCAGGGGTACGCACTGGCCAGCACGGCCGTGGCCCGCGGCGCCGAAGTAACCGTGGTAGCGGCCAACGTGGCGCTGCCCGACCCGGCCGGGACCAAGGTCACCCGGGTGGTTTCGGCACGCGAGATGCACGACGCGGTGCTGGCCGCCGCCGAGACCGCCGACGCGGTCGTGATGGCCGCCGCGGTGGCCGACTACCGGCCGGCGGCGCGCAGCGCGGCGAAGATCAAGAAGGACGGCCAGCCGCCGGAACCGCTGCGGCTGACCGAGAACCCGGACATCCTGGCTGGGCTGGCCACGGCGCGGAAGGCGCGGGAGGCCGCCCGTTCGGCCCATGATCCCGAACGGGCCGGGCTCGTGCCCCCGGCTCCGGCTCATCAGGTTCTGGTCGGGTTCGCCGCCGAGACCGACACCTCCCCGGAACAGGCCCGGGCCAAGCTGGAGCGAAAGGGCTGTGACCTGCTCGTCGTCAATCCGGTGGGGAACGGGCTCGGGTTCGGCACGCCGGATAACGAGGCGGTCGTCTACGGCGCCGACGGGACCGTCACGCCGGTCTCGCGCGGGCCCAAGGAAGCCCTGGCCGACGTGGTGTGGGATCTTGTCGCCGTGAGGCTGAGCGAATCGCCCGCTGACGGCTAAACTCACCGCAGTCCAGGATAAACTCACCGCAGTCACCCAGAGCGAGGGGAGAGCCCAAAGTGGCGCGTCGTCTTTTTACCTCTGAATCGGTTACGGAGGGCCATCCTGACAAGATGGCCGACCAGATCAGCGATGCCATCCTTGATTCGATGATCAAGGATGATCCGGGCAGCCGTGTAGCGGTGGAGACCATGATCACCACGGGCCAGGTGCACGTCGCGGGGGAGGTCACCACCCAGACCTATGTCGACATCCCCGGCATCATCAGGGACAAGATCCTCGAGATCGGCTACGACTCCTCGGCCAAGGGGTACGACGGGGCGTCCTGCGGCGTGTCGGTCTCCATCGGCTCCCAGTCACCGGACATCGCCCAGGGCGTGAACGACGCGTTCGAGTACCGGGAGGGTGAGGGCACCGATGAGCTTGACCGGCAGGGCGCGGGGGACCAGGGCCTGATGTTCGGCTACGCGTGCCGCGAGACCCCTGAGCTGATGCCGCTGCCGATCATGCTGGCACACAAGCTCGCCCGCCAGCTGTCCCAGGTGCGCCGGGCCGGCACCGTGCCGTACCTGCGGCCGGATGGCAAGACCCAGGTGACGATCGAGTACCAGGCAGACACCCCGGTGCGGCTGGACACCGTGGTGGTCTCCACCCAGCACGCGCCCGACATCAACCTCTCCGAACTGCTCGCCCCCGACATCAGGGATTATGTGGTCGCGCCCGTTCTGGCCGACGCCGGCATCGACTGCGAAGGGTTCCGGCTGCTGGTCAACCCGACCGGCCGGTTCGAGATCGGCGGGCCGATGGGGGACGCCGGGCTGACCGGACGCAAGATCATCATCGATACCTACGGCGGCATGGCGCGGCACGGGGGAGGAGCCTTCTCGGGTAAGGACCCGTCCAAGGTCGACCGCAGCGCTGCCTACGCCATGCGCTGGGTGGCCAAGAACGTGGTGGCGGCGGGCCTGGCGGACCGCTGCGAGGCCCAGGTGGCCTACGCGATCGGCAAGGCCATGCCGGTCGGGTTGTTCGTCGAGTGCTTCGGCACCGAGAAGGTCCCGGTGGAGCAGATCCAGGACGCCGTGCTGCAGGTCTTCGACTTGCGGCCGCGGGCCATCATCTACGCGCTCGACTTGCTCCGGCCGATCTACGCGCAGACCGCCGCCTACGGGCACTTCGGCCGCACCGAGCCCGACTTCTCCTGGGAGCGCACCGACCGGGCCGACCAGCTCCGCGACGCCGTCGGCGCCTGATCCGCCCGCCGGAACGTCGCGGTCAGGACCGAACGCTGCTCGCGTCCGCCCGCGAACGGCGCACTGGATCCGGGGTTCCATGGCGTTGCACCGGTCCGGCACGCGGTATTCATGCGGTATGAACGAGCAGGTCACTATCGCGGCTCTGGTAGGACGGAACCGTGGCGAAGGGGCCGAAGGACCAGGCGGTGAGCGAGCGGCTGCCCGTCGCCCGGGTCGCCGTGGACATCTCGCTGGCCCACCTCGACCGCCCCTTCGACTATCTCGTCCCGGCACGCCTGGACGCCGAGGCCGTGCCGGGCTGCCGCGTCCGGGTCCGGTTCGCCGGCCAGCTGGTCGACGGCTACCTGCTGGAGCGCACCGAGACCAGTGAGCACCAGGGCAGGCTGGCCCGGCTGGAGCGGGTGATCTCGCCCGAACCCGTGCTGACACCGGAGATCTTCGACCTGGCCCGGGCGGTGGCTGACCGGTACGCGGGCACGCTGGCGGACGTGCTCCGGCTGGCCATCCCGCCACGGCACGCCGCCGCTGAACGGGAAGCCGCCGCTGAACGGGATGCCGCCGCTGAACGGGAAGCACCGGCCGCCGGGACCGCGCGCGCCCCCGCGCCTGCCGAACCCGCCCCGGCCCCGCCGGACCCCGGTTCGTGGGGTCGCTATCCCGCCGGAGCGGCGTTCCTGGCCGGCCTGGCCGAGGGCCGCCCCGTCCGGGCCGCCTGGTCGGCCCTCCCTGGCTCGGCACAGCCCGGACCGGAATGGCCCGCCGAGATCGCCGTCGCCGCCGCCACCACCGCGGCCGCGGGCGGCGGCGTGGTCATCGTCGTGCCGGACGCCCGCGACCTGGACCGCGTGGACGCGGCCCTGACCGAGACTGGCCTGGATCACGTCTGCCTCGCCGCGGACCTGGGCCCGGCCGAGCGCTACCGGCGCTGGCTGGCGGTGCGCCGTGGCCTAATCCGGGTGGTGGCGGGCACCCGGTCCGCGATGTTCGCCCCGGTCGCCGGGCTCGGCCTGGTGGTGCTCTGGGACGACGGCGACGACCTGCACGCCGAGCCGCGCGCCCCGTACCCGAACGCCCGCGAGGTGCTCGCCCTGCGTGCCCACCGGACTGGCGCGGCCGCGCTGATCGGCGGCTTCGCCCGCACGGCCGAGCTCACCCAGCTGGTCGCGGGCGGCTGGGCCCGGCCGCTAGCCGGCAGCGCCGAGGCGCTCCGGCAGGCGGCGCCCAGGGTCAGGGCCGCGCCAGACGAGGCCGAACTGGCCAGGGATGCCGCCGCGATGACCGCGCGGCTGCCCAGCCTGGCCCTGCGCACGGCACGTGAGGCCCTGACGGGCGGGGCTCGCGGCGGCCTCGCGCCGGGCCCGGTCCTGGTCCAGGTGCCTCGGCGGGGCTACCTGGCCGCCGTCGCCTGCGCCCGGTGCCGCGCCCAGGCCCGGTGCGCCACCTGTGCCGGGCCGCTGGAGATCAGCGGCTCGCACGGGACGCCGGGTTGCCGGTGGTGCGGTGCGCTGGCGGCGGAGTGGACCTGTGCCCGCTGCGCTTCGGGTCAGCTTCGCGCGCTGGTCACCGGCGCGTCGCGCACCGCGGAGGAACTCGGTCGCGCCTTCCCCGGCGTGGCCGTGCGCACCTCGGGCGGCCCGCATGTGCTCGCCACCGTGCCCGCCGAACCCGCGCTGGTCATCGCCACCCCCGGCGCCGAGCCGGTGGCACCGGGAGGGTACGCCGCCGCGCTGCTGCTCGACGGCTGGGCGCTGCTCGGCCGGCCCAGCCTGCGCGCCGCGGAGGAGGCCCTCCGTCGCTGGCTCAACGCGGCCGCCCTGGTCCGCCCGGGCGGCTCCGTGGTGGTGCTGGCCGAGGCGACGCTGCCCGCGGTGCAGGCACTGATCCGCTGGGATCCGGTTACGTTCTCAGAACGCGAACTGGGTGAACGGGCCGAGCTCGGCTTCCCGCCCGCGGTGCGGATGGCCTCGGTCACCGGGCCGCCCGAGGCTGTCGCGGACTTCGTCGGCGCGCTGTCCTCGTCTGGGGCCGGGCTGCCCGACCGCGCGGAGATCCTCGGGCCAATCCCCCTCGAGGGGGCCGGGGGGGTACGGGGCGGGCAGCCCCTCCGTGAGCAGGGGGGGTCTGGGGGGGATCGTCCCCCCGAGGCAAGCAGAGCCCTGATCAGGATCGGCCGGCATGACGGCCTGGAGCTGGCCCGGGCCCTGCACGCGGCCCAGGCCACCCGGAGCGCACGCAAGGACGGCGTCGCCGTCCGGGTTCAGCTCGACCCGGCCGAGGTGGCCTGACCGATAGAATGACCACGTGAGTGTTAAGCCCATCCGTCTTTTTGGTGATCCCGTGCTGCGGACGCCGGCCGAGCCGGTCCGCGACTTCGACGCGGAGCTGCGCAGGCTGGTCAAGGATCTCACCGAAACCATGCTGGACGCGCCCGGGGCGGGCCTCGCCGCGCCGCAGATCGGGGTGGGCCTGCGGGTCTTCACCTACCACGTGGACGACCACGAGCCCGGGCACCTGATCAACCCCTCGCTCGACCTGTCCAAGGAGGAGGACGAGGACGACGAGGGCTGCCTGTCGTTCCCCGGTCTCGCCTACCCGGTCAAGCGGGCGTGGGGCGTGGTGGCCAAGGGCTTCAACATGTACGGCGATCCGGTGACGATCGAGGGCACCGAGCTGCTGGCCCGCTGCATCCAGCATGAGACCGACCACCTGGACGGCATCTTGTTCATCGACCGGATGGACTCCGCCCAGCGCAAAGCGGCCATGAAGGCGATCCGCGAGGCGGAGTGGTGGGGCGACCCGGTCCCGCGGGTGCGCGTGTCCCCGCACGATACCCGCGGGCTAGCCACCTAGCATGCGCCTGGTTTTCGCGGGTACGCCGCAGACGGCGGTACCGGCGCTCGACGCGCTGCTGGCGTCGCGGCACGAGGTCGCCGCGGTGGTGACCCGTCCCGACGCCCCGGCCGGCCGCGGCCGCAGGGTCGAGGCCAGCCCGGTGGCCCAGCGCGCCGCGGCCGCGGGGCTCGAGGTGCTCACCCCGGACCGGCCCCGCGACCCGGAGTTCCTCGCCCGGCTACGCGAGATCGGCCCGGACTGCTGCCCGGTGGCCGCGTACGGGGCGCTGCTGCCGCAGGCGGCGCTGGATATCCCGCCGCACGGCTGGGTGAACCTGCACTTCTCCATCCTGCCGGCCTGGCGCGGCGCCGCACCGGTCCAGCACGCCATCCTGCACGGTGACGACGTGACCGGGGCCAGCACGTTCCTGATCGTCAGGGAGCTGGACGCGGGCCCGGTGTACGGGGTACTGACCGAGCCGGTGCGGCCCGACGACACGTCTGGGACGCTGCTCGGCCGGCTCTCTCACTCGGGAGCGGAACTGCTCGTCGCGACGCTCGACGGGATCGAGGACGGCACGGTCACGGCCGTCCCGCAGCCCGCCGAGGGCGTGAGCTTCGCGCCCAAGATCACTCCGGCCGACGCGCAGGTGGACTGGAAGCTGCCCGCGCACGTGGTGGACCGGCAGGTCCGCGCGTGTACGCCCGAGCCGGGTGCCTGGACCGAGCTCGACGGCGTCCGCCTCAAGCTCGGCCCGGTCGCCCTGGATCCCGTGGACTCCGCGTACCGCCCCGGCCCGGGCGGCTCGGCGGCCGCGCCGGATCTGGCGCCCGGCGAGCTGCAGGCCGTCCGCAACGCCGTGCTGGTCGGCACCGGTTCCCGTCCGGTCCTCCTCGGCGACGTCCAGGCCCCGGGCAAGCGCCGCATGACCGCGCCGGAGTGGGCCCGCGGGCTGCGCTCCGGCGGTCCTGTGCGGTTTGGCTGACATGCCCGCGCACGCCCCGCGCCGCGCCGCGCGCCCCCACCCGGGCCGGGACCACCCCGGCCGGCCAGCGGCGCGCCGTTCCCGGGCCGCCCGCCCGCGCACCGACCCGGCCCGCCGCGCCGCCTACGACGTCCTGCGCGCGGTCGCGGACCGGGACGCCTACGCCAACCTGCTGCTCCCGGCGCTGCTCGCCGAGCGCGGCCTCACCGGCCGGGACGCCTCCTTCGCCACCGAACTGACCTACGGCACGCTGCGCGGCCGCGGCAGCTACGACGCCATCCTGGCCGCCTGCAGCGACCGGGACGACATCGACCCGCCGGTGCGTGACGTGCTCAGGCTCGGCACGCACCAGCTCCTGGCCACCAGGGTCGGCAGCCACGCTGCCGTCGCTACCTCCGTCGACCTGGTCAAGGACGTCTGCGGCCCTCGGCCGTCCGGCTTCGTCAACGCGGTGCTGCGCCGGGTAGCCACCCGTGACCTCGACGGCTGGATCCAGATCGTCGCCCCGGACCGGAGCCGGGATCCGTCCGGCTACCTCGCCGTCCGGTACAGCTACCCGCGCTGGATCGTCGACGCCTTCCGTGACGCGCTCGGCTCGCACGCCGCCGAGATCGACGACGCCCTTGCCGCGGGAAACGCCCGCCCCCAGGTCGTCCTCGCCCTCAGCCCCGGCGCGGACGGCCCGCTGCCGGACGGTGAGCGGACCCGCTGGTCGCCCTACGGCTTCCGGCTAGCGGGCGGCGACCCCTCCCCGCTGGTGGCCAGCGGATCAGGGTTCGAGGCGGCCGTCCAGGATGAGGCCAGCCAGCTCGCGGCGCTCGCCCTGACCAGGACCGGCGTACCCGGCCAGGACAAGCAGTGGCTCGACCTGTGCGCGGGTCCCGGCGGTAAGGCACGGCTGCTGGGCGGCCTGGCCGCCGAACGCGGCGCGCGCCTGGTCGCCGCGGATCTCCACCCGCACCGGGCCCGCCGCGTCCTGGACGCGCTGGCTCGCGCTGGCCGCGAGAGCTATGGCGTCATCGCCGCCGACGGACGGCAGGCGCCCTGGCGGCCGGGCACGTTCGACCGCGTCCTGGCCGACGTCCCGTGCTCCGGCCTGGGATCACTGCGCCGCCGCCCCGAAGCCAGGTGGCGCAAGGCCCCCGGCGACGTGGCCGAGCTCGCCAGCCTGCAGCGCCAATTGCTCGGTACGGCGCTCGACTCCGTAAGGCCCGGCGGTGTGGTGGCCTACGTGACCTGCTCACCGCACCTGGCGGAGACCCGCGACGTCGTCCTCGCCGTGGCTCAGTCCCGGGACGACGTCACCATCCTCGACGCGCCGGCCGTCCTGGCCGAGGTCCCCCGGCTGCGCCAGGCTGATTCCGGCGACGGCTCCCGGTTCGCCCAGTTCTGGCCGCACCGTCACGGCACGGACGCGATCTTCCTCGCGCTGCTCCGCCGGAACGACTCAGGTACGGCTGAGGGCGCGGGCTGACTTCAGCCGCGTGTTGCCGATATCGGCCCGCTGTCCCTGTGCGTAGCCGGCGTTGTACCCGCGGCCGCTGTAGGTGATGCGGGTCCGGCGCGTCACCGGGTACGCCTGCTCCAGCTGCCTGCGGATGACCACCGCCCGGTCGGCCAGGACCAGCGCGGTGCTCGGCCCCTCGTGCGCCTCGCCCTCCGCGGTCGAGGCCGCCCGGTCCTCGGCCGCCTTGACCCGGGTGATGACGGCGGTGACGAAGCCGAGCAGCCAGCTGCGCCGCCACGCCCGGACGCTGCGCACCCCGGCCGGGACTACCGCCACGGTCAGGCCGCGCGCCATCTGCAGCAGGAGCGAGGTGTACAGGATGTCGGCCCGCTCCAGGTCCGAGGCGTAGCCGAACACGTGGATGCGGGCACCCGGCCTGGTCGTGCTCAGCAGGACGCACTGGCACCGCATGGCCCCGGCCAGCCCGGCCAGCAAGTGCGCCCGCACCTGCGCCCACGGGTTGTCGATGTCGATGATGCGGCTGCCCGGCCGGTCGGTGTCGGGCCGCGCCGCGGCCAGCCGGGCCCGGTCGATCCCGTAGCGGGCCATGAGCTCCGCCGCCTTCGCGGTGAGCGCCTCCGCCTCCGGCGGAGTCACCCCCTCTGCCTCGGCCTTCGCCAGCAGCTTGCGTACCCGGTTGAGCAGGGCGCTGGGCGGGTCCGAATGCATACGCAACCTCCAGGTCGATCCAATCGAACTCAGTATCGAACTGTACCCGCGCCATACGACATTCCGGCGGCGCCACACCGGACCGCGTCCAGGCACTCTACACTCAGCACTACTATGGCCGTTCAGATCTCGCCGAGCGTCTTGTCCGCTGACTTCGCCCGGCTCGCCGACGAGGCCGCGTCGGTCGCCGCCACCGCGGACTGGCTGCACGTGGACGTCATGGACAACCACTTCGTGCCGAACCTCACCATCGGCCTGCCCGTCGTCGAGTCGCTGCTCAAGCACGCCACGCTGCCGCTCGACTGCCACCTGATGATCACCGAGCCGGACCGGTGGGCCCCCGGGTACGCCGAGGCCGGCGCCAGGAACGTGACGATCCACGCCGAGGCGGCGCAGGCCCCGGTGCGGACCCTGCGCGCCATCCGGGCGGCCGGAGCCCGGGCCGGCCTGGCGCTCAACCCGGGCACGCCGGTGGAGCACGTCACGGACCTGCTGACCGAAGTCGACATGCTGCTGCTGATGACGGTGGAGCCCGGCTTCGGCGGCCAGCCCTTCCTCGACATGGTGCTGCCCAAGCTGCGCCGGGCCCGCGCGCTGGTCGGCGGGCGGGACGCCGCGGTGTGGCTCCAGGTGGACGGCGGGGTCAGCGAGGAGACCATCGAGCGCTGCGCCGAGGCGGGCGCCGACGTGTTCGTGGCGGGCTCGGCCGTCTACGGCTCCGACGATCCCGGGCGGGCCGTGCATGCCCTCCGCGCCCAGGCCGAGCGGGCCACCGCCCACGCCGCCTGGGCCCGGCAGGCCGGCTGAGGTCCGCTCCGCTTACTTGGGGACCGAACGAGCCGGGCTCGTGCCGTCCGCCCCGGCCTCTGCCGTGGCGGACGAGACGCCGGAAGCCTCGGCGCCGTCGCGGCGCACGAAGTCCCGGCTGCGGATGAGCAGCAAGGCGGACACGGCCCCGGCGAACGCCAGGCCCGCGGTCACGAACAGCAGGTCGTTGAGTCCGGCCGCGAAGGCGCCCCTGATGGCTTCGGCGACCACGCCCCGGCGGGCCGGGGGCAGGCTGGCCAGCAGCTGGCCGACCTGGCCCTGCCGGATCACGGTGGCGATGCGCGGCGCCGACGACCCCACCGCCGGAACGCTGGCCAGGTTGTGCTGCAGCGCCGCGTTGAAGATCGAGCCGAGCGCGGCGATGCTCGCCGCGATGCCGATCTGGCGGAACGTCGAGTTGACGCCCGAGGCCATGCCCGCCTTCTGCGGCGGCACCACGCCGATCGCGGTCGAGGCGAGCGGCGGGTTGACCATCCCGGCCCCGAGACCGGACACGATGAACCCGGGAATCAGCTCGGTCCAGTCACTGCGCCCGGTCAGGCCGGCCATGACGATCAACCCGACGCCGACCAGCACCAGGCCGGGCCCGATGAGCCAGCGGGCGGGAATCCGCTCGCTGAGCCGCCCGGCGATGGTCGCGGTGACCAGCTGCGCCCCGCTGATGATGGCCAGCCGCAGGCCCGCCTGCTCCGCCGAGAAGCCCAGCACGTCCTGCAGGTAGATGACCAGCCAGAGCAGCACGGCGTACAGCGAGCCGTTCATAGCGAACGCCGCGATCGAGCTCCCGGCGAAGGTCGGCACGCGCAGCAGGGACAGGTCGAACATGGGGTGCGCGACGCGCCGCTCGGCCGCGATGAAACCGCCGAGCGCCACCACCGAAATGGCGAGGCAGACAATGACGCCAGCATCCGACCAACTGCTCTCCCCGGCCCGGATGAGCCCGTAGACCAGGCTCACCAGCCCGGTGGTCAGCAGTGCGAACCCGGCCCAGTCGGGCGGCGTCGGATTGGGTGACTTGGATTCCTCCACCCGCCAGGCGGTGAGCGCGACGGCGAGCACGCCGATCGGCACGTTGACCAGGAAGATGCCGCGCCAGCTCCACTCGGTGGTGATCACGCCGCCGAGGACCGGGCCCAGCGCCGTGGATATGCCGGTGACGGCCCCCCAGACCCCGAACGCTACCCCGCGATCCCGGCCCCGGAAGCTGTGCCCGAGCAAGGCCAGCGACGTGGCGAACATGATCGCCCCGCCGACGCCCTGGGCGCTCCGGGACACGATCAGCATGGACGGATCCTGGGCCACGCCGCACAGCAGCGAGCCCAGGGTGAAGATGACCAGGCCGGTCAGGAACAGCCGCTTCCGCCCGTACCGGTCAGCTAGCACGCCGGAGGTCAGCAGCAGCGAGGCCAGCGTCAGCGCGTAGGCGTCGAGCACCCACTGCACCTCGGTCAGGCTGGCGTGCAAGTCGTCCTGGATGGCGGGCTGGGCCACGATGACGATCGTGACGTCGAGCAGCAGCATGAACATGCCCGCGCACACCGCGAGCAGGGTCCACCACTTCTTATCCATCGGGTCCCTCCGTGACGGCGCCTTCCCCTGACGCCGCACATCATGCTGCGCGATCTGACCGAACGGAATCCACGGTCAAGCCGAATTGTGCCGGATCTCGACTCCAGTTAGGCTGATTCGCGTGGAAACCTCGCTGCTCGACTCCATCGACCGTCAGATTGTGCACATTCTGACGATCGAGCCGAGAGCGTCGTTCCGCACCGTAGCCGACGTAGCGGGGATCTCAGACCAGACCGCCGCCCGGCGTTACCGCAGGATGGCGGAGTCGGCCGGGCTGCGAGTCCTCGGCGTACCGGATGGCTCCCGGCTCGGCTGGACCGACTGGTTCCTCCGGCTGCAGACTACTCCCGGCGGTGCCGACTCGATTGCGGAAGCCCTGGCCCGCCGTCCCGACACCAGGTGGGTCCATCTCGCCTCGGGCGGGACCGAGATCATCTGCACGGTCCAGGCCCGTACCGAGGAACAGCGTGACGCCCTGTTCCTGCGCGGGCTGCCGGGGAGCCGCCGCGTCGTGCAGATCACCGCGCACTCGATCCTGCACGACTTCACCCCCGGCCCATGGCGCGAAGCCACCCGCGCGCTGTCACCGGCCCAGCTAGAGATGCTAGCTCTGCTAGCCCGGGGGGACGACCCCCCCAGACCCCCCCGCTCCCGGGGGGACTGCCCGTCCCCCCAAGCCCCCCTGGCCCCCCGGCCCGAGGACGAGCCGCTGCTGGAGGAACTGGCCCGCGACGGCCGGGCCAGTACCGCCGCGCTGGCCGCGGCGATCCACTGGCACGAGTCCACCGTGCGGCGCAGGATCGACGAGCTCCGCCGGTCCGGCCTGCTGGTTTTCGAGCTAGACATCGACAACCGGGTCCTCGGACTGAACGAGCACGCCCTGCTGTGGCTCTCGGTGGAGCCAGCCAGGCTCGAGGAAGCGGGAAACGCCTTGGCCGCGCACCCCGAGATTCCGTTCGCCGCCGCCACGACCGGGCCGACGAACCTGGTGGCCAGCGCCGTCTTCCGCGACACGCGGCACCTGTACGAGTACCTCACCGGCGAGCTGGCCGCGCTGCCCGGGGTGAGCTCGGTTCAGACGGCGCCGATCATCGCGACCTTCAAGCGCACCGGCTCAGTTCACTAGCCGCGCGGCGGGGCGCCCGTCCCGAAGTGGGCTCCCCGAAGGTAAGAGCCGGCCGCTCCCGGTTCGCCAACGCTTTTCCCGGGGAATTTTCGGCGGCCGCCAAGCGCGCTGCTCAGGACCAGCGGTCGATGTACTCCACCAGTTCGGCCAGCCGGGTGATGGTCGCGTCCGGCTCGGCCGCCTCGTACCTGGGGACGTCGGAGTTCGTGATCAGCACCGCGCGCATGCCCACGCTCGTGGCGCCGTGGATGTCGTCGTAGGGCCGGTCGCCGACGAACACGCACGCCGCCGGGTCGGTCTCGCCCACGGCCGCCATCACCGCACGGAAGGCTTCCTGATGCGGCTTGACCCAGTCGATCTCGCTGGTGTAGACCGCGCCGTCGATCAGCTCGAGGACCTCGTCCCGGACGAAGATCTGCTCGTGGGCGCTGCGCGGCCACATCGTGTTGGACAGCACGCCCACCTTGATGCCGCGCCGCCGCAGCTCGCGCAGCAGCGGCAGCGCGTCCGGGTCGGTCAGCGTGTGCGGCGTCCACGCCTCGAAGTAACTCGCCAGGAATTCGTCCGACACTGACACCCCGGCCCGTTCGAAGATGCGCTGCAGGGTCGCGCTCTGGTGCGACAGCTCGCCCTCCCGCCAGAGCTCCGCCTCGGCGGCGCGGACCGCGGCGGCGTGCGCCGCCGCCTCCTCGGCCGGATAGTGCCGCGCGCATACCGCGAGCCAGAGTTCGCCTAGGTCGATGCTGTGCCACGGGGTAAGCGTCCCGCCCCAGTCGAAGATGACCGCCCTGACCGCCATGCCCGGCATCCTACGCACCCCCGCCGTCACCCCACCCGCGCGCGCACCCTGGCGTGCCGGGCCCTGAAAACGGACTTAGTCACTTTGACATCCCCCATCCCAAACCAAACGACATGGCTGCCCCAGCCATGCAGTTCCAGCGACATGGCTGGGGCAACCATGCAGTATGAAACGGGCGAACGACACGATGAGCCGTGCTTCCCTTTCTTGACAATAGCGATCACTTAACTGGACTATAGGAGGGTGTCTCCAGGAGATGCAGCGGCGGAAAACCAGCTGCTCTATCGGTCGTGCCCGCCGGGCCATCCCGACGCCGGGCCCGCTCAGCCCCGGGACGAGCACGTTCCCCCGCCCGGGCGGGATGCCACCCTGCTCGCCGTGGTGCCGATCCCCGGTACCGGGACGTCGCTGGCCATCGTCGGCTACGCGATCACGACGTCCGCCGCCGACCCGGCCGCGCCGCCAGCGCCGGCCGCGCCGCCAGCGCCGGCCGCGCCGCCGTCAGGTGACCAGGCCTCACCGGGGCACGGGCTGCTCCTGGACCACGCGCAGCGCCGCGTCTGGATCGACGGGCGGGAGGTCCAGCTCACCTTCCGGGAGTTCGAGCTGCTGGCGTTCCTCGCCGCGCACCCGGCCATCGTGTTCACCCGCGCCGAACTAGCCGAGCGAGTCTGGCACCGCAGCCTCGGCCAGGATGGCCGGCCGGTGCCGCGGGACAGCCGCACCGTGGATGTGCACGTGAGCCGGCTCCGGCGCAAGCTCGGCCCGTGTTACGGCGCGTGCCTGGTCACCGAGTACCGGGTCGGCTACCGGTTCCGTCCGTGGCCGGCGTGACGAAGGGCACGAAGCCGCGGAATACCTCGTGTGGCACACTGGCTTATAGCAGTGAAGGCGTGCTCCGGGGTCGGTGAAACTCCGAGCCGGCGGTGAAAGTCCGCGACCCGTCCGCATCCAGCGGCCGGTTGACCCGGTGAAATTCCGGGACCGACGGTGAAAGTCCGGATGGGAGGCAGCACGCGGGCGGCCGGTCATCCCGGCCGCATGCGCAGCGCGTACCCGCGCATCCCCGGAGCCAGACCATGAGTTGGCTTCGAGGAGGAGAGCGCGGATGTTCACGGGGATCGTGGCGGAACTCGGCGAGGTGGCCGGGGTCGATCACCACGGCGATGCGGCCAGGCTCACCATCCGGGGTTCCACGGACGGCGTCGCCCTCGGCGAATCGATCGCCGTCAACGGCGTATGCCTGACCGTTACCGGGATCCTGGGCGGAACCTTTACCGCGGACGTGATGGGGGAGACTCTCAGCCGGTCCGGGCTGGGCGCACTGACCCCCGGAGACCCGGTCAACCTGGAACGCTCGGTACGCCTCGCCGACCGGATGGGCGGTCATCTCGTGCAGGGGCACGTGGACGCCACCGCGACGATCATCTCCCGGACCCCGGCCGAACACTGGGACCAGGTCCGCATCACCCTCCCGGACGGGATCGCCCGGTACGTGGTGGAGAAGGGCTCGATCGCGGTCGACGGGATCAGCCTTACCGTCTCCGCGCTCACCCCGCCCGGTGCCGCGGACGGCTGGTTCGAGGTCTGCCTGATCCCCGAGACGCTCAAGCGCACCACGCTGGGGACCCGGCAGCCAGGTGAGGTCGTGAACCTCGAGGTCGACGTGATCGCCAAGTACGTGGAACGGATGCTCATCGCGGAGGGTGAGAAGTGAATCAGCTGCTCGACGACGTCGACCGCGCGATCAAGGACATCGCGGCGGGCCGCCCGGTGCTGGTCGTGGACGACGAGAACCGGGAGAACGAGGGCGACATCATCTTCGCTGCCAGCCTGGCCACCCCCGAGCTGCTCGCCTTCATGATCCGCTACACCAGCGGCGTGATCTGCGTGCCGATGCGGGAGGCCGAACTCGACCGGCTCCAGCTCCCCCAGATGACCGCCCACAACACCGAGCACCACCGGACGGCCTTCACGGTCAGCGTGGACGCGCGGGACCGGATCAGTACCGGCATCTCGGCCGCGGACCGCGCCGCCACGATCGCCAAGCTCGTCGACCCGGCCACCACAGCGGCCGACCTGGTGCGCCCCGGCCACGTGTTCCCGCTCCGCTACGCCGAGGGCGGCGTGCTGCGCCGCGCCGGTCACACCGAGGCCGCCGTGGACCTGGCCCGGCTGGCCGGGCTGCCGGAGGCGGGCGTGCTGTGCGAGGTGGTGAACGACGACGGCACGATGGCCCGGCTGCCCGAGCTCCGCGCGTTCGCCAACACCCACGACCTGGCGCTGATCTCGATCGAGCAGCTGATCGAGTACCGCCGCCGCACCGAGCGCCAGCTGAGCCGCCAGGCGCAGACCCGGATCCCGAACGCCTACGGGCAGTGGCAGGCGTTCGGCTACCGGCACGAGATCGACGGAACCGAGTACATGGCGCTGGTGCTCGGCGACGTCCACGGCGAGAGCGTGCTGACCAGACTGCACTCGGAGTGCCTGACCGGTGACGTGTTCGGCTCGCTGCGCTGCGACTGCGGCGCGCAGCTGGACGCGGCCATGGCCGCTATCGCGGCCGAGGGCCGCGGGGTGGTGCTCTACCTGCGCGGGCACGAGGGCCGCGGGGTGGGGCTGCTGAGCAAGCTGCAGGCTTACGAGCTGCAGGACGCCGGCGCCGACACGGTGGACGCCAACACCGAGCTCGGCCTGCCGGTGGACGCGCGCGAGTACTCGGCCGGCGCGCAGATGCTTGCCGACCTGGGCGTGCGCTCGGTGCGCCTGCTCACCAACAACCCGGCCAAGGTCACCGGCCTGGCCGGCTGCGGCGTGGACATCACCGCCCGCGTCCCGCTGGCCTCGGCCGTCACCCCGTTCAACCTGCGTTACCTGATCACCAAGCGGGACCGGCTGGGCCACGAAATTCACGATCTCAATGATCCCGAACGGGCCGGGGTACCCGCCCCCGCGCCGCTGAACGGGCACCCGGTGGCGCCGCTGTCCCGGGTTTACGGATCGGAATCGGCGTGAGCGGTGCGGGCAGCCCGGGCGCCGCGGTGGTGGACGCGTCCGGGCTCAGCCTGGGCATCGTGGCCACCCGCTGGCACCGCGAGATCACCGACGCGCTGGTGGCCCGCGGGACCGCGGCGGCCATCGCGTGCGGCGTGCCCGACCCCGTCGTGGTCCGGGTGGCGGGCGCGATCGAGCTGCCCGTGGTGGCCGCCGAGCTGGCCCGGCACCACGACGCGGTGGCCTGCCTCGGGGTGGTCATCCGCGGCGGCACCCCGCACTTCGAGTACGTCTGCGACTCGGTGACGGCCGGCCTGACCCGGGTCGCCCTCGACGCAAGCAGGCCCGTTGGCAACGGCGTGCTGACCTGTGACACGGTAGAGTCGGCTCTGGACCGGTGCGGACTGCCCGGTAGCCATGAGGACAAGGGATGGGAGGCCGTGGTGGCGGCGCTCGACACCGCGCTCGTACTGCGGTCCATCCGTGCCGCCCATCAGACCATCTAGGTCCCTGGCCGCACGCCCGCTGACTCCATGCCGACCCCGTAGGGATGACTCATGCTCTCACTGGTACTGCCCAAGGGCTCGCTCGAGCGCGCCACCCTCGAGCTCTTCGACGCGGCCGACCTGACCGTACGCCGGTCCTCGGACCGGGACTACCACGCGTCGATCGACGACCCGCGGATCGACCGGGTCCGGTTCCTGCGCCCGCAGGAAATCCCGTCCTACCTCGAGCGCGGCCTGTTCGACCTCGGCATCACCGGCCGCGACTGGATCGCGGAGACCGAGGCCGACGTGGTCTCGCTCGGCGAGCTGCACTATTCCAAGGCCACATCGCAGCCGGTACGGGTGGTGCTCGCGGTGCCCGACGCCGCGCCCTGGCAGTCTGCCTCCGACATGCCGGAGGGCGTCCGGATCTCTACCGAGTTCCCGTCACTGACCAGGCGGTTCCTTGACACGCGCGGGGTCAAGGCGATGGTGATACCGTCGCATGGCGCGACCGAGGCCAAGGTGCCGGACATCGTGGACGCGATCGTGGACCTGACCGAGACCGGCTCGTCGCTGCGCAAGAACGGGCTGCGGATCCTGGAGACGCTGCTGACCAGCTACACCGAGCTGATCGCGTCGGGCCCCGCGTTCGCGGACGCGGACAAGCGCGCGGCCATGGAGGACATCGCCCTGCTGCTGCGCGGGGCGATCCAGGCCCGCGGGAACGTCCTGCTGAAGCTGAACGTGGCCGCGGACAACCTGGCGGCGGTCACCGAGATGCTGCCCGCCCTGTCCTCGCCCACGATCACCGCGCTGGCCCGCGGGAACATGAACGCGGTCGAGACCGTGGTCCCCAAGCGCGGCGTCAACACGCTGATCCCGGCCCTGAAGACGGCAGGCGCGCAGGACATCCTGGAGATCCCGATCTCCAAGATCGTCGAGTAGCCGTGACCGTGCCCTGGCACCGGCGGACCGCCCGGGTGCTGCCGGTCGACGACGAAGGACGCGTGCTGCTGCTGCACGGCTGGGATCCACACCGGCCGGACCAGCCTTTCTGGTTCACCATCGGCGGCGCGGCCAATCCGGGTGAGTCGCTGCGCGACGCGGGTACCCGCGAGTTGTACGAGGAGACCCGCATCTCGGTCGAGCCGGAGCGTCTCGGCGAGCCGATCGCGCAGAACTCCATCGAGTTCTCCTGGGCGGGCCATCGCATCGCCCAGGAGCAGACCTTCTACGCGGTCGCCGTCGGGTCGGTGACGGTGAGCCTGGAGGGCCTGGATCACTGGGAGCGGGCCACCACCGACAAGTACGGCTGGCTCACGGCCGAAGACCTGGAAACCGATGAGCGCCCCGCCGACGCCGGCATCCCCGACATCATCCGCGCCGCGGTGGCCAGCGTCGGCCGGGAACAGGCCGGGGAATAGCCGGACCAGCGCTCCAGGTTTCCCAACCAGGACACTGACTGCCGAGGTGACGCGAGTGCGTGACATCCTGAACCGGATCACGAAGTGGTGGGAGGCCGGGGAGTCGTTCGGCCTCGCCACGGTGGTGCGGACGTACCGCAGCGCGCCCCGTGACCCGGGTGCGGCGCTGGCGGTGGCGTCCTCCGCCGATCACGAGGTCGTCGGCAGCGTGTCGGGGGGATGCGTCGAGGGCGCCGTCTACGAGCTGTCGCTGGACGTCTGCCAGACCGGGGACGCCGTTCTCGAGACCTACGGGGTGAGCGACGACGACGCGTTCGCGGTCGGCCTGACCTGCGGCGGGATCATCGATATCTTCGTCGAGCGGATCGACAGGACCGGGTTCCCCGAGCTGGGCGATATCGCCGCGGCGGTCGAGCGCGGCGAGCCGGTCGCGGTCGCGACGGTGATCTCAGGCCCGGGCCAGATCGGCGCGCGGCGGGTGATCTGGGCCAGCAGCAGTTCCCAGCCGGATGGATGGCACGCGGGGGGGGCCGGCACCCTGGGCTCAGCGCGGCTCGACGCGGCGGTCGACGACGACGTACGCGGCATGCTCGCCCAGGGCCTGACCGGTATCCGCCGGTACGGCGAGCACGGCGAGCGGCGTGGGGACGAGCTGAGCGTGTTCGTGAACTCGTTCGCCCCG
>Ga0081540_1000617_pt1 | contig 33762 bp, 34 predicted proteins | sample TabmetS2T1R1_FD_71024 | JGI IMG/M metagenome (GOLD analysis project Ga0081540, IMG submission 71024) | Tabebuia heterophylla rhizosphere microbial communities from the University of Puerto Rico - S2T1R1 | ecosystem: Host-associated > Plants > Roots > Rhizosphere ...
CAAAATCGGACATCGGCTGGGGAAGAAGGCATGTCCGCTAAGGGCGGCGAGTTCAACCGGTCGCCGCAACACATTGGCTAAATCGCTCTGCTGGTGATTGGAAGTCCAGCGTTTTCCTCGGCCGCTCATTGAGCTGGCGCGCCACCTTGTTCAGCTCGGCCTGGGAGTGCGCCGCGAGGTCAAGGCCCTTGGGGAAGTACTGGCGCAGCAGGCGGTTGGTGTTTTCGCTTGAGCCGCGCTGCCAGGGGCTTTGCGGGTCGCAGAAGTAGACGTCGATATCTGTTTCCATACTGAACCGCTTGTGGTCGGTAAGTTCCTTGCCGCGATCCCAGGTCAGGGATCTGTAGAGCTCGTCGGGCAGTTTTCTTGCCTGCCGGATCAGTGCGTCAACCACGGTTTGCGTTTCCCTGTTCGGGACCTTGGCGAGCATCACATAACGCGAGTGGCGTTCGACCAATGTGACGATGTAGCTGTTCTTCGATCCACAGAGCAGGTCACCCTCCCAGTGGCCTGGCACAGCCCGATCCTCGACCGACGCCGGTCGCTCGCTGATCGAGACAGCGTCCGGGATGCGACCACGCTGGTCTGCCTTCGCCGTTGCGTGCCGCGAGCGCCGGATTGGCCGTCGAGACCGCAGATGCTCCATCAGCTCTTTCTTCAGCACGCCGCGGGCCTGCACATAAAGGCTGCGATAGATGGTCTCGTGAGACACGCACCACGCCTCAGTCTCTGGATATGTCCGCTGCAGCCAGCCTGCAATCTGCTCAGGCGACCAGTTGAGCTCAAGCTTTCTAACAACAATCTGCCGCAACTGGCCATGTATCGCCAACTTGCACGGCTTTGGGCGCAGCGCCTGCTTCCACGCGAGCTTGTCAGCCGCCGCAGCCCGGTAGCGACCCACCCCGCCGTTGCGGTTGATCTCACGGCTGACCGTCGATGCTGCGCGAGCCAGCATCCTCGCTATTGCCCGGACCGATTGACCCTGCACAATGCCCCGAGATATCTCTTCGCGTTCCGCCATCGTCAGCGCCAGACGGGATCGGCGCCGGGCCGGCGGCATGATCCCACCGCTCGGCCTCAAATGCGCAAAAATGCAGGAAGATGGCTTGCCAAAGGCGCGCCCGATCGACTTCAGGCCTTCACCCTTCTTCCAGCGCTCCCAAAGCTCCGCGCTCTGAGCTACGGTAAACCCAACCCGATGATACATCACTATCGCTCCACGTCCTCGGTCTAAGGTACGTGTTGCGTTGATCAGTTGAACTCACCACCAGAAGCGGACATGGCGATTGGTAAAACATAGATTGCAAATCTTTCGAAAACACATGGGCGGCTCGGCTGCGCCCCGCCGATCATCGCCGGCACCTCCAGCTCTTGCTGTCTTTGGTCTAGACCTTGTGCATTCCGTGCCGCTCGAACAGATCGGGAGCCTCGGCATGGGCGCGGCGGACCTTCTTGTCGGCCTCGGCCTGCTCGTAGTCGATCGCTTCGGCCGGTTTGATAGCCGGTTCGAGCTCGTTGGGCGGAGTCGACGAAGGCAGGCGGTCGCTCTTCGCGGTGGAGACGGGCAGCGCTTTGGCGACGGTGAGTGCTTTGCACCGCAGCTCATTCGGCAGAATTCATTCGCATCACATACAGGCAGAGTTAACTAAAAGAGTGAACGGATCTATCTGAAACGCAGATTCGAGATCCATTCCGAAGCGAGCCAACCAGCGATTTTGAGCCTTATAGGCAAGTTTTTCGCGCGCCATTGGGCATTCAAATTTCATCTTAGTCATGTTTTGCACGTGATGGACCATTTCATGCACCAGAATGGACTGATCCGCGGGACTCGTCCCGGTCCAATTGTCGGACAGAAAGATGGTGCGCCTGCTAAAATCGTAGAGAGCTATGGCGCCACTTCGGTTGCCGGGCGCCAGCTTATCGCTTGCATCCGCGCCGGCATGCGAGTCTGCTGATTGTTGCTGGCGGAGTTCCTCAAGCCTCGCTTCTGAAGCGAACTCGACGGAGGGGCGCTCCGAGATCGACGGTAATTCGACACTCGACACTAACCAATCCGAGATTTCGCTCATTAGTCTCTCTGCAGTCGCGGTCACCGAGCTTCTCGGTTGCATCGGTTCAGCCCGCAAGGGTGAGGCGACGATCGCGACAAGAAGAACACATACGAAAATGAATTTTCTGCACATAATTGAGCCTCCCGCGGACGGCTGAATCGGTAGCGGTATCGGTAGCGCAGTTTGCGCACTTTATGGGCGAGGGCTGGGACGCTGATCGATCACGCGCCGCCCCGTTAGGCACAGGTCGATTTCAATATTTTCCTCACACCAAGTCGCCAAGGCAATCTGACGCAATTCGTCAATCAGGTCAGGATGGGCGAATTCACGCTGCACCACTAAACTCCGATACTTTGCGGCCGCGAACTCCGTGACATTGGTCAGGAGTTCCGCCGTTATCCGGCGCTGATCGCACAACAGTGGACACGCTACGGCCAGTTCCGCCGAGCCATGGTCCGGGGGCAATGCAACGAGCGTGGCCAAGGCTTCCAGGCAGTAACGCCCGGAACCGATCATGTCCGTACTCGTCCAGTCGATTGTCCGGCAGTGTTCGAGAATTGAATAATCAGAAACGCCGCCGCCGAAGTAAGAGCGGCGCTGATCGAAATCGAAGGAGAGGAAGAACGCCGAGATCCTAGGCTCATCGTGGCGGCTCAAATGCTGATGCAAACGTCCGGCTGTGACTTGTTTCAACAACATCGTATCGAGCCTGGAAATATTTTTCGTCATGTCGATCCTCCGGCCGGTATTCGGCTTGGAACTCAAGAGCCAGCACGCGCCGGCGTCGAAGCGAATGAAACTGCCCGATGAGGACAATCCGATCGCCTTCTATGTTCTGGATAGTTGTCGTCGGGCCGCATTCCGGCTCTGCCGCCGGGACAGCCAATTGCGCCTGCGCTGCTCCAGGTCCCAGACAGCCCAGATCAGCAGCGGGATCAAATTCAGTATGACGATGAAGAACAGCTGGTTCAGAACGCTAAGCGATACATCCGAAAATAGTGTAGTCATGACGCACTCCCTCCCGATAATGCGGGGATGTGCGCCATCTTGCAGGGCAACGCCCCGCAGGCATCATCCGATCGGATGAGAGAAGCTGGTAACGGGCTCTCGAGGGGGAAGATTTAGGACTTGCTTGGTGTAGCCATTTCGCAGCTTACCGTTTGCGTCAAACGACCGGCAAACCGCTCGGAACTCTTCAAGCCGCGGGTAGGCCGACGCGATGTCGTCGTATCGAAAGGGAAAATGCTTACCCCAGTGGAGCCGCGCCTGCACCAATTGCAGCAGTGCGTATGCCAGAAACCGACAAAACTCGTAGTAGCGCTGGCGCTGACGCGGCGGATCGTACGTGAAAATGGAGATCGAATACATCGGTTGCTCGCAGGAGGCTGTCATGGAAATCATGGTCTCATCTGGCAGGATGCGCCTACAGAATAGCGGATAATGATGTGTGTAGCTGCCGCGCAGGTCGCGCATCTCTTTTTCGAGATCGGCCTGCTTGATGGCCGGCAGGAACTCCGAAGGAAATGCCACTTCAATCCCAGCGAAAAGCTCGATCGCTGCACGAACGAACTGTATCGCCTGCCCGAGTTCGGATTCGCGAACGAATATTTCCATTTCTTCGTGACGGAAGAGATAATGGTGGGTCGTCAGGACATGCTCGGCGTCGTCAACTCTCTCACAGTTTTTGATCAGCGCCAGCGGCGCGGTGCGCAGGAATAGCCTAATCGCAGATGGCCCAAGCCAGCGAGCGGCGTGAACTCCCCAGTGAAAAATGACGTCCAGGACTGCAAGTCCGTATCCTCTGAAAAACCACGCCTTGCAAAGCTCGACCAGCGACCTCTTTCGCATCTCGGTCGGCTTGCGTTCGAACATGGCGAAAGTCCAGCCATAGGGTGACAAGACGAAATTGCTAAGTGGATGTTCCGCAAATGCTGCAACAATTTCGTCGATGTCTTTCCGGTGGCATATCGTCTCGGAGACCAAGTATTTCGGGACCGTCGGGAGGTCGACCCACAGGATAATTCCGGTACAACCTAGTCCGCACCGCGCGGCCTCAAGCTCGGGCCCCTCGCGCAATTCCCGAGCCTCTGGAAGTCCCGTGGCGCTATCGAACACCACAATTTTGAGCCCGGCGACAAAATGGGAGAGACTTTGCCGCCCGGAGCCGTGGGTTCCGGTGGATATGATGCCCGAGATTGTCTGCTTCTTGATCGCCCCGAGCGTCGGCAGCGTCCTGTCGGAAATTGCATGAAGCCGATCGAGGAGGTCCTGTAGCGTGCAACCCGCCCCCGCCCGCACCAGTTGCTCCCCGTCCAGGACAATAAGGTCGACCGAACTGAGTGCGCTCATGTCCAGCGCGATGTCGGTGTTTGCCGCCACGTCGCTCCAGGAGTGACCCGTGCCGAGAGCACGAATTGTAGCCCGCGGATTTTGCTGCAAAATTTCTAGAATTTCGGCCTCCGACTCAGGCCTATAGCAAGCGCTGTACCATTGCTGGTTGCCGCCAAAATTTGCGATTTTCTTCAAGACGCCTTTGCCGATGGTGCCCATCCGCCAGCAACTCCGCAGAAATCAAATCGGTGGTCGGTGCAAAAAACTTCGAATAGTCTGGCGGGAAATTTGAAGCCTTTTGCGCCGCAATTCAAGGTGGAAGCCAAGTCGCATCATCCGGACGGATGAGACCTTTTGCATGTTCGCCGCTCCGTCAGGAGGCCCTCTTGCTGTTCGAGTCGTTTCGCATCAAGAACATCCAATTTGCCAACCGCATATTGCGCTCTTCGATGGGAGGGCGCACTGCCTTTTACGACGGCACTGTATCGCCCGCTTGGGTACATTTCGAGAAGCGTTTCGCCCAAGGCGGCGTTGCAGGAATCATTTCGCCGACGATCAGCATTAACGAGTCGCGTATGTCGCCTCTCGAATATCCCTCCTTGCACGATGATCGTTTCATCGGTCCGCTCCGGAAAGCACTGCGTGAGATACGAGGTTCTGACGGATGCCGCTATATCATCCAGATCGGCGACACCGGCGGGCACACGCATACGAGTCTCAGGCCGCAAGACGCCGATCGCATCTCTTCGTCTGCCTCTTTCGACTTCCTGTTCGGTTACCAGGTCTCGTCCCGGCCGATGAGCAAGGTGGAAATCAGCTCGACAGTCCGGGACTTCAAGAAGGCGGCCCGAAGGGCGGTTGAGGCTGGATGCGACGGAATAGAGGTGACCGCATCCAAGGGCTACCTGATCCATCAGTTTCTCAATCCGGCGGTCAACAGGCGGAGCGATGAATACGGGGGTACAATTGAAAATCGCTTTCGCTTGCTTCGCGAGATCGTCACGAAGGTGAGAGCGGAAATTGGTTCTGATTTTCTGTTCGGCGTGAGGCTGTCGGCCAGTGACTATCATCGCCGCCCGTTCAATGTAAGGTTTCCCCTTGCCCGTCCCTTGCCCTCCTGGCAGGAATTCCGGCATGGCAACGAGCTGGCGGAGACGACCTACTACGCCAGAAAGCTGGAGGAACTGGAGGTCGATTATCTCCATGTCGATGCCGGTTATGGGTTTCCCAATCCAGCCGGAAGCCCCGGCGAGTATCCCGATGAGGGCTTTCGCACCTTCGTCAACGCCAACCGTTTTCTGAGCCGCAAGGCTGACGCGCGGGCCATCATCTTCAATCTGACTCCGACCGCGATCAGAAAGCGGTTCTTCGCCTACAATTGGTACTTCAAGGCTGCGGCAAATGCCGACCTCGCAGCTGCCATTCGGCGGGTCGTCAATATTCCGGTTATTGCCAATGGCGGCTTTCAGGAGCGTGACGTCATCGATCACGCCCTTGCTAGCGGTAAATGCGATATGGTCGCCATAGCACGTCCGCTGCTCGCCAATCACGACTTGGTCCGGCAGTTCGCTCACGCCAACACGCCTGCCCGGCCTTGCTCATACTGCACTCTTTGTTGTTCACACACCGCCGTGTTCCCGCTCGGCTGCTACGATCAACGCCGCTTTGACAGCCAGGAACACATGATGAATCAGGTTCTGGCCTGGTGCTCTCCCAACGCGCCGTTCTCCATCGAAAATGGCAAGAAGCCCGTCACGACTAGCAACAAAGAGGGTGCATGATGGCCGCCATTGCGTTCCGCTCGGCAACCGAACTATCGTCGTTGATAAGATCAAAGAAGCTCGGGTCAGAAGAGCTGCTCGACCTGTATCTGGAGCGCATCGATAAGAACAACTCGCGCATCAACGCGGTGATCGCGATGGATGTCGCGGGCGCCAGACAGCGCGCCAGGACGGCGGACCAGGCCGTTTCCAGGGGCGACAGCTGGGGACCGCTTCACGGCCTTCCCGTTACCATCAAGGACAGTTTCGATCTGGCCGGGCTGCCCGCGACATGGGGCGTTCCCGAACTAAGGGATCATCGGCCCGCGACCAACGCGCTTGCCGTCCAGCGCTACATCGATGGTGGCGCGGTCGCGTTCGGCAAGACCAACGTAGCGGCCTACCTTATCGGCTGGGCCACCGCGAACGAGATTTACGGAACGACCAGCAATCCCTGGGATCTGGCGCGCTCTCCAGGCGGCTCTTCCGGCGGAGCCGCTGCGGCGCTGGCTGCAGGATTGACCGCGCTTGATATTGGCGTCGATTTTGGCGGCGGCGTGCGCAATGTGGCGCATTACTGCGGAATCTACGGACACAAGCCGACCTACGGCGTCACAAATTGGGTCGGTCACGTGATGCCGGGAATTGGCAACAAGCCAGATCTTGCTGTGGCGGGTCCGCTTGCGCGCAGCGCAAATGACCTGGAAATCGCGCTGTCCCTCATCGCCGGCCCGGCACCCGATGATGCGGTCGCCTGGCAGCTTAGGCTGCCGACACCGCGTTTTACGAAGCCGGCCGACCTGCGCGTCGCCGTGATGCTCGAGGATCCGGCCTTCCCAGTAGACCAGGAGGTTCAGGAGCGGATCCAGGCTGTCGCAGATTTCTTCGGAAAATGTGGCGCAAAAGTGAATGCGCGTGCGCGCCCTGCAATCGAGAGCGTCGCGGCCTTCCGGATATTTGGAGGCCTGCTGATGTCTGGCCTCGCCTCGCGCCAGAACGACGAGGGATTCTGGAAGCGGCTAAGTCACCTACGAACGCGGTTCATGGGCGCCGGGGGCGGGGCTGAAGAGAAGATATTCACACACGCTGACTGGGTCGAATTGGATGCCGCCAGGAACTCGTTGCGCCGCGCCTGGCGAGCGTTCTTCAGCGAATGGGACATCCTGCTATGCCCGGCTGCCCCTACGGTCGCGGTCCCTCATGACCCCAAACATGAGTGGCACGAGCGGAAGGTGATGGTAAAGGGACGCGCCACCTCGCCCGCCGACCCGACCTTTTGGGGCGCCTTCACGACGGTTGCCTACCTGCCATCCACGGTTGCCCCCGCCGGAATGTCCGAATCCGATTTGCCGGTCGGCGTCCAGATCGTGGGACCCGAGTACGGAGATTTAACCTGCATCGAAGTTGCCAAGTTGCTTGAACGCGCCTTTTACGGGTTCGTGCCTCCAAAGGGCTGGAATTGATGGTCCCCGTTGGCCATACTCGCCGGAAGGTACAGAGAGCGCTAGCCGTGCCGGCAAGGTGAGCAACGGATGCGTTTGGAGACACTTACCGACGTTATCGGATCTGTCTACGACTGCGTGCTCGCTCCGCAGGAATGGTCTCGCACGCTGGGGCTGATTTCCTCATTCGGTGAAAGCGCGGCCAGTTCAGTTGTGGTTCGAGACAGGAAAAGCACAAGCGGCATCAGCATATTCGAACACGGTGCAGATCAGTCGTTCCTGCGGCTCTATTTCGAGAAGCTGACGGCTGCCCGCACGCCCGACCTCAGCCACGTTACGCTCGACCGGTTGGGCGACGTCGTCACCATGACCATGCTGGCCGGAGAGCGTGAGCCGCTCAACAGCGACTTCTATATCAAGTGGGTTAAGCCGCTGGGCTTTCGCGACGTGATTGGCGTCCTCGTACTCAAATCAGGAAAACGCATTGCGTGGTTCTCGGTTGTCAGGTCTGACATTCAATCCCGCTTTGACGAGAGGGATGTTCGACAGCTTGGCATGCTTTCTCCGCATATCTGTCGAGCGCTCTTGATATCGGACGCGCTCGAGCTGCAAACGGTTGTCGCCGCTCGTCTCGAAGAGACGGTCGACATGCTCTCGACTGGAATCCTGCTGACTGAGGACCAAGGCCGCATAGCCTATATGAACAGTTCGGCGGAGGCCGTTTTGAAGAAGGGGGCCGCCCTGAATTCTCGGGACGGTCGCCTTGTCGCAGCCAATTTAAATGCGCGGAAGGTCCTGTCACGTGCAATTGAGCAGAGTGCCTCAGGTCGCGCGCCGGCCACGACAGGACAATACGCGGTTGCCCTTCCCGATGAAGATGGTGCGGGTCTGATCGCAAATGTCCTGCCGCTGCGATGGCGCGGCGGCCGCAATCCCCTGGGGCCGTTACCGGGCGCGGCGGCTGTCTTCATTCAGGACCCGGCGGAAGGCCCCAAGCTTGCGCTGGATGCCTTGGCTGAGCTGTACGGCTTGACCACGGCTGAGCAAAAGGTTCTTGAGCTCGTAGCAGAAGGCGCCGCCCCGCAAGATGCCGCCGACCGATTGAACGTCAGCGTTGCCACCGTTAAAACCCATTTGCAGCACGTATTCGCAAAAACCAATACCGGTAGGCAAGCTGATCTTGTCCGGTTGGTCGCACAGGCTACCGCTCCGATCAGACCGAAGCGCTGACCGCGACTTTGCGAGTTTCTTTGTCTCAGCACCGGGCACGGGTTCCGCTAAGGCCGAGCTAGCCGCAGCTCGTTTCGCCCGGACGCGATCGCCCGATCGCCTCATCATTCATTCGGATGAAGACTGCCCCTAGCCCACACAATACCCTGCCAGCATTATTCGATGATTTCCGAACGATGACCGAATTGCACCGACTAGCCCGCGATCATACGGCACCGGCGAGTGCGGCCGGATAATTAAAGAGGCTTAAATCATGTTGGAACAGGTCGCTCGTGTACTCTGTTGGCTTTCCGTGGGTGAAATTGCCTCAAGGTCAGGCCTATTGCCGCTCCCTGCACCGGTCACAGGACTAATTTTGCTCTATGCCGAATTAGTCACTCGAGGGGAATTGCCTGACGACCTGGGCGCTCTTGCGGATCGGCTACTGCAGTTCCTGGGAATGTTTTTTGTGCCTGCCGGTGTCGGCGTGATAGCTCATTTGAATCTTTTGAAGGCCGAGGCAATACCGATCCTGGCTGCAATAGTTGGAGGCACCGCGGCAACTCTGTTCGTGACGATGGTCGTTGTAAATCGGTTCGGTTTCGCGATCGCGAACGATCAAAGGCGCACAAGCGCATCACTTGAGGGAGCCGCGCGCGATGTCAACTCTTGACCAACTCAGTGCGTTGACTTGGAACAGTCTCGCCGAAAAACCCGTCATCGAAACGGGAGCAACCGTGCTTGCATTCTGGGCGGCGACCCGTTTGTCGCGGCTGGGCGGCAGCCACCCGCTCCTCAATCCAACCCTGCTTGCGATCATTTTCATCTCACTCGGTCTCGAAGCTACTCACATTCCCTATGAAACCTATTTGCGAGGCGCTGACACGGTGCACTTCATGCTGGGCCCTGCGGTCGTTTTACTCGCAGTACCACTATTTCGTCAGAGAGCCGTTGTGCGGGCGTCAGCACGCTTGATCGCGGTGGGATTGGCCGTCGGCCTGCCTGTTGGGGTTCTAAGCGCCCTTGGCATCGCCTGGGCGCTAGGAGCTAGCTCCCAGACCATCCTGTCGCTGGCACCTAAGTCGGTAACGGCTGGAATTGCTATCGGGATTTCTGAGCAGATCGGCGGCCTGAAAACCCTGACGATCGTCCTTGTGATCATGACTGGCATCACGGGCGCTGTTCTCGGACCGATCATTGCTCGCCTTGCCCGCGTCGAAGACCCTCGCGTCGTGGGTCTGACGATGGGAATTGCCTCACACGGAATCGGCACTGCCCGAGCGCTTCAAATAAGCGAGGTCGCTGGCGCCTTTTCCGGACTTGGCATGAGTCTCAACGGAATACTGACCGCTATCCTGTTGCCCCTAATCTGGAAGATGCTCTGATTCTTCGGGTTCAGCAGAAGGTTGAGCGCGCAGCAAGAGCGATGTCATAGTGAGAAGGGTCAGCAACGGCCATCGGCCAGACTTAACTCGATGTCCGCTCCTGCCCTAAAAGCCGACTTGGAGACCCAATGCGACATTGGCTCGTTGACCCGACGGACTGCTTTGCGTTTTCGGGCGGTAATGAACCAAAAGATACCCTGAGGCTCCCCGAGCGGCGATCGGAGCAAGAAAATACGGCCCGACGATGAGCTTACCTTGAGCAGACCTCAACCCTGCATAGGTTGAGCTCTCGCTAGCTCCCGATGCTGCGCAGGTTGAGCTCTCCCCAACAGGCTATCCAGCCAAGCGCGCTAAGCCGCCGCCGCAACGCCGCAAGCTGGGAATCGGCGTCAACACGCAACCACGCGCGCGATTGGGGCGTCACCTCAGGAACAGGCCGGCAACATTCATCAGGATGCCGATTGTCGGGATGTTCCACACGACCGAACGAGCTAACGGCAAGTCCGCCATATAAAGGATTGCGTAGACGATACGACCCCAAAAGTAGAGTTGGGCTCCCCACACAGTGAGCCAGCTGTGCGCATTCGTCACAGTGATGAGTAGAATTGCAGCGGCAAAGAACGGAAAGGTCTCAAGATAGTTTCGAAGTGCTCGTTCAGCCCTTCCGGGAACGCCCGTCAGCGCCGCAACGCTCTGTTCCCTTGAGCTGGCGGTCCACCAATAGCCGCGTTGCCAGCTCTGCAGGTGCGACACGATAATGATATGCGCGATACCGAGGACTACGCTTGCGGCAAGCAGGACGAGTTCGATGGTCATAAAACAGAGTATACCCTAAGCCGCGACGATGTCTGTTATGGGTCTAGACCGGAAATGCTGCCCCCTTGATTCCTTCAAAGCTCATTGGCCAATCCAACCGTGATGTCACTACGGCCAATAGTGACCGTTGCCGTTTGTCCGAGCGGAGCTTGCTATAGGATCGTCTATCGACGAAATTTCAACAAACAGCAGGGAAAGATCAAGATGCTTGACCGAATACGCAGTCACTGCGCCGCGTTTTTTGTCGCGGCGTTGACGACCTCAAGTGTCCCTCTGTTAGCGGCGGAGCTAATGGTGGTCGCCCCGAACGCTGTGAAGGACACGGTTACAGAGCTTTCAGTTCGTTTCGAAAAAGAGGCGAAACACACGCTAATCCTGAACTGGGCCGGATCGGCGGTGAGATATTCGATGTCGTTGTCAACACTTCGTCTAGCCTAGATCGGCTGGCGAAAGATGGACGGCTCATCAAAACCTCCAAACGGGACTTTTCCCGATCTGCAATCGCGGCAGCCGCGAAGGTAGGTGTTGCACGGCCCGATGTGTCAACGGCGGAGGGGCTTCGGGAAGCCCTACTGAACGCCGAGTCGATCGGCATTTCCTCCGGTGCAAGTGGCCGCCACCTAGAGCAATTGTTTCAGAAGCTTGGTGTCGCTGATCAAATCAAGCACAAGATCAGGCACCCTCCATCCGGCGCACAGATTGCCGATCTTGTTGCACGCGGCGACATTGAGCTCGGCTTTCAACAAGTAACCGAGCTTGCGCACGCGAAAGGGCTCCAGTATCTTGGCCCGCTTGCGGCCGAGCTTCAGGGGTACACAATCTGGTCCGGGGCCGTTCACGCAGGCTCGAAGCAGCTCGACGCTGCGGGAGCCTTCGTCAAGGTTCTGTCAGCACCGGAAGCCGCTGTTGCTATTCGATCGAGTGGAATGGAGCCGTTGCCCTGAACTCTGCCGACGTGACGGGTTAGACCAGGAACGGACAAGTCCTGTTTGGGTCATGAGGCGACATGCGGCCCGATCCGATCGTAAGTCCGCTTAGTCCCTAGCAGCAGACGTCCGGATCGGCCGCGCCTAGGTCAGCTAGGGGCCACAAGCCGACGTGTTGTCGTGGCTTGCTGCGCGTCCCGAAGCGCGGCATTTACGCGTTATAGCGCGTAGCGCTGAAGTCTCTCCCGGGTCCATTTTGCTCGCGCGCTATATCGGAATGCTTGCAACAAGCCGAGGGAGAACTGCATGGCAAACGCGCTCATCGTCCATAAAGATAGATTTCCCACTGATCAGAAGACGAAGCTTGCGGCACAGTATGTCCGCATGTCCACCGAGCACCAGCGATACTCGATCGAAAATCAGGCCGCTGCGATTGCCGCGCACGCACAGACGAACGGGCTCACCATCGTCCACACCTATCGCGATGACGGCATAAGCGGCCTCCGGATCAAGAACAGGATGGGTTTGAGGCAACTCATCGAAGACGTGCAATCCGGCCGTGCCGAATTCGGCCACCTGCTTGTCTATGACGTAAGCCGCTGGGGCCGCTTTCAGGACATTGATGAGAGCGCGCATTACGAGTTCATCTGCAGACAGGGCGGGATCAGAATTTCCTACTGCGCCGAGCAGTTTGACAACGACGGAAGCCTCGTTTCGAACATCGTGAAAAACATCAAGCGGGTGATGGCTGCCGAGTATAGCCGCGAGCTTGGGGTAAAGGTGCACGCCGGCTGCTGTCGTATGGCCGGCCTCGGTTACAAAATGGGCGGCGGGATTGGTTATGGGTTACAGCGAATGGCCGTGGACCATAGGTCGCAACAGAAAGGTATTCTCAAACCCGGCGAACGCAAATTTCTGGCCACAGATCACATCCGCATCTTGCCCGGATCGGATGAGCAAAGGGCCGAGATACGGCAAATCTTCGCCAAGTTCATTCAAGGCAACACGCAGGCAGATATTATACGTGATCTTAATCGGCGCGGCGTGCTGAGTAGAAATGGCCGACCGTGGAATTCCAACATGATAGGTGCGCTTCTGCGCAATGAAGCCTACATGGGCAATATGGTTTGGAATCGAATCTCCGATAGGCTTGGAGGCAAAAGGACGTACAACCCGAAAGAACAGTGGATCAGAAACGAGGGGTGCATAGAGCCGATCGTCGATCGGGAGACATTTCTTCAGGCGAACAAAATCTTGAACGAGAGCCGCGTCTACCTCTCGGAGGAGGAAATGCTGAGGCGACTGCGTAAGGTGTTGGCGAAAGAGGGAAGCCTAAACATGAGAATCATCAATTCGGCTCCCGGGCTGCCCAGCAGCTCAACTTATGCGCAGCATTTTGGTACGCTTCAAGGTGCTTATCGCCTGATCGGTTACACCGGCTCGAAGTACTTCAACAATCTTGACGCGGGCCGGCAATGGATTGATTTGAGTATTCAGCATGCAGCGCAGCTCCGCGAATACTTCGACAAGCGCGACAAGCACGTCATCTTCGAGTCTTCCACGCGATGCCTCCGTATAAATGATGCCGTGAACGTCGGCTTCGCCGTAGCCAGATGGTGGAAATATGTGGACCGCAGGGTCCGCTGGCCGCTGATTCTTCGTGTACGACCGACTGACGGATGGGTCGTTGCTATGAGGCTGGTTGAGGGAAACACTTCGGTGCTCGACTACGTTCTCGTGCCCGCCACGTCTTTTACGAACCGCGTGCTATGGCTTTCCGAGCGCAATCTCACAAGGAACAAGGCGGTCGTGTTTCAGACCTTTGACGAGTTGGCTCGCTCGTTGGTCCGACGTGTATCTGCAAAGATCAAGGTGGGCGCACAGTCGAAGCTTTAGACTCTTGCGGCTGAAAGCCGGAGCAATGTCTGCAATGGGTCATGAAGGGACATCGGCCAAGCCGAAAAGTATGTCCGCTCTGGCCCTGAAAGCGGAACTGACGGCCGCGGCTTGGGAGATCAGCTATGGGCCAACTGCGGAAATTGCGGTCATTCGTTGTCACGGCGTAGACCGGCAGCGACGATCATTCAGGCAGCCCGGCTTGCCGCAATCCTTCTTCGTACCGCAAGATGTCTTCGGCACGTCGATAAGGGCCCAGCACTTCTTTGAGATTAGAAATACGCAGCGTGGGGTTTAGTTGCCGCAGCCGCGATACAGCCCTAGCTGCTTGCTCCGGCCGTCCGGTCATTGCATTGCTTGCGGCCGCGATTCGCAATCCCGGTTGGAAGTCCCAATTGTCCTGTAATGCCATAGCTGCCCACGATGCCGCCTCGACATAGTTTCCCAGGTAAAAGTGCGCGTGCGCGATGCCGCTCCGTTGTCCATTCGTCCGCGGATCAAGCGGGTTAAGACGGATTGCACGAGCAAAGCGCTCGATTGCCGCTTGGGGCTCACCGACCCAATTTTTCATCCAGCCGCTGTAAGCCCATGCTTCGGCCAAGTTGGAATTGAGCACAAGCGCACGATCGATCAAGCCCGCGGCAGCATCGAGGTCACGAGCAACGTAGGCTAACGCCCAGGCACTGGCGGCGATCGTAGTCGCATCATCTTTGCCTAATTGAACCGCTCGTTGAACGAGCCTGGTAACCTCGTCAAGCTCGCTCGCTGTGCCCGAAATCCAGCCAAAGCCCTTTGCTTGGGCGCAGCAGGAAGCGGCACGACCATGGGCCAACGCAAAATCAGGGTCGAGTTCGATCGCCTCTTTGAAGAGGCGAAGCGCCTCTTCGTATGCTTCTCGATTGATCAACTGATAGAGTTTGGCCAAGCCACGCAAATAGGTTGTGTACGCGTCAAGGTTTTCAGTCGGCTTGCGCTTGGCACGCTCGATCTCGGCCTTTTCCACGGCTGGGGCGATCGCCCCGACAACGCTCTCGGTCACCTGGTCCTGAAAAGCGAAGATATCACCAAGCCCGCCGTCAAACCGGTCTGCCCAAAGATGTACGCCAGTGGCAGTGTCGACGAGTTGTCCTGTAATACGAACTCGGTTCGCCATTTTGCGAACGCTGCCTTCCAGCACGTAGCGCACCCCAAGCTCGCGTCCTACCCGCTTCACATCGGCGGCACGGCCCTTGTAGGTGAAGCTGGAGCTGCGGGCGATGACGAACAGCGCCTTGAAATGAGATAGCGCTGTGATGATGTCCTCAACCATGCCATCGGCAAAGTAGTCTTGTTCGGGATCACCGCTGATGTTCTCGAACGGCAGCACAGCGATGGATGGCTTGTCTGGAAGTGGCGGTGCTGCACTTGGCCTTTCGGTCAGCGCGCTATGCGCTCCCGCGCGTACAGCGTAAGCGCGGATCAGCTTCGTGATGTTCTTGAGCTGCTGCTCGCCCCGATCCTCAAAAGCGGCGTCCAGTTTGCCTTCAACCTCACTGTGGACCTTTTCGGAAATCAGGATGCCGCCCGGATCGGCGATCCCCTCCAGCCGGACAGCAATGTTGATTCCGTCGCCGTAGAGGTCACCGTCCTGACCGACGATAACGTCACCGAGGTTGATCCCTACGCGCAAACTTAGGTGACTACTGCCAGAGGCGAGATGATCCTGTATCTCAACCGCGCACCTTACGGCGGCTAGGGGACTCGCGAACTCGGCGAGCGCGCCATCACCCGTCGTCTTGATAAGACGCCCTTCGTTGCGGCAGAGGCTGGGCTCGACCAGTTCTCGCTTGAGCCGTTCGAACTCGGCATAGGTAGCTTCCTCAGCGCGTTGCATCAACGCGGAGTAACCGACCACGTCAGCGGCCAAGATCGCCACTAGTCGCCTTTGAACCCGCTGCTCGGTCACAACCCCTCCGAACGGCCAGACTGACCACGCGCTGGGACAAGGAGGAGCCTAGCACTTTGGCGGAGACCTGTGACCGGCAATCGCAGGAGAGCTCGAATTGCCTCTAGCGGCATTTTGCGGGGCCAATGCAGGAACCAGCGGTCTCATCGGGCGTTCTCGCACCATCCCGCGCCATGTCGGCTATGGGCCGCAAGCCGATATCGGCCAATCCCAATCCCAGTGCCGTCTCGGCAAGCGGCCCCTCGACGAATATCTAGCCGCGAACTACGCGATAAACGCATGCCTGCCCATCGACGCCCCTGAGCGGCGCATCGAACGCGACGATTTTGTGGGCAGCGAGAAGCGGATCGACCCCCGCTGCCGAGTAGAGCGCTTCCGAAATGCAGATTTCTCCGGCGTCGGCCAGGGACTCGATGTTTACTTCTGCGACCCGCAAAATCCGGGCAGCGGGGGTCGAATGAGAACACCAACGGCCTACTGCGACAATACTTCCCGAAGGGCACCGACTTATCGGTGCACTCGCAAGCCCATCTGAACAGAGTGGCGCGTCAGCTCAACGAACGGCCGCGGGAGACCTTGCAATTTGAAACCCCAGCAGAGAGATTTAACGCCTGTGTTGCATCGACCGGTTGAGCCGGCACCCCTTAGCGGACAACTGCGAAGGTGTGCCCGATGTCCGCTTGTGGCCCGTAGCCACACATGATCGCACAGACCCGAAATGTCCGCTTTCAAGGGCAGAGCGGAAGACACGTGATGTCCCGCCATTGCCGAAGTGCTACAAAACACATTCAACAAGTCGCACAGGAGAGACCGCTCATGGCTTCGATCACAGCGATTGCCCACGATTTCTTTGCCGCCTGCGAGACTGGAAAGGGCTGGGATGTCTGCAAGGCTTATTGCGCTCCCAACGCGACCTTCGCCGCTCAGGCCGAGCCGCTTGGAGGCGTCAAAACCCTCGCGGAATACGCGGACTGGATGAAGGGGCTAATGACGATCATGCCCGACGGCAGCTACCAAGTGAAATCCTTCGCCACTGATGCTGAACGAAACAACGTTGCTGCCTATGCTGTCTTTTCGGGTACTCATACTGGCCCCGGCGGTCCGTGTGAACCCACCGGCAAGAAGACGACTTCGGACTACGTCTACGTTATGCAATTCACGGGGGACAAGATAAGCCACATGACGAAGATTTGGCACTCAGGCATGGCGCTGAAGGAGTTGGGCTGGGCTTGAGCGGCAAGCTCTCGCGAGGAGCGCCCTGGCGCAAGGGCGTCAGTTACCTGTTTTTCCGACCACGCTCTTACCGTGGACGGTTGCGGTCGGACTGTTTTGAAGGCCCGGCAGCCCCCTCAGCGTTAGGCCAATGGCGATGCAAAGGACCGCAAGGCCTACCAAAAGCGCCGCAGTGAAATAGATGCTCGGCCCTTTCGGCGGGGCGTCTGGCATCGAGACCTCCATCCATCACCCAGCGACAACTCACCGCTGCTCAGCGCTGTTCCGTGACAGAACGATGAAGTTTCAAGCGCGCCCGATCCTTCTTAGGTACTTGCAGCGATAGCCGAAGTTCAAAGGCCTTGGCAGTAGTTGCGCCTTTCGACCGGCGCAGCGACCGGGCAATGTCTGAAGCTGACTTTTTTCCAGCCAACGAGCGCAGTTTATGCACGTTGTTTGGCGACCAACTACGCCCGCGATAGAGATGCGTCATTGATTTCTTTGGCGGCCTTCAAACAAGTCGCAACTGAGTGCGATCAATTTGAGTCTCGTGTCGGTAGACAAACTGCTGGATGCTTTCAGGCAGCTCTCGCAACTGCAGATCGCAGCGACGCCGCAACTCGGCCGCAACATCGCTGGAAACGTCGCGTGCCCAGCCCTCCGCAGTGTTGAAGCCCACCACTCGGAGCGGGCAACTGTATTTAAGCATGTCCGTTATGACGGATTCGAGGTCAGTCCTTACGGTTTCGACCTCGCGCCAGACTTCTCCATAAGAACCGAGGTCATCCACCACCAAGTAGACGTTTTCATCTTCACCTTTTGGGACAATCGGCGGCGTCCAAGCAATACCCATGACGCAACTCCGCAATTGCAATAACGAAAGGATAGTGGCTCAAGGGCTGAATTGCGAACCTGCAAGCGAGAAGCGGTGCGCCGTTGTCTGCGTCACGGTGTCCAGTTCGGCCCTTCGAGCGCGACTACTCTGCAGTGCAGTTCTGGCATCAGCCAAACGGCTGACCTGCATCACTAGGAACTTTGAGGCTTGAATGACGTGGGAACCGTGTCGGTGATCTAACCCCCGTGGACTGGCGCTGTTGCCACGAAGCCCGACCCGTTGGCGAATTCCGGGTCGGGCTTTTCTTTGCTGGTGGCTGCAGTGTGCGGGCCTGGTCTACTCCCTTCGAGGGAGCCCAGCATGGCTTCCTTTGACACGCCATGGTCTCATTCGGGGTTGATCATGGTTTGGGGCAGGGTGTGGGGACCCGCCATGAAATACGCCCTCGAAAGCGTTACGCTTGCGACGTTCGCCGTGTTCCTAGCCTGGAGCGTCAAGATCCTGATTGTGTGGGCGTGACGGCGGGGCGACGGTTAAGTCCGGGTTAACAGCCTCTACCCGCCGGTGCGCGGGTTGTGTGATTGGTCACACTAGGTTCGCAAATTGCAACCGATGCGCGTTCAGGAGAACTACTGATCGTAATTTTACCGTCACAAAGCCGACTTAGCTTTGTCGTCCTCGGCTCTCTTCCGAGTTGAGACCCCAAATCTCCAAGAACTTTTAAGGCCCTGCCCCCGGCGGGGCCCTCTGCATTTACATCGTCGAACCTTCCTGGGTTCCAGCACTTGGGTAGGTGGGGCGGGGTAGCAATTGGGATGCGTAGCATGACCGGGCAGCCGATCGAGACACCGCGCGAAGACTTTATGCTCGTCGCTGAGAAGGAGATGATCGCCTTCGAACAAAAGGAACGGGAGCTTCGGAGGCAGGAGAGACTGGAGCGGGTCAAAGAGAAATTTCCTGCTCTGATGATTGCTCTTCAAAGCTAGGCGAGAGTCAGGGCCGTATTGCTGACGCGATCATCCGCCAGATTATCGCCTCTACCGTGATGATGATGAAACTAGCCCCGTCCCCATTTAGGCGGGGCTTTTTCTTGGTCGGCCCCGCGCATGAACTCGGCGGGTTACCAATCGGACGGCCGCAATTGCACCGAGGGCAATGTTTCAATTGCCCCGTACAATCGATCGGGTTGCGTTTGGCGAGATCGTGGCTTGGTGAACAAGTCCAACAGAGGAGAGCAGCCCTATGCAACCGGTTGCGGGTTGCTGAAAAGACTGAGTAGCAACCTCGCGACTCGCTGCATCCAACCCAGGGGTCGCGTCTGAAGCGAGACAAAATCGATACCGACACATCACTGTCGAGACATGGACAGCATTCGGCATTGACTCGGTCGGTCGACCGAACTATATTGTCGGGCAACGAGGTGAGTAGTTGATGCGCGCGGCCACTGCAAGAAAGCCGGACACAGCAATCGTGCTGCTGGAGGCGGCTAAGAAAATTTTGCGCCAGAATGGCTATGCGGGGTTATCAACCCGTAGTGTCGCCGAAGCCGCGGGCGTGCCACTAAGCCAGATCCATTATCACTTTGGTTCCAAGCAGGACATGGTGCTGGCGCTGTTCGAGTATCTCAACGCGCAACTGCTCGACCGTCAGAACGCGCTGTTCGGCGACACCACGCTCAAGCTTTCCCAGCAATGGGACCGGGCGTGCGACTATCTCGATGAGGACATCGCGTCGGGCTACGTGCGCGTAATGCAGGAGCTGACCGCCGCCAGTTGGTCGAATCCGGCGGTCGCCAAGGTTGTCCGCGCGGGGATCATGGGATGGCTCGACCTGATCACGGAATTAGCCCGTAAGGCCGGACGCGAATTCGGCGGATTCGATCCATTGACTGCCGAAGAGGTTAGTTCCCTCGTGGCCAGCGCGTTCATCGGTGCCGAAAGCCACTATCTACTCGGCTTTGAGAAGCAGGGGCTGCCGGTTCGCCAGGCGCTTCGGCGCTTCGGCCAACTCATTCGCATCGCGGAAAGTCGGTCAGCGACCAGGTGACATCATGCGTGCAAAACTGCCTGTTCAGGACGGGTTTGTCGAACGTGATGGCGTGAAGCTTTACTATGAGGTCTATGGCGACGGCCCGCAGACCATCGTCTTCGTGCCCCCGTGGAGCATCGTTCATTCCCGTGTCTACAAGGCCCAGCTGCCTTACTTCAGTGAGAGGTTTCGCTGCGTCGCTTATGATGGCCGCGGCAACGGAAAATCCGACCGGCCGACCGACGTGGCGGCTTACAGCCTGGACAACTATGTTGCCGATCTACTTTCAGTGATGGATGCGACCAGCACAGAAAAGGCGGTTATCGTAGGACTATCCTTCGGCGGCATGATTGCGAGCGTGGCCGCCGCGTATCATGGGGAGCGCGTCAGCGCGGCCATCCTGGCTGGAACGTCGGCGGGCATCGGGCCTGCTTACCCCTATATGGCGCCGGGGCATTTTGTGACGAGGCAGGAGACGTTCGACGGCTGGAATAAGTACAACCGCGAGCATTGGTTGGCCGACTATCCCGACTTCGCACAATTTTTCGTTCGCAACATCTTCAGCGACCCGCACTCAACCAGGCAGATCGAAGAGGGCATCGAATGGGCTGGCGAAACCACCGGCGCGGTGCTGGCCAGGATCGTTGAGGCACGGTCGATTGTATCGAAGTTCGACGTGAGTGAGACGATGTACCGCAAGATCCGCTGTCCGGTACTGGTGATGCACGGCGACGACGATCAGCTGCAGCCGTATGCTCGCGGCAAGGCCGTGGCCGAGGCAACGAATGCCGAACTCGTCACCTTTCCCGGCGGTGGCCACAGTCTGCTGGGACGATACCCCGCCAAGTGCAACGCATTGATCACGGATTTCCTCGACCGCAGACTTGGCATTGCCGCGCCCAAAAAATTCGCCAAGCCTGAAAATAAGTCTGCAAACAAGGCGAAGCGGGCGCTCTATCTGTCGTCTCCCATCGGGCTCGGCCACGGCCGCCGCGATATCGCCATCACTCGTGAGCTCCGAAAACTGCACCCGAATCTGCAGATCGACTGGCTCGCCCAAGATCCGGTCACGAGGTTGCTCGAAACCAGCGGCGAACGCGTCCATCCCTTGAGCAGCAGGCTGGCAAGCGAGACGCTGCACATCGAACTGGAATCAGGCGAGCACGATCTCAATGCGTTTCAGGCCATCCGCCGGATGGACGAAGTACTCATCAAGAACTTCATGATCTTCCAGGATGCCGTCGAGGAGGGCGGCTACGATCTCGTCATCGCTGACGAGGCGTGGGACATCGACCATTACTGGCACGAGCATCCCGAACTCAAGAAGGCCGGGCTGGCCTGGTTCACCGACTTCGTCGGCTACGTACCCATGCCCGCGAATGGCGAGCACGAGGCCTTCCTAACGACCGACTACAATGGAGAGATGATCGAGCACGTCGAGCGTCATCCCGGGGTGCGCGATCGTGCCATCTTTGTCGGTTCGCCAGAGGACATCGTACCGCTGTCTTTCGGCAAGGACCTTCCGTCCATGCGCGACTGGGTGCCAAAGCACTTCGACTTCGCGGGCTACATTATTGGTGAGCATCCGCAGGTTTTCGGCCGTCGCGATGACCTGCGCCGCAGCCTAGGCTATCGATCTGGCGAATGCGTGTGCATTGTCACCGTCGGCGGATCAGGCGTCGGCGCGCATCTCATCCGGCGCATCCTGCAATGCTTTCCGCTGGTCCGCTCCCGCCTGCCGGAATTGCGGATGATCCTAGTAGCGGGCCCGCGGATCGATCCCGGCTCGCTTGATGTGCCGGGCGGCGTGGAGGTCCATGCCTTCGTGCCGGATCTCGATCGGCATCTGGCTGCTTGCGATCTGGCGCTTGTTCAGGGCGGTCTGACAACCTGCATGGAATTGACCGCCGCTGGCACACCATTTCTTTACTTCCCTCTCAGGAACCACTTCGAGCAGAATTTTCACGTCGCCCATCGCCTCGATCGCTACCACGCCGGCAGGCGAATGGAGTACGCAACCTCGACGCCGGAGGCCATAGCAGAAGCCATGGTTGCGGCGTTGAAGCAGCCGGCAAGGTTCAAGCCCGTTGAAAGCGACGGCGCCGTGCGTGCTGCGCGCATGCTCGCCGACATCCTCTAATTAAGCCAGTCACCATCGAGGGAGGTACGTACATGTCCACCACGACTATCGATGAAGGCAAGCTCAACACATTTATTGGCCAGATGTTGTCGGACCTTGGCGGCGCATCCAGTATCGCTATGGTCCGCCTCGGTGATACGCTGGGCCTCTACAGGGCTATCCACGCCAACGGGCCGATGACGTCGATGGAGCTTGCTGGGGCTGCAAAAGTCGACGAACGCTATCTGCGCGAATGGCTGTCGCATCAGGCCGCTTCCAACTATCTCACGTACGATCCAGTGACTGCCAAATTCGCAATGCCGCCTGAGCAGGCCATGGTCTTCGCCAATGAAGAAAGCCCTGTCTACATGATGGGTGGCTTCGATCTCATGGCGGCGATGCTCGACAATCAGCCCAAGGTCCAGGCGGCATTCAAATCCGGGTCCGGCGTTGCCTGGGGTGACCAGGCCGGCTGCATGTTCTGCGCGGTTGCTCGCTTTTTCCGGCCCGGTTACCACAACAATCTAGTCTCTTCTTGGCTGCCTGCGCTCGACGGGGTCGTGAAGAAGCTCGAGGCTGGCGCGCGGGTTGCCGACGTCGGCTGCGGACACGGCTGGTCTACCGTCCTGATGGCCAAGGCGTTCCCGAAGTCGCAGTTCTTTGGCTACGATTTTCATCCGGACTCTATCCGGGACGCCGCGGCACACGCCAAGGAACATGGCGTCGCTGACAATGCGCACTTCGCGGTCGGGCTTGCCAAAGACTACCCCGGCAAGGATTTCGATCTCGTCACGTGTTTCGATTGTCTGCACGACATGGGCGATCCTGCAGGCGCCGCAGCACACGTCCGTCAATCCCTGAAACCCGACGGCACCTGGATGATCGTGGAGCCAATGGCCGGCGATACGCTGCAACAGAACCTGAACCCGGTCGGACGCCTTTTTTATGCGGGCTCAACCATGATCTGCCTGCCGACATCCCGGTCGCAGGAAGTAGGCGCCGCTCTCGGTGCGCAAGCGGGCGAAGCAAAATTGCGCGAGACCATCCAAAGCGGCGGCTTTTCAAATGTGCGCCGGGCTGCGGAGACGCCCTTCAACATGATCTTGGAGGCGCGGCCATAGGCAACTCGGGTGGGCGCTTCCGTTTATGGCCTATAGCTGACCTGACGAGTAAAGCGCCGATCTTTGTTTGCTGGAGTGGAGCGGACGTAGTGAAGGGCGTTGGTCGCTTCCCCTTTTGACCCAAAGCCAAAATAAGCTGCATCTCGCCATCCCGTGGTGCTTACTGTCGCGCAACCAGCCGTTCTCGCACCCAGGGCGTGCCATCATCGACTTCGTTATTTCGCAACGTTGCCGTTCCGTAGCGGCAAAATGACACGATGGCCAAGAGCGGACCTTGTGGTGGTATGCGTTGGTCTCTGGTGGTCGGGCTTTGATCCTTAAGGGTCGGGGATTTCCTATGACCGATGCCACACGATTTCAGTATACGAGCTCCTCGGTTCCGAAAGCCTACGATGAGTTCTTCGTGCCGAGGTTATTCGAGCCATGGGCAAAACTGCTGCTCGATGAGGCCAATCTTCAAAGTGGCGAGGCCGTCCTGGACGTTGCCACGGGTCCCGGGACAGTTGCACGACTCGCTGCAGCACGAGTTGGGCCCAAGGGGCGAGTCGTAGCGGTCGATATCGCGCAGCCAATGTTGGACATCGCTAAAAGCAAAGCGTCGCTCGCAGACGCTGCCGCAATTGAATATCTGCAATCTTCAGCCACGCAATTGCCTCCCGAGGCCGGCCCGTTCGATGTGGTGCTGTGCCAACAGGGGTTGCAGTTCTTTCCCGATAGACCGGCCGCCCTGAGAGAGATGCATCGGGTACTGAAGCCAAATGGACGGGCGGCAATAGCTGTTTGGGCAGAGCTTGAGCGCAACCCGATATTCGTGGCGTACCACACAGCTCTGCATGCTACGGTGCCCTCCGAGCTTGCCGATCTAGCGACAGCTCCTTTCAGTTTTTCAAGCGGCACGGCGTTGAAGTCCGCAGCAGAAGATGCGGGTTTCCGCCATGTTCGCCTATTGACGCCGAAGCTGCTGATGGTGTTGGAGGGAGGATTGGAGCAGGCAGTACAGTCGTTCGCTGCCACCCCTCTATCTCCGAGTGTTGCCGCGCTTTCCCAAAACGTTCAAGAAGCCTTTTTCGCGCGGGTGCGGCACGAAATGACCCCTCTGTTAAGGGAGGGCAAAGTGATAGGGGAAATGCATGCAAATATCATCCTAGCAAATCGCTAACTTCGTACCCGATCTACGCTGGTGAGCGGCTTCAATCAGGCGTTCGCTTCTGACATCGCTGTCCAGCAAACGATATCCGCTTTCAGTGGCGAAGCAGATGCGGGGCATCGGCGGTCGGAACGTTTGCTAATGACCCAAAGCCGACACTACGAACTGAATGAACACGACCCGGTCTTGCCCCGTAGATTGCGGGTGCCTCAGGGGTTGGCGTTATGAAGCATACAGGTCGCTTCCTGATCTACGGTGCGACGGGCTTCACAGGGAAGCTAACGGCGCGAACCGCCAAGGAAATAGGGCTCAAGCCCATATTGGCGGGTAGAAATATAGCCAAGCTCGCGGCAGTTGCCGAGCCTCTCGGCTTCCAATGCTGCGCGTTCGAGCTCTCCGATCCGCATGCAATCGACGCAGCGCTCGGTGAAGTTGACGTCGTATTGCACATTGCTGGCCCGTTCTCTGCGACCAGCAAGCCAATGACTGATGCATGCCTACGAACGGGCACACACTATCTCGATATTACCGGCGAGATTGACGTGTTCGAAAGATTGGCGGCGCGTGACGCGGAAGCGAAGAGGGCTGGCATCATGCTGATGCCCGGCGTTGGATTCGATGTGGTGCCGTCCGACTGTCTGGCTGCGCATTTAAAGCGACGGTTGCCCAATGCGATCGACTTAAAGATCGACATTGGCGGTCTCAACGCAGTTTCACACGGCACGATGAAGTCAATGATCGAGAGCATACCGAACGGCGCACGCGTGCGGCGGGACGGACGCATAATCACGGTGTCGCGCCCAAGACAAACAACTTGCGATTTTGGAGAAGGCCCGGTCCCCACGCTCGTTCTTCCCTGGGGCGATGTCTCAACCGCCTACTACTCGACCAGCATCAAAAACATCGAAGTTCGCATGGCCGTGACGCCGCCCTTGCGCATTGCGATGAGCTTGCCAAGGTTTGCACGTATGATGGTCGGTATGCCGTTGGTGCAATCGTTTCTGAAAGCGCAAATTGCGCGCATGCCAGAAGGGCCCAGCGATGAGGTACTGCGCACTGGCCGCAGGGTGCTGGTGGGCGTCGTCACCGATATTAATGGAGAAAGTGCATGCGCCCGCGTCACCACGAGTCAAGGCAATGTGCTGACGGCTCAAGCCGGGGTGGAGATCGCGCGGCGAGTTATCGCCGGGGAAGTCAAAGTAGGGTTCCAAACGCCTAGCCTCGTGTACGGTCCTGACTTCATCCTGCAGTTCGAGGGCGCTACGCGCGAGGAACTGAACTGATTGAGTTTGAATGGTGCGTAGCCACGCCCGCCTATGGCCCATAGCAGACATTCTGGGCTCGCCCCGATGTCCGCTACTGACCTGAAGCGGGCTGTGGCGTGGCGTCTGGATCCTGATCCTCATAGGGTCCGCGGCGAGCGGGATTGAATTTCAAGCTCCCGCTTGACGTTTGACCTGCTATATTCGGTCCAAACTGGCAGGGGCGGTGGTGGTTACGGCGCGCGTTGAAAGACGGTTGGCGGCGGTGATGGCAGCGGACGTTGCCGGCTACTCGCGATTAATGGGCGCTGACGAAGTTGCTACACTTGAAGCACTGAAGGCCATACGCCGCGAAATCGTCGATCCAGCCATCGCAGACTACAAGGGCAGGATTGTCAAAACGACCGGCGATGGCCTCTTGGTCGAATTTGCCAGCGCTGTCGATGCGGTGACGTGCGCCGTGGCTGTTCAAGGCAGCATGGGCGGCCGGGAAGGTCCAATTGCCTTTCGCATTGGCATCAACATTGGCGACATTATCAGCGATGAAAATGACATTTTCGGTGATGGCGTGAACGTGGCCTCTCGCGTTGAGAACGAGTGTGCGCCGGGTGGCGTGTGTTTGTCGGGAAGTGCATTCGAACAAATCAGAGGCAAGACAAAATTCGAGTTCGAGGACCTGGGCGAACGATCGCTAAAGAACATTGATCGACCGGTTCGATTATTTGCCGTCAAGATGGGTGGCGCGCCGAAGGCGACGATTGCGGATAGCTATCGACCGCTGCCGTTGCCCGAAAAACCTTCTATCGCGGTTTTGCCGTTTCAGAATATGTCCGGCGACCCGGAGCAGGAGTATTTCGCTGATGGCATGGTGGAAGACATCATCACAGCGTTGTCCCGCTTCAAATGGCTGTTTGTGATCGCGCGCAATTCGACATTCACATACAAGGGGCGGTCTGTTGACATTAGGCAGGTCGGACGGGAGCTAGGCGTTCGTTACGTCTTGGAAGGCAGTGTGCGCAAGGCCGCAGATCGAGTGCGGATCACAGCACAGCTCATCGATGCAGAGACCAGCGCCCACATTTGGGCAGATCGTTACGACCGTGCCGTACACGACATCTTTGCTTTGCAGGACGAGATTACCTTGAGCACCGTCGCTGCAATCGAGCCGAGCGTGCGCCAGGCCGAGATTGAACGGGCCAAGCGTAAACGGCCTGAGAACCTCGATGCGTACGACCTTGTGCTACGGGCGACGCCCCTGGTTGACACCGGCATGCCGGACGGCGCGTTGCAAGCAGTGCCCCTTCTTGAGCAGGCACTCTTGCTTGAACCCAACTATGCCCTCGCGCACGGCCAGACAGCGTTTTGCAATGAGATACTTTACCTCCGGGCGGGAAGACGTAAGGAAAATCGCACAAGGGCGATACAACATGCGCACACTGCGATAGCGCTCGGTCCCGATGATGCGCCTTCACTGGTCTACGCTGCAATCGCGATTGGTCTGGTCGAACATGATCGTCCCTTGGCCCTGGAGACGTTCGAATCTGCTCTTGCCATTTCCCCGTCGGCGGCATGGGCATATTCCTGGGGCTCCTTGATCTTGGGTTGGGGAGCAGAAGCCGAGCGAGCCATCGAATGGGGCGAGCGCGGAATCCGCCTCAGCCCCCTGGACCCCTGGATCACAGCGGCGCTGCACGGCATTTCTATGGGGCATTTTCTTCGAGGGCGCTACGAGGAGGCCGCGAGTGCAGCGCAGCGGGCCATTCGCAGCAAGCCCGGCTTCAGTGTTTCGCACATGTTTCTGGCGGCGGCGCTTGCCAAACTGGGGCGAATGAAAGATGCGAACGCGGCTGCCGAGCGCGTGATGCAACTTCAGCCGAATTTTAGCTGCAACGGTCAGTGCTCCGCCATCGGTTGCGTGGGGGCGCTTGCAACGCCTCTGATTGAAGCAATGCGGGGCGCAGGTCTTCCCGAGTAATCTGTCCGCAGCTAGTCTCGTCGGTCATTGCCGAGTCATCAGGTCCGCTATTGATCCATTTCGGATGTGGGCAATAGCCGGACATCGGTCCACAATTGTGCTATCAGAATTCATTATCCCCTAGCACGGGGGCGCATCTTGAGCAGCGAGCACCTAGAGCGGCGATTGGTGGCTATTCTGGCGGCGGATGTCGCGGGCTCTTGCCGCTTAATAGGGATCGATGAAGAAGGCACGCTGGCGCAACTAAAAGCTCTGAGAAAGACGCTTTTCGATCCCAAAATCACCGAGCATCACGGTCGTATCGTCAAGAATACCGGGGACGGCTTTCTCGTCGAATTCGCCAGCGTGGTCGATGCCGTCCGCTGCGCCGACGAATTCCAACGCAGCATGGCGGAACAAAACACCGATGTGCCGCAGGACAAGCGGATCGAATTTCGCATCGGCATTCACGTCGGTGACATTATCATCGCAGACGATGATATTTTTGGTGATGGGGTCAATATTGCAGTACGTCTCGAAGGGATTGCAGAGCCGGGTGGAGTTTGCATTTCCGACGATGCTCGCCGGCAGCTTCGGGGCAAGATTGAGTGCACCTTAGACGATATGGGTTCGCAATCTTTGAAGAATATCGCCGAACCGATGCGGACTTGGCGCGTGCACATTGGCCCAAGTTCGTCGCCTGCAACAAAACCGCCGGCCGAGACTGCGCGGCCCCTAGCGCTCCCCGACAAACCCTCCATCGCCGTGCTGCCGTTTGAGAACATGAGCGGCGATCCGGAACAGGAATATTTCGCCGACGGGATGGTGGAGGACATCATTACCGGGCTGTCGCGGTCCAAGTCGCTTTTCGTCATCGCGCGACACTCCACCTTCACTTACAAAGGAAAAGCCGTCGATATCAAGCAGGTTGGCCGCGACCTGGGCGTTCGCTATGTGCTCGAAGGCAGTGTGCGGAGATCGGGAAATCGCGTTCGTATCTCAGGGCAGCTCATCGATGCTGGAACAGGAGCGCATCTTTGGGCGGACCGGTTCGACAGTCAGCTCGAAGATATTTTCGATCTACAGGATCGGGTGACGAGCAGTGTGATCGCCGCAATCTCCCCTCAACTTGAACGCGCTGAAATTGCGCGCGCTCAACGCAAACCGACCGGAAGCCTTCAGGCCTACGACTATTATCTTCGCGCGCTCGCCAGCCTTTATCGGCGCACTCGCGAAGACAATGTTGAAGCGCTCAACCTCACCAAAATTGCCGTCGGCCTCGATCCTGAATTCGCGCTATCATATGCATTAGGAGCTTTTAGCTATACCCAAAGGAAAGCTTTCGGCTGGACTATCGATGCTACCAAGGAAGTAGCCGAAACCCGGCCGCTCGCAAGGCGGGCGATCGAGCTCGATAACGACGATCCATCTGTGCTTGCAATGGCCGGACATGCGTTCGTTTACGTAGTGGGTGAGGTCGAGGAGGGCGCAGCCCTCCTCTCGCGGGCGATCAATCTTGACCCAAATCTGGTTACCGCACGATATTCGAGAGGGTGGGCCCTCATTTTTCTCGGTGACGTAGATCCCGCAATCGAGCAATTCAAGGTCGCCTTGCGCTTGAGCCCGCTGGATCCGCGGATCTTGTTTATCCAGAACGGGCTGGCCTATGGTCATTTTTTCGCGGGCCGCAATCAGGAGGCTTCAACGTGGGCGGCGACCGTCATCGTGCAGCAACCGAATTTTTTGGCCGGACAACGTATCATGATGGCATGCCATGCGATGTCTGGACGAGTTCAAGAAGCACAACAGGCTTGCAAGCTCGCACTGCAAATGGACCCCACCCAACGCATTTCCCGAACCAAGGACATTGGTCCATTTCGGAGGGCGGAAGATATCGAAAGACTGGCCCAAGCTTTCCGGATCGCGGGCATGCCGGAATGACCGCTATTGGCCCATAGCCGACATGGTCCTCTAGCCTAACGATGTCGGCTTCTGGGGGTTAGGCAGACATGGCGGGCTACCCGGGCACGTCCGCTAATGACCCTAACTGTGTAAAAACTCCAAAAATCGCCTCGCGACGGAATGATATTTTCAGTTCGATCTCTAAGTCGAATCCGCTTGCGCGGTGAACGACTAAAACTTGGATCTATCGCGAATTGAGCGTCTTCGCATTTCACACAGCCAAGGCCCAAAGCGCTCTCCGCCTGAAATGGCGGAGCGTCGCACATTCGAGAAAATAGTCGGCGAGAAGCAACCAGTCACACCCCAAATCGTTCCACGGAGCGAAGATCCGATACAAGCGCAACGGTTTCATCCACGACGGAGTGAACAGGTTCATAAGTTTATCGCGCAAAGAGTGTTAGCTAAGGCGTCATGTGGAGCTTAGCTTTGCGTGTAATCATCATTCTCAGCGTAATTGCCGTTGCTGTTTCGGCTATGACCAACGGATCGTCGGTGAGACTGAATCCCACCGCCGAAATGCCCCCAGTGAATATACCCTGACTGTCGCGGCTCGGAGGCAGCCCTCAGTTGCTTTATGTCATCCAGCTGACAAACGCGTATCATATATATCAGCCATCGCGGCGCACAATAAAAATTGTCCCCGCGCCTAACACTTGGAAAAGCCAGAACCGGGACTGAAGGACCGCCGCGGAAGTTACTGAAGGGCGTTTTATGTTTAATTCAGAGACAACAGCATTGCTCCGTTCGATTTTGGAAGAGGTATGCCACGACGTTGATCGAACGCATACTGCTACGCGGGCGCACGTGGCGGCAGGAATACTGGCCGCTGCTGGACGGGGTCTCATCACAGCCGACGATGTGCGGGAGGCGGGGCGCGAAGCGCTAAGATGCGCTCCGACGAAGTGGCGCTAAGAAAGACATCGTACTTTGAGACCTTCCTCGCGAGCACCTCAGCCGGCGCCAAACTAGTCGGCGATTCAGATGCTTGAAGAGTCAGGGTCCCCGTGGCGTTTTCTAGATCGCTGTGTGAGTGCCTTCATAGTGAGGTGGAAGGGGCGAGGATAGACTGTCCGCATCGTAACTCATCTCGATGAGGTCATGATGTTTAAGCAACTAATTTTGATCGCCGCCCTGCTTTTCTCCACGATTGTATCAAGTGCCGCTTCGCAGCAGGATATTAATCCTCTCTTTCCTCAGATCGGCCAGCATGGCGATGTAGAGTCAGTCCAGTCGTTGTTCGATGAAGTAGTAAGCTGGATTAACGCGAACTTCGATCTTCCTACCACGCCTGAGCGGCCCGCCATTGAATTTGCCTCGACGACCAGGTTGACCAAGATGCGACTAGACGATCGAGCAACTTGGCACGGCTTTAACTCGGAACAAGCAAACGCGGTTTCAGCGCGAAATGTTGTGGCCGTTTACGACACATCTTCAAGAACCATATTTCTTCCAGAGGGCTGGACCGGAAATTCGCCAACAGAGCAATCGATTTTCGTTCACGAGCTCGTTCATCATTTCCAAAACGTGGCCCACCAACGGTTCGAATGTCCTGCTGCCCGAGAAAAGTTGGCTTACCTTGCCCAAGCCAAATGGCTTGAAAAATTTGGCATGACCCTCGAAAAGGAATTTGATCTCGACATGTTCACCATCGTAGTCTCATCTGCCTGCATGTAATTGCTGCCACGGCCATCCCGTCCCCGGTGATGAATTATCCAACGTCGACAACCGCTAATGACCCTTAGCTGACTCGACGAACAATCTCCGGACTGTCCGGCCTGGCGCGCACAGCCGATATGACGCGCTAGTTTAAGACTTCAGTGGCGCTAACGCATCCAGCCACTGTCGATAACGCCGATCCTCATCCGCGGAAGGTTGGCCACGCGTCAGGAGAATTCATTCCCCTCTGGTGTAGTATCGGTTTGTTCAGTATGCCGCCGGCGAGCAAGCGGCGTAATTAGCTTTGGACGACGGCGGTTGTTCCAAACCCCGACGTATCATCAACCGAAGTTGAGCGCATATGCTGCTCTGCACGCATGGGAACGGCACTTGGTCAAACTCATTGGTACTTTGTTTCCAGTGTGAGGTTTGATCATGTGTGTCCGTTTGAAAGTTTGCGTGATCGCAACAGCGTTAGCTTGTGTGTTCATGCACTGTTATCCTGCTTCAGCCCAAAACTTCGATGATCGATGGTCTATCATTCCAAAGGCGCACGCCGACCCAGCACCGCCCGAAGTAAGGGATGATCAGAAGCAGCAACAGCCAATGCAGGCGCCGGTCGAAGCACAGTCGGGACAGCTGTTGGACGATGCCGCGCCCCCCAAAGCTCGCCGCAACAAGGTCTTTTCCGGCAAGGCGTCGTTCTACTCGTACAGCAAAAGGAAAACAGCTAGTGGCGCGCCTTTCGATCGCGAAGAAATGACCGCAGCGCACCGAAGCCTGCCCTTTGGCACGAGGGTCCGCGTGATTGACGTCGCGAGCAGCAAATCTGTTGTAGTTCGAATTGTGGACCGTGGCCCCTTCATTCGGGACCGCGTTCTGGACCTGTCGCTTGGTGCTGCGAGAAACTTGGGCATCACTGAACGCGGTGTAGCGGAGGTAAGAGTTGAAATACTATAGCTCGCGCTAGGCCTTCACACGTCGACGGCTTCCCAATCGAGATAATCATAGTCCCCCGCCCAAGTGTGGAGTACCTGCCTACACACCTGACACTTGAAGCTGCCGGATGCGCGAGCGCCAATCCATTGCTGCCTAGCTTGATAAGCTGCGCCGCACTTTGTGCACACGAAAAGCATTTTGGTACGAAAGGTCTTTTCTCCCATCGTGCGAAGTTGCCTTAATGGGCTGCTTGGCCTCAACCGCGCATTGGTTGAGCCCTGTCAAACATCCTGCAATCGCAGCGGGCAGTTGTTCACGGTTCGTATTTTTTACAACCTCGTTCCTCAGGTGCTGCCGTTGTTTCATGGGACCGTCGCGGTGGCCATCTGCGAGGGCGCGTTGGATGAGCTCGTCGAACTAGCGAATACCGGCCGACAGCAGCTGCGAGCCGCCGTGCCGATGCAGAAATCGGAAAGCGGTGGTGAGTTGGCCAAGCATGATAGCTGCGGCCTCGTCGATCAAACTTCTGCCAGCGATGCACAGTATCGGGTGTGTTGCCTGCCATTTCAGCGGCAGGTCTTCCGGTCGTAGCACGGGAGGATGCATTTGGCTTCTGCGCATCGTCCAAAAGAACGATTTCATTTGTCCGGACAACGTAGCGAAGGATCGACACAACCTGAGGCTCCTTTGCAACTTGGAGGCTGTGCGTGATCGCGAACTTGCTGCGCAACTGGAAAGACTGGCTAGTACTCAGGTATCTGCAGCGGCTCGTCGTCGAGGACTTTGGCTTCTACGCTCGACCGTTCTATACCGTTCAAGGTTTATGCCGACAATACCTAAGGCAGGAACACAGGCTCGTCGCATCCTCGACATTCTCTTAGGGGCGAACGGCGGATGGATTGGGAACAATACCTCGTTCGCATCTGCGGCTTTACTTAGGCCAGCGCACGCATCACGAGCTGGAGCGGGAAGAACACCATCGGAAGACCGAGCATTCGCCACGCCCTGACGCACTTGGCTTCTGCAGCTTCAGGATCGTGCAGACGATTGAAAAGCTTGCTATGGCGTTATGCCTTCCACGAGCACAGGCACTCGAAGTTGCTCACGTAACATCCATCACCCATCTTTGCTTGGAAGAATGGGAGACCGCACTGGCCATGGTTCTCTCTTTGGCTGCTCCGGTTTCAGGTCCGTATTGTCCCGGGGAAGAAACTACGGGCTTTCGCTGATATTGACCTAGGCATACTTACACGGGTTGTGCCTATGAACCAGTTCCACTTAGTGGACGTCAGGACAGATCGACCGTTAGGTCGCGTAACTGCGCGGCAGTTGTGGGTTGCCGCTGGTTTTCAAGATGATGCCGTTGATATTGTGCTCGCCAAGGTGCCGGAGGGCTGGGCGGCATCGTTATCGGCGCTAAAGTTGTCTTCTGAGCAAATTGAGACATTGCAGTTGACCGACGGCGACGCTCGAGAGCTGAACTTTTGACCGACCCTCATCAAAACAGCAAATGCGGCGCGATTTACAGCCGCACCCACGCAGCGATGCCGCTGGGCGAGGTGAGCAGCTTCAAGTGTTCTTGCGGTCAGACGATGGAGAGATGGGATAGCGCTTGGGTGCCGACGTATCGGCTTGTCTCCGCCCCTATAATCAAGCCGGTCTAGTCCTGAGGCTTCACGAGCATCAGGACTTGGCGCTCTAGTTTTTCCATATGATCCACGTACTCGGCCTGCATCCCCTCGAGCGTTTCGAGGTAGACGAGGGCG
>Ga0081540_1000618_pt1 | contig 33752 bp, 40 predicted proteins | sample TabmetS2T1R1_FD_71024 | JGI IMG/M metagenome (GOLD analysis project Ga0081540, IMG submission 71024) | Tabebuia heterophylla rhizosphere microbial communities from the University of Puerto Rico - S2T1R1 | ecosystem: Host-associated > Plants > Roots > Rhizosphere ...
CAGGCGCCCATCCCATGAATATGTCCGCGCCGTTCATCCGGCGCCCGATAGCGACTGCTCTTTTGATGGTGGGGCTATTGGTGGGGGGCCTCGTCGCCTACCCGCTGATGCCGGTGGGATCGCTGCCGAACGTCAACTATCCAACGCTCGCGATAACGGCGCAGCTGCCCGGCGCCGACCCTAAGACAATGGCGTCCTCGGTCGCCTCGCCGCTTGAGGAACAGTTCGGCCAGATCCCCGGCCTCACGCAGATGACCTCCTCGAGCGCGCTCGGCTATACGCAGATCACCTTGCAGTTCGAGCTAAGCCGCCAGATCGACGGCGCGGTGAGCGATACGCTCTCGGCGATCAACGCCGCCTCGCCCTATCTGCCGGTCGGCCTGCCCTATCCGCCCACGATCCGGAAAGTCAATCCGGCCGAAACCCCCATACTGGTGCTCGGCATCACCTCCGACCCCTTGCCGCTGACGACGGTGGACGCCTACGCCCAGAACATCCTTCTGGAGAAGATTTCGCAGATCTCCGGCGTCGGTCTCGTCGGGATCGGGGGCGCGCAGCTTCCTTCGGTGCGCGTCCAGGTCGATCCGGAGGCGCTTGCTGCGCGCGGCATCAATCTGGAGGACGTGCGCACCGTGCTCGGGCAGGCCAATGTCGATCTCGCCAAGGGCACGCTCAACAGCCCGCGCCAGACTTATACGCTGAACACCAACGACCAGCTGTTCAAGCCGGAAGATTACGCCGACCTCGTGATCGCCTATCGCAACGGATCGCCGGTGCGTGTGCGCGATGTCGGCCGCGCCATCAGCGCGGGGGAGAACGAGCTGATCGCCGCCTGGTATAACAACCAGCGCGCGATCTTGCTCTCGGTCCAGCGCCAGCCCGGCGCCAACGTCATCGAGACGGTCGACCGCATCAAGCGGATGCTGCCCGTCCTTCAGGCCTCGATCCCGGCGGCGGTCAAGGTCAATGTGATCTCCGACCGCACCGCGACGATCCGTGCGGCGGTCTCGGACGTCCAGTTCACACTGATGCTGACGGTTGCGCTGGTGGTGGCGGTGATCTTCATCTTTCTGCGCAATTTCTGGGCAACCGTCATTCCGGCCATCACCGTTCCCCTCGCTCTGATCGGAACCTTCGCCGTGCTCTATGAGCTCGGCTACAGTCTCGACAATCTATCCCTCATGGCCCTGTCGATCGCGGTCGGCTTCGTGGTCGATGACGCCGTCGTCGAGATCGAGAACGTCGTGCGGCATATCGAAGAAGGACTTTCGCCCTACGATGCCGCGATGAAGGGCTCCGGGGAGATCGGCTTCACGGTGATGGCCATCACCTTTTCGCTGATCGCGGTGTTCATTCCGCTGTTCCTGATGAGCGGCTATGTCGGATTGCTGTTCCGCGAGTTCGCCGTCGCGGTGAGCGTGGCTCTGCTCATCTCGCTGGTGATCTCGCGCACGCTCACGCCGATGATGTGCGCCTATCTGCTCAAGCCGGAGCGCAAGCAGCACGGATGGGTCTATCGGCTGTCCGAACGCGGCTTCGATGCGCTGCTCTACGCTTATGAAGCGGGCCTCAAGATCGTGCTGCGGCATCGCTTCATCACGCTGATGACGCTGTTCGCCACCGTCGCGCTCACCGGATACCTGTTCGTGGTCATTCCCAAGGGCTTCTTCCCCCAGCAGGACACCGGATTGATCCTCGGCCAGTCCGAGGCGGCGCAGGACATCTCCTACCAGGCCATGCGGGAGCGGCAGCAGGCGTTGCTCAATGTCGTGGTACGGGATCCGGCCGTTGCGTCCGTAGGGGCCGCGGTAGGCGCGGGCGGCGGCACTTTCACGCTCAACGATGGTCGAGTCTTCATTCAGCTCAAGCCGCATGGTGAACGCCCGCCGATCCAGCAGGTCATCGATCGGTTGCAGAAAAATCTCGCGCACGTTCAAGGCATTACGCTCTATATGCAGGCCGCGCAGGACATCACAATCGGCGCGCGGCTGAACAAGACACAGTTTCAATACACATTGAATGATGCCGATCCGGGCGAGCTCAACAGATGGGCAGCCTTGTTCCTGGACAAGTTGAAGGCGATCCCCAGCCTTGCCGATGTCACGACCGATCAGCTCAATTCTGCACCGATGCTCGACATCAGCATCAAGCGTGACGTGGCCTCGACCTACGGCATCCTGCCGTTCACGATCGACAACACGCTCGACGACGCTTTCGGCCAACGTATCGTCTCGACAATCTATACGACACTGCAGCAGTACCACGTCATTTTAGAGGTCGATCCAAAGTTCCAGTACGGCCCTGAGGCGCTCAGCGGCATCTACGTCAAATCGTCGAGCGGACAGCAGGTGCCGTTGTCGACGTTGGTCGATAGCGTCACCAAAGTGGCACCACTCGTCGTGAACCACACCGGCCAGTTCCCGTCGGTCACGATCTCGTTCAATCTCGCGACCGGCGCGGCGATTGGCGACGCAGTCGGCGCCATACAACAGCTCGCGAAGGAGTTGGCTCCGCCCCTCTCGTTGCAGACCAGCTTTCAGGGCAATGCCCAGGCTTTTGGCGCCTCACTGAAGAGCACGCCTATCCTGATACTGGCATCGCTGTTCGTCGTTTATCTCATCTTGGGTATTCTGTATGAGAGCCTGATCCATCCAATCACCATCATCTCAACTTTGCCGTCGGCTGGCGTTGGCGCGCTGCTGCTGCTCATGGCCGTGCACGTCGATCTCAGCGTGATTGCCATCGTCGGCCTCGTTCTGCTGATCGGCATCGTCAAGAAGAACGGCATCATGCTGGTCGATTTCGCTCAGGAGGTGGAGCGCAGCCAGGGCTTGCCAGCGGAGCAAGCGATCTACCAGGCTTGTGTGCTGCGCTTCCGGCCGATCTTGATGACCACCATGGCGGCCCTACTGGGCGCTGTGCCGCTGATGGTCGGTACCGGAACGGGCTCGGAAATCCGGCAGCCGCTTGGATACGCTATTGTCGGGGGTCTTGCCCTATCGCAGGTTCTGACCCTCTACACGACGCCTGTCATCTATATCTACTTTGACAAGCTGCAGACTTGGCTATTCAGGGAAAAAAGGACGCAACCCGTTTCCCCAGGACCTGCAGCAGTGCCTGCCGAATGACTATGCCGCAAGGGAGAGCGGCGGACCGCGATATCAACCAAGCAGAACCCAAGGGGTTCCCACATCTGCAGCATCAAAGCGATCGGCAATACTCAGGGCGCGCGTGCCGCCACAGTGCGTGGAGGCAAAGTCGTCTTCACGAGCTGGCCGACGACCGCGCCGTTGAAAGCGTCTATGGTGATAAGGACATTCTCGGTTGCCTTCCGAAAAGGGGCGCTTGATATCTCGAGCAGCACGATCAGGCAGAGTGACTGATCGCCGCACAATAGCGGGTGCGGCGTTGGGTTCTGGCTGCTGCCATTGAGCCATCCGCGAGCGCCGATGCACGAACGACAATCAAGCAGGACCATCAAGCAGCCGGTGAGCGGTTCCTCGCAGTACCGGTGTTCGGACGGCCGAACGTGGCAGCCGCGGCATTCGCGCCTATCCTCGTCTTGGCATAAAGAACGAGCTGACGACGTGCCTTTGCGGCATAGCCAAGACTCATCCGGACACGACAAGAGACAATTTCATTGCGGACTTCGGCATGAAATTCGTTCCTGGATATGTGCGGCTGTCTCGGATTGATTTGCTGCAGCAGGCACCCTTTGCCGAATAGGCGCTCGATAAGGCTGGCGGTAGGCAACGTCGCAGCAAAAGGACGCTGAAGCTTGGTTGAGACCGGAAATGTTCACGGGGCCGATCTACGGACAGACCATCGGGCATCATTCGCGGGCAGCGAGAAACTCCATTCTCTCCAAAAACAGTTTCAGCACCTGCGCCGCGTTTGCCTTGTTGTACCCCATGACGAGATCCACCGTCGGCGCATCGCCGCCGATGCGGCAGCTGGCAACAGACGAAGGGAGGAAGTTCTTCGCGTACGCTGGCAAGAGAGTAACGGCACGGGTCGATGCGATCATGGAGAAGGCATGGGCAAGATTGTGCACCTCGTGGTTCGCCTGAATGTCCAGGCCGGAACGCTTCAGGCTGCCTTCGATGATCTTGCGAAGGGTCGGAGCGGTCTTGGAGGGTTTGATGAATGGCTCACCTTTGATCTCGCGCAACCTGATGGCCTTGCGCGCCGCAAATCGGTGATCCTTTGGGAAGACCACGATCAGCGGTTCCGTGCGCACCAGCCTGTAGACCAGGTCACCTGCATGCGGCTCCGGTCGCATGAATGCAGCATCGAGCCGGCCCTTCAACAAAGCCTCGGCGAGTCTCGGGGAATAGTCACTCGAGAGCCTGACCTCGATATTGGGTAGCTCGTCTTGGAGAACGCGCATGGCCTTGGGCAGCAAGTCTATTTCCGTGCCGGAGAGAAATCCCAACGCTATGGCCGGCTTGATTGGCTGGACCGAACGCCGCGCCGCTTCCTTGGCGGCCTCGGCCTGCGTAACAGCGAGCCTGGCATGGTCCAGAAAGGCGCGACCGGCAGCCGTCAGTTCAATGCCGTGCACGCTGCGGGATATCAGCTGAACGCCGACTTCCTCCTCGAGGTCCCGGATCTGCCGGCTGAGGGAAGGTTGCGCCGTATGCAGGCGTTTCTCTGCCGCCAGCGTCAGGCTTCCCTCCTCGGCGACGGCGATGAAATAGCGGAGATGACGTAGCTCCATCGTCCCATACCTTTGAAGCATGCCGTCCAACTTACAAAGTCTTTTTCGAACGGGCTGGCAAGGGCTTTCATGCATCGGGTGGCGGCCGGGTTGCCGGTTTTGCTTCGCGTTTCGGCGATGCATTTCATGCTTTGGCGGCATGGAAGAGCATCAATTTGGCAGAGATATCCGAGAGGACGGCAACATGTCAAAGCACGTGCTACTCGCCTTCGCAGCGCTGCTGTTGGCTAACGTGCCTACCGCATCGGCGCAAAATCTCACTGAGGCGCAAGCCCGCGCGATCATCGCGCCTTGGTACGGCCTTTTCAATGTGGCCACGCGCGGCGACGTCAAGTCCGTCCAGGAGCAAGTCCTGACGGCCGACTACGAGTCGTGCGCAGGATACCTTCCAGGCGAGTGTTGGGGTCGCGATACGTCGATCAAGGTTGTCGGCAACTTCGCCAAATCGATCCCCGACATGAAGTTTGACATCAAGGAAGTGTTAGTGGCCGGTGACCGCGTCATTGTCAGGGGGGAGGTTACCGGCACGCCGGCGGGCGAGCTGTTTGGTGTCCCCCACACCGGCAAGAGCTTCCGCATCATGGCGATCGACATCCAGACCATCAAGGATGGTAAGATCGTCAAGACGTATCACATGGAGAACTGGCTCAGCGCGCTTGGTCAGCTCCGCGCCAAGTAGAGGCACTTCGGCGGAGCACGGCCCCATGGAAACTACGCCAACGTTGACGCGGCGCGGGCTCCTTGGCATCGGCGCTACTGCTATCCCCGTTCTAACAGGGCTACGGTTTGGCATTATCGGCGACCCTTATGCGGCCGATCGGCCCACTGGAAGCCAACCACACGGTAGTGGCTACTACCGGTTCAGCATCGGCAGCATGATTGCGACCGTCATTTCGGACGGTTGCGGCAACGTTCCATTTTGGCCGATCTTTGCGGCCAACCAGCCGGCTTCAACTACCGAAGCTTTTCTCAAGGAAAACCGCCTCGGCCAGGCACCGCAGCTCCCCAATAATTTGCTCGTGGTCGACATCGCGACCGATCGTGTACTGGTCGATACCGGTTTCGGCGATGTTCTCAGGCCCACTTCCGGTCAGTTCCCGTGGATGCTGCAGAATCTCGAGCGGGCCGGCATCCCGGCCGAGAGCATCACGATGGTGATCATCACGCATATTCACCTGGACCATGTGGCGGGGATCGTCACCAAATCTGGCGAGCATGTGTTCCCGAAGGGCGCAACGAGAAAGCGGATCCTTGGCCAGGTCGCGGCCGAACGCAGCCTCGTGATGGGATATCACTTCCCGTTTCCGGGCTTGGGCTATGAAGAGATCGCCGGGCCGGCCTACCGCTGGAACTCGGTTCCGTGGACGTGGTGAAAGGTGACAGCGATGACGAGTGCTGCTCAAAATAAGGCGACCGTTCTCGAGGCCTTCGATACGCTCTTCAACAAGCGTGACTACGATAAGGCAGCGAAGTTCTGGTCGCCGAACTACATTCAGCACAGCGCCCATATCGAGCCTGGACGTGACGGTCTCTTCAATCTGGTAAAGGCACTCCCGCATACGTTGCGGTACGAGTACCATCTGATCATGGCTGAAGGCGACATGGTGATGCTGCACGGGCGTTTCAGCGGCAACGGTGGACCCGCGAACCTGATCGCTGCCGATATCCTGCGTTTGGAAAACGGCATCCTCGCAGAACATTGGGACGTCCTGCAGGACGAGGTCACCAAGGCACAGTCGAAGAGCGGGCTGCCGATGTTCGGGGACTCATTTCCAGCCTGATGACCAGCGATGAACCGCGGCCTGCACCGAGTCACATGCTGCTCGATCAGCGCGGCGGGGGTTGCTCCGTTGCGACGGACTGCGCCCGACGTGGACCTCCTCAAACAGCGGAACATCTGGCTCGACGACACTCAGAAACAGTCCATCTTCGCCGCAATTGCTGCCAAAGCTCGTGATGTAGTCACCGCTTGGGTTGCTGAGCATTGGGATATCGAGCTAGTGAAGGAAGGCGGTGTCACCGCCGCCGAAAATGAAAGTAGCGTCGTCCTCTATGGCGACTACGTTACCGATAGGGTCTTGCTAACGGCCGATGCTGGCGTGAACGCCCTCCGATGGGCATGTTTATGTCATACCCGACCGCCACCACCGCTGACGCGAGCCGTGCGTTCGGAACGCTGCAGTACAAGTTCACGGGCACCTCGGGCGCGTTCAGAACGGCCAGCGTCACCGTGTCGCCGGCCTGCTCAACCTGATCTACACCTTCAAGAAGGGCTACCGCAGCAATCTGCGCTGGGGCGGCAGCTGCACCACGCTCGCTGCGATCCGGAAGTTCAGGGATCAGCAAGGCAACTATATCTACGACGCGAGACTAGGCGCCAACGGAGTCATCGACACCGTGCTTGGCTACGAGTGGGACGAGCTCGCCGACATGTCTGATTTCACCGTAGCGAATTCGTTTGGCATCGTGCTGGCGGACTGGTCGCGCGGCTACATCATCGTCGACCGCAGCGGCATGCGGCAGCTGCGCGACCCGTACACCGACAAGCCGCGCGTTTGCTTCTACACGTACAAGCGCGTGGGCGGCACCGTCCGTGATTCTGACGCCATCAAGTTCCTGCGGTTTTCCGCGAGCTGAAAATAACCGACCACGGAGCAAAAGAACCCATGATCCAGCAAGATACCCTGACGCTGCACGATTTCCGGCGCGGCGTCTCGCCCGTCACTCAAACGAACTCCGACGCGCCGTTCGTCAGCCAGATCATCGACACGCAGTCGCTGATGTCGCTGGTGTTCGTCATCGCGCTAGGCACATTGTCGGACCCCGGCTTCACAACGGTGGTGTTGATGGAGCACGGCGACGACCCGGCGCTCGCCGATGCGGCCGCTGTTCCCGATGCGGAGCTGCTGCCGCGTCGTTCACGGAGGCCAGCGACGACCGGATCAGGACCATCGGTTACGCCGGCATCAAGCGCTATGTGCGGCTAACGATCACGCCGACGGGCAATGCCGCGGGTAACATTCCGATTGCCGTTCTGGCAATCGGGCGCAAGCGCGTTGCCGGCCCACGAACTGAGTTTTCAGCCGTCCTCGCCCCCGGGGACGGAAGGGGGCTGGCCACCCTCGCTTGCTCACCGTCGGCGGAACGGCCCCGCAACTGCACGAGTGCGGTCAAATTTCCAGAGCCGGCGGCGTCATCGCTTCGGAGCGCGCGGCCGGCACCCTTTACAAAAGACGCCTTGTGTAACGAGTGAAACCCCTTTGAGGCGCAAAAAACGGGCACTTCCTAGCTCGCCGCAGTGCCCGACCAATGGGCGAAATGTAATGACTGGAGATTGACAGCCCATGCCCTTCGCTAAATTTTCGGGACCTCGGGTGGCCCAGCACCATTACTTCTCCTTTCCCTCATGCGCCCGAGCGTACTGGGGTCTCTTTGCACCCGTCCGCAGTGCGGACAGGTATCCCATAGCGTCGCAGCGGCTCTCGAAGTGGGGCGCCGTCAGTTGACCTTGGAAATAAACTCTCCACTGATTTGGGTTGTCTTTATCTCTGATGATAATTCCAGATTGCCCGTATTCACTCATTTCATTCATCACCCTGCACCCTGTTAGGTTTGCCTGACCCAACAGCCTCCCGCACCTTGCTCGTGTCGCCACAACCGCCATCGGTTGCCCGCGAACCCAATGGTGCACGACGGCAATGACTCTGGTTGCCGACCAAATATTGCAGGTTATCGACAAGTCTCCCCCAAAACGGGGAGGGCAAGAGCCGCCAGCGGGGCGAAGGAGGCCCCGCAACTCAGCCAGTGCGGTGAAGTACCAAGAGCCGGCGACGCCCTGTCTTACGGGGGCGGCAGGCACCTTCATGCAAAATCAGTTGCTTGCGAACGGGTAAAAGCGATCGTCAGAGAATCTCAGTTTTGCTGGCTTTCTGCGACGCGATTTCAGGAGGGTTTTTGTATAGGCCGCAATCAAATGATGAACACGCGCGTTCCAATGGGGGGGCCTGATCTGATGAGGTGCCCTAACCCCGCCTCTTGTCATCCTCAAGCATTCGCAGTCGTTCCTCGTGCCCAGCAAGGAGCTTCTCCAGAGCATCGTTGTGTCGCCGCAGTTCCTCGATTGACTGCTTCGCTGGACTATTCTTGCGCGTAAACTGCAGCATAAAGAATATCCACACTGCGATCAGGAGCAGCATCGGGCCCCAGTTTGCCAGCCAATCATTCATGTCGGCATCACTCCCCTAGTTGCGTCCCGCACCCTATCGCAATCGGACGCCGAGCGGCCGAGCCGCTTGCGCAGCTTGCCTCCGTCGAGAAGGTCAGCCTGGCCTTTGATGTTGAATGCGAGCCGCTCATGGTGCTGGCAACGGAAGAAGCGCTGACTGAGATCACCCGCAATCTTGTGGAGAATGCGATCGGCCATGCACCTGCTGGCTCGGAGGTAACGATTATGCTGGCGCGCAATGGAAATTTATCAATTGCCGACCATGGGCCAGGGATTCCAGAAGTTGACCAGGTGCACCTGTTCGAGCGGTTCTGGCGGGGTCCCTGGACGTCCCGGCCAGGAAGCGGGCTTGGGCTCGCCATTGTCGGTGAAGCCTATCAACGCATCGGCGTCACCGCTCAATGCCTCAGCACATCGGGCGGCGGCGCCACGTTCAAGGTGCGCTTGGAGACTGCTTCCTGAGGTTCATATATCACTCGCCGCTGGCGAGGCTACAATGACGCAGTTCCGTCAGAAAAGCTACAACAAGGATAGGCGGCTCAATCCCTAACCCCGGTTACCACTCTCATGGACAATCGATCGACTCGACGTCAATTTCTTGCGACCAGCGCGGCAACTGTTGCAGCCACGGCCATCGGAGTTTTCAAGGTCGCTTCACAAATCCCTGCGGTGAAGACCTTCGGGCATGGCGAATTCTCCGCGTCGATCTTCAGTGATGGCCATCTCACCATTCCCACCCGCAACCTGGCCGCAATGCAACCGAGGCGGACATCAAAGCCTCGATCGGAGGAAATGGAGATATGGTCCTCCCGCCTTGCAACGTTACGCTCGTGCGCACCCCCTCAGAAACCATCCTCATCGATGTCGGCTCCGGGCCGCATTACATGCCAGGTGCGGGCAAGCTTGCCGAAAACATGGACGCCGCCGGCATCGACCACACATCCATCACCAAAGCCATTATTACACATGCCCACCCTGACCATCTCTGGGGCGTGCTCGACGACTTCGACGACGCACCTTGCTTCCCGAAAGCCTCCTATTTCATATCCAGAGCCGAGTTTGAGTTCTGGATGGCTGCCAAGGCGGCATCGCGCCTGCCGGCGGACCGACATCTTTGCTGCTCCTGCAAAACGCAATCTCACTGCCGTCAAGGACAAACTCCAGTTGATCGAGCCTGGCGTAGAAATCGCAGGCGGCGTCCGTGCTATCGATACGGCCGGCCACATATCCGTGGAGATCGTCTCGGGCAATGAGATGGCGTTGGTGCTAGGCGACGCGCTCATGCATCCGATCATTTCCTTCGCGCATCCCGAGTGGAACCCGACCGCGGACCACCACGATCCGAACCGGGCGATGGTCCTGCGCAAGAGCCTGCTCGCGAGACTGGCCTTCGATCGGACTCTCGCAATTGGTTTTCACCTGCCCTTCCCCGGTTTGGGGCGAGTGGAAGCGCACGGCTTGGCCTATAGGTACATCTCCGCGACCTGAGTCGATGCGCGCCGCCTTATAAGCCGTCATTGCCTCCGATGCCTCGGTGGGCTTATTGCGGCTGGCGGCCCCGGAAAATCGCAACGGTCAAGGGTCTCAAGTCATGTATTGGCTGATCGCAGCCGGGGGTTGGTATGGCCGATAACATGCTGAGCTGCCACTGATCTGAGCTGTCTGCCGGCGCTGATCGCCGTCGCCTTTCTGTTCGGGATGATCCATGCCCTCATGCCGGGGCACGGCAAGACCGTGCTCGTGTCCTACCATCTTGGGCGCCGGGGTGATCGAAGGCCTCGCCACAGGCACACTTCTCGCAATTACCCATGACGGCATGGCTATCCTGTTTGTCCTGGTCGGCGTAACGGTCATTAGTCGGTCCTTGGCCGCCGCCGGTCGGGCACCCGCCTTCGAGGCCGCGAGCGCGTTTCTCATCGCTGTCATCGGCGCTTATTTGGTCTTGCGCAGGCTCCGGCCATCCCGGCACTGCATGCTAAAGATGGAATAGCACTCGCCGTCGTTACCGGCCTGGTGCCCTATCCGCTCACAACGTTCATCCTCACCTATGCATTGGCCAGAGGAAAGGGGCTCGCGATGCTTGCAAGAGGCTGGGCCCTGTTGTGAACTGATTACTAGAGAGCACGAATCCAATTTGTTCGCGCAGGTCTCATCGTGTGTTGCCGTGGTCAGCACGGCTCTATTCACCATGTCGGTTGTGAACGTGATGAGGACCGAACCCACTTTCAAGCGAAAAGGCTTCAAGCCATCTTGCTTGGTCACATCGACTACCGGGCGACAAAGTTTGCCAATCCATCCGCGGTTAATCGATTGCTAGCCTCAGTGTGCACGCGACAGTTTTGTGCTGATGGTGGCATGCTGGCCAGTCTCGGGGCAACCGTGGTATGCCGGTTGGTCAGCAGAATCAGTGCGCCTTGGTGTCGATCAGCTCATCGAACGTAAATGCGATTGCGCAATGTCCGGCAAGTGGAGGGCATTGGGCTTGCGTGAGCAATGCAACCTGGCATGGAAATGCCGTGACGATAGAGTTAAATCCTTGCGCTTGAGCGGATGCCCCGTTGATGTGCGTTCGAGCGAAAATCGAACGTCCAGCGCTTTTGGAGCAATCCTCAATCGCTGAAGGAGGCCACGCATGCTTTGGCGGAGGTCAACGTCCAGCACTTTGGCAGAGGTTGGCGTAACCTTGGCAGGGCTGAGCGCGTTCCTCTGCGCCCCTGATCTGGCATTGGCCTACCGACCGTTTGACGGCACGGATGCCGCCGTGGCCGAGCCCGGGCAATTGGAGATTGAGCTAGGACCGGCCGAACCTGTGTGGCAGGGTTCCGAGCGCTTACTTATTGCACCCGCGCTTGTCCTTAATTTCGGGCTCACCAAGGGGTTGGAAGCCGTATTCGAAGGACGCCTTTTCACACCGCTGTCATCTTCCGACCCTGTGGCTCTGAGGGACGCCGCAGCTTCCATCAAATACGTGATCCGGCCTGGCGTGCTGCAGGACAAACCCGGGCCCAGCATTGCAACCGAAATAGGGGTGTTGTTCCCAGACACCATTGGCGATTCGAATTTCGGTGTGAGCTGGGCGGGAATCGTGTCGCAGCGCTGGGACTGGGGCACGGTTCAGTTCAACCTGCAAACGCAACTCAACCGCGAACAGCGCGCCGATCTATTCTTGAGCACGATCGTGGAAGGGCCACACACCTGGAAGGTGAGGCCAGTTGCCGAACTCTCATACGAGAATGATATCGGATCGGCACAGACCTTTTCGGGCCTGGTTGGGATCATTTGGCAGGCCCGCGACGATCTAGCCTTTGATCTTGCCGTCCGCGAGGCCAGCGTAGATGGTCATCCATTGACGGAAGTGCGAGCGGGATTAACCTTCGCCTTCCCGTTGAGCCGTGCGGCCAAAAACGCAAAGAGATAGATCACGCCCTTCGCCGAGACACGCTGGCTTGGAAGAGATGACCCTTGCGTGGGGTCCTGTTAGCCTAATCCGACCAGCGCGCAGGGCAGAAGCATTGCCTTCTACGCGTGAACGAGCCGTCGGCGTTCTGTCGAATGTCGTAATGGCGCTCAATTTATTTTCGCCTGGCCCCGAGTGCTTGGTTAGTCCTGAATGAGCGGGCAGAACGCGATAGCGTAATCACATGCGCGAGCTAAAAGCTATCATTGATCGAACAGTGATTTTATTGCCGGCACTCACTGCACTCGCATTGGCTCATCATTCGCCAGTGTGGCCTCAAGCCAACTCTCTCTGCGCCGGTTCAACTCCCGGGAGGAACGAAGATGCACACTATGCGCTTAACTCCCATGGCCCCGGCCCGCATACATGCATGCATGCGATTGTCCTTCGACAGTTTTCTCGACTCACATTTTTCCGCTCACAAGATGTTGAATGCGCACGTCAAGCTAGCGGAGACTTGGACCCCTCGCTCAGAAGACAGAGAGGCATAGTAGCGCGCGTCACGCCGCTGATCGGCTTTGCGCGCCATTCGCAATGTCAGGAGCGAGATCATCGTCTCGTGGCGCCGATGCAGCTCTGTCCGCGGGAGGCTGGCGCACGGCGCACGCTCAGTCCGGTCGGCCTTAAGTTCCTGGGCTCGCGCGGACGTTATCTCGCTTTCAAAGTCACGCTGCCTCCTTGCCGACCGTGAGTGCCTCTGTTCGACAACCGTACCGACCATTAGCACGGCGCCGTAGCAGCTCTAGCTGAGGGCAAGACGCCGCGACGCTGCCGCGGGCAGAGCATATCCAGCATCCGCGTTTTCAGGTTGTGATGCCAATTCCCACGGCGCGTTTCAGTGCAGCGTTGGTCTTCTTTCTGGAACCAAACCTTTTCACGACTTTGAAGGTAGTCGCCGCGGAGAAAACATGCGACTAAACCAGCGCACCGTATTTGCCGTGATCGGACTGGTCAGTGGCTCTTCAGCGGTGGCGGCACAGAGCCGCGATGCCACTGACGCACGATGTCCTGCCGGTTATTGGCGAATGGACACACTTTGCTTCAATCAATCCACCGGCGACGTCGTGTTTGCGGCTCCGCCAGCGCCGTCAAATGCCGCTGCGCTCCGGGCGCAATGCCAGGAATTTGTGAACAGGAAAGCTGCCGCATAAAGTCGTGCGGGGGGCGGCTCATCGACGTGTTCAATGCGCAGGAGCGGTGAGGAGATGGCAAATATCTGGAGCCCCCAGACCCTCCGCATCCCTCTTCGTCTTCGTGCTCGATCGATTGCCTCACTGTACCTGGCAAACGAAGATGGCCGATGCGGGTCGGCTATTCGCGCGTCGACCTGACCATCAAGCGCTAACTGGTCCGTGCTGCTCTGCGCCATTGCCATGTGTGCGGCGGATCACAAAATCATCTGCAGGCAAAGGGCCACGCAGGCTTCTAGAGCGCAGATGACCCCAGACATGCTAGAAGAGTAGGGGGAAACCCGAAACCAATCTCGCGAGGGCGTGCACATGTTGTTGAGCCACCGGCACTTTCTGCCCGCAGGTGTGGGAATATGGCTAGCCAGCATCTCGCCCACTTTGGGGCAAGATTTTCCTGATGGACCCGGCAAGCAAGTCGTAACCGCGGTTTGCGCGGGCTGCCACGACATCAATCGCATCCGCACCGGCTACACGCCGGAGGGCTGGCGCACCGTAGTACGTATGATGCAGAACGTTGAGACGCCGGTACCTACAGATCAATGGGATAGCGTGACCGACTATCTCATCAAAAGCTTCCCTGAGCGACCGCGACCCGCCGCCGTCGCCCTCCCCGGCCCTGTCGAGGCGGTGATCAAGGAATGGCCGGTACCGACGCCGGGCTCACGACCGCATGATCCGCTTGCCAGCAGGGACGGAGCCATTTGGTGGACCGGCCAACTCGCCAACAAGCTCGGCCGGCTCGATCCCAGAACTGGTGCGATGAAGGAATATGACCTCAAGACCCCGCGCACCGGACCGCACGGCCTCACCGAAGATAAGGACGGCAACATCTGGTTCACTGGTAACAGCGGGGCGCTGATCGGCAAGCTCGACCCCAGGACCGGCGTCGTCACTGAGTATCAAATGCCCACTCCCGATGCCAAGGACCCGCATACTCTCATCTTCGATCGAGACGGCATTTTGTGGTTTACCGTGCAACAAGCCAACATGGTCGGCCGACTTGATCCCGCCACGGGTGAAATAAAGCTCGTGACCTCGCCGACACCGAAGTCGCGGCCCTATGGCATGGCGCTCAATTCCAAGAACGTGGTGTTCTTTGTCGACTTCGGCACCAACAAGGTTGCGAGCATCGACGGCAAAACGATGCAGATTACCGAGTATCCGCTGCCTAACGCCGGTGCACGACCGCGGCGCATCACAATCGGTCCAGATGACATGACCTGGTACACGGATTTCGCGCGCGGCTTCCTTGGTCGGCTTGACGCGACGAGCGGCAAGGTTACGGAATGGCCATCGCCGAGCGGACCGAAGTCGGAACCCTATGGCATCGTCTTCACCAAGGGTGCGGTCTGGTACAACGAGTCCGGTGCCAAACCCAACACGATTGTTCGCTTTGACCCAGCAACCGAGAAATTCCAGAGCTGGATCATTCCTGGCGGCGGCGACATCGTGCGCAATATGGATGTGACACCCGACGGCAATCCTGTGCTTGCCAACAGCCTTACCAACGAGGTGGGATTGGTCGAGGTGAAGTGACGGTGCTCACCATTCTTAGGATGCACCGGCTGTTTCAGAGGACGGAACTGCCAGAGAAGGAGCGCATCGTAGGTAATCTTCAAAACCCCGCAAATCAGCAGCGGCTCCGCCTCGAAGCGGCCGCGAATCGCGCACCGGCCATGACGGGGCTTGCCGGCGGTCAGACTGCGCCATACCGCCGTGAAAGTGGGTGCGGCCGGCCCGTTCCACGGGCGTGACCGCGGCCATCACGTAGGGCGAGCGCGTCGGAACGTCCATTTGCGAGAGGGCTGATCTGGCAAGACGGAGCGCCAGTGCCATCTCGAGGCTTGGTGCATTGCGGCGAACATCAGGTAGACGCTCAAGGGGATCGTGCGCTGATCCCAAACACTCCCAAATTTGCGACCTCGAGCGGTCCAAGACCCAGGGCGTTCAGATTGACCGGGCAACAACGAGGCTGTGAAGCCATCGCAAATCACGCGGCGCCGCCCCCTAGATATAGAAGGTCGTGGCGAGGTTATGTGCTGGTTTTGGGCGATTTATTTCATTTCGCCAAAGCTAAAGTCATTGAATGCCGTGACACTGTCGGCCTTGGTCCAAAGGCCCACCATGCCGGGTTCAGCAAACGTCGCATCCTCGACCTCGAACAGCGCCTTGTCGTTGAAGATGACTTTAGAGCGCGCGCCGGAAAACTCGACCCGCAAGGTGTGCCACTGATTGGCGGGCACCGGCGTGTTGACGCCGTAGCCACCCTTCCGTCCGACAATGTCAAGCGAGTTGCGAACGCCATCCACGGTTTTGTAGAGGACGACGTTGTCCTCAAGAGCATTAGCCCGGACCACATAGTAGTTATTCGCATCCTTGGCCCGCCAGACGAGTCCACCAGCGCGATCCTCAGAACCAGAGATCGGCTTGAACTTCACTTCGACAAAGCCGTCCTTGATGCTCGTGCCGTCTTTGAGCGCGAGCGGGAAGGTGGCAGTGCCCGATTGCTTGAGCACCTGTCCCTTCGATGGGGCCGCATCATCGCGCTCGACGGTCCATTTAGGGGTGCCGCTGCCAGTCTTGGTGAGCGTCCAGCCTTTTGGTGCGGTACCGGCGGGCTCCGCATCGAAACTAACGGCTTGCGCCAAGACGGGCAGGCTGGCGGCAAGAACCAAAACCGAAGTGGCGGCAACGATCCATAGCATGACAACTCTTCCTCTTTGCTATCGAAAAACACATCGGCTGTTCGCATTACTCTTCCCACTCATCCGCCCATCGCTGCGCCGCAGCATGCTAACAGCAACGTCATGGATCTGGGTGGACAAGAGCGAATGGAAGTTACTTGATCATCACCGAGGTGGGTTGAAGCAGCGGAAAGGCGAGGAGAATCCCCCTTGCATCGTTTGAGGGATGTCCACGCGCGACCGACACGGGACGCCTGCTTTTCAAACTTTCGATTCGAATTCCGACTCGGCCAGTTAAGTGTGGCGTCACTGTTGCGGTACGACCGATGGATGGTATTTTAGAGCGCCATCGCTGCCTCGAGATGCGGAAGGTCGAGCTCGAACATGCGCGCATACCATAGCGAGATCGCACCAAAGTCCGCGCGTTCAGATGTGGGCAACACACGCTGATCAGCGTCGTCCGTACGTACGTCAACAATCGCCGGCGCCTGGGAGAGAGACCTACGAGTCTCGAAAGCTCGGCGGTGGTGGCTGACATGGCGTCCCCTTTCCCTGGCTGGGAGCGTGGACGCGATCTTTCGGCCGCAGCCTCAAGGGGCAATCGCGGATAACCCCTTGCGGCGATGATAGTCATCGCGTCTGCGATCGCGCAAGATTTATCGACGTGCGCGACCTGCAAGCGGTCCCTCGCGACACTGGGTTGTTTAAACTGCCTTAAACGAGCGCCACCAACATACGTCTAATCCGACGTGCCCACAGTCAATGTTATGTGGAGGGTATGCCGTTGCGTTCGATCGTCCTGATTGTCCTCTTAATAACGGCCCTGGAGGCAGGGTTTACAGAACAGGTGATGGGGCAATCGCCCGCACCGGCTGCAACTGAAGCGGAGCCGCCACGCGACCCGCCGCCAGCGATTCCTCCGGCCCTGCTGAAGGATACGGCCATGATCACGCAAGGGGAAAAACTCTGGCAAGACCAGTGCACGCATTGCCACGGTGCCAGGGCCTACCCGGGGAAGGCGCCGAAACTCCAGCCACGCACTTACAAGCCGGAGTTTGTTTGGGATCGGGTCCACAACGGATTTCGTGCCATGCCACCATGGAAGGACGTCTACAAGCCCGAAGAAGTGCTGGCCCTTGTCGCTTACGTTCTGAGCGATGATTTCTTTCCGTAAGCGATAGTTTACAGCGCGCCGTCAAGGGCGGTCGGTCAATCCCGGCGGCGCGACCGAAATTCTACTTTACTTGGCACCCGGAACCATCGCGGTCGAGCTCTAAAACCGACCGGGAGGCACTTCGGAAGACGCGCGAACCATAGAGGGAGCAATCTTTCCATCTGAGCAGCCGGAGACGCGTGTCTGCGACGCTCCCAGGAATTTAATTCGGGGTGCGGAGAAGCGCAGCTGCGCAAGAGGAACTAGCCACCGGGGTTGGTGGTTTGTGGAGTATAGGGCGCCAAAACCCAACGAGACTGTCATGTCCACGATCGGCACAAGCGCGCGGATGATGCTTGCCTTTGGCGTCCTGTTTTTAGCTCAGCCTTTGTTCGCCGCCGAATTCCTTTCCATCGAACAGCAGGTCAAAGTCGGCCAAATCATTACTGACCAACACAATGCATCGCCGTTGGTCGGTGGACCCGCGCTCGCACTCGACGCTATTGTGCCGCCTGACGTGAAGCTCGAAGCGGTGCCACAGGACGCGCAACAAATGGCTCCTCGGCTGCGTGGCTTCAGTTACCTCATCGTCGAAGAACAGATTGCACTAGTCGAGCCGCACACTCGCCGGATCGTCGAGGTCATTCCGCGGTGGCGCAAATAGGAGCGGCGGCCGTTTCGGCCGCCACCCACCCAGACTTAGAGCGCCTTCCATTTCCGTCGAAACGGGATGCGCTATAGATTGTTTGTGTTGAGTCAACCCATCGTCAACCCTTCGTTCTTCAATGGGAACGAGCGCAGACGCTTGCCAGTCGCGGCAAACTACGCGCTGAGCACGGCGGGCGCGCCGACGCAGATGGTCGGCTCGCCCGACACCGCCCTACCATGCGGCAACAAACAACTCGATCGGCACGACCAGGGCAAGCAACGGCACGGCCATTAGTGCGCCGGCTCCAATCCCTACGAATACCGCATCGACCACCGCCTGCCGGCGAGATATGATGCTGTTGGTTTGCTAGGGCTGGTGGGCGGCATAATACGCCAGCTCCCGGATGTCATCGTCGGTCAGGGGCTGGACAACGTCTGCCATCGAAGCATCATAACCCGGCCTGGTATTGCTCTTGTATTCTCGCATCGTCTTGACCAGGTAGTCCTCCCGTTGCCCGGCTATGCGCGGAACATTCTCCCGTCCGGAAAGATCAGAGTTGTGGCAGAAATCGCAGCGGTGCTGATGCACGAGCGCCCCGGCATGTTGCATTCGCGCCGGATCGCTAGGATCGGTCGGTGTGGGTGGGGGCAAGGCGGAGAGGAGCCCGGCGAGTTTGCTCAGCTCGTCGTCACCGATGCCTTTCATGGCCTCATTCATGACCTCGACGGGGCGCATTCCTTCCCGAAACAGGTAGAGCTGGATTTCCATATAGGGTGCCGCTTGCCCGCCGAGGGATGGGACGTCCGGATTCACCGAGGTCCCGTTCTCGCCGTGACAGGCAAGACATGTGGGGAGACGCTGCTCCAACGCCGCTGACCAGCTTGACGAACCGCCCGCACTGCCGAGTGCAAGCATCATGAAACAGGTGGACATAAGCTGTCTAACAAAGCGCATTGAACAGCCTCACCGATTTTCAATTTGAGCCGGTGTGTGCCGGCGCTCCGCTTCCCATTCGGCAATGCTGGCCGGCAGCGGGGTGGGGCTTTCCAAGACGCCAATCATTGGTAACAACAGTAGAAAGTGAGCGAAGTAGTAGGCAGCGGCGACGCGCGCGACGATCACATAGGCACCCTCGGGCGGTTTGGATCCGCAATAGGCAAGCACGAGCCATGCCGCCATGAGCAGCCAAAAAGTTATCCGATAGAGTGGTCGAAATCGAGCGCTGCGGACGTGCGAGGTGTCGAGCCAGGGCACGAAAAAGAGCACCGCGATCGAGCTGAACATGGCGATCACGCCCGCCAGCTTGTTGGGGATGGCGCGAAGGATCGCATAGTACGGCAGCAAATACCATTCCGGAACGATATGCGCGGGTGTGGATAGCGGGTTAGCCTCGATGGCATTGTCTGGTGCCAACAAGTACTCCGGGACGAACAACACAAAGTAGGAGTAAACGATGAGGAACACGCCGAGACCGAACAGGTCCTTGATCGTGAAATAGGGGTGGAAGGGTAAGGTGTCCTGCGGCGACTTCACATCAATACCCAGCGGATTGTTGGAGCCAAAACGATGCAATGCCCATAGATGCAGGAAAACGAGCCCGACAATTATGAAAGGCAGCAGGTAATGCAAGGCGTAGAACCGATGGAGCGTTGCATCCCCTATCGAGAAGCCACCTTGCAGCCATTGCACCAAGGAAGACCCGACCAGCGGGACAGCGGAGAGCAAATTGGTGATGACGGTGGCGCCCCAGAAACTCATTTGACCCCATGGCAGGGTGTAGCCAAAGAACGCGGTCGCCATCATAACAACCAAGGTGGCGACGCCGATCAGCCACAGCAGTTCGCGAGGGGCCTTATAAGAACCGTAGTAGAGGCCGCGGAACATATGCAGGTAAACCAGGGCGAAGAACATCGAGGCGCCGGTCGTATGAAGGTAACGGATCAACCATCCGTAGTTTACATCGCGCATGATGTGTTCGACGCTGTCGAAAGCTGAACTGGCCTCGGGGGTGTAGTGCATCGCCAGGATTATGCCGGTGAGGATCATGATCACCAGCGTGATGCCCGCAAGCGAGCCGAAATTCCACCAATAGCTCAGGTTTCTGGGGGTCTCATATTGGTAGAGCTCGCGTTTCAGCAACGAAAAGATCGGCAACCGATGGTCGACCCATCTGATGATTGGATTCTTGAAGTCTGAAGCATTGGAGGTTTGCGTCATGGCCGATATCCGCAGAATGGTGCTCACTCGCGTGCGCGAAGGCGCTATGCATCGTCGCTCCGCTCAGGCCAGCGCCTGAGGCTGGCTCGGTCACTTTAAGGCAGATTTAAGAGATCGGCGGGGCGCGAAGACAGATCGCCGCGGCCATTCCGGCAAGGTAAGCGCTTCGCGGACGTGCATCGGGCAACGCAGCGATTTTACCGAGCCATGCCTGGGAGAAAGTCTGGCAAAGAGGCGGAGGCAAGCGTGAGCGTGCTGTCAAGCGCTGTCAGAAAGCATGGCAGGCAGAATCGCTGCGTGCGAATGGTGAGACAGCTCCATTGCCATCGCGCCGCAAAGTCCTTGAGGGGATCTCCACGACAATGGGCTTAAGCGAGCAACCAAATACCCGGGAATCTGGGGGTGCAAGTTTTCGACGGCAAAAACTGCCTTAAACAAGCCGGCGCACCATTGCCTCTAACGGCTAGAAGGCTCGCGCCATGTCTGGTTGGACCTGCGGTGGGCAAAAGCGGTGAAACATGAGGCTGCATCTCCGGATGCGATGGACAAGGGCTGGCACGCTCCACCACACGGACACTTGATTACGCAGGATTAGGATCGAGAGATAACGACGTAAGAGTCTGTAGGGGCACGACCTGGCGGCAGTGCTGTCCGGGGCGAAGAGCTGTATGCAGATTACGGAATAGTTCGCACTGCTCTTGGCTTCGTGATTTTCGGATAAGCATTTCAACTGCGGAACCTGGTGCAATGGTCCGCGTTCGCTGAACCGAGGCCTGCTGACATTTGCTGCAGGCATCGCGGCGAAAGACATCACGCAGGAGTTAGTCATGACAAGTGCCAACATTCGCTTCAGAGCAATCGTCGTTGCTGCGGTAGTGGCCGGAGCCGGTACTTTCGGCATTGGGTATTCCGGTTGGGAGGGATCCGGCATGGCGATGGCAGCGTCAGACCAGCAGAAGTCCGAAGGCCGTCAAGCGCTTCGCCAAGTGGTGGCGTCATTACGCGCCGTGGACACCGCGTACGCGTCAGGCAATGCAGCGGAGGCTCAGACGCGTTATGATCAGGCGCGCTCGTCCTGGAACCGGATCGCCCCCATGATTTCTGCGCGGGAAGCCCGCGAGGCACAGCTGCTTTTCGACTCGCTTGGCAAGGAGCTCAAGACCACGGCGCCGGCTACGAAAGTGAAAGCGACTGTTAGAGGCATGCTCGGCGAGTTTCGCGAAGACATCGAACGTGAGCTGCGATAGGAACGGCCGTGCGCCACGGACTCTTGTGGCTCGCTGTCGTTGATCTGCGTCAAACGTGGCTGCGATCGTCATTGGCGGCGCTGGCCATCGCTCTGGCGGTTCTCGCAGTCACGTTCTTTGCAGGCCAAGTCAGTCTTCGAGAGGCGGAGGTACTCGCCGACTACGAGCAAGCCGGCGCTACGACGTTTGTTGCCGATTTGAATGCTGCGGGGGATGGCGAGATCGGAGAACTCGCCGATGCCATACGTTCGATCGCAGGCGTGGGCTCCCTCAACGTTCCCTACAACGGCGTGGGTCTCGGCCTTATCGCCGATGCTTTCTTTCTTGTGTTCGAAAACGAGCGGCAGAAGGAGTACCTGGGGGCTCGGACAACTGTGCTGGGCGTTGATGCGGCTTTTGACTCTCTGCGCGACTACTATGTCGATTTTCATGACCTAAATCCGGAAGCCTCCCCCGCGGACATCGGGATTCCGCTCTTGCCCACGTCTGGCGTGGCCGGGTCGCCGGCCCGCAACGAGGTTGCCGTTGCCTCGGGTGTCGCCGACTACGTAGGTGTGCGGCCCAACGCAGAGGCGACGGTGGATCTCATCTACGCACGAGTCAGTCCCCCTATCGTGCGGCGATTTGAAGGGTTGCGGCTGATTGGGACATTCGATGCCGCCGGGCCTGATCAAGGCCGATTTGATCCATTCTGGCGATTTGCCGCGCAAGGTGAGGAAGTGCTGACGGTCCGGCGCCCTGATGCCGCGGAGGGCGTCACCACGTCGCTGCCAATTCTCCTCAATCACGAGGTCGTTCGAGAGTTTCTCGCCTACGTTCGTGACGAGCTTGCCGTCCGCGGGCTTGTCTCCGATCGTTCCTTGAGCCCCGACCAGTTCGTGATCCGAGCCGACTCCATTGGTGAGGTGCCGTCAGTAGAGGCCGCAGTGAAATCGTTGCTCGAGAAGCGCGGTCTAGTGGAACGCTGCGACAGCAGAAGCGCGGGGTCGTTCTGCCTAAGGTTGCCGGAGCGCAACAACTTCCAATCGGCTCAACGAGAAGAGGGAAAACTAGGCAGCGGCGGATCATTCTTTAAGTGGCTGCTACTAGCGCTCATTGCAGCCGGAGCGTCAGGCCTACAGGTCCAGACGGTGCTGGCGCGCTGGCGGGACATTGGCGTGTTCCAAGCCGTCGGATTCTCGCCAAGTCAGGTCCTGCGGTTTTACGCCATCGAGTTGGGTGCCGTGCTTTTCGGCAGCGTTGCGATTGCTGCGGCTGCGGTCTTGCTGGCGCCATTCGCCATCGCCGATTCCCTTGCTACGTTCGGCGTGGCGGTTGGAGTCTCCGTTATCGCTGCTGGATCGGCTGCGCTCCCGGTCTTGCTTTGGCCGCTGTGGCAACGGCCAGCCGAGCTCCTCCGAGTATCAGCATGATCTGGACCAAGCTCGTGTTCGGTGGTCTCGGCAGGCGCGGCCTAGAAGCGGCTGTCGCAGGCATCGTCCTCTCCATCGTCATAGCTATTCTCGCGACCTCGATGATGATCGTCGAGGGCGCGCGAGACGCGCTGAGACGAACCGAACAGAATGATCGCCCCGACGTCGTGCAGGTGAAAGGTCGTTTCAATCGTGCTCTGTTTGAGACGCCGCGCAGCGGTAATTTGCCCCCTGTCATGCTGCCCGTCTATGAGCCCCTGATCGATCCCGCTGAGCTCGCTGCAGCCGTTGGCGCCGGCACCATAGTCCCTCGCCAATCCTTTCTGCGCAACGTGGTCTCGGGTGACACTTTCCTCAACATCTACGTCTTCGGTATCCAGCCGGATCGGGAGCGCCAAGTCAGCAGCTTTTCGCTCGCGCGGGGTCGATTCCTGCGCGACGACGATGGTGCGGTGACGATGATAGATCAGGCGTCGGCAGCCGCCCTCGCAATCGACGTCGGTGGCGCATTCCCAGTCCGCAAGGCTGATGGAGGAGACCTATATCTGACGGTCGTCGGTATCCTCGATCGACTTGAGCTACGCGGTGCCCCGCCGCGCACGGCTGAAACGCCTGTGCTTGCGAGGGATTTGCCAACGGTATCCACCGGCGCATTCGTCACTTTGAAGACGAGCGAGGCGATTTTTGGTCGTGAGACACTTACCGACGCACTAGTGACTGCCCCGTCGGCGGCGGACGTGCCAGCCCTCGTAGGCGCCATACGTGAGGCATTCCGCCTTGAACCTGGCATATTCGTGACGGAGCGCTATGAGCAGTTTCGCCGCAAGGTTCAGGATTTTGCCTTGACGCTCGCCCTGTTTGCGCTCGTCGGCTCCGCGACCGCACTTTTAGCTGGATCATTTGCGGCCAATCTTCTGCATGATGTCTATGCAGAGCGACGCAGCCAATACGCCATTCTGATTGCCCTTGGATTCTCGCCGAGGCGGGGCCTTGCCCCCGGCATCGCGTTCGGATTGGCAATGGCCCTTTCAGGAACAATTGCGGGAGGTGTCCTCGCGATTACGATGGCGCCGCGGCAGTTCGCCATGCCTTCATTGATGGCAGACCTCGGCACAATTGAACCGCGGTTGAATTGGGCCATCGCTGGCGTGGCGATCATCGTCGCAATCGCAGCCGTCGTCCTTGGAATGATCCCCATCGGGTTGCATCTCTTGAGGCGGCCGGTCGCTTCGACGCTATCGGGCAACGGGTGATGAGAAAACCGCCATTGGTTGTCATGCGATCGGTCTCGAAGGCCTACGGCGGGGAAGGCGGAACGGTCGCGTTGCGCGATGTATCCTTCGAGATAGGCAAAGGTGAGTTCGTGTGTCTCGTCGGCCCCTCGGGTTCAGGGAAGACCACGCTCCTCAATCTCATTGCGGCACTGGACCAGCCCGACAGGGGCGACATCGTCGTCGACGGCGTCGAGGTCAACCGATTATCGCTGGCTGACGCTGCGGCGTACCGCTGCGACCGGGTAGGTATCGTCTTTCAGAGCTACAACCTTATTCCGCAGTTGACCGCCTTGGATAACATTCTCCTCCCGATGATTGCCAAGCGACGGCCTGACCGACAGCGCGCTGCCGAGCTACTCAAGGTGATCGGCTTGGCCGATCGGCGCAAGCATCGGCCGCCGCAGCTCAGCGGGGGCGAACAGCAGCGCGTGGCAATTGCCAGGGCTATTGCAAACGATCCCGCTCTCGTGCTTGCCGACGAGCCAACGGGAAATCTTGACGATGAGAACGCACGTAGCGTGTTGGACCTATTGTGTCGCTCGTGCCGAGAGCACGGCAGCACGCTGATTCTCGTGACCCACGATCCCGTAGGCATCCGTTCGGCTGACATCATCTTTGAGCTCCGAACTGGAGTGCTTACACACCCAGGCAACGATTTTGCGCGGAAACTATGATCTGTAAGCCAGCGTCATCAGGACGCGCCCGGTGGATGCCTAAAGTCGATAGCCGGAGATATGCGACAATGCCGCGAGAGCAGAGTGCAAGGCAAACCTACAGGCCCGCTTTCGGCTGGGAAGACGCAGATGGCTATATCCGCGTCGTAGGGTGCGGCCGAAACGCCGCACTCCCCTCCATGGATTAGATTCCGCCGTATCCAAACTCAGTGTTGAGACGCTCTGCGTTTGCGGATAGGAGTGCGATTGGTGATGACGAGGTTGGGATGGACTGTGCTGAACCAGTCGGACACACTATGACAATAGGCCGTGTGCTGGGCTTCGGCTAGCGCGGAAGAGTCACGTGATTTTCGACACTTGGCAAGCGATATCGTAAGCACGTCGGGCAATACGCGGGATCATGAAGGTTTAATGGGTCGTCCCGTCGCGCGGCGCAGGCAGGCCGGTGATGTTCGCGAAATCCATCCTCGTCTGCGTCTCGCCGAGCTTGACCGAACACACCTTCGGCATCCACAGGCGATAGAAATCGCAGTGAAGATAGACGTCTAATAGTAGCCGCAATACGCCAACTAGCGGACGTGGTCGGCGCGACGGCTCCTTCGTCGTCGAGTGGGTTTGGCGGCTCGATTGCCCTCGAGGTGTGAGGGCCCGAGGGTGCGGCGACACTCCGAAAGCTTTCGCCCGTCCGCACGATGCGACGTGCCGGGCCGACCTTGCTATTTGTATGAACGCGGCAAGGAGGGGGCCTAGCGTCCCGATCGCCGCAAGCCCCATGCCGACTAGGTCGACAATCACGGTCCCCGCGAAGTTTTGCCAGATGATGCCTCTGGTTCTTTTGGCAACAACGAGCGTGTCGACCAAGCGAGCAAGGTCATTGGCCAAGCAGAACGACGTCCGAACTCTCCCGGGCCACATCAGTACCTGAGCCCATGGCGATGCCGACGTTGGCTTCGGCAAGTGCGGGTGCATCGTTGACGCCGTCGCCGACCATGGCGAGCACGCGCTTTTGGGCCACCAGCTCCCGAACGCGCGAGAGCTTCTGTTCGGGTAAGAGCTCTGCTTCGATCTCCCGAATCCCAAGCTCGGCGCCGACGGCTGCCACGACACGGTGCGTGTCGCCTGAGAGCAGAACCGTCTTCAGGCCCAGCCGGCGCAACCTCTCTATCGCGGGTTTGGCTTCAGGACGAAGTGTATCCGCCACGAAAGATCGAGCCGAGGAATTTCCCGTCGCGCGCAACAAACACCTCGCCTCCGGCGTCAGCCTCTTCCCGGCAGGGGACAGGAAGGCCATTGTCGCCCCTCCAGGCCCGGCTTCCGACCAAAATGTTGTGATCGCCGTGTTTGGCGGTGATGCCACGGCCCGGCGTGTAGGCGAATTCTCGCGGCTCAGCGATCCCGCAACCCGTCGTGCGCGCGTAGGCAACGATGGCCTTGCCCAGAGGATGCTCCGAGCGCAGCTCGGCCGCGGCTGCGGCGGCAAGGACCGTTCCAGCCCGCACTCCCGCCGCCGGAACAAAACGCTGCACTTCTGGCCTGCCGAAAGTGAGCGTGCCGGTCTTGTCAAGCACCACGGTGTCGACCTGCCCGAGGGTTTCCAGGTGCACGCCACCCTTGACGATCGCGCCGAGGCGGGCGGCGCGGCCGATGGCGCCGAGAATTGCAAGCGGTGTTTCCGCCGCGATGCCGCAGGCGCCGGCCACGATGACGACCGAGATCGTCGAGCGCATATCGCGGGTGATAAGAAACGTAAGGGCCGCAGCCCCAAGAGCGAAGTTGACGCGTCGGCTTCGCCTGGCGGCAAGGGTGAAGAAATGCGCCTTGGATGCTTTTGCACGGCGCGTTCGCCAAACAGTTGGGCTGAGTTGGGCTCAGCTCGGCCGACGATCAATGGCGCGATGAGTGCCAGCTCGGCGGCGCTGATGCAAGGGGAGGTCCGATGCCCGCCGAGACGGCTTCGATTGGAATGGGTGGCCGCCTTCGCTCGGAATCCACGGCCGACTTCGTCTGAATACGCAGCGTAGAGCCGGTGTTTGCATCTGGTACGGGGTGGATTTGGCAAAATACCGATGCGCTCATAGTAGCGAATGGTGTCGATTTCACCTCGGTTCGCTCGGACAGCACACCGATGGTCACTAATCGGTTTGTCTCCGTGGTTCTCTGTCCCCGCCGCCGAGCGCTGCTCAAGGTACCGCGGCCAGCCAACTGGAGACGACAGTGATCAGCGTGCGGTACCGTACCGATGTCCCGCCGCGCCCGAGTTATTTAAATCCAGCCGCCCTAGCCCCAGAGCGCTTTTCATTTGCGCGTTGGAGTGCCCGCTTCAGACGAAGCGGGCCCCCATAGGGTTGGGGGCCCGCCAGCGCTGAGAAAAGTCCCTTCGCTCAGCGCTCCCGAAAAAGTAAAGCGTAAGCTGAGCCATTAGGCAACTGCGGCCGCGATGCTAAATTGCGGTTTCTACGATCGGCGAGATGACGAACGGGCCATTGCCGAAGTTGCCTGCAACTTCGGCCCGGGCCGCGTCAAAGGCTTCCTCGATTGCCTTCAAGGCATCGGGTCCGAACATCACAGGTAAGGCTGCCTAAGCCCAGAAATGGTTCCCAGCCGCTGCATTAATCGGCCGCGGGCTCGCGACGGAGGCTCCTGACTTGCACCTGTAGTCGCTACAGGTGCTAGCCTCGTTTAGTTTTATGTGAGCCACGCGAATTCAAACCGGTTCGCGGACCTATGTTGTGCGCGGTGAACCACCGCGGTTTCCGTCCATTAATGGGCGTCAATACTACCAAAAATGGGCACGAGAATTTGGAGCAGATTACCATTGCTGGGAAACTCGCCCTAGAGGTGATATTCGACCTATTAAATGTCTGCGCCGGCCTGGTGAACAAGGCAAAAGTTGACATGGGCTCGTCGTTGCAAGGCCGTTTTGTGGTGGACGCGCATCACGGCTCGCGCAAAGAGCATTGCGAATTTGCCATAGTCACCGATCTTACTGTGCAAGTTGCCGCTGTCGGCGTAGCCTGAAACGACTGACGCACCTACGCAAACCCGTCAGTTACTTTGCCTCGGCGCTAACCCCGAACTAGTGCCGAGGCCTTTGCAGAAATCGCCATCTCCTGACCAATCATACCGAGGTCGCGGGAAATCTGGGATGTGGGCGGGCGTATGAGCGGCGATTTCGTCGATCGGCAGGCAAGCGAAAAGCTGCAACGAGCTGACGCAGAACGCTGCGCCAAGTTGATGCGCGCAATCGCTTGGTTGGACGCGTTGCGCAACACGGCTATACCTGATGTCGTCACTGCTCAGCGTTCCCGGTTAACTGAAGAGTTGCGCGAAGTCGCCATCCACCAGCGAATGGTCGACATTCATGTCGATTTCCCAGATCGCAAGCGCCTTGAGGAACATAAAAGCCTGCTGATCCGTGAACTCGATCATCGCTTCAAAAACATGCTTTCAGTGCTTTCAGTTATTGCGTCTCGCACGCACGAGACGACCAGTTCGACGGCTGCCTTCGTAACCGCCCTGGATTGTCGGATTAAAGCACTAATAAGGGCACATGAACTGCTGAGCCGGCGCAACGGGCTCGGGATCTCTCTTGTCGAGCTCGTCCAACTGGAGCTCGCGCCATACGCTTTTGCTAGGAACACGGAGATCAATGGTTCAGACGATATCCTGTGCCCCGACGCTGGTCAGGTGATCGGCATGGTACTCCATGAGCTCGCGACCAATGCAGCAAAATATGGCGCGCTATCGAATAAAGACGGTCGCGTGTCGGTGTGTTGGAGGCAACAGCAAAACCGACAGGGCGAGAACCAGTTGTGGGTCGAGTGGCAAGAGTGCGGAGGTCCGCTGGTGGATCCACAGCCTCGTTGCGGCTACGGCACCGATGTGATCCGTGACTTAATACCCCATGAGCTCGGGGGCACCGTTGAGCTCGTACATGGTCGCGAGGGAGTACATTGCAAGCTGAAAATTCCCGCGCACTGGATCGCGTATAGCAAATGCACCAGCTCATCGCGATGGTGAGGTCATCGGGGCTTATCTCTTCCTTGAGCCTCGATTACTTTCCTTCCGGCACGATACAGCCGCCGCTGTCTTGCTAGTTTTCTCGCCCTGAATGCTGGATCATTGTGGTACCTCCTGCGCTGTTTCGCATTGTGCCGTTCCCGCCATTGCGGATTGGCAGCGAGCTTGGCGTAAGCTCGTTGTCTGGATAATTTTCGGTTGGGCAGGAACTTCCCCCTTTTTCGGTAGTACCGAGCAGCGCGGCCATGTTGCCAATTTTTCTTTCTGCTGACGGCACCCCAAAAATCTCTTCATAGCAGGACTGCTCGCCCTTGGGCTGCTTTATATTGGAGAGGCCTTCGCTTTGGCAGCTGCCTCACGGCCGCTCGGCGGTCTCGGTGTCCTCGATAGTGTCGTGGAGCGCAGCAGCTGCGAGGATCACCGGTGATGCCGCCGTCAATGCACAGCAGTGCATCAGAGCAATAGGATGATCGATATAGGGGCTCGCAGTACACATCCCTCCGCCGTGGCAACCATACAACAAAGGCCAATTCTTGAACCTCAGCCCAAGCTTGCGGCAGGGCACAGGCATCTCCTTTAGCCCTACACTATCCTCCCTACACGCTCTGTTTGCGGCAATTGCGCTATTGCTGTCGACGTGATCACACAATGGACAATTCAAAATACGCAGCTCGCGTTGACAATATCTACTTCCTAAATCGCATCGGTGCGTCGCTCCGATGGGCGACACAAGATATCGCGCGCCAGGAACTTCCCGCGGACATCAAGCACCTTCTCAACAGGCTTGATCGCCTCGAAGCGCGAGCGCGAGCAAAGGCCCGACATCCCGCCGATGAGTGATCCGAGCGACAGACTCGCCTTGCCTGGCGGTTAATGACGGCGAATCACGGTTTCCAAGTCGCGGCTATCTTCGCTGGCGACCGAGAGCACGGCGTTGCAATGGCCGTTGTCGGCACCATGGCGGTCGCAGGCCCACGCACTGCCTGGGAGGACCGTCGCCTGGGCCTTTCGGCGGCAATCCCTCACGTGAGCGCGCTCCACACGCGGTTGGCCAATTTCGATAACCAGCGCAATGCAATCACCGCACATGTGTTTGCTGTCGTTACGGTCACCAAGATGCTCGATTTCACGATCATTCTTTGCGCACCAGTTGCAAATTCGTTCCTCCCCCGACGTGCCTTTCGATTTTCCCGCGCAACCTGATCTCCACAGAAAAATACTTCCATCTTGTGGAAGAAGCCGAGGTATTCCCGCTTCCCGTACGTGCGCTCAATGAGGGCTGCGCTGTCTCCGACGCACCATGTACAGATATGCACGCCGTCCATGCCTTCAAACATCACCTCATGATTTCTCGCATGAAACCCGCAAAAGCTGCATGTGAGTTCCCACATCGCGATACTCCCTCGAAGGATTGCTTCGTGGCGGCTCCTGTGCGTACTCACTGACGGTACGGGCGGAAATTCGCGGACTCGGGCCCAACGGGCGAAGCCTGCCGTGCGTACTTTGACGAAACGGAGGCAGCATAGAATAATTCACCGCAGACTTCGTGGCTTTCTCGCGGACGACAGTTTCCGCTTGACGACCGAGCGCGACCCCCCGCAACAATATTCAATGGGGCGAAGGCGGGATGTTAAGCCTTCGCCTTGTTCCGTTCGGGTCGTGAGTCACGAGCAGCCGTCGCGAGTAGCTCGGTGCGCAACTGTATGAGAGATGAAGGAGGGGCCTTCGGGAAGGAGACCAAACCTCCGGTAGCTCGCCACCGGTGCGTAGAGACAAGACAACGACAATGACTTGCTAGGACGCAGCGCGAGCAAAACCCAAAGTAAGGAACTTCTCTGGCTCGTTCGTCTGACGCATCGGGGTCGCCATCTTGACCAATCTAGCCCGAGCGACGTGCCGGCGACGCTGACCTGGTACCTAGTCGAACGGCTGCGCGGCTCGCGAGCCAATCAACTGGTGCGAATGCGCCCGCAAGCGCCGCGAGCTTGACAGGCTTTACGCCCATCATTCTGAAAGATGCTGGGCATACTTCACATAGGTTCCGGAGACGCACCCGTTCACTTGTTGCTGCGATTTTGCAGCGTCCCTCTTGTCGGCAAATGGACCAATCACAACCACCATGTAGCCGGGCGCGAACCCGCGGAACTTCGAGGAGAAATCGTTGAATGTGCCCATTCCACAACGGTGGGCGGCACTGCTGGCCCGCCTGACACCAGATGCGATCATTGTCGTGGCGCTCTCCGCCTCGCCGACATTGATTGACCCAAGAATGACCCACCATCCAGCGCCGCTCCCGCCCTGGGCCTTGGTGGGGACTTGCGGGACCGAACGTTGTGGGGCGATCGTCTCATTGCTGGGAGCATGAGCGAGATCCAGATCGACCAACGCCAGGGATTTCAACGAGGACGCCTCGGCAGTCGTGGCTTCGGGTGACGATCCATCCACAGGCTCACTGGTAGATGGACGATCCTGCAGCGTGGAAGAAGGTCCCGTGTTTAATTCTTGGAGTGCGGCCGTTCCGTCGCCGGGATCATGAGTAAAGTTCAGATCGGTCAAGGTCAGGGACTGCAATGGTGGCGCTTCGCCAGTCATGGGCGTAGCTGGTAATTCTTCCGCAAGCTCGGATGAACCGCCCTGGAACGGGGAAGAAGGTTCCGTATTCAGCTCGGCACTCTTGTTCAGGGCCGCAGCATCCCCGCGTTCTGCTGCGGCATGAAATGACGCTCCCTGTATAGGGGATGAGGTCCCTTCGGCCTTGTTCGACGTAGCCCCATGACTCTCGTTGCTGGCAAGCCGGGCCGTGTTTTCCCCAGCCGGGAAGATCGCTCGGCTGAGGGTTCCCCAATGCAAGCCTACCGAAACCGTCAGCGAGAATACGGCGACCACAGTCATCGCGTTGGCGCGGAAGTGCCATCGCCTCAACAACCGCTGGCTTTTGAGACCCGCGTCATACGCCATCCGCGACTGTCGGTCGCTCAATGTTTCGTAGGCGCGTAGGACGTCTTGAAACCGCTGCTCAGTGTCCGCATCCGCAGGGTGAAGGTCGGGGTGCAGCTGTTTAGCCAGGCTCCGGAATGCAGTTTTGATCTCTTCGTCCGCCGCTTCAGAGCGGACCCCAAGCACCTGGTAGAACTCGTGCACGAGAGGCTCTGCCCTCTTCCCGCGCGGGTGGCGCAACTCAATGCACTGAGTATGGGCGTAAGGAGCCGAGCGCAATACTGCCTGGGCGTTTAGATTTAGGCTGTGCAGTGCGAGCGTTAACCCAGAGCGATCACTCAGTTACACGTGCATTGCCAGGATCTGTGTCAAGAGAGCCTGCCCTCATGGCTCACTCGCTGGGACACAGGAATGTGTGCCATATGAGCATCAATTGAAAATTTGGAGCCTATGTGCCACTATGTCTAAGACATCAAAGCGGCGAGGTGGCAGGTTGCTAATTGGCTATGCGAGGACATCTACATTCGATCAGATCGCAGGCTTCGAGGCTCAGCGCCGCGACTTAAAGGCGGCGGGGTGCAAGAAGATCTTTGCCGAGCAGGTCAGCAGCGTCGCCGAACGCGAGCAACTCAACGCTGCCATTGACTACCTGCGTAAGGACGACGTGCTGGTAGCAACGAAGCTGGATCGCTTGGCGCGGTCCATGCGCCACCTTCTCGATATCGTTGATCAAGTCAAACAGCGCAAGGCGAGCCTTCGCATCCTCGGGATGAACCTAGACACCGACACGGCCACGGGCCGGATGATACTCCAGGTGCTCGGCGCGGTCGCTGAACACGAGCGAGCCGCCTTGCTGGAAAGGCAGCGCGAGGGGATCGCGAAGGCGAAGGCCGAGGGGAAGTATAAGGGCCGGGCGAAGACCGCAATGGCGAAGGCTGGCGAGGTGGAGAAGCTGCTGGCCGCTGGCGTGAACCCAACCGATGTCGCCCGGAAGCTCGGCATCGGCAGGAGCAGCGTCTACCGCGCGATGAGGGAGCGGAAGATTAAGCGCGTAGTCGGCGTGGCTCCCGCATAGCCAGCCGCCGCGTATTGTTGTGCCCCCGGGAGGTACCCAGTGTTTTTACGGGCGACCTTGTATCTCGTCATCAACCAGTTTCGCCCGCCTGGGCCGCCCGCCATGGTTGCTGCCGACGAGTAGGGCGTATTACCGGGCCGTCGAAATCGTCAGCCAGAAAAGCCACGCTGTGAGGAAGAACAAAAACAAAGCCGTGCACGAGCCGAGCACTACGTGCACCCAGTAGACAATCGGTCGCTGTTTTCTCCTGAACACAAATCCTCGGTAATCAAATCGCCCAGGGCCGAGACGACCTGAATGGCGCAGGCAACCGCGCACAAGAGAAAGCAGAGCGTGAACAAAATGCGAAAAATGACGTAAACGGCGGTCCACATTCTGCTAGCTCCCCAACGCTAACCGCGTGGTGGAACTATTGCGAAACCGCGAAGGGCTCCTCAAGTGCCCCTTCATGGTCACCTGAGGGTGATGCCTCGCCCACCTGTCGCGTTGGGAGGGGTCGAGCGTGGAACTGGGGTTGTTAACGAACTCCGTCCTGAAATGCAGTCCCGGCCGATCACGGTACTCTGCTCGCCGAATGTAGCAGCTTGGCCTCGAGGGCTTTAGCGTCGAAGCGCAAGCACTCGCTGTATGCGCCTGGGAAATGCGATTGGGTGAAGGCGAAAGTGTGTGAGGTGGCGCGAGGAAAAAAGACCGTGGGGACGTGTTCGCACGGTAGAGTGTGTGCACCACGTGTGCACGGCCACTTTTGTCGATCTACATCCACACACAATATCATATTGACCCCTGGCGGAGGGAGTGGGATTCGAACCCACGATACG
>Ga0081540_1000619_pt1 | contig 33751 bp, 28 predicted proteins | sample TabmetS2T1R1_FD_71024 | JGI IMG/M metagenome (GOLD analysis project Ga0081540, IMG submission 71024) | Tabebuia heterophylla rhizosphere microbial communities from the University of Puerto Rico - S2T1R1 | ecosystem: Host-associated > Plants > Roots > Rhizosphere ...
GCGGACACTGATCCGCAGACAAGCAGAGAGGCTGGGTAAGCATGAGCGTTGCCGTCGTCACCGGGGCGAGTTCCGGGCTGGGCCGGGTCATCGCCAGGACCCTGCTCGGCGCGGGCTGGCAGGTCGCCCTGGCCGGCCGGCGCGAGGAACTCCTTACCGAGACGGCGAAGGGCGCGCCGGACGGCGCCGCGCTCGTCGTCCCGGCCGACGTGACCTCACCGCCGTCGGTGGCCGCGCTCTTCGACGCGGTGCACGACCGCTGGGGGCGGCTGGACCTGCTGGTGAACAACGCGGGGCTGTTCGGCCCGGCGGCCCAGGCGGACGAGATCGAACTGGCCGACTGGCGGCGGGTGGTCGACACCAACCTCACCGGGGTCTTCCTGTGCGCGCAGCACGCGGTGCGGATGATGAAGGCCCAGGACCCGCGGGGCGGGCGGATCATCAACAACGGCTCGATCTCGGCGCATACCCCGCGGCCGAACAGCATCGCGTACACCGCCACCAAGCACGCGGTCACCGGCCTGACCAAGTCGCTCTCGCTGGACGGGCGGCCCTACGGCATCGCCTGCGGGCAGATCGACATCGGCAACGCGGAGACGGAACTGACCAAGCGGTTCAGCCAGGGCGTGCTGCAGGCCAACGGGTCCATCGCCGCCGAGCCGGTCTTCGACTCCCGGCACGTCGCCGACGCCGTGCTCTACATGGCCTCGCTGCCGCTGGACGCCAACGTCCAGTTCCTCACCATCACCGCGACCACGATGCCCTACATCGGCCGGGGTTAACCGTTTCACCCAGGCAAGGATTGACCGTCGCGGTACGGGGGACCACTCAGGCGGTGCGGTTTCCGCCAGAAACCGACATGACCGCACAGGAGGTCCTCGCATGGTGGCGTCGCAGGTTGCCGAGGAAGTTCACTATCCCGACGGCCGGGTCGGCCTGGCCAGCCCCGACGAGATAAGCGACAGCAGGTACGCCAACGGCGACCTCGCGCCGGTGCCGATCGAGCGGCGCACCTGGACCACCTACAACTACACGGCGCTGTGGGTCGGGATGTCCCACTGCATCCCGACCTACCTGCTGGCCTCCGGGCTGATCGCGCTCGGGATGAACTGGGTGCAGGCGCTCATCACGATCGCGCTGGCCAACCTGATCGTGCTGGTGCCGATGCTGCTCAACAGCCACGCCGGCACCAAGTACGGCATCCCGTACCCGGTCTTCGCCCGCGCCTCGTTCGGCGTGCGCGGGGCCAACCTGCCGGCCATCCTGCGGGCGCTGGTCGCCTGCGCCTGGTTCGGCATCCAGACCTGGATCGGCGGCGAGGCCTTCTACGTCCTGCTCGGCGCGGTCGCCGGGAACGGCTGGACCCACGCGACCCCGGCCTTCGGCGGGTACCCGTGGACGCAGTGGCTGTCGTTCGCGATCTTCTGGGTGCTGGAGATGGCCATCATCGTGCGCGGCATGGACACGCTGCGCCGGTTCGAGAACTGGGCCGCCCCGGTCGTGCTGGTCGCGGTGATCGCGCTGCTCATCTACATGGTGACCAAGGCACATGGCTTCGGCGCGGTGCTGTCCGAGCCGTCCAAGCTCGGCTGGGGCAGCGACTTCTGGCCGGTGTTCTTCCCGGCGCTGATGGGCATGATCGCGTTCTGGTCCACGTTGTCGCTGAACATGCCGGACTTCACCAGGTTCGGCCGCGGGCAGAAGCAGCAGGCCTTCGGCCAGGTCCTCGGCCTGCCCACCACGATGACGTTCTTCTCGCTGCTCGCGGTGCTGATCACCGCGGCCTCGCAGAAGATCTACGGCGCGCCGATCTGGGACCCGATCGTGCTCACCGGCAAGTTCACCAACCCGGTGGTGATCGCGTTCGCGCTGTTCAGCATCCTGGTGGCCACCCTGTCGGTGAACGTGGCGGCGAACACGGTCAGCCCGTCCTACGACTTCTCCAACCTGGTGCCAAAGCTGATCAGCTTCCGCACCGGCGGGCTGATCACGGGCGTGATCGGCATCCTCATCCAGCCGTGGCGGCTGCTGGCCAGCCCGCACATCTACATCTTCGTCTGGCTCGGCTTCTACGGCGGCTTGCTCGGCGCGGTGGCGGGCGTGCTGATCGCCGACTACTGGCTGATCCGCCGGACCGACCTGCGGCTGGTCGACCTGTACCGGCCGGGCGGCGCCTACTGGTACGGCGGCGGCTGGAACTGGCGCGGCGTGCTGGCCTTCGGAGTCGGCGCGGTGCTGGCCGTGGGCGGCGCCTGGTCGGCGCCCGGCCAGGGCCCGTTCCCGCAGGACGGGCTGATCCCGGCGCTGAAACCGCTCTACAACTACAACTGGGTGGTGGGGTTCGGCGCCGCCCTGCTGCTGTACTGGGGGCTGACGGCGCTGTCCGCCGGACGGTCCCGGGCACCTCAGCACGCCTATGCCGACAACCGCTGAGGTCCCCCCTCGAGGGTGCAGAGTGTCGCGGTCCGCGGGCAGCGGCTGCGGGTGGCGATAACAAGCGGGCCGAACGGTCCTGGCCGGGAGCCCCGGATCCCGTTGCTGCTGATCAACGGCATCGGCGCCAGCCTGGAGGCACTCGAGCCCTTCGTGACCGCGCTCGACGGCGCGGTCGAGGTGATCCGGTTCGACCCGCCCGGTGTCGGCGGCTCGCCGCTGCCGCCGGGACCGTACCGGTTCACCGGGCTGGGCCGGCTGATCGCGGGGATGCTGACCGAACTCGGGCACGACCAGGCCGACGTACTGGGTATCTCCTGGGGCGGGGCTGTCGCGCAGCACTTCGCCGCGTTCCACCGGGACCGGTGCCGCCGGCTGGTGCTGGTGGCGACCGCTGCGGGCCCGCCGATGATGCTGGCCCGGCCCGCGGTGCTGGCCCGCCTGATGACGCCGCGGCGCTACCTGGACCGGGCCTACCTGGAGCGGGTAGCCGGGAACCTGTACGGCGGTTCGGCCCGGACCGACTGGGCGACGGCCAGCACGGCGCTCCATGAGGGGCAGCGGAACGGCCCGTCGCGCGGGTACTACTATCAGCTCGGCGCCGTGGCGGGCTGGACCGGCGTCCCGTTCCTGCCCTGGCTGCGGCAGCCGACGCTGATCCTGGCCGGGGACGACGACCCGATCATCCCGCTGGCCTACGCGCGGCTGATGCACCGGCTCATCCGGGACTCGCGGCTGCACGTCTACCCCGGCGGCCACCTCGGCCTGCTCACCGAGGCGGCCGGGCTCGCGCCGGTGGTGGACGGTTTCCTGGCCGGCCCCTGAGGTAAGGACAAGGGCATGACGCGTACCGCCGTGACCGATGCCGACTTCTACCTGCTCGAGCAGTCGCTCGACGACGACGGCCGCCAGTTCCTGCGCCGGGTCAGGGAGTTCATGGAGAAATCCGTCCAGCCGGTGATCAACCACTACTGGACCCGGGAAGAGTTCCCGTTCGACCTGATGGACGGCTTCCGCGGGCTCGGCATCCCCGGTCAGCTGTACCAGGGCTACGACTGCCCGGGCGGCGGCTACCTGCTGGACGGCATGATCGCGATGGAGCTGGCCCGGGTCGACCCGTCGATCAGCACGTTCTTCGGCGTGCACGGCGGCCTGGCCATGGGGTCCATCTTCCTGTGCGGCTCGGAGGAGCAGAAGCAGCGCTGGCTGCCCGAGATGGCGCGGATGGAGAAGATCGGCGCGTTCGGCCTGACCGAACCCGACGTGGGCTCCGGAGTCGCGGGCGGGCTGACCACCACGGCCAGACGAGTGAAGGGGGCAGGGGCGGCGGGTGGGGAGTGGGTGCTGGACGGGCAGAAGAAGTGGATCGGGAACGCCACCTTCGCCGACTACGTCGTCATCTGGGCTCGCTCGCTGGAGGACGACAAGGTCAAGGGGTTCGTCGTCGAGAAGGGCACACCCGGCTTCGAGACCTCCAAGCAGACGGACAAGATCGCGCTGCGGGTGGTGCAGAACGCGCACATCACCCTGGACGGGGTCCGGGTGCCGGAGGAGAACCGGCTGCAGGAGGCGAACTCGTTCGCCGACACCGCCAAGGTGCTGCGGCTGACCCGGGCCGGGGTGGCCTGGCAGGCCACCGGCTGCGCCCGCGGCGCCTACGAGCACGCGCTGGCCTACGCCCGGCAGCGGCAGCAGTTCGGCCGTGCGATCGGCGGCTTCCAGCTGGTGCAGGACCTGCTGGTGAAGATGCTGTCCAACGTCACCGCGTCGGCCTGCCTGTGCGCCCGGCTGTCCGCGCTGCAGCAGGCGGACCTGGCCGAGGATCACCACTCCGCGCTGGCCAAGGCGTTCTGCACGGTCCGGATGCGGGAGGCGGTCGGCTGGGCGCGCGAGCTGCTCGGCGGGAATGGCATCCTGCTGGAGAACCACGTGGGCCGGTTCGTGGCCGATTCCGAGGCGATCTACTCCTACGAGGGCACCCGCGAGATCAACACGCTGATCGTGGGCCGCGCCATCACCGGCCTGGGCGCGTTCGTCTGAGGCGGGGCAGGATGGAGGCCGTTCGGTGATCGAGGTCGTCGAGTACGAAGAGGCCTGGCCGGGCTGACCGCGGGCTCCCCTCGGTCCCCGCGCTACCGGGCGGACCAGCCCCCGTCGAGCAGGTACGAGGAGCCGTTGGCGAACGACGCGGGCGCGGAGCAGAGGTAGGCGACGAGCTCGGCGACCTCGGCCGGCTCGATCAGCCGCTTGATGGCCGGCTCGGTCAGCATGATCTCCTCGACCACGCGGTCCTCGGAGATGCCGTGGATCCGAGCCTGGTCGGCGATCTGCTTCTCCACCAGCGGGGTGCGCACGTAGGCCGGGCAGATCGTGTTGGAGGTGACGCCGCGCCCGCCGCCCTCCAGCGCGATCACCTTGGACAGCCCCTCCAGGCCGTGCTTGGCCGCGACGTAGGCGGACTTGAACGGCGAGGCCCGCAGGCCGTGCACCGAGGAGATGTTGACGATCCGGCCGAAGCCCCGCTCGTACATGTGCGGCAGCGCCGCCCGGGCGAGCCGGAACGGGGCTTCCAGCATCACCGCGAGGATGAGCCGGAACTTCTCCGGCGGGAACTCGTGCACCGGCGCGACGTGCTGCAGGCCCGCGCAGTTGACCAGCACATCAGCCTGGCCGGCCAGCGCCGCCGCGTCGAAGTCGGCGGCTAGGTCCACCTCGACGGCCCGGCCGCCGATGCGGCCGGCCACCGCGGCGGCGGCACCGGCGTTGAGGTCGGCGACCACCACGGCGGCCCCGTCCGCGGCCAGCCGGATGGCGCAGGCCTCGCCGATGCCGCTGGCCCCGCCGGTGACCACCGCCACCCGCCCGGCCAGGTTCTCACCCATACGTCTTCCCATCTTGTTCGCAGCTCTGCTGGCAACCCGGACGGTGCCCTTCGGTGGTCACCGCGCCACACTCCGGGCACACCAGGTGGGCGAAGCAGGCCGCCTCGCCGCCGGTCTCCTCCGGCTCGCCGGACTGGCTGAGCAGCCGGGCCAGCACCGCGGCCTGGCTATGGTCCAGGTCTTTCGTCGCGGTGAGCAGCGTCAGCGGCCGCCCGGACGCGGCCAGGGCGCGGAGCCGTCCGAGCGCGGCCCGCTGCGGGGCACCGGCCAGCTCGCCGAGGTAGCGCTGCCGGAATTCGCCGAACTTGGCCGGGTCATGGCCGTACCAGGTGCGCAGGTCGGTGGACGGCGCGACGTCCTTGGCCCAGTCGTCCAGCCGGAGCGCATCCTTGCGCAGGCCGCGCGGCCAGACCCGGTCGACCAGCACGCGCGCGCCGTCCGCGTCAGACGGCTCGTCGTAGACGCGGCGGAACCGGACATCGAGCGGCGGAACCGGTCTCACCTACCTGAGCAGATCTACCCATACGGTCTTACCCGCGTTCCCGAGCGACTCTACCCCCCACCGGCTGGCCAGCGCGTCCACCACCGACAGGCCGTGCATCGGCGCGGCGCGCAGCCCGGCACCATCCAGCGGGACCGCGTCGCGGACCGAGATGCGCAGCACGTCGCCGTGGACGGACAAGATGACCGTGAAGGCTGACCGCGCGTGCACGATGGCGTTGGCGGCGAGTTCGGTCACCACCAGGGCGACGTCGTCGGCCAGGTCGCCGGCCCCCCACGCGCTCAGCGCGGCCACGGCGAAGTGACGCGCCGCCGCGGGCGCCCCCCACGAGAAGGCGAACGGCCGGGCGGTGCCTGGCCGGCAGCCGACGATCTCCCCGTGCAGGAGGCACACCTCGGCGAAGGCGTCCATGTCGCGGGTCACCGGGTCGGCCCGGTAGCCGCAGAACAGGGAGAACGGGTGCCTGCCGCCCAGCTCCTCCCACATCGCCTCGAGTTGCACCGCGTCGCTGACCAGCCCGTCGTCCCACAGCAGCGACACCATCTCGCCGAAGGCGCGGACCGGCCGCCCGCCCGCCCCGGCCGCCGCGATCACGGTGCCGATTACCCGGTCGAAGGCGGCGCCGTCCAGTTTGTCCGTCGCCATGAGCTCGCTCAGCGTCTGGGCGGCGTCCCGGGCCAGGTACGAGCCGTCGTCCCGGGCCGCGGCCACGTCCACGCCGGCCTGCCCCAGCCGGGTCTCGAACTCGTGCCGGTGCTCCGGGGTCGCGATGACGATCGCCACGCCTCCGCCGGCCAGTGCGCCCAGCAGGTAGTCGGTCACCCTTTCCGCCAGTTCCTCATCGCGATCGTAGAACTGAACGACATGACGGCCGACGTTCAGGTTTTCAGCCCCAACCACCGTTTCTCCATCTGGTCACCAGGTGTTTCCGCATTCGACCCGGGTACCTGCCCCGCAAATCGCGTGGCATGCATGGATCTTCGGAGTTGGGCGTGGGCATGGTATATCAAATGACATCAGCCGCTATCCGGACCTGAGGAAGCTCGTGAAGCCCGCCCCGTTCAGCTACCATCGCGCCGGCGACGTCGCCGAGGCGCTCGCGCTGCTGGAGCGGTATGACGGCGAGGCCAAGCTCCTGGCCGGCGGGCAGAGCCTGGTCGCGATGATGAACTTCCGGCTGGCCCGGCCGGCCGCCCTGATCGACGTCACCAGGATCGGCGGGCTGAGCTACCTGCGGGCCGGCCCGGACGGGCTGCGCATCGGCGCGCTGACCCCGCACCGGGCGGTGGAGACCACCCGGGATCCAGCCGTGCTGGACGGCTTCGGCGTGCTGCCGCGCTCGGCGCGCTGGATCGGCCACTACCCGATCCGGGTCCGGGGCACCTTCGGCGGCAGCATCGCGCACGCTGACGCGGCGTCCGAATGGTGCCTGCTCGCCGTGCTGCTCGACGCGCGCATCCTGCTGCGCGGCCCCGGCGGTGAGCGGACCGTGCCGGCCACCGAGTTCTTCCTCGGCCTCTACGAGACCGCCGCCGACCCGGGCGAGATGATCACGGAGATCTGGTTCCCGCGGCCGGCCCGGCACGCCGCGCTGACCGAGTTCGCGCAGCGCCAAGGCGACTTCGCGATCGTCGCCGCCGCGGTATCCGCACAGGTCACGGACGGTACCTGCGACGCGGTCCGCATCGTGCTCGGCGGAGTCGGCACCCGCCCGTTGCTGCTGGACACCGAGGCGCTGGCCGGGGCGCCGGCCAGCTCCGCGACCTGGCAGGCCGCCGGCGAACTGGCCGCCGCCGCGATCGATCCGCCGTCGGACGGGCACGCCAGCGGCGGCTACCGCAAGAGGCTCGCCGCCACCCTGGTCACTCGTGCCCTCACCGAAGCGGCGACCGCCGGGACGACCGGGGCGACCGGGGCATGACCGGCGGCGCGGGCGGGCGAACGACGACGCTGAACGGGAACCGGGCGGCGCCGGAGGCGGCGCTCGCGCCGTCGGGACGCTGGGTGGGCGCCGCGCTGCCGCGCAAGGAAGACCGCCGGATGCTGACCGGCCGCGGCCGGTTCACCGGCGACTTCACCCGGCCGGGGATGCTGCACGCGGCGTTCGCGCGCAGCCCGTTCGCCGCGGCCACGGTGGGCGCGATCGACGCCGCCGCCGCGCTGGAGCTGCCCGGCGTTGCCGCCGTGTTCACCGCGGCCGACCTCGGCCGGCCGTTCCTGCGAGCGGTGCTCGAGCGGGACGAGTTCGTGCCCACGCCGATGCCGATGCTGGCCGGCGATGAGGTGCGCTTCGCCGGCGAGCCGGTCGCGGTGGTGCTGGCCGACGATCCCTACCTCGCCGAGGATGCCGCCGAACTGCTGGACATCGGCTGGACGCCGATGCCGGCCATTGCCGACATCGAGGCAGCCACGGCGGACGGGGCCCGGCAGGTCCACCAGGAGCTGACCGGCAATTGCATGGTGGACCTGACCATGTTCGAGAGCGCCTCGCTGCCGGGCATCTTCGCCGCCGCGCCGGTCATCGTCGGCGGCACGTTCACTAGCGCCCGGGTGGCCGCGCTGCCACTGGAGGGCCGGGCCTGCGTGGCCGAATGGGACGACCGCGACGACCAGCTGGTCGCGCGCGTGTCGACCCAGGTCCCGCACCAGGTCAGGTCCGGCATCGCCCAGGCGCTCGGGGTCGCCGAGGGCCGGATCCGGGTGATCGCACCCGACGTCGGCGGCGGGTTCGGGCTCAAGTGCGTGGTCGGCCGGGAGGAAGTGGTGGTCGCCGCGGCCGCGCTGCGGCTGCGGCGGCCGGTCGCCTGGGTCGAGGACCGCGGCGAGAACCTGACCGCCTCGTTCCACGGCCACCAGCAGCGCTACCAGGTACGGGCGGCGTTCGATGACGACGGCCGCATCCTGGGCCTGTCCGCGGACATCGACTGCGATGTCGGCGCCTACTCGGCGTTCGCGTTCACCTCCGCCGTCGAGCCGCTGATGGCGTCGAGCGAGCTGCCGGGCATCTACAAGGTCCCGGCCTACCGGGCCAGGGGCCGGGCCATCGCCACCAACAAGGCCCCGACCGCTCCTTACCGCGGCGTCTCCCGTCCGCAGATCGTCCTGGTCATGGAGCGGATCATGGAAAAGGCGGCCCGGGCGCTCGGCCTGGATCCGCTCACGGTGCGCCGCCGCAACATGATCGCCCCGGGCGAGTTCCCCTACACCGGCGTGACCGGCATCACCTACGACGAGGGGAGCTACCTGGCGTCGCTTGACCTCGCCGAACAGCGGGTGGTCGCGGGCGGCTGGCCGGCCGAGCGGGACCGGCTGCGGGACGGCGGACTGCTGGCCGGTATCGGCTACTCGTGCTTCTCCGAGCGCACCGCCTACGGCACCCCGGTGATGTCGCAGCGGCGGATGCGGATGACCCCGGGGTACGACACCGCGCACGTCCGGATGGATCCCTCCGGGGAGGTCATCGTCACCACCGGCACCTGCGGACACGGCCAGGGCCACGAGACCACGTTCGCGCAGATCGTCGCGGACAAGCTCGGCGTCCATCCCGGGCAGGTGCGGCTGCGGCAGGGCGACACCGACCTGGCCGCGTACGGCTGGGGCACGTTCGGCAGCCGGTCGATCGTGATCGGCGGCGGCGCCGCGGGGCGGGCCGCGCACCAGGTCGCCGACCAGCTCCGGCGGGCCGCTGCGCACCTGCTTGAAGCCAGCCCGGACGACGTCGAGCTGGCCGGCGGCGCGGCGCGGATCCGGGGCGACGAGACGGCGTCGATCCCGATCGGCGAGCTGTCACGGCTGGCCTACTTCCAGACCCACCGGCTCCCCGAGGAACTGCGTTACGGGCTGGAGGCGCGCGCGTCGTTCGACCCGCCCGGCACGTTCTCCAACGCCTGCCACGTCGCGATGGTCTCTATCGACGCGGGCACCTGCCAGATCCGGCTGCGGCGCTACCTGGTCGTGGAGGACTGCGGGGTGGTGATCAACCCGATGGTGGTCGACGGCCAGGTCCTCGGTGGCGTCGCCCAGGGCGTCGCCGCCGCGCTGCTGGAGCGGATCAGCTACACCGAGGACGGCCAGCCCGCCACCACCACGCTGATGGACTACCTCGCCCCCACCGCGGCCGAGCTGTGCCCGATCGAGATCGTGCACCTCGAGACGCCGTCGGCCTTCAGCGAGACCGGGGCGAAGGGCATGGGCGAGGGCGGCACGATCGGCGCCCCGGCCGCCGTGCTGAACGCGATCAACGACGCGCTGTCCGGCACGGCGGTCAGCCTCGACCAGATCCCGGTGCTGCCGACCGACCTGCACAGTGCGCTCACCGGGGCGCTGGCCAGGACCGATGCGCCATGACCGACCGCCACACCATCCGGCTGCGGGTCAACGACCGCGAGCACGCGGTGACCGTGGAGGCGCGCCGGACGCTCGCCGACGTGCTCCGGCACGACCTCGGCTACACCGGCACCCACCTGGGCTGCGAGCACGGCATCTGCGGTGCGTGCACGGTGCTGGTCGACGGCGCGCCGGCCCGGTCCTGCCTGATGTTCGGCGTGCAGGCCGACGGCAGCGACGTCACCACGGTGGAAGGCCTGGCCGACGGCGAGCAGCTGTCGGACCTGCAGCAGGCGTTCAGCGACCATCACGCCCTGCAGTGCGGTTTCTGCACGCCCGGCTTCCTGTTGCTGGCGCAGGCGTATCTGGGCGAGCTAGGCGACGCCGAGCCGTCCGAGGCGGAGGTCCGCGAGGTGGTCGCGTCGAACCTGTGCCGGTGCACCGGCTACCAGGGGCTGGTCGACGCGGTGCTGGCCACGGCGAGGGCCAGGCGGGCCGCTGGCCCGGACGGAACTGGCTCGCCCGGATCCCCCGGCGGCGATCCGGGGTGAGTGCGATCGGCGCGCGGCTGCCGCGCAAGGAAGACCCGCGGATGCTGCGCGGCGCGGGCCGGTTCGCCGACGACTTCTCTGTGCGCGGCCAGGTCTGGGCTCGCGTCGTCCGGTCGCCGGTCGCCCACGGCCGCCTCCGGCGGGTGGACACGTCCGAGGCGAGAAGCTGCCCGGGCGTAGTCGGCGCGGTCACCGCGGCGGACCTGCCCGCCGGGCTGGCGATACCGGTGCGGCTGGCGGTCCAGGACATCGACCTGAGCCGTTTCCTGCAGCCGGTGCTGGCCGCCGACGTGGTGCGGTACGTGGGCGAGCCGGTCGCGGTGGTGCTGGCCGAGGACCCCTACGCCGCCGAGGACGCGGCCGAGCTCGTGGACCTTGACATCGACGAGGCCCCGCCGGTACTCGACGCCCTCACCGCGGCCCGGCCAGACGCACCGCGGCTGTTCGGCGCGGGCAACGTCGCGGCCGACTTCACGCTGGGCTTCGGCGACGTCGACGCGGCGTTCGACCGCGCGGCCACCGTAGTCGAGACGGACATCGAGATCGGCCGGCACACGGCGGTGCCGCTGGAACCCCGCGCCCTGCTGGCGCATGTCGGCCCGGAGGCCGGCACGCTGTCGATCTACGGGATGACCAAGGTCCCGGTCTTCAACCGGGACGTCCTGGCCGGGCTGCTCGGCATGCCCGAGGACCTGATCCACGTGCACGCCGTCGACGCGGGCGGCGGGTTCGGCGTGCGGGGCGAGTTCTACCCGGAGGACTTCCTGGTGCCCTGGCTCGCCACCCGGCTGCGGCGGCCCGTCAAGTGGACCGAGGACCGGGCCGAGCACCTAGTCGCGGCCAACCATTCCCGGCAGCAGCGGCACCGGATCGCGGTGGCGTTCGATCCGGCCGGGAGGATCACCGGGCTACGCGACGACATCGTGCACGACAACGGCGCCTACTGCCGCACGCACGGCATCGCCGTGCCCGAGCTGACCGTGACCATGCTGCCCGGCCCCTACCGGGTCCCCGCCTACCGCGGCCGGATCCGGGTCGTGCTGACCAGCAAGACCCCGTGCGGCACCTACCGGGCGCCCGGTCGGTTCGAGGGCACCATGGCCCGCGAGCACCTTCTCGACGTGGCCGCCGGCCGGCTCGGGCTGGACCGCACCGAACTGCGCCGCCGCAACCTGCTCCGGCCGGGGGAAATGCCGCACACCCGGGCGATGACCGCGCTCGGCACCGAGGTAGTCCTCGACGACGCCGACTATCCCGCGCTGCTGACGGCGGCGGAGGCGGAGGCGTGCAGGCTCGGCTATCACGACGAGGCGGCCCGGGGCCGGGACGAGGGCCGGCTGCGCGGCCTGGGCCTGGCCCTGTTCCTGGAGAAGAGCGGGCTAGGCCCGCAGGAGACCGCCGACGTCATCGTCGGCGGGACCGGGGCGGTTAGCGTGTTCTCCGGCGGGACCTCGTTCGGGCAGGGCATCGAGACGGCGATGGCGCAGATCGCAGCCGATGCCCTGGGCGTCAGCCCGGAGGTGGTGCGGGTGGTCAACGGGGACACGGCCCGGATGCCGTTCGGCATGGGATCCTGGGCGTCCCGGACGACGGTGGTCGCGGGCAACGCGGTGCACGCCGCGGCGCTGGCCGTCCGCGACCGCGCCCGGCAGGTCGGCGCCCGGATGCTGGAGGTGGCACAGGCCGACCTGGACGTGCGCGACGGCGTGGTCAGCGTGGCGGGCGACCCGGCCGCCTCGGTCACGCTCGCCGAGGTCGCCAGGGCGACGGCGCCGGCCAGCCCGTACCTGCGGCCCGGCGAGCCGGCCGGGTTGTCCGCGCGACGGCGGTTCGACGTGTCGCACATGACCTACCCGTACGGCGTGCACATCGCGGTCGTCGAGGTCGACCCGGGTACCGGGCGGGTCCAGGTGCTGCGTTACCTGGTGGCCTACGAGGTCGGCCGGGCCGTCAACCCGGCCATGGTGGAGGGCCAGCTGCGGGGCGGGGCGGCGCAGGGCATCGGCGGCGCGCTGCTGGAGGAACTCTGCTACGACGAATCCGGCCAGCCGACGGCGACCACGTTCATGGACTACCGGATGCCGACGGCGGCCGAGATCCCGCGGATCGACCTCCTGGTCTCGGAGCAGGCCCCGGCCCCGGGCAACCCGCTGGGCGTCCGCGGCGCCGGCGAAGGCGGCATCACCGCCGCCGGGGCGACGCTGGCCAGCGCGGTGCGCGACGCACTGGGCGGCAGCCAGGACATCAGCGCGCTGCCGCTCACACCCGCCCGGGTGCGGGCCATGGCGGAAGCGGCGCGCCGGCCGCCAGCCCGAACACTCACGACCCACGCGGAAGGCCTGACATGCGACCTGTTTCGATGATCCGCCCGGCGACCAGGGAAGCCGGGGCCGCCTACGTCAGCAAGACCGACATGGTGGCGGCGCTGATCCGCGAGCTGATCATTACCGGTGAGCTCACCACGGGTGAGCAGCTGCGCCAGCGCGACCTAGCGCAGCGCTTCGGTGTCAGCCAGACGCCGGTGCGGGAGGCACTCCGGCGGCTGGAGTCGGAGGGCCTGGTCATCGGCGACAACCACCGCGGGTTCATGGTGGTCGAGGCCGACGAGGGCAGCACCGAGGAGAACTTCCAGATCCGCGCCGCCCTGGAGTCGCTGGGCGCGTCCCTCGCCGCCGCCAAGATCGACGAAACCGGGGTCAAGCGGCTGGAGGACCTCAACGCGCAGATGCAGGCCGCCGGCGAAGAGGAGAACGCGCGCTACGCCGAACTCAACCGGGAATTCCACCTGACCGTGTACGAGTACGCGCACAGCCCCCTGCTGATGTCCCTGATGCGGCTGCTGTGGGCCTCGCTGCACGGCGGTCCGCGGGTGATGCGCACGCACGCCGAATCGGTGCGCCAGCACGCGCAGATCCTGGACGCGCTGCGGGCCGGGGACGCCGCCGCGGCCGCGTCCCTCACCCACCGGCACATCATGGGCGTCGAGCACCTGCCCGGTCCCGGAACCCCCTGAGCCACCCCTGGCACCGGGATCTGAGCGGGAGCCACCTGTGAGCAAATGCTCATATGCTTGACATGTGAGCAGTGCAGTGGAGGGGGCAGGCTCGTGAGGACGGAGCAGGATGGCCGGCCAGGCGCCGAGGAACTGCTCCTGCGGGTGGCTTGGTTGTACTACAAGGACGAGCTGACCCAGGATGAGATCGCCAAGCGGCTCTCGGTGTCCCGCGCGTCGGTCGGCCGGATGCTGGACCGGGCGCGCAAGGTCGGCCTGGTCTCGATCAACCTGAACGCCGACCACCTGAACGCGTTCGAGGTGAGCAGGCAGCTGCGCCGGGTGTTCGGCCTGGCCGAAGCGCTGGTCGTACCGGATGATGCTTCGGGCGAGGGCTCACGTCCCGCGCTGAACGCGCGGCTGGGCCTGGGCGGTGCCCAGTTCATGAGCACCCACCTGCGGCCGGGCGGGAGCCTCGGCGTGGGCTGGGGGGACACGGTGTCCCGCGTCATCGCCGCGACCAACTTCGGCGCGGTCGGCCCGGTCCGGATGGTGTCGCTGACCGGCGGGGTGGACGCCTACCTGCCGGCCTTCCTGTCGTCCAAGGGCGAGGGCGCCGCCGAGGGCGAGATGACCAGCGCGACGGTCATCCCCACCCCGATCGTGGCGTCCACCCCGGAACTGGCCGCGGCGCTGAAGGCCGAACCCGCGATCCAGCAGGTCCTGGAGCAGGCCTGCGGCGTGGAACAGGCGATCGTCGGGGTCGGCACGCCTACCGCGGACGCCACCATCGTGCAGATGGGCTACCTGGAAGCTCACGACGTCCGCGAGCTCGGCGACCACCACGTGGTCGGGGACATCCTGGGGCAGTTCTTCGACGCCTCGGGTTCCGTCGTCCGGTTGCCCATTCACGACCGCCGGATCGGCATCGAGCTGTCCGATCTGGCCCAGATTCCCAAGGTGGTCGGGGTGGCCGGCGGCCTGCACAAGGTCGAGGCGATCCTCGGCGCGCTGCGCGGCGGGTTCCTCGACGTCCTGGTCACGAACGAGCTCGCCGCGCTCCGCCTGCTCGAGCTGGAGCGCGCAGCCGCGTAAGCCCCGAGCCGGGAGAGAATTGTTCATACCTTGAGTGTGACCCTTCCCTGGCCCCGGCCCGAAGCCTGCCGTTCTGGACAAAAGTTACAAAACGGTCGAGATCAACCTGTGTCCGATTCAGTGAAAGTCCCTCTCTACCTAATCTAGGAGGTAGAGAGGGACTTTCACTGAATTCCGAGGGCTCGCGCCATGTGACGGAACGTACTAGTGGGTGCAATGCGACTTGAGGAAGTGCATGGGATGGCGGACAGCGCGGCGCGGCCGGGCAGCGCGGGCTAGGGCAGCGCGGAGGGGGGTCTGGCGCGGCCGGGGCTGATGCGGGGAATCGCGGAGCGGGCTTGCCAGGCTGGCGAATGGGGCAGATACTGCAGCTACGAGCAGATGCGCACGTGATGAGCGAATGCTCTGACCAGGAGGAGGTCCCGCCGGTGGTGACCCTCTGGGGACGGCAGTGGAGCAGGAGGGAACTGCTCGGCCGCGTGGGCAGGGGGCCGAGTGGCCGGGCCCGGCCGTTGCGCACCCGAGGAGGTATCGGATGGCAAGCGGTAGCGGCGCGCGAATCGTGCCGCCGACGGTGCCCATGACGATAACGCAGATCGTCGCCGGGGAGGTCGTCCTCGAGTCGGGCAGCGGGCACGCGACCGACGTCGAGCCGACCTGCGTCTACCCGTGACCCTGCGCGTCCTGGTGGTCGGCGACCCCTACATGCCGGTGTCCGCCTACGCCTCCGCCCTGGCCGGCCTGGACGGCCGGGTCGAGCTGACCACGATGCAGATCGCTGAAGTAACCTGCGCGCCACCGGTCACCGAGTCCGAGCGCGGGCTACGCGAATACGTGGGTGACCCGGCCGAGGTGGCCCGCGCCGTGGCCGGGCACGACGTGCTGGTCGTGCACGGCGCGGCGGTCAGCGCCGAGGTGCTCGGCGCGGCCCCGCTGCGGCTGGTCTGCTGCGCCCGCGGCGGGCCGGTCAACGTGGACGTGGCGGCCGCGACCGACCGCGGCATCCCGGTGGTGAACACGCCGGGCAAGAACGCCGAGGCGGTCGCCGAGCTGACCATCGCCTTCGCCCTGCTGCTGATCCGGGCGGTGCCGCGGGCCAGCCGGTACCTGCTGGACGGCGGCGGCTTCGCCGAGTCGGTGTTCGAGGGGCGGGAGTTCTTCGGCGCCGAAGCGCCCAGCCTGACCATGGGCCTGGTCGGGCTGGGTCACGTCGGCCGCGAGGTGGCCCGGCGAGCCCGGGCGCTCGGCTTCTCGGTGCTGGGGTACGACCCCCAGCCGCCGGCTCTCCAGGACGAGAGCGACGTCGAGCTGGTGTCGCTCGACACACTGCTGGCCCGCTCGGACATCGTCTCGCTGCACGCCCGGCTGACCCCGCAGAACCGGCGGATGTTCTCCCGCGACCGGTTCGCCCAGATGCGGCCCGGCGCGTACTTCATCAACACGGCGCGCGAGTCGCTGGTGGACGAGCGGGCCCTGCGCCAGGCGCTGGAACAGGGCCGCCTCGGCGGCGCGGCGCTGGACGTGCTGGAGCGGACGGCGCCAGGCCACCCGCATCCGCTGCTGACGATGCCGAACGTCTTCGTCACCCCGCATATCGGCGGGGCCACCGCCGAGACCCTGACCCGGGGCGCGCAGCGGGCGGTCACCGCGGTGGCCGAGCTGCTGGCCGGGCGGGTACCCGCCAACGTGGTGAACCCCGCGGCCCTGCAAGCCCGGGTCATACACGGGAGCGCGGCCGGATGAGCGGACCGTACCTGCTGGCCATCGACGCGGGCACCGGGAGCTGCCGGGCCGCGCTGTTCACCGAGACCGGCGAGCAGGCCGGCGTGGGGCAGCGCGAGTGGACCCACCACGAGCCGCCCGGCGTGCCCGGCGGCCAGGACTTCGACGTCGTGGCGGGCTGGCAGGCCATCACCGCCTGCGTCCGGGACGCGCTGCGCTCTGCCGATAACGGGGCGGGCGCGACCGGGGCCGACGTGGCGGCCGTCGCGGCGACGAGCATGCGCGAGGGCATGGTCCTGTACGACGCGGGCGGGCGCGAGATCTTCGCCTGCCCCAACGTGGACAGCCGGGCCTTTGCCGAGGCCGGGGACCTCATCCGCGAGGGCGCCGCGGAGAAGATCTACGCCGAGGCCGGCGACTGGGTGTCCATCACCTCCCCGGCCCGGCTGCGCTGGCTGGCCCGGCACCGGCCGGAGATCCTGGCCGCGACCGCCAGCCTGGGCATGCTCAGCGACTGGATCGTGTACCGGCTGACCGGCGAGCACGTGACCGAGCCCTCCTGCGGGTCCAGCTCGGGCATGTTCGCGCTGGCCAGCCGGCGCTGGTCGCAGACCATACCGGCGCTGAGCGGCCTGCCCGCGGGGGTCCTGCCGCCGGTGGTAGACCCCGGCACGGTGGTGGGCGAGGTCAGCGCGGCGGCGGCCGGGCTGACCGGGCTGCGCCCGGGTACGCCGGTGGCCGCGGGCGGCGGTGACACTCAGCTCGGCCTGCTCGGCGCGGGCGCGCAACGGGACGAGTACACCGTGGTCGCCGGGACGTTCTGGCAGAACACGGTGCTGCTCGCCGAGCCGGTCATCGACCCGCAGATCCGGCTGCGGACGCTGTGCCACGTGATGCCGGGCGAGTGGATGCTCGAGGGCATCGGCTTCTACTGCGGCATGAGCATGCGCTGGTTCCGGGACGCCTTCTGTGACGCCGAGGTCGCCCTGGCCCGGGCCCGGGGCGTCGACCCCTACGTGGTGATGGAGGAAATCGCGGCTGCGGCGCCGGCCGGCGCCGGCGGCGTGATCGCGATCTTGTCCAACCTGATGAACGCCAAGCGCTGGGCGCACGCCAGCCCGTCGTTCCTGCAGTTCGACGTCGCCGATCCGGCGGCGAACGGCCGCGGCGCCTGCGTCCGGGCGATCGAGGAGGCCGCCGCTTACGTGGCCCGCGGGCACCGGGACATCATCACCGAGCTGACCGGCCTGACCTTCGGCGAGGTCATCTTCACCGGCGGCGCGGGCCGCGGCCGGCTCTGGCCGCAGATCATGGCCGACGTGCTCGGGGTGCCCGTGCACATCCCGGCCGTCACCGAGAGCAGCGCCCTGGGCGCGGCCATCTGCGCCGGCGTCGGCGCCGGCGTCTACTCGGACCTGCTCGAGCTGCGCCCGGGCCTGCGCCGGCGGACCGCCACCTTCGAGCCGGACCAGGCCGCCACGGCGGCGTACGACGAGCAGTACGCCGCCTGGCGCGAGATCTACCGGCGGATGCTCGAGATCACCGACGACGGCCTGCTCAACCCGCTCTGGCGGGCGGCGGGCGCCTAGGAAGGAACGATGCCCGACCACGACAACCGAACAACGGGCGGCGCGTTCGCCCCGTCGGTGCCCGCCCGGCACGAGCCCTTCCCGCTCAAGGGCTGCGGGGCGCTCGACTGGGGCATGCAGAGCAGGCTGGCCCGCATCTTCCGGCCGGACACCAGGCGGACCGTCATGCTCGCCATCGACCACGGATATTTCCAGGGCCCGACCACCGGCCTGGAACGGGTGGACCTTTCTATCCTGCCGTTGCTGCCCTACGCTGACGCGCTGATGACGACACGGGGCATGGTCCGCTCCACGGTCCCGCCCGCCTCGCGGGTCCCGATCGTCCTGCGCGCCAGCGGCGGGCCGAGCGTGCTGCGGGAGCTGTCCGACGAGCGGCTCGCGGTGAGCATGGAGGACGCGGCCAGGATCAACGCGGCCGCCGTGGCCGTGCAGGTGTTCATCGGCGGGGAACACGAAACCCAGTCCGTTCGGAACATGACCCGGCTGGTCGACGCCGGGCAGCGGTACGGCATCCCGGTTCTCGCCGTCACCGCGGTCGGCAGGGAACTGACCAGAGACGCCCGCTACCTGCGGCTGGCCACCAGGATCTGCGCCGAGCTCGGCGCCCACTTCGTCAAGACCTACTACTGCGAGGAGGACTTCGACACGGTCGCGTCGGCATGCCCGGTCCCGCTGGTCATGGCGGGCGGCAAGAAGCTGCCGGAACGTGACGCGCTCACCATGGCGTACAACGCGATCGAAAACGGCGCGGCCGGCGTGGACATGGGCCGCAACATATTCCAGAGCGACGCCCCCCAGGCGATGATCCGCGCGGTCGCGGCGGTCGTCCACGAATCCGCCAAGCCCGCGGACGCCTACGAGCAATACCTGCGCCAGCCGGCTCCGGCTGGGTGAGGAGGCGGCTTCATCGTGACCGCGGATCCGCAGATGAGCCGGGACGACCTGCGGCGGCCGCTGCCGCTGGAATACCACCCGCTCTACCGCTTCTACGAGGGCGGCGCGCTGACCAGGCAGTTCCGTGGCCTGCCCGAACGTCCCGACGACTGGTGGTCCGAAGACTGGGTGGGCTCGTGCACCTGCGCGGGCAACCCGGACCCGGACGGCCGCGTCCAGGGCCTGAGCACGCTGGACCTGCCGTCCGGCCAGGTCACCCTCAAGAGCCTGGCCGAGGCGTGGCCCGAGGAGATGGGAGACGTCAGCGTGCTGGTCAAGCTGCTCTCCCCGGCCGGCCCGGTGCCGCTGCACGCGCACCCGACGCGGGCCTGGGCCCGGCGGCACCTCGGGTCGCCGTTCGGCAAGACCGAGGCGTGGATCCTGCTGGACACGCCCGGCGACGGCCCAGGAGACGACGGAGAACCCGCCTACGCCGGGATCGGCTTCCAGCCGGGCGTCACCCGGGAGTGGTTCGCCGGCGCGGTGCGCCGGCACGACAACGCGGCGCTGCGCGCCAGCCTGCACCGCACCGAGGTGCACCCGGGCGAGGTGTACGTCGCGCACGCCGGCGTGCCGCACTACCTCGGGCCGCGGCTGTCGTTCATCGAGGTCCAGGAGCCGAGCGACCACATCGTGATCCCGGAGACGTCCGGCGAGGACGACCCGGGGGCGACCATGGGCCTGGGCTGGGACCTGGCCCTGGACATGATCGACTACGGCACGGCCGACGCCGCGAGCACGCTCGCCCGCGCCCGCCAGCAGCCGCGGGTGCTGCGGACCAGCCGCGGCTCGCGCGAGGTGCGGCTGTTCGCCGGCGACGTCACGGAGTTCTTCGACGCCACCGTGCTCGAGGTGGCGGACGAGATCGAGGTCGCCGACGGCCGCTTCTCGATCGCGATCGTCACCGCGGGCGACGGGTGGGCCGAGGGTGACTTCGGCCGACAGCCGGTCCGTAAGGGCCAGACGTTCGCCTGGCCGGCCAGCCTGTCGCTGCGCCTATGCGCCGGGCGGGCACCGGTCCGGGTGGTCCGCTGCCTGGGTCCGCTATCTGGGGCCCGCGGTCCGGGAGAGGCCAGCGGGAACGAGGCGACGAGGTAACGCGGTGAGCAAGTCCCGGTGCCGCCACGCCAGCCGCAGCACGGCGGCGCCCGCCGCCTGCACCGGATCGCCGGTCACGACGCGGTCGATGACGTGCGCGGCGAACTCCCGCGCCGCGAGCACGCTGCCCTCGTCGTTGCCCCGCGGATCCAGCCGGAACAGCTCGTCGAACACCCGGCTGTCGATCACCGCCACGGTGAGCAGGTCGGTGGCGTAGGTCAGCGGGTCGACGCCGAGGCCCAGGCACCACACCCGGATCTGGCCCCGGTCCAGCGCGGCGGTCATGTGCCGGGCGAACGGCCATGACTGGAAGCCCACCGGCCCCGCCCCGTACTCCTCCGGGGTCCCGCGGAGTTCCTCGTCGAACTCGCGGAGCATGCACCGCCACAGCGAGAAGTCCTCCCGCTCGTGCCACGAGGCCTCGCCGGACGGCTGGAACACGCCGACCGGGATCACCTGGTACATCCCGCCCGCGTGGCCCACCTTGGCCGGGTCCCGCCAGTGCATCAGGAACGACGCCCGCCCGGTGGCCGCGTCGAACCGCAGCGTCAGCGTGGTGATGGCCAGGTTGGCCGGGCGGCGGGTCAGGTCGCACGGGTCCGCGATCCGGGCGTACGCGTCAGCCGGGGGATGGCCGAGCCGGGTGGCGGCGTACTCGTGCGCGGCCGCCTCGCCGGTGTCCACGCCGTCGAAGTAGCGGCCGCGGGTGAAGGCGAGCCGGGGCTTGGTGAGGTCGGCCTCGGTCAGCCGGTAGGTGGGGCGGTTCTCGAACACGGCCGGGGCGGCCAGGTCCCGCAGCGCGTCCGAGTAGCCGCGGTAGCGGGTCCCGTCCGGGCGCTCGGGCAGCAGCGGGCCGGCCGGGGCGGGCACGGGATCGGCCGTAGCAGAGAAGTCGAGCTCGATATCGTGCAGCGGGACGGGCTCGGCGGGCTGCCACTCCGGGGCGGCGAGCAGCGGGGTGCCGGCCATCCTGCGCTCGGCCGGATACGCCCCGGCCGCGTCGACCGCCAGGGCGTAGCGATGCTCCTGCAGGTACGAGCGCACCCGCAGCCACTCGGCCTGGCTGGCGGTCAGGGTCATAGCCGGCCGGCCGCGGTGGCCGGCGCGGCCAGCTCGGCCCTTGACGGCGCTATCCGGCCCCGGCCGGTGAGGCTGACGGTGCGGCTTGACATAGTGCCCGAATAGTAGCCGCCGCCGCGAGGGCGCGGCGCCGGCGCGGGAAGGGTAAGACCCGGCCCGTTCGGGATATTTGACGGGCTGAACGGGCCGGGCTCACCTGCCTGTACCGGCCTGGGGGTCAGACCGGGGCGACCGCGCGGTCGGCGGTGTCCATGTCCTTGTAGAAGCGGCGGTGCACCCGGAGCTTCTCGGTCCCGGCCGGGACGCGGTGCCAGACGCCGGAGCCCGGGCCGAGCCGGGTCGACCTGGGCAGCTCGGTCACCACGCCGCGGGCCCTCTTCATGCTGGAATTCCCGGCGTCGAGCACCACGATGCGGTTCGGCGTGACGGCCAGGATCCGGTAATGGTTCAGCCCCAGGAAGACAAAGATGCCGGTCAGCCCGGCGAGCCACTGGCTCGCCGTCTGCGCGCCGATCACGGCCTGGATCGGCTCACCGGGCCGCAGGTACTGGGCGGCGGATTCGCGCATGGAGTCGCGCAGGGCCACGAGAATCACCTCAAAAGTGTCGTTAGCTTTCATGCGTGCGGCGGTCCATCCCGTGCCGCTGCGTTCCACTCCGGGGCGCCGGGCCCACCGGCGGCCGAGGTCAGCCGGGCCAGTAGGAGCAGCGCACGCCGGTGTGCACGGTCTGGCGCAAGTGCTCGCCGATGACGCCGTCGGCTTCGGTGATCCGGGCCAGCGCCCGGCGGATGGCCTTACCCACCGCGACCCGGGCGCGCTCGGGCTGGTCGGGGAAGGCCCTGGTCCGGCCGCCGAACCCGGCCGCGCTGGAGAGCTGGGCGACCAGCCAGTCGCGTTCGGCCCTGGCCTGGCGGGCCCGGTCGGGTTCCAGCTCGTCGATCTCGGTATCCAGCCGCTTGAGCCGGCTCCGGTACTCGGCGATCGCCTCCGGGTCAAGGACGCGCTGCGCCGCCCCGGCCTCGCCGCTCGTCCCGCTCAGCCCGGCCAGGCCCGCCACCAGGTCGGCCGCCTGGATCTCCCGGCGCGGGTTGGCGATCAGCACCGCCAGGTGGACCATGCCGATGCTGTCCTCCACCAGGACGCCGCGGCCGCGCAGGGTCAGCCGCCACTTGCGGCCGACCCGCTGGATTTCTGCCACGGCCGGGGCCGGGGCAGAGCTTGCCGCCGGATAGCCGGTCACGGGCAGGCCCGCCGAGGCCGCCTCGGTCGTCGCCGCGTCGAGCTCGCGCCGCGCCGCGTCGGCGTCCTCGGGCGAGCCGCGCAGCGCGTGCGCCTGGGCCAGCCGCTGCCGGGACGTCACCAGCGCGGGCCAGTGTGCCAGCGCGAGGTTGTGCTGGACGGCCGCGGTCAGGTGCTCGACGGCCAGGTCGAGCTGCCGCGTGGTGAGTGCGGCCACGCCGAGGGCGTGCTGCACCGACCCGAAGCAGGTGACGGCCAGGCTGCCGATCATCGGCAGGTGCGCGTGCGGGCGGAGCAGCTCGTAGGCCCGGGCGGCCACGTCGGGCTCCTCGAGCAGGCAGGCGGCCTCGACGGCGCCGTTCATCGTAACCAGCCAGGCGCTGGACCTGGGCAGCGCGGCCAGGTCGCTGCCGCACAGCGCGGCCAGCGCGCTGGCGGCCCGGGGCCGGTCCCCGCTCAGCGCCGCGGCGACGGCCAGTGCGGCGACCGCGGAGTTGTCCACCGCGGACAGCACCGGGGAGTGCACCCGGTCGTCCAGCATGGGCAGCAGCTCGGTCAGCCGCCCCTGGTACCAGCGGATCGTCACCAGCTGGGCGGCGGACCACCACTCGTGGTCAGGGTCGCCCGCGGCCGCGCCGCGGCGGGCGCAGACCGCGGCCAGCGCCTCGGCGTCGGCGAACCGGCCCGCCCTGATGGCCAGCATCACGTCGATCGCGCTGGCCACGAAGCCGACCGCGAGGTGGTCGCGCTGGGCGAGGTGGTCCTTCAGCTCGCCCAGCAGCCGCCCGGCGTGCGGGTCGCCCGCGCAGTACGCGTCGGCCGTCTGCCAGAGCAGGCCCATCAGCAGGTCGCTGTGCCGCCCGGTGCGGAAGCTCGCCTTGGTCAGCTCGACGGCCAGCTCGCGGCGCGCGCTGACGTGCTCGGGGCCGAGCAGGCAGTGGTGGGCGATGCGGAGGGCCTCGGCGAGGAGTTCGGGATCGCCGCCCCCCGCCGCGCCAGCGGCCCCGGCTGGCGGAGCGCCAGCGGCATCGGCTTGCTGGGCGCGCACCTCGTCCAGCGCGGCCAGCACGGCGGCGTGCGTGCCACGGGCGTAGTCCGCCTCCCCCGCCAGCCGGGTGCGAACCCGCAGGGCCAGGGCCGACCGGGGGTCGAGCAGCGCGAGCACGTGCTGCAGCCGCGCTTCGAGCAGCACCGTGCTGGTGACGGTGCGGCGCTCGGCCACCCACAGGCCGGCCAGGCCCAGCGCGGCCAGCGCCATCGACTCCGCGTCGCCGGCCCGTTCGGCCAGCCGGTAGGCGCGCTCGAAGCTGTCCCGGCTGGCCTGCAGGTCGCCGACCTCGTGCTGGGCGCGGACCCCGTCCGCGAGCGCGGCCTTGAGCTCGTCCGGGTGGACCAGTTCCAGGCGCCGGGAAGGCATCGCCCCGCCTGCCTCGCCCGTCATAGGGCCAATGTATTCGGGGCGGCTTGGCACCGTCGAGGCTATGGCGGATGCCAGGTGACGGCGGCGTCGGTCCACGGGAGCGCCGGTCGCCGGGACTGCAGTATTTACGGCATGCAGTAGGAGGGCGCCGACGCCGGGCTGATGTCGTTATGGATGGCCGGGTTCATCTTGTTCGAGGCGCGACGCTGCTGAGCGAGCTGGCGCCGCCGTAGGGTTTGGAGTACCGGCGTGACACCGTAGGAGCCCGTATGCCCTCGTCTGTTCCAGTGATCGACCTGCGGCCGTGGTTCGGCGGCGACAAGGCGGCCCGCGCGGCCGTGGCGGCCGAGGTGGACGGCGCGCTGCAGAGCGTGGGTTTCTTCCTGATCAGCGGGCATGGCGTGGCGGAGGACCTGCGGGCTCGGGTCCGCGCGCAGGCGCGGGCGTTCTTCGCGCTCCCGGCGGAAACCAAGCAGCGGTACGCCGTCACCGTCGGCGGGCGGGGCTGGCTGCCGCCCGGCGTCGAGGCGAACGGGTACGCCGAGGGCACGCAGACGCCACCGGACCTGAAGGAGTCGTTCGCCGTCGGCGCCGACCAGCCGACCGGTGATCCCGAGGTGGACGGGTACTGGTTCCAGGCGAACGTCTACCCGGCCGAGGTGCCCGGGCTCCAGGCCGCCGTGGTCGGCTACCTGGCCCGGATGCGCGCCCTGGCGGACGAGCTGCTGGTGCTGTGCGCCGCCGCGCTCGGCCTGGAACGCGACTTCTTCACCCGGCACACCGGGCACGCCACGCACACGATGAACATCAACCGGTACCCCCCGATGGCGGTGGCCGGGGCGCCGGAGCCCGGCCAGTTCCGCATCGGGCCGCATACCGACTTCGGCACCGTCACGATCCTGGACCGCGAGCCCGGCCGCGGCGGCCTGCAGGTGTGGACCGAGCAGGGTGGCTGGGAAGACGCGCCCTACCTCCCTGGCACCTTCACCGTCAACACCGGCGACCTGCTGGCCCGGTGGAGCGGCGGCCGGTGGAAGTCCAACCGGCACCGGGTGCTGCCGCCGCAGGCCGACGCGCCGGACGAGGACCTGGTCTCGCTGGTCTACTTCTACGAGGCCGACCACGACGCGGTGATCGAGTCGCTGCGGCCGCCGATCGGCAGGCCCAACGACTTCGCGCCGGTGGTGTCGGCGCAGTTCCTCAGGGAGCGGTACGACGCGGTCACCGTGGCTGATCAGTAGTAGTAGGGGAAGCGGGCCCAGTCGGGGTCGCGCTTTTCCAGGAAGGCGTCGCGGCCCTCGACCGCCTCGTCGGTCATGTACGCCAGCCGGGTGGATTCGGCCGCGAACAGCTGCTGGCCGACCAGGCCGTCGTCGATGAGGTTGAACGCGTACTTGAGCATCCGCTGCGAGGTCGGGCTCTTCGCGTTGATCTTCGCCGCCCAGTCCAGCGCGGTGCGCTCCAGGTCCGCGTGCGATACCACCGCGTTGACCATGCCCATCCGGTGCGCGGCGGCCGCGTCATAGGTGTCGCCCAGGAAGAAGATCTCCCGGGCGAACTTCTGGCCGACCTGCCGGGCCAGGTACGCCGAGCCGAAGCCGCCGTCGAAGCTGCCCACGTCGGCGTCGGTCTGCTTGAACCGGGCGTGCTCGGCGCTGGCCAGGGTGAGGTCGCAGACCACGTGCAGGCTGTGCCCGCCGCCCGCGGCCCAGCCGGGCACCACGCAGATGACGACCTTCGGCATGAACCGGATCAGCCGGTGCACCTCCATGATGTGCAGCCGCCCGGCGCGGGCCGGGTCGATGGTCGCGGCCGTCTCGCCTTCGGCGTACCGGTATCCGTCCCGGCCGCGGATGCGCTGGTCGCCGCCGGAGCAGAAGGCCCACCCGCCGTCCCGCGGCGACGGACCGTTGCCGGTGAGCAGCACGCAGCCCACGTCGCTGGCCATCCGGGCGTGATCGAGCGCGACGTACAGCTCGTCGACGGTGTGCGGGCGGAAGGCGTTCCTGACCTCGGGCCGGTTGAAGGCCACCCGGACGGTGCCCGAGTCGACGGCCCGGTGGTAGGTGATATCGGTGAACGAGAACCCCTCGACGGTGCGCCACCGCCCGGGCTCGAAGATCTCAGAGACCATGGCCCTGAGATTATCCCGGTCACACCCTTGCATCAGGTGACCGGGAGATGCCTTAATCGTTAGCACGCCCGACATCATCGGGACTGAGGATGTGGCTCGTGACGCAAGGAGCACCGCCGCGATGACTGACACCCTGGAACCGGTGACCGTCGCCGACGTCGAACGGCAGAAACTGCAGAAGCACTTCGGCCGCTACGACATCCTGTTCTTCCTGGTCTGCACGATCGTCGGCGTGGAAACCGTCGCCACGGTGGCGCAGGGCGGCGGCGAGGCCTTCACCTGGATGATGATCTTCGCCGTCGCCTTCTTCGTCCCGCAGGCCCTGCTGTTCGCCGAGCTGGGCGCCGCCTTCCCGCAGGAAGGCGGGCCTTACTACTGGACCAGGCTGGCCTTCGGGCACCTGGCCGCTGCGGTGAACAACTTCCTGTACTGGATCACCAACCCGGTGTGGATCGGCGGCGCGCTCGCCATCTCCTGCATCGGCGCGGTCGAGGTGTTCTTCAACAACGGCAACACCGTGCCCACAGCGGTGTTCTACATCATCGCGCTGACGTTCGTCTGGCTGTCGATCGTCGCCGCCATCACGTCCTTCAACGTGGGCAAGTGGCTCCCGACGGCCGGGGCCTTCGCCCGGTTCCTCCTGCTCGGCCTGTTCACCATCTCGGTTATCGTCTTCGCGGCCCAGCACGGCGCCCACGGCCTGGGCGGGGCGAGCTATGCGCCGACGGCAGGCGGCTTCGTGCTCCTGGTCGGCGTGCTGCTGTTCAACTTCGTCGGCTTCGAACTGCCCAACAGCGCGGGCGAGGAGATGACGAACCCGCAGCGCGACGTGCCGTTCGGCATCGCCCGCTCGGCCGTGGCCAGCGTGATCCTCTATGCGCTGCCCGTGATCGGCATCCTGATCGTGCTGCCGTCCAGCGCCGTCACGAACTTCAGCGGGTTCATCAGCGCCATCCAGTCGGTCTTCACCGTGTACGGCGGTCACGTCGCGGCCGACGGCACGGCCTCGCTGACCGGGGCCGGGCTGGTCCTCGGCGACTTCTGCGCCCTGCTGTTCATCCTGTGCTTGATCACCTCTGCCGCGACCTGGATCATGGGCTCGGACCGGGCGCTGGCCGTGTCCTGCTACGACGGGGCGGGCCCCCGGGTGCTGGGCGTGATCAACGCCAGGTTCGGCACGCCGGTGCGGGTGAACGTGCTTAGCGGCGTCATGGCCACGGTCGTGGTCATCCTGGCCCAGCAGATCACCAGCGGCAACGCGGTCAAGTACTTCAACGCCGTGCTGGGCGTGACCATCTCCACCACCCTGATCAGCTACCTGTTCATCTACCCGTCGCTGTGGAAGCTGCGCCGCAGCCACCCGGACACGCCCCGCCCGTTCAAGATGCCCTGGCACCGGCCGCTGACCGTGTTGCTGATGGTCCTGGTGGCGGTGGCCACGGTGCAGCTCATCGCGCCCGGCCTGGGCAAGGACTGGTTCGGCCCGGACTTCATCCCGTCGGACTGGAAGTACTCCGAGCGGTTCACCTACCTGTGGACCGAGCTCGTGCCGGTGCTGTGCTTCATCGTCATCGGCGTGCTGTTCTGGTGGCTGGGCCGGCGGGTCAGGGCCCAGGCGGCCCGGGCGGAGGCGGCGGCCGCTCTGGGGACGGCGCCGTCGGACTGAGCCCGGTGGCGAGCTGGACGCGCGAGGACATGCCCAGCTTGCCGAAGATGTGCTCGAGGTGCGCGTCGACGGTGCGCTTGGAGATGCCGAGCTGCTGCGCGATGTCGCGGTTGGACATTCCCTCGCCGACCAGCGCCGCGATCTGCCGTTCCCGGCCGGTCAGCAGGCCGGACTATAGCGACATGGATGCCGCGTTCATGTTGCTCCAGCTGCATGGCTGGGACATCCATGCAGTTAGAACCGGGTGGTGGGCGCGAGTCGCCAGTCACGACAGTGACCGGGGAACGCACGAACACCACGGGCCACAGCCAGGCCGGCGCTACCCGCGAGGGCGCGGCCGAGGGCGACCGGGAATCTGGGACTGATGGTAATGCTGGGAAAGCGTTGTTTCACCCGCGGGCGCGGCGATTAACCGGCTGCTATCGTGCCGCTCGACATTCTCGCCGACCGGGGCAAATGACCGCGAAGCTGGCATTGGCGACAGGCTATCCGGATTTCACGGGTGACCGGTGATGGCGGGGCGGCGAGTTTCCGCCGGATGCTGTATCAGATGGCGGTACCCGGTCCTCCGGATCAGCAAAAGCTGGCGAACTCGCGGCCGCAGTGACCATATTGCCGCGAGCGCACCGCCGGCCGGAGGGGAGATAAGCATGTCAACACCGGTCACGCCGCGGAAAACGGCTCGCTACGGCTGGACGCCGGACCTGCCGGACGCCAGGGACCACCTGTTCTCGGCTCCGCAGATCTCGCTCGCGGCGCTGCCGCCCAGCGCTGACCTGCGCAGCACGTGCCCGCCCGTGTACGACCAGGAGCAGATCGGCAGCTGTACCGCCAACGCCATCGGGGCCGCGTTCGAGTTCGAGACCACCAAGCAGGGCCTGCCCGACTTCATGCCCTCGCGGCTGTTCATCTACTACAACGAGCGGGCCATGGAGGGTTCCATCGGGACCGACTCCGGCGCCCAGATCCGTGACGGCGTCAAGAGCGTGGCCAAGCTCGGCGTCTGCCCGGAGACGGAGTGGCCCTACGACGGCACGCCTGCCAACTCCGACGGAACGTTCCCACCGGGAGACCCGGCCGCCGAGAGGCCCACGGACACCTGTTACAAGGACGCGCTCGACCACCGCGCGACCACGTACAGCCGCGTCCTGCGGGACCTGGACCAGATGAAGGGGTGCCTGGCGGAAGGGTATCCGTTCGTCTTCGGGTTCACGGTCTACACGAAGTTCGAAAGCCAGGAGATGGCCAAGACCGGCGTGCTGTCGATGCCGGGACCTGACGAGGACGTGGTCGGCGGCCACGCGGTGCTCGCGGTCGGCTACGACGACGCGTCGCAGACGTTCCTCGTCCGCAACTCCTGGGGGGCTGACTGGGGTCAGGACGGCTATTTCACCATGCCGTACGCCTACCTCACCACGCGCGGGCTGTCGTCCGACTTCTGGACCATCCGCATCGTCACCTGACCTCCCGCGGCCCGGGCCGGGGATCGCCGTGAGGGGACGGTGATCCCCGGCTCGTTTCTAGTTGTTGATGAGCGGGTCCCGGGGCAGGCCCAGGATCCGCTCGGCGATCTGGTTCCGCTTGATCTCCGAGGTCCCGCCCGCGATCGACATGGCCCGGTTCATCAGCACCAGGGAGGCGGCCATCGCCCCGGCGCCCTCCAGGAAGGCGCCGTCCGGGCCCGCGAGCTCGGCCATGATCGCCGCCGTCTCGTGGCCGAGCTCGGACAGCAGCAGCTTGGCGATATTGCCCTCCGGCCCCGGGCCCTGCCCATTACCGGCGCCGGCCACCGCCCGGTAGGCGCTGCGCTGGTTCAGCACCGCCAGCGCCTGGGTGCGGGCGATGTGCCTGCCCACCCGCCCGGCCCCGCCGGCCAGCCGCTCGGGGTGCGCGTCGAGCGGGGCGATGAAGGCCCGGGCCGGCATGGTCATGCCGCCGTCGCCGCCGCCGATGCTCACGCTCTCGTTGCCCAGCGTGGCGCGGGCCACCGTCCAGCCGGCGTCGACCGGCCCGACCACGTCCTCGTCGGGCACGAACACGTCGTCAAAGAAGATCTCGTTGAAGTCGGAGTTCCCGGACGGCATCTTCAGCGGCCGGACCGTGACACCGGGCGCGTGCATGTCGATCACCATCGTGGTGATGCCCCGGTGCTTGGGCGCGTCCGGGTTGGTCCGCACCGTGGCCAGGCCGAAGCTGGCCTCGCGCGCGCCGCTGGTCCAGACCTTCTGGCCGTTGATCGTCCATCCTCCGTCGGCCCTGGTCGCCCGCGTCCGGATGCCGGCCGCGTCGGAGCCGGCGCCCGGCTCGCTGAACAGCTGGCACCAGATGACGTCCTGGTTGAGCGCCGGGCGGACCCAGCGCGCCACCTGATCCTCGCTGCCGTGCTGGATCAGGGTGAGGATGATCCAGCTGGTGATGCCCAGGCTCGGCCGCTTGATCCCGGCCGCGGCGAACTCCTGCTCGATCACCAGCTGCTCGATGGCGCCCGCGTCCCGGCCCCACGGCTTGGGCCAGTGCGGCATCGCGTAGCCGGACTCGATCATCGCCTGCTTCCTCGCGTCACCGGTCAGGCCGCGCAGCCGGTCCACGTCCGGCTCGATCGCCGCCCGGATCGGCTCCGCCTCGGGCGGCAGGTCGATCGCTGCCGCCCGGTGCACGCCGCGGCGGACCAGGTCGGTGACCTCGATCGCGGCCTGCTCGGTGTCCGCCACCGCGGCGATCGCCGCGGCCCGGCGCAGGTACAGGTGCGCGTCGTGCTCCCAGGTGAAGCCGATCCCGCCGTGCACCTGGATGTTGAGGTTGGCGTTGCCGGTCGCGGCCGGCACGGCCAGCGTCGCCGCCACGGCCGCGGTATAGCTGAACTGGTCACCGCCGCCGGTCCCGGCCCGGCCCGCGTCCCAGGCGGCGCCGGCCGCCAGCTCGGAGGCCACCAGCATGTTCGCGCAGTGGTGCTTGACCGCCTGGAAGGTCGCGATCGGGCGGCCGAACTGCTCGCGGACCTTCGCGTACCCGGCCGCCATCTCCGTGGTCTCGGCGGCCACGCCGGCCGCCTCGGCCGCGAGCACCGCCCTGGCCACGTCGGTGAGCAGCCCGCGCGCGCCCGGCAGCACGGTGGCCGGGGCCGCGTCGAGGCTGACCCGGGCCGCCCGCCGGCTCGGGTCCATGTTCTTCGGCACCTCGGCCTGCACGCCGCCGGCCGACTTCTCGATCACCAGCACGTCGTCACCGGCCGGGACCAGCAGCACGTCCGCCAGGTGGCCGCTGAGCACGACGCCGGCCGGCCCGGTCGCGGTGCCGTCGGCGACGGCTACCTCGCCGCCCAGCGCGGCCGCGCCGGTCACGCTGCCGTCGGCCAGCCCGGGCAGCAGCCGCTTGCGCAGGTCATCAGGTCCGGCCGCGGCCAGCACGGCGCTGGCGATCACGGTCGGGACGAACGGCCCCGGCGCCAGGTGCCGGCCCATCTGCTCGGCCACGACCAGCGTCTCCGCCAGCCCGAAGCCCGAGCCGCCGAGTTCTTCCGGCACGTGCAGCCCGAGCAGGCCGAGGCCGCTGAGCTCGGCCCAGAAGGCGGGCAGTTGTTCCGTCCCGCCCTCGAGCAGGCTGCGCGCCGCCGCGCGGGACTGGTGCTTGGTCAGCAGGCCGGCCACGGTCTGCGCGAGGGCGCGGTGCTCTTCAGAAATGGCGATCGACATGGATAAATAATTACACGTTTTTCCACCCCGGGCACCTGTGGGAATCTGACCCGAGGCCAGTTCAGGGTGCGGGACCCCAGCGAGGGCCCGCGTGGCGGCAAGCTATACCGCGACGCGCCCCCGATGCGTCATGATCTGGGTCATGAGGGAGTCATGAGGGACCAGACGGTCGGCCCGGCGGACGCGCTGTCGCTCGCGCTGGCCGAACCCGACCAGCACGTCCGGCGCCGCTGGATCCTGGGCCTGACCCTGGCCAGCCTGGGCATGTGGATGGCGACGCAGACGCCGCTGCAGGTCATGCTGGCCCTTCAGCTGCAGGACATCACGCCCAGGCACAAGGTCGTCGCGCTCGGGGTGGTGACCGGGGTCGGGGCCATCTCCTCCGCGCTGGCCACGCCGATCGTCGGCATGCTGTCCGACCGCACCGCGCACGGGCGGCGGATGGGCCGGTTCAGCGGCCGCCGGCACCGCTGGACGCTCGCCATGGCCGTGCTCGCCGCGGCCTGCATGGTGGTGCTGGCCGAGCAGGCCACGGTGTTCGGCGTGGCCCTGCTGTGGTTTCTGTTCAGCGCCTTCCAGAACGGGGAGTACGCCAGCCTGAGCGCGGCCATCCCGGACCACGTCCCGGTCCGGCAGCGCGCCACGGTGTCCGGCTGGGTGGGCATGCCGATCGCGCTGGGCCTGGTCCTCGGCACCATCCTGGTCGTGGACGTCCTCGACCAGCACCTGGTGGCCGGGTACGTCACGCTCGCGGTCCTGATGGTGCTGCTGGCGCTGCCGTTCGTGCTGTTCACCCCGGACTACCCGCTCGCGCCGCAGGACCGGGAGCCGTTCTCCTGGCGCCGGCTGGCCTCGTCCTACTGGCTCAGCCCGCGGGAGTACCCCGACTTCGGCTGGGCCTGGCTGACCCGCTTCCTGACCAGCCTGGCCATCGCCATGGGCACGCTGTACCTGCTCTACTTCCTGCGCGACGCGGTGCACTACGCGCGGCTGTTCCCCGGCCAGACCGCGGCGGACGGCCTGCTCATCCTGATCCTGATCTACACCGGCTGCGTGGTGCTCGCCTCGGTCGTCGGCGGGGTGATCTCCGACCGCCGCGGCCGCCGCAAGATGCTGGTCACCGTGTCCGGCCTGCTGATGGCGGCGGCCGCGCTGCTGCTGACGTTCGTCGAGACGTGGGACGCCGCGCTCCTCGCGGCGGTACTGTTCGGCCTGGGCTACGGCGCCTACATCGCGGTCGACCAGGCGCTGATCACGCAGGTTCTCCCGGCCGCCAGGGACCGGGCCAAGGACCTCGGCATCATCAACATCGCCATCGTCTGCCCGGGCGCCATCGGCGCTCTGATCGCGGCTCCCCTGGTCTCGCTGGCCGGCTACCCGGCCCTGTTCGGCGCGACCGCGGCGGTGGCCGTCGCGGCCGCCATCGGGGTCTGGAAGATCAAGAGCGTCAGCTGAGCGGCTTGGAGATGACCGTGCCCAGCCAGGGCACCACGCTGTCCTCGTCCACCACCTCGGCGTACTTCGCCTGCAGGTCGAACAGGGCGGACTCGTGCGGGCCCGGGTCGCGGTCGCCGACCGCCTGGCGGACCACCAGCGGCACGAACCCGTGCTGCAGCGCGTCGACCGCGGTCGCCCGGACGCAGCCGCTGGTGCTCACGCCGGTGATGATGACCGTGTCCACGCCCAGCGCGTTCAGCGTCGCGGCGAGGGTGGTGCCGAAGAAGGCGCTGGCGTACTGCTTGACGATCACGATCTCGTGCTCGCCCGGCGTGATCTGCGGCATGATCTCGCCGAGCGGGCCGCCCGGTACGAGGTGGCGCAGCGCGGGGATCTTGCGGACGAACAGCCCGCCGTTGATCCCGTCCTGGTCGTACTCCACCCGGGTGTACAGCACCGGGACGGCCGCGGCCCGGGCGGCGGCGAGGACCCGGGCGGCGGAGGAGAGGCACGCGTCCGAGCCCAGGTAGAATTCCGCGCCCGGCTCGAAGTAGGCGCGGATCAGGTCGACCAGGACGAGCGCCGGCCTGCTGCCCCAGGCCAGGGACTGCCCGAAGCCACCGCGCGCGTAGTTCGCCGCCAGCGCGTCGCCGGGCCCGGGCGCGCCGTCAGGCCGGGGTGCGCTCATAGCGCTACCGGCCGCTGGGGCGCGGGAAGCCCGGTCTCGGCCGGGCAGCGCTCGAGGATCTCGGCCAGCGGCGGCCCCATGTTGAAGATCGGCAGCTCGCCGGGCCGTTCGGCTGCCATCTCCGCCCGCAGCGCCTCGGTGGCCGCCTGGTCCGTGACGCCGTCCGGCCCGGTCACCACCCCGTAACGGCGGGGGGCCCCCCCCGGGGGCCGGCCCCCCCCCCCCCCCCCCCCCCCCCCCCCCCGGGCGCCGGCCCCCGGGGCGGCCCCCC
>Ga0081540_1000620_pt1 | contig 33727 bp, 34 predicted proteins | sample TabmetS2T1R1_FD_71024 | JGI IMG/M metagenome (GOLD analysis project Ga0081540, IMG submission 71024) | Tabebuia heterophylla rhizosphere microbial communities from the University of Puerto Rico - S2T1R1 | ecosystem: Host-associated > Plants > Roots > Rhizosphere ...
GGGGTGGGGTGGGGTGGGGGTGGCGGGCGGGGGGAGGGGGGGGGGGGGGGGGGGGGGGGGAGGCGGGGGAGGGGAAAGGAACGGCAATGCTTTGCCACTGTAGCCCCCTCCCCAACCCTCCCCCGCAGGCGGGGGAGGGAGCGCGCAGCATTCGTGGCAGCGCTTCGATCCAGCATGGACATGCTCAATACACGTCCTGCTGGTAGCGCCCGGTCTTCTTCAGATCGGCGACGAAGGCGATCGCCTGATCGAGCGTGCGCACGCCGTGCTGCGCGACGATCTCGACCAGCGCGCGCTCGACGTCCTTGGCCATGCGCTTGGCATCGCCGCACACGTAGAGGTGCGCGCCCTCGGCGAGCCACGCCCACACCTCGCGGCCGACCTGGCGCATGCGGTCCTGGACGTAGAACTTCTCGTCGTTGTCGCGTGACCACGCCAGCGACAGGCGCGTCAGCACGTTCTTCGCCTTCAGCGCGGTCAGCTCGTCCTCGTAGAAGAAATCGTAATCGCGCCGCTGGTGTCCGTAGAACAGCCAGTTGCGGCCGGACGCCTGGGTCGCCATGCGCTCGTGCAGAAACGCGCGGAACGGCGCGATGCCGGTGCCGGGGCCGATCATGATGACCGGCACGTTCGGATCGGCCGGCAGGCCGAATGCATGGGCCTTCTGCACGTAGACCTTGAGCGCGTCCGATTCCCTGACCCGGTTGGCGAGAAAGGTCGATGCGACGCCGAGCCGCTCGCGCCCCTTGATATCATAGCGTACCGCATCGACGGTGAGGGACACGTGACCGGGCCTGGTCTTGGGCGACGACGAGATGGAGTAGAGCCGCGGCTGCAGCGGATCGAGCGACTCGATGAACGCCTCCGGATCGGGCCGGATACCGGGGAATTTTTCCAACGCGGCGAGCACGTCGAGGGTCTCGGCGTCGCCGTCGGGATCCTCGCCGCCGGCCAGCGCCTTGGCGAGCTGGCGCCGCGTGCCGCCGGTCAGGTACGAGATCAGCTGGAACAGCATGTCGGGCGCCGGCGACAGCGAGACGCTGTCGGTGAGCACGTCGCGCAGCGCGCGGCCGCCGATCGGGAAGTCGGGCGGTGCATCGAGCGCGCGGAGCACTGCGTCGACCAGCGCCGGATCATTGGTCGGATAGATGCCGAAGGCGTCGCCGACGGTGTAGTCTAGTCCACTCGCGGTGAGGTCGATATCGATGTGCCAGGTCTCCTTCTGGGACCCTGGCTTGTTGAGTCGCGTGCGCTTACGAAACGACGCCTCGACCGGATGCGCGCGGGAACGGCCGGCCGCCGTTTCGGGTGCGGGGGCATGCGCCGGCTCGGCGACCTTCGCGGGCGCAGTCGCCGCCTGCGACGTTGAGGCGGGCACTACCGGCGGGGGCGCAGCTGGGGCAGGCGCGGGCGCGGGAGCCGACTTGAACTCTTCGTACAACGACTTGAGCATGCGGGTGGTCTCCTTGCCACCCGGCACGCACAGATTCAGCCGCTCTTCGGTCTTCGCGAAGATCGCGTTGGAATAGTCCTGGCAATTGTAGCCGCACTGACCGCAGTCCTGCTGTGCCATGGCGGCCATCATGCGGCGACGCATCGGCCGGCCTTCGGCGAGCTTCATGCGCTCCGTCATCGGCATGGTCTGGTCGTGCCAGGGCGCCTCGCCGTCGTCGGTGTCGCCGAACTCGTTCGTCGCCGCGGCCGGCGTGCCGGCGGCACCCGGCATCAGCGCCGCGCTCTGCTCGGGGCTGAGCACGGTAACGCCCGCATTGTCGAGCGCCACCATGCCGGCGAAGAAGCCGTTGAGCCAGGCGCGCTGCTCCGGCGAGAACGGCGCGTTGTCGGGGATCAGCTGCGCGGTCGGCGGGGCGACGGCCTGGCTCATTCCGCCGCCTCCGTCTCGATCATGGCCTTGAGCTGCGCGACATCGTGCCGGCGGGTGAAGGCGATGAAGGTTTCGGCGCCGGCGCGGTTCGTCACGTAGGCCTTGAGGATGCGCTCGACCGTCTTCGGCGCATCCTCCGCCTTGACGTCGCGAAACATCTCGCGCGCCAGCGCCGCGTCGGGGCCGGAGCCGCCGCCGACATGTACGTGATAGCCCTCGACCGTGTCACCGTCCTCGGTGACCTGGACCTTGCAGGCGATCAGTCCGACGTCGCCGATGTAGTGCTGCGCGCAGGAATGATGGCAGCCGGTGAGATGGATATTGACCGGCCCGTCGAGCGTCACGCGCTCCTCGCACCATCGCGCGATCTCGTCGGCATGGCGCTTGGTGTCGGACGCCGCGAACTTGCAGCCGGCATTGCCGGTACAGGCGATCAGGCCGGCGCGAATGGACGTCGCCTGCGTGGCGAGGCCGAGCGCCTCGATCGCCGCGACCGCGACCTTCACCTGGGCGTCGGGCACGCCGGAGATCAGCAGGTTCTGCCAGACGGTGAGGCGGATGTCGCCGTCGCCCAGGTCGCATGCGATCCTGGCGAGGCCGCGCATCTGGTCGCCGGTGAGCTTGCCGACCGGCAGCACGACGCCGATCCAGTTGAGGCCGGCCTGCTTCTGCGCATGCACGCCGATATGCGCGAGCCGGTCGTAGAGCGGCCGCGCCTCGAGCACTTCGGCCGGCACGCGCACGAGCTTCCACCCGAGCTTCTCCTCGACCAGGCCGAGGAACTTGTCGAAGCCCATGCGGTCGAGCACGTATTTGAGCCGCGCCTTGTTGCGGTTGGTACGGTCGCCGTGCTCGATGAACACGCGCACGATCGCATCCGACACCTTGGTGGCGTCGGCCGGCCTGACGATCACGCCGGTCGTGCGGGCGAAATCATGGTGACCGGTGATGCCGCCGAGCGCGAGCGCGAACCACACGCCGGCCTCGGTGCCGAACCCGTCCTTCACCGTGACCGCCTGGAAACCGATGTCGTTGGTATCCTCCAGCGCGGCGATGCGCCCGGCGCCGTCGAACGCGACGTTGAACTTGCGCGGCAGGCCGTACAGCGCGCGATCATTGAGGATGTGGTAGTGCCACTCGCGCGCAAACGGCCGGGTGTCGATCAGCTCCTGCGGATCGATGCCTGCGGTCGGCGTGCCGGTGACGTTGCGGATGTTGTCGGCGCCGGTGCCGCGCGAGCCGAGGCCGATATCCTGAATGGCCTCGATGACGTTGACGGCGTTCTTCGGCTCGATCTCGCGGATCTGCAGGTTGGCACGCGTCGTGACATGCGAGAAGCCGCCGGCAAACCGCTCGGCGATGTCCGCCATGGCCGCGAACTGCCAATGGGTGAGGATGCCGTTCGGGATGCGCAGGCGGCACATGTACGAATTCTGCGCCGGCGCCACATAGAACAGCCCGTAATAGCGCCAGCGGAAATTGTCGGCCGGCTTGGGCGGCTCGTTGTTCGCCGCCTGCTGCTTGAGCCGCTCATAGGCGTCGAACGGATGCTCGTCGCGCTTGAACTTCTCCTGGTCCGAGAGCTTGCCGCCGGCCGCGACAGTGCGATCCTGCGCCTTGATATGGATCGCGTCCGGTCCGACCGGCTCGGCTACCCCCGCCGCCGGCTTGGGCGTCGCGCCACCGCGCGCCGCGCGCGCGGCGGTGAGGCCGGACACGAAGCCTTCCAGATAGCGTTTCTGCTCGGGGGTGAAGTCGCTGGACATGTCGCGCTAGGCTTCGATGGCCATCCTGTTCACTGTGCCGCTTCGGACTGCCCGTAGGCTTCCGAGATCATGAAGCCGGACAGCGTGGTGTAGGCGGCGGTCCACGCGACGGCGAGCTGCGGCGTCCAGCCCGCGCCAAGCCCGCGCTCGAGCGTCCAGAGGAGCGCCGCGCCGACCGGCGCGTAGTCGTCCGCCTTGACGCCGTAAGCGACGTGCTTCTTGGCGAGGGCGCTCGCCGCGGGAAGGATCGTCTCGAGATTGCCGAGCCCGTTGACGACGACGCCGAGCGTCGCCATCAGCTTGCGGCCCTGCTCGGCCATGTCGCCCTTGAACATCGCCTTGGTGGCCGGCGCGATCTCGAACAGCCGTCCGTAGAACAGCGCGGCCGCCTTGTCGGCGATCGGACGCACCTGCGCAAAGCTCTGCTGGATCAGCGTCACCTGCTCGGGTGTCATGGCTCCTCCTTCGGACGTTCGCGTCACCCCGCCGGGATGAGGTTTGGGAGGGAGCAGACCGACATGCCGGGGTTGCGGCCTGCTCCCTCCCGGCCACGCCCGCGAACGGGCGTGGGTAGATCGTTGTTCAGCGCATGTCCTTTTCGGAAAACCGGTGACCACTTTTCCGGGACATGCGCTACGCGGCCTCGACGTAGTGGTGCCGCTCGTAGAGGAACTCGAGTACGCGCTGGCGGCACTTCAGGTACGCCGGGTTCGCCGCCATCTCGAGCCGCTTGCGCGGCCGTGCGATCGGCACCTCGAGGATCTCGCCGATATGCGCGGCCGGGCCGTTGGTCATCATGACGATGCGGTCGGACAGCAGCACCGCCTCGTCGACGTCGTGGGTGATCATCAGCACCGTGTTGCCGAGCTTCTGGTGCAGAGCCATCACGGAGTCCTGAAGATGCGCGCGGGTGAGCGCATCAAGCGCGCCGAACGGCTCGTCGAGCAGCAGCACCTTCGGCTCCATGGCGAGCGCGCGGGCGATGCCGACGCGCTGCTTCATGCCGCCGGAGATCTCCGCCGGGCGCTTGTCTTTGGCGTGGCTCATCTGCACGAGATCGAGGTTGTGCAGCGTCCAGTCGTTGCGCTCGGCGCGCGACTTGGTCGCGCCGAACACCTTGTCGACCGCGAGCCGCACGTTGTCGTAGACGGTGAGCCAGGGCAGCAGCGAGTGGTTCTGAAACACCACGGCGCGGTCCGGTCCGGGCTCGTCGACCTCGCGGTTCTCGAGCAGCACGCCGCCCTGCGTCGCCGGGGTGAGGCCGGCGACGATGTTGAGCAGCGTCGACTTCCCGCAACCCGAGTGGCCGATGATCGAGACGTACTCGCCCTTGTCGATGGTCAGCGTGATGCCGCGCAACACGTCGGTCGTCTTCGAGCCGCGGGTGAACGATTTGTCGAGATGATCGATCTTGAGATAGGCGGTCATGGTCAACCCTCAGTTCGCCGCGGTGCCGTGGGTGATGAAGGTCGCGACCGCCGCCACCAGGCGATCGAGCAGGAAGCCGATCATGCCGATGTAGATGAGCGCGACGACGATGTCGGACAGGCGCGAGGAGTTCCACGCGTCCCAGATGAAGAAGCCGATGCCGACGCCGCCGGTCAGCATTTCCGCGGCAACGATAGCGAGCCAGGACAGGCCGATGCCGATGCGCAGGCCCGTGAAGATATAGGGCGCCGCCGACGGGATCATGATCTTGTAGAAGAACTCGATGTGGTTGAGCCGCAGCACGGCGGCCACGTTGCGATAGTCCTGCGGGATGTTGCGGATACCGACCGCGGTGTTGATGATGATCGGCCACACCGAGGTGATGAAGATCACGAAGATCGCCGAGGGCTGGCTGTCGCGGAACGCGGCGAGCGAGATCGGCAGCCAGGCGAGCGGCGAGATGGTGCGCAGCACCTGGAAGATCGGATCGAGGCCGCGCATCGCCCAGACCGACTGGCCGATGATGGTGCCGAGCATGATGCCGACGACGCCGGCGAGGCCGTAGCCGATGGCGACTCGCTGCAGCGAGATGAGAACGCGCCAGCCGAGGCCGATGTCCTGCGGGCCGGCGACGAAGAACGGATCGACGATGAGATCGTAGGCCTCGGTCCAGATCTTGGACGGCGACGGCAGCGTCGCACCCGGCCGTGAGCACAGGATCTGCCAGACGCCCAGGATCAGCGCGAGCATCACGAGCGGCGGCAGCACCTTGGCCGCGAACGAGATCGCGGCCGGCGCGAGACGGCCCTTGACGAAGCTCGGCCGCGGCGGCGCGAGGCGCACAACCTCCGCGGTCGTGGCCGCGGGCGCAACCGCGACGGCTGCCGGTTCGGTCTTGAGAATGGGCATGTTCATTCACGTTCTCCGTCAGCGATGAACGTGCGGGCCGCCGCGCGGCAGCCCGCACCACGCTCACACTTCGGTGCGCTTGATCGACAGGCTCTTGAGGTAGGCGCTCGGGTTGTCGGGATCGAACACCTTGCCGTCGAAGAAGGTCTCCTTGCCGCGCGACGAGGTGGCCGGAATGTCGGACGCGGCGACGCCGAGCGTCTTGGCGGCGTCACGCCAGAGGTCGTCGCGGTTGACCTTGTTGACCATCGCCTTGACGTCCGTCGTCGGCTCGAACTTGCCCCAGCGGATGTCCTCGGTGACGAACCAGGCGTCGTGGCTCTTGAACGGGTAGGACGCGTGGTCCTGCCAGAACTTCATGAACTGCTTGGTGCCCTTCTCGACGCGCCCGTTGCCGTAGTTGATGTCGCCCTTGGCGCGGCCGACGATGTCGGGCACCGGCACGTTGAACCACTGCCGCTTGCCGACGATGGTCGACATCTCTTCCTTGTTCTCCATCTTGTCGCACCACTGCTGGGCTTCCATCACGGCCATCAGCAGCGCTTTGGCGGCGTTCGGATGCTTGTCGACCCATTCGGCGCGCAGGCCGAGCGCCTTCTCTGGGTGCTTGAACCAGATCTCGCCGGTGGTGCAGGCGGTGAAGCCGATGCCCTGGTTGACGAGCTGCTCGTTCCACGGCTCGCCGACGCAGAAGGCGTCCATGTTGCCGACCTTCATGTTCGCCACCATCTGCGGCGGCGGCACCACGATGGTCGAGATGTCCTTGTCGGGGTCGACGCCGCCGGCGGCGATCCAGTAGCGGATCCACAGGTCGTGCGTGCCGCCCGGGAAGGTCATCGCGATCTTCACCTCCTTGCCCTCGGCCTTCTTCCTGGCGAAGGCGACCTTGAGCGGCGAGGCGTCGGCGGTGACCTTGAGGTCCTTGTATTCGTTGGAGACCGAGATCGCCTGGGCGTCGAGGTTCAGACGCGCCAGGATGTACATCGGCGTCGGCACGTTGTTCTGCGTGACCTTGCCGGCCGAGATCAGATACGGCATCGGCGTCAGGATGTGCGCGCCATCGATGCCGTTCTTCTCCGAGCCAAGCACGATGTTGTCGCGCGTGGCGCCCCAGGAGGCCTGCTTCGACACTTCGACGTCGGGCATGCCGCGCTTGGCGAAGATGCCCTTCTCCTTGGCGATGACGAGCGGCGAGGCGTCCATCAGCGCGATGTAGCCGAGGATCGCCTTGGTCACCTCGGGACCCGCGGCCTCGGCCACGTGCGCGCCGAACGGAAACTGAGTCTGGACGGCGCCGAGCAGGGCGGCGGTGCCCGCGCTGGCCTTGAGAAAGGCGCGGCGGTTCATTCCGCGCGGCGTCTTTCCCTTGTCGCTGGTGGTCGTCATCGTCGTTGATGTCCTCTCTGGTTCGAGCTTCAGCGCAGCAACCGGGCGCCCGCGTCCAAACAAAAAAAGCCGCAGCCTGAGGCACGCACGGGCGGACCTCCCCAGGGACAGCGGCGTTGCTTGGTGGCCCGTCGTTGGACCGCGGCGACGCCTTTGCCGGCACCGCCATTCCGCGATGCACAATTCAAGCTTCGTGCCAAATGAGGAAAGAGGAGCAATATTCAGCTACATCAATAACTTGCTAAAAAATAAGCAGCCGTAAACGAGCCCTTAACCGAGCGGAATCGCGCTCATTTCGGCCGCAAAATGCAAAGTTATTGTGCAGTGCGAAAAAATAGGCAGCGGTGCTGCCCTTTTAATCAGCGGCGGATTTTCCACGCTGCAAGATGGCCTTCGATGTCGTCCGGATCGAACGCCGGGCCGGTGAACGCGCCGATGCCATCGGCAGGCTCACCCGCAGGCAAGGCCGCCTCGCCCGGCAAGGCCGCGTCGTAGAGATCGGGGCGGAACACCGCCTTGGCGGCGCTCAGGAGATCGGCGGACAACGGTGCCTGACCCCAGCGCACCATTTGCGCGTAGAGCCATGCCGCCTGCACCGGATCCGGCCGGCCGGCAGCCTTGCGGCCGACCATCAGATAGCGATCGGAGACGCGCACCGCGCCGTCGGGAGTGACCTTCATGCGGCCGTCGAGCGTGCGGCCGATGACGTCGGCGGAGGCCCCGATCCGGTTCGGCGCCGCGAGCAGCGCGGTCACCTCGGCGCGGTTGGCCTGGTCCTCGACAAAAGCCACGGCACGACCGTGCGCGTGCACCAGCCGGCGCAGCACGTCCGGATGCTCCTGCGCCCAGCTGGCGCGCACCGCGAGCACCTTCTCGACAGCGCGCGCGAGGATGTCGGACACGAAATGCAGGATCACGCCGATGCCGAGATCGACAGCGACCGAGTTCCATGGCGCGCCGACGCAGAACGCATCGACATGCCGGTTGGCCAGGCTCTCGACCATGTAGGGCGGCGGCAGCACGACGAGCCGGACGTCCTCGTCGGGATCGACGCCGCCTGCCGCCATCCAGAAGCGCAGATGATAATTGTGCGTCGAGAACGGAAACGTCATGCCGAAGGTGAGCGGCTCGCGGCCCTTGGCCTTGCGCTCGGCGACGACGCGGGCAAGCGCACGCGCCGACACCATGGGATCGGCGATGTCCCCGTCGGCGGCCGCCACGATCGAGGCATGCAGCGCCGGCGACACGGTGATGGCGTTGCCGTTCAGCCCGAGCCCGAACGGCGCAACGATCGGCACCTTGATGTGACCAAGCCCGAGGGTTGAGGCGATGGCGACCGGCGCGATCAGGTGCGCCGCGTCGAACAGGCCGATATTGAGCTTGTCGCGCACGTTCGACCACGAGACCTCGCGCACCAGCTCGACGTCGAGGCCCTCCGCCGAGGTGAACCCCTTGTCGACGGCGACCAGCAGCGCCGTCGCGTCGGCGAGCGGAATGAAGCCGATGCGCAGCTTGTCGCTCATTTCAGCAGCTCCGACGCGGTGATCACCGACTGGGCGACCTCGGCGATCTTCTTGTTCTCGTTCATCGCCGTCTTGCGCAGGAGCGCATAGGCCGCCTCCTCGCTGATGTTCTTCGCCTTCATGAGAATGCCCTTGGCGCGGTCGATCACCTTGCGATCCTCGAGCGCGCTCTTGGTGCGCTCGAGCTCGTCCTGCAGGCGAGCAAACGCGTTGAACCGCGAGATGCACAGATCGAGGATGCTCTTGATCCGCTCCTTGCGCAGCCCGCCGACAATGTAGGCCGACACGCCGGCATCGACCGCGGCCTCGATCGACGCCGTGTCGCTCTGGTCGACGAACATCGCGATCGGCCGCCGCACTGCCCGGCTGACCTGGAACATCTGCTCGAGCACGTCGCGGCTCGGCTCCTCGAGATCGATCACGATGACATCGGGATCGATCGCGTAGATGCGCGCCAGCAGGTGCGACGTCTCGTCGATGCGCACCACGTGCGCGTAGCCCGCCTCGCGCAAGCCGTCCTCGAGAATGGCGGCGCGAACCGGGTTCTTGTCGACGATGACGATCTTGAGCGTCGGGTCCATGTTCAATGAGCGGATAAGCCGCCTTTTTCCTGGACGAAGCGTGCGATCGTATCAAGTCCGTCGCCGGTCTTGAGATTGGTGAACACGAACGGCCGCTGGCCGCGCATGCGCCGGGCGTCGCGGTCCATCACCTCGAGGGATGCGCCTACGTAAGGGGCGAGGTCGACCTTGTTGATGACGAGCAGGTCGGACCGCGTGATGCCGGGACCGCCTTTCGAGGGAATCTTGTCGCCAGCGGCGACGTCGATGACGTAGATCGTGAGATCGGCGAGCTCGGGCGAGAAGGTGGCGGCGAGGTTGTCACCGCCTGACTCGATCAGCACCAGGTCGAGATCGGGGAACCGCGCGCGCATCTCGGCGACCGCCGCAAGATTGATCGAGGCATCCTCCCGGATCGCCGTATGCGGGCAGCCGCCGGTCTCGACGCCGGCAATGCGCTCCGGGCTGAGCGCGCCGGACCGCACCAGGTACTCGGCATCCCACTTGGTGTAGATATCGTTGGTGATCGCGGCGATCTCGTATTGACCGCGCAGGCGCTTGCACAGTGCGTCCATCAGCGCGGTCTTGCCGGAGCCGACCGGTCCGCCGACGCCGACCCGCAGCGGTCCGTGAAGATTGTTGATGGCCACGTTTATCAACTCCTGAACAGGCGCGTATACTGCGTCTCGTGCCGCATGCTTGCAATGTCGGCGCGGAACGCGGCCGAGCCAAGCTCCTCGAGCGGCGTCGCCATCGCCCGTTCGACGGCCGCAGCCACCACAGGCTCCAGCGCCGCCAGCACGCGCTGGCCGTCGGTCTGGCCGAGCGGGATCAGCCGCACGCCCGCCGAAATCAGGTTGGCGGTGAGCGCGTGCAGATAGGCGGCGAGCGACGGGGCGAGCGTGATCGCATGGCCGGCGCAGGCGGCGCCGACCGCGACCGGCAACGCGACCGGCCCAGTCCAGACCTGCAACAACCGATCGAGTGCCGCGCAGGGCCAGGCCGTGCGCGTCGCCTCGAGAAACGCGCGGCCCTGTGCGGTGGTTTCCAGGAAACGCTCCTTCGACGGTGCGAACGCGGCGGCAAGCTCCGCCACCGCCCGCAGCGCCGCGTCATCGTGTTCCGTGACAGCGCAGTGCGCGTGGGAAAAGAACACCGCGTCGCAGAAGCCGCCACCCTGAGCGATCACCACGGCGAGCCAGCGCCGCAGCGTCTCGGCATCGGTGATGTCGCCCGCCTCCACCGCCCATTCGATGCCGCTCGAATAGGAGAACGCGCCGACCGGATAGGCCGGCGACAGCCAAGCCATCAGGCGATAGAGAGCCGAACCGTCCGGCGTCACCATGACCGCCTTCCTATCCATCATGATCATGGTCATGATCATGCCCGTGATGATGGTGATGATCGTGATGATGTCCGTGCGCGTCGCGCGGCGCATAGGCGCCGCTCTCGGGATCGAACGGCGCCTCGACCGGAACCAGCTCAGCGCCGAGGCCGCGCAGCATCGCTTCGAGCACGTGATCGCGACGGATGCGCAGCCGTCCGCCGATCACCTGCATATCGGTGTGGCGATTGCCGATGTGCCAGGCGAGCCGCGCCAGCGCCTCCGCCGTAGCCGCGGTGATCTCGATCAATGGTTCAGGCTTGCCGGCAACGCGCACGATCGCGCCATCGTCGAGGACGAGCCCGTCGCCGTCCTTGAGCGCCGTCGCGTGCGGCAGGTCGAGCAGGAACGTCGTGCCCTTTTCACCCGTCAGAACGATACGCCGGCGATATCGTTCACCGGCATCGAGCACGACCCGGTCGACGGCCACCGCCTCGCTCCAGCTGCCGGCTGGTTTGACGTCACAAGCGCGTTGCATCGCTGTCTTTGCCATCACTCAAACATAATACGGCGAATCATGTAGAGGTCTCGCCCGCGCAGGGCCGCAGACGTGAGCCGGCCCCCGCGATTACCCTGAATCCCGATCCTTCATCACGATACCGTAAGGAGAAACAATGGCTTGCAGGATCTCCATTGCCGCCGCGTGGACTGCTGCCGCCGCGCTCATGCTGGCCGCGCCGATGGATGCGCGCGCCGGCGATCCGACCGGCGTGTGGCTGACGCAACAGGGCGACGCCCGCGTCCGGGTCAGCCGCTGCGGCAGCGGCATGTGCGGCGCCATCATCGGACTGCGCGACCCGATCGACGACGAAACTGGCCGCCCGGCGACCGACAAGAAGAATCCCGATCCGTCGCGGCGCAATCGGCCGCTGATTGGGACGCAACTCATCCTCGGCATGCAGCCCGCCGGCGGCGACAAATGGTCCGGCCGCATCTACAACGCCGACGACGGCAAGATCTATGCGGGCAGCATCCAGCTCATCAGCGCGAGCTCGCTCAAGGTCGAAGGCTGCGTCGCGATGTTTTGCGGCTCCGAGACGTGGACGCGGGTGAGATAGCATCGCACTCAATACAGGAAATAGCGCTGCGCCATCGGCAGCACCTCGGCGGGCGCGCAGGTGAGCAGCTCGCCGTCGGCGCGCACCTCGTAGGTCTCGGCGTCGACCTCGATCGCCGGCGTCGCGTCGTTGTGGATCATGCTCTTCTTGGAGATCTTGCGCGTGCCTTCGACGGCGACGAGCTCCTTCTGGATGCCGAGCTTCTTGCCCAGCCCGGCTTTCACCGCGGCCTTGGAGGCGAACACCAAAGATGACGCGGTCAGTGCGCGCCCGAACGCGCCGAACATCGGGCGATAATGCACCGGCTGAGGCGTCGGGATGGACGCATTCGGATCGCCCATCTGCGCGGCCACGATCGACCCGCCCTTGATGATGCAATCCGGCTTGACGCCGAAGAACGCTGGCGACCACAGCACCAGGTCGGCGAGCTTGCCCTTCTCGATCGAGCCGATGTGCTTCGAGACCCCATGCGCAATGGCGGGATTGATGGTGTATTTCGCGACATAGCGCTTGGCGCGCACGTTGTCGTTGTCGCCCTTCTCTTCCTTCAGCCGGCCGCGCTGCTTCTTCATCTTGTCCGCCGTCTGCCACGTGCGGATGATCACCTCGCCAAGCCGCCCCATTGCCTGGCTGTCGGACGACATCATCGATAGCGCGCCGATATCATGCAGGATGTCCTCGGCGGCGATGGTCTCCTTGCGGATGCGGCTCTCGGCGAACGCCAGATCCTCCGGGATCGACGGATCGAGGTGGTGGCACACCATCAGCATGTCGAGGTGCTCGTCGATGGTGTTGCGCGTGTAGGGCCGCGTCGGATTGGTCGACGACGGCAGCACGTTCTTCAGCCCGGCGACCTTGATGATGTCCGGGGCATGGCCGCCGCCGGCGCCCTCGGTGTGGAAGGCGTGGATGGTGCGGCCCTTGAATGCCTTGATGGTGTCCTCGACGAAGCCGGACTCGTTCAATGTATCGGTGTGGATCATCACCTGGACGTCGAAGTCCTCGGCCACGTCGAGGCAGCAATCGATCGCCGCCGGCGTGGTGCCCCAGTCCTCGTGGAGCTTGAGCGCACAGGCGCCGCCCTTGACCATTTCCTCGAGCGCCGCCGGACGCGAGGCGTTGCCCTTGCCAGCGAAGCCGAGATTGACCGGGAAGGCGTCGGCCGCCTGGATCATGCGGGCGATGTGCCACGGCCCCGGCGTGCAGGTGGTGGCGAAGGTGCCATGCGCCGGCCCGGTGCCGCCGCCAAGCAGCGAGGTGACGCCCGACATCAGCGCGTCATCGACCTGCTGCGGACAGATGAAGTGGATATGCGTGTCGAAGCCGCCGGCGGTGAGGATCTTGCCTTCGCCGGCGATCACCTCGGTGCCGGGACCGACGACGATCGTCACGCCGGGCTGGATATCCGGATTGCCGGCCTTGCCGATGGCAAAGATCCTGCCCTCCTTCAGGCCGACGTCGGCTTTGACCACGCCCCAGTGATCGAGGATCAGCGCGTTGGTGATGACGGTGTCGACCGCGCCCTGCTTGTTGGTGACCTGCGACTGGCCCATGCCGTCGCGGATCACCTTGCCGCCGCCGAACTTCACCTCCTCGCCGTAGACGGTGAAGTCCTTCTCGACCTCGATGATCAGATCGGTATCGGCCAGGCGCACGCGATCGCCCGTGGTGGGACCGAACATGTCGGCATAGGCGCGGCGCGAAATCTTGGACATGGTCTCAGGCTCCAGCTTCTTACATCGCATCGGCCGCAAGCGCGGCTAGCTCGTCCTTGCTCGGCATGTGCCAGCGATTCTCGAACGCCGGCTCGAGCACCGCGCGCGCGAACCTGTAACCGTCCTGTCGCCGGCGGTTCACCGACGCGACCGAAAAGTCGCGAATGCCGTCGCGGTCGTCGGCCGGGTTCTGCTCCGGCGGCAGCAGCGTCACCGCCGGGTCCTGCATGTCGATGTTGACGATCGTGTCCACGATCTTGTACCGCCGCGCCTCGTCGAGCCGCGCGCTCAGCCAGTCGCTCACATCGTCGGGCGGCACCTTCGACGCCAGCTCCTCGATGGTCTCGACCAGCGCATTGATGCGCCGCGCCGTGTCGTGGTCCTGGCGCATGCGGTTGCCGTAGGAGAGCTCGTGCATGCGGTCGTCGACCTCGGCGAGATTACGCGGCAGCCGCGCGCGCAGCGGATAGAGGTTGATCACCACCAGCATGCGCGCGGCATCGGGCTCGTCGCTGAACGCGTCGATGGCAACGCTGAGCGGCGTGTTGTCGACGATGCCGCCGTCCCAGTACTGGACGCCGTTGATCGCGGTCCACGGGAAGCCGGGCGGCAGGCTGCCGCTGGCCAGCACGTGGCGCGGATCGATCTTGACCGGCGGCGTGCCGTTGACCGCCTTGTTGGAGAACAGCTGCACCTGACCGGTCACCACCTCGACGGCGGTGGCGACAAAGGCGGTCGGGCTGGCATTGAGCGCGTCGAAATCGACGTGGCGCGCGAGCGTGCCAAGGAGCGGTCGCGTGTCATACACGTGCGTCCAGTGCGCCACGTTCCAGAAATCCGGACGCGGCATGTAGAAGGACGGCAGGCCGAAATAGGCGAGGTCGCGCTGCGCATTGGCCGGCCAGAACGGCGGGGCTTCCAGCGTCAAGTCGTCCCACAAGGCGGCGAGACGACGGCGCGCGTCGGCGCGGCTCTTGGAGCCCACGACGCAGGCGGCGTTGAGGGCGCCGATCGACACGCCGGCCACGACCTTGAGCGCGACGTCGCGGCCCTCCGCCGCGTATTCGTCCATCAGTTCGAGCAGCGCGTCGAGCGCACCGCATTCGTAGGCGCCGAGCGCGCCGCCGCCTTGGAGCACGACGCCGACTTCCACCAGCTTGGCCGTTGGTTCGGACATGGCCTCCTCCTCCCATTCAGGTCAGAGCTTTCCCATCACGTCCTGCCGGAAACCGTAGATTGTCCGCTTGCCGGCGAGTGTGACCAGCGTCACCTCGCGCGTCTGACCGGGCTCGAAGCGTACCGCGGTGCCCGCTGCGATATCGAGGCGCATGCCGCGTGCCTTCTTGCGGTCGAACTTCAGCGCCGGATTGGTCTCGAAGAAATGGTAATGCGATCCGACCTGGATCGGCCGGTCGCCGGTATTCGAGACCGTCAGCGTGACGGTCTTGCGACCCTTGTTGAGCTCGATCTCGCCGTCCTGGATGAAGAGTTCGCCCGGAATCATGAGTTGCTCCAATCCTGAGGAGCGGTCCGAAGGACCGCGTCTCGAAGGGTCACCTGATCGGCTCGTGCACGGTGACGAGCTTCGTTCCGTCCGGGAACGTCGCCTCGACCTGGATTTCGTGGATCATCTCGGGAATGCCGTCCATCACCTGAACGCGCGTCAGCACGTGCGCGCCGGCCTCCATCAGCTCGGCCACCGTCTTGCCGTCGCGCGCGCCTTCGAGGATGAAATCGGTGATCAGCGCGACCGATTCCGGATGGTTGAGCTTGACGCCGCGCTCGAGCCGTCGACGCGCCACCATGGCTGCCATGGCGACCAGCAGCTTGTCCTTCTCGCGCGGCGTCAGGTTCATCGGTCGGACCTCAGTTGAGCCAAAGCCGCGGCAGCGCGCCGCCGCTCAGTATCGACAGAACGCACATCAGATCGTGCCGCAGGGCGGCGCCGTCACGCGCGCAAAAGCGGGCCACGGCGATGCCGTTGAACGTGGAGATGCCGACCTCGCCGGCAAAATTCTCGCCGAGCGCACGGACCGCGGCGACGGCCGCATCGTCGCCCGGCACCAGCAGCACGGTCGCGATCGCGATGCGGTCCTGGGCGATCGCCGGCTCGGCGAGCTGCCGGGCGATCGCGCCGTCCAGCCGCGCCGCCTCGGCGAAGATCAGGCGGCCATCGCGCCGCACGCGCCAGCGGTCGAAGAAATGCCCCTCGGCGACCGTCTCGCCCATGGCCGAGCGTCCGAACACCACCGCCTCGGCGAGCAGCAGCGCGGCGTCGGCGGCGAGGTCGATCTCGATCGTGCGGCGCAGATTGACCTGGTCGAACAGGATGGTCTCCTGCGGCAGCCAGTGCAGCGTCCCGCGTGCCGCGACATCGAGCGAGACGTTCACGGCCGCCTCCGGACCGAGCGAGCGATAGATCTTCTCGGCCGCCGTGGTCGTCACGGAAAGCCGCGCCCCCTCCCCCACCGCGATGTCGACCTCGAAACGATCGCCGCCGGCAATGCCACCCGCCGTGTTGACCAGCACGGCGTCGAGCCGTGCGCCGTCACCGTTCGGAAACCGCGCGCGCAACGAGCCGTGCTCATGCACGCGGGCCCGCCGCGTGCGGCCGTCCGCGGCCTTGACCGACAGCGCGACACGGCCGACCGCGCGATTGGCGGCAAACACGTCCGTCTTGTCCAGGACAGTCCCGACCGTCACGCCTTCCCCCGGCTCTCGGCAAGATCAGAGAGACATCGCCCGTTTCAGCTGCGCCTCGTCAAGATCGGCGCGGCTGCACGAATAGGAGATCGCGCCGCGCTCCATCACGGCGAAATGGTCGCCGAGTTCGCGCGCAAAGTCGAGATATTGCTCGACCAGCACGATCGCGATCTTGCCGAGGCTGCGCAGGTACGTGATGGCGCGGCCGATGTCCTTGATGATCGAGGGCTGGATGCCCTCGGTCGGCTCGTCGAGCAGGAGGAGCCGCGGCCGCATCACCAGGGCGCGGCCGATGGCGAGCTGCTGCTGCTGGCCGCCGGACAGGTCCCCGCCGCGCCGCCGCAACATGTCGTTCAGCACGGGAAACAGCGAGAACACGTCGTCGGGAATGCTGCGCTCCTCGCGCTTGAGCGGCGCGAAGCCGGTCTCGAGGTTTTCTTCCACGGTGAGCAGCGGAAAGATCTCGCGGCCCTGCGGCACATAGGCGATGCCGCGGCGAGCACGCTCGTAGGGCGCGAGCGTCGTGATGTCTGCGCCGTCGAACATGATCGTGCCGCGGCTGACCGCGTGCTGGCCGACCAGCGCGCGCAGCAGGCTGGTCTTGCCGACGCCGTTGCGTCCGAGCACACAGGTGACCTTGCCCGGCTCGGCCTGCAGCGACACGCCGCGCAGCGCCTGCGCCGCGCCGTAGTGGAGATCGATGGCGGTGACGTCGAGCATATCGATCAGCGTCCCAGATAGACTTCGACCACGCGCTCGTTCTGCGACACCTGGTCGATGGTGCCTTCGGCGAGCACCGAGCCTTCATGCAGGCAGGTCACCTTGACGCCGAGGTCGCGCACGAAGGCCATGTCGTGCTCGACCACGACCACCGTGTGCTCGCGGTTGATCTCGCGCAAGAGCTCCGCGGTCTGCCGCGTCTCGGCATCGGTCATGCCGGCAACCGGCTCGTCGACGAGGAGCAGTTTCGGGTCCTGCGCCAGCAGCATGCCGATCTCGAGCCACTGCTTCTGCCCGTGCGACAGCGAGCCTGCCAGCCGGTCGCGCACCGCCGACAAGCGGATGGTCTCGAGGATCGCATCGATGCGGCTTCGTTCCGCGCCGTTGCTTTTCGCCCACAGCGTCGTGCGGGCGCGCCGATCGCCCTTGAGCGCGAGCAGGATGTTGTCGTCGACGGTGTGGCTGTCGAACACCGTCGGCTTCTGGAACTTGCGGCCGATGCCAAGGAGCGCGATCTCGGTCTCGTCCAGTCGCGTGAGGTCCTTGGCGTCGAACAGCACGTCGCCGGTGTCGGGCCGCGTCTTGCCGGTGATGACGTCCATCATGGTGGTCTTGCCCGCGCCGTTCGGGCCGATGATCGCGCGCATCTCGCCGGCCTCGATCGCCAGCGACAGCGAGTTCAGCGCCTTGAAGCCGTCGAACGACACCGTGACGCCGTTGAGATAGAGGAGCGAGCGGGTGAGCTGCTGTTCCATGCGCCCTCACTCGGCGGGTTGCGGCGGCGCCGCCGGCTCGGCGCCCGCGCTCGCGCTTTCCCGCCGTGTCGCCGTCCAGTGCCGCAGCGTGCCGATGATGCCGCGCGGCAGGAGCAGCGTCACGGCGACGAACAGCCCGCCGAGCACGAACAGCCAGTACGGCGCGAGCGCGCCGGAGGTGAAGTAGGTCTTGCCGTAGTTGACCAGCACGGCGCCAAGCGCCGCGCCGGTCAGCGTGCCGCGTCCGCCGACCGCGACCCAGATCACGGCTTCGATGGAATTGGCCGGCGAGAATTCGCTCGGATTGATGATGCCGACCTGCGGCACGTAAAGCGCGCCGGCGACGCCGGCCATGCAGGCCGACAGCGTGAACACCACGAGCTTGTAGGACTCGACGCGATAGCCGAGGAAGCGGGTGCGCGCCTCGGCGTCGCGGATCGCGACCAGGACCTTGCCGAATTTCGAGGTGATCACGGCGCGGCAGATGAAGAACGCGATCAGCAGCGCGACGCAAGACGCCGCGAACAGGGCGACGCGCGTCGTATCCGCCTGCACGTTGAAGCCGAGGATGTCCTTGAAGTCGGTCAGGCCGTTGTTGCCGCCGAAGCCGAAATTGTTGCGGAAGAAGCCGAGCATCAGGGCGAAAGTCATCGCCTGGGTAATGATGGAGAGATAGACGCCGGTGACGCGGCTTCGGAACGCGAACCAGCCGAACACGAAGGCGAGCAGGCCCGGCACCAGCACCACCATCAGCAGCGCGTAGGGGAAGTACTGGAAGCCGTACCAGTAGACCGGCAGCTCCGGCCAGTTCAGGAACACCATGAAGTCCGGCAGGATCGGATCGGCATAGACGCCGCGCGTGCCGATCTGGCGCATCAGGTACATGCCCATGGCGTAGCCGCCGAGCGCGAAGAACGCGCCATGGCCGAGCGAGAGAATGCCGCAATAGCCCCAGATCAGATCGATCGACAGCGCGAGCAACGCGTAGCAGACGTACTTGCCCCACAGCGAGACCAGATAGGTCGGCACGTGGAACGGCGAGGACGACGGCAGCATCAGGTTGGCGAGCGGCACGGCAATGGCGATCGCCGCCACGACGAGCATGAACAGTGTCGCGCCGCGGTCGAGCGAGCGGATGATGAGATGCTGGCTCACGCTTCCACCGCCCGGCCCTTGAGCGCGAACAGCCCGCGCGGCCGCTTCTGGATGAACAGGATGATCAGCACCAGGATGGCGATCTTGCCGAGCACGGCACCGGCGAACGGCTCGAGGAACTTGTTGGCGATGCCGAGCGTGAAGGCGCCGACCAGCGTGCCCCACAGATTGCCGACGCCGCCGAACACCACGACCAGGAACGAGTCGATGATGTAGCCCTGGCCGAGATTGGGCGAGACGTTGTCGATCTGCGACAGCGCGACGCCGGCGATGCCGGCGATGCCGGAGCCGAGACCGAAGGTGAGCGCATCGATGCGCGCGGTGCGGATCCCCATCGACGCCGCCATGGCGCGGTTCTGCGTCACCGCCCGCATCTCGAGGCCGAGCCGCGTGAAGCGCAGCAAGCCGAGCAGCAGGACGAACACGCCGAGCGTGAAGCAGATGATCCACAGGCGATTATAGGTGATCGAGATGCCGCCGAGGTCGAAGGCGCCGCTCATCCAGGACGGATTGCTGACCTCCTTGTTGGTCGGCCCGAACTGGGTTCGCACCGCCTGCTGCAGGATCAGGGACAGGCCCCAGGTGGCAAGCAGCGTCTCGAGCGGCCGGCCATAGAGGAAGCGGATGACGCCGCGCTCGATCAGGATGCCGACGAAGCCCGCCACCAGGAACGCCAGCGGCACGGCGATCGGCAGCGACCAGTCGAGCGAAATATTGAACGGCAGCGGCATGGCGAACGCGAGGTCGGTTCCCGGAATGGCGAAGCCGATGGCCTTCTGGCGGATGCACTCCTGCACCACGAAGGTGGTGTAGGCACCCAGCATCACCATCTCGCCGTGCGCCATGTTGATGACGCCCATCACGCCGAAGGTGATGGCGAGGCCGATGGCTGCGAGCAGCAGCACCGAGCCGAGCGACAGCCCGTACCAGGCATTCTGCACCGCCTCCCATTGCGAAAGCCGTCCCTGGATCGCGGACGCCGCGTCCTTGGCGGCGCGCTTGACCGCCTCCGGCGCGTCGGACGGAACGCCGGCGAGCAGCGCGAGGGCGTCCTGGTCGCCGCGATCGCGGATCGTCGCGATCGCGGCGATACGGTCGTCCTCCGACGTGTCGTCGGCCGTCAGCAGGATCGCCGCCCGCGCCTGCTCCAGCGCGCGCTTGACGTTGGCATCGGTCTCCTTGCCGAGCGCGGTCTCGATGGTCGGCAGCGCGCTCGCCTCGCGCGACTTGAACACGGCCTGCGCCGCCTCGTAGCGCTTGCCCGGATCGGGCGCCATCAGCGTGAGCCCGCCGAGCGCGGCGTCGATCGCGCGACGCAGCCGGTTGTTGATCCGAACCGGCTCGAGATCGGCTGGCCCGGCATTCGCGACAGCCTGTCCGGACACGGCTTCGACCAGCGTGTCCTTGTCCTTGTAGAAGACTTTCTTCTGCTCGGCGCTGAACAGCAGCCGTCCGTCCTGCAGCGCCTCGATGATTGTCGCGGCGCGCGGATCACCCGTTTCGGCGACCGCGGTGATGCCCGCGTCGGTCTCGCTGAAGTCGTCGGCGACGAAATGCGCCAGCGCCTCGTCGAGGCTTGCCGCCTGCACGACCGAGGGCCCCGCGGTCATCAGGCCGAGCGACACGACGAGCGCGAGCAAGACGGCGGCGAGGCGATCAGACATCAGACGCATCGCAATGACTGTCCCGGCAATGACTGCCCAGGCTGATGGTGAGGAGGCGGCCGAAGGGCCGCCTCCCATGTTCTTAGTGGCGTCTTTGACCGTCAAGCTGTCAGGTCGAGCCGCCGCACTTCTTGGTGGCCTTGTTGTAGTTGCCGCACTTGAGCGTGACCCAGTCGGCGTCGAGGTCCTTCGAGCCGGGCAGGAAGTCCGACCAGGCGTCGCCCGGGACCAGGCCCGGCGTCTTCCACACGACGTCGAACTGGCCGTCGCCGCGCACCTCGCCGATGAACACCGGCTTGGTGATGTGGTGGTTCGGCAGCATCTTCGACGTGCCACCGGTCAGATTCGGCGCCTCGATCCCGGGCAGCGCGTCGATTACCTTGTCCGGATCGGTCGTTTTCGCCTTCTCGACCGCCTTCACCCACATGGCGAAGCCGATCACGTGGGCTTCCATCGGATCGTTGGTGACGCGCTTCGGATTCTTGGTGAACGCCTTCCACTTGGCGATGAAATCGTCGTTCCCCTTGCCCTTGATCGACTGGAAGTAGTTCCATGCGGCAAGGTGGCCGACCAGCGGCTTGGTGTCGACGCCGGCAAGCTCTTCCTCGCCGACCGAGAACGCGACGACCGGGATGTCCTTCGCCTTGACGCCCTGATTGCCCAGCTCCTTGTAGAACGGCACGTTGGCGTCGCCGTTGATGGTCGAGACCACCGCCGTCTTCTTGCCTTCCGAGCCGAACTTCTTGATCGCCGCGACGCGGGTCTGCCAGTCGGCATGGCCGAACGGCGTGTAGTTGATGGAAATGTCCTCGTCCTTGACGCCCTTCGCCTTCAGATAGGCCTCGAGGATCTTGTTGGTGGTGCGCGGATAGACGTAGTCGGTGCCTTCGAGCACCCAGCGCTTCACCTTCTCTTCCTTCATCAGATAGTCGACGGCGGGGATCGCCTGCTGGTTCGGCGCGGCGCCGGTATAGAAGACGTTGCGCTCGCTCTCCTCGCCCTCGTACTGCACGGGGTAGAACAGGATCGAGTTGAGCTCCTTGAACACCGGCAGCACGGACTTGCGCGACACCGAGGTCCAGCATCCGAACACGACCGAGACCTTGTTCTTGCTGATCAGCTCGCGCGCCTTCTCGGCGAACAGCGGCCAGTTGGACGCCGGGTCGACGACGACCGCCTCGAGCTTCTTGCCGAGCACGCCGCCCTTCTTGTTCTGCTCGTCGATCAGGAACAGCATCGTGTCCTTCAGCGTCGTCTCGCTGATGGCCATGGTGCCGGACAACGAATGGAGAATGCCGATCTTGATCGTATCCTGCGCCTTGGCCGGCAGCGCCGACGCCAGACCAAAGCCGAGTGCCGCTGCGGTAAGCAGCGCGCGCCGAAACATCGGTCGCCCGGCGACCGAACGCGTGGGAGTAGGCATCGCAAATGTCCCCTGTTGAAACCGCCCTCTGACCGGCCATGGGTGCCGGATTGCGACAGCGGGAATCGCAAGGGACGTGCCAAGCCCCTGGCCCATGACAAATCATTGGCCGGGCGCAGGGTTTGCGCGGCAAATCCTGCCTTGGGATTGGGCAAAACGGCGTCACTTGACCAATAACTAGCCATTCGCTTGTGAATTAGGCAGAAAATGTCGCCGTGCACACAAGGCCTGTGACCTTTCACGCTTGCCATGCGTGGGCCCCCGGTTGGACGCCCGCGCCCCGTTGATAGAGTGAGTTATCCAATCCAGGGGCCCTGAACCGGAATGACTGACCGCAAGCTTGCCGCGTCGCGCGCAATAAAGTCGCAACCCGCCAAACCGGCGGGCGAAGCCCGACCGATCACGACCCTGAGGGATTGGCTCGACCACCTGGCGGCGACCGACCGGCTGGCGGTGATCCGTCCGGGCGTCGACCTTCGGTTCGAGCTTGCCGCCATCGCCAAGCGGCTCGATGGCACGCAGGCGACGCTGTTTCCAAAACCAGGTGGCCACGCGATTCCCGTGGTGTCCGGACTGATCTCCGACCGCAACTGGATGGCGGAGGCGATGGGCGTGCCGCCCGAGCGCATGCTGGCGCATTTCCAGGAGGCCGCGCTCAATCCCCTGCCGTGCCGCGAGGTGAAGAGCGCTCCGGCGCAGGAGGTGGTGCATCGCGACGTCGATCTCGCCAAGCTGTTGCCGCTGCCGACGCACAACGAGCTCGACAGCGGCCCCTATATCACCGCCGGCCTGCTCATCTCGCGCAATCCGGTCAACGGCGCGCAGAACGTCACCATCCACCGCCTGCAGCTCAACTCGGCGAAGCGTCTCGGCGTCCTGCTACTGCCGCGTCACACGCTCGCCTATTTCAAGATGGCCGAGGACAAGGGCAATGACCTGCCTGTCGCCATTGTCGTCGGCGTCGATCCGCTGACGCTTCTTTCGTCGCAGGCAATCGGCCCGCTCGACTTCGACGAGCTGACCATCGCCGGCAGCCTGCATGGCAAGCCGCTCGACCTCGTCAAATGCCTGTCGAGCGACGTGCGCGTGCCGGCCGAGGCGGAGATCGTGATCGAGGGCCGCATCCTCGCGAAGACGTTGGAGCCGGAAGGCCCGTTCGGTGAATTCCCGCAGACCTACGGCGAGCGCGCCGAGCGCCACGTCATCGAGATCGACGTCGTCACCCACCGCAAGCAGCCGATCTTCCACACCGTGAACGGCGGCGGGCTCGAGCATCTGCTGCTCGGCGGCATCCCGCGCGAGGCGACCATCCTCAATCATCTTCAGCGGAGTCTCCCCTGCGTGAAGGACATCCATCTCTCGCGCGGCGGCATCATGCGTTACCACCTCTACGTCAAGATCAAGAAGACGCGCGAGGGCGAGGCCAAGAACGTGATCGCCGCCGCGTTCGGCGCGCATTACGACATCAAGCACGTGATCGTGGTCGACGAGGACGTCGACATCCACGACCCGACCGAGGTCGAATGGGCGGTGGCGACGCGGTTCCAGGCCGACCGCGACCTCGTCGTGATCGGCGACGCGCAGGGCTCGCGGCTCGATCCGTCCGCGCGCGACGGCGTCAGCGCCAAGATGGGTCTCGACGCGACGAAACCGCTCGACGCGCCGGAGTTCCGCTACAAGCGCATCCGCGTTCCGGGCGAGGACAGCGTGGACCTCGACGCGGTAATCAACAGCGCGGCCACGGAGAACTGGCGCGACAAGCTATAGAGTTTGCAAGCCCGGAATTCGGCCATATTCTCAATGTCGACTGTCACACTCACGCATCAATCCAACGGGGAATTTTCATGGCCCCCGAGAACGCCGACATCGCCGCGGGCTCCGCGGCACGGCCGCCGCGGAGCGGTTTGTTGCAAGACGACGATCTGTCCCCTGTCGAACACGGCGAGCCAGCCAAGCTGCTGATCGTCGAGGACGACTTCCTGTTGTCGATGGATATCGAGACGGCGCTGGTCTCGGCCGGCTACGATGTCATCGGCAACGTCAAGACGGCGCAGGACGCGGTCAAGTCCGTCGCGGGCGAGCGGCCGCACCTGGCGATCATGGACATCCGCCTCGACGGCAAGCACGACGGCATCGATGCCGCGCTGGTGATGTTCCGCGCCTATGGCGTGCGCTGCGTCTTCGCGACCGGCCACGCCGATCCGCAGACCCGCGCCCGCGCCGAGCCGGCGGCGCCGCTCGGGTGGATCACCAAGCCGTTCACGATCAACGCGCTGCTGAGCGTGGTCGAGCGCGCCCTCAAGGAGATCGACCGCGAGGTCGAATAGCGCGGCTCCACACGCTAATGACATAGCTGATTTGGCGGGCAGAGCCGTGCCACACGGACACCTCTCCCCGCTTGCGGCGAGAGGTCGACCGCCCAAGGCGGTCGGGTGAGGGGGCCTGTCCGCACAACGTACTTCAGAGTTGGACGCCGCTTATCCGCGCTGCTCCTATTCAAAAACGAAAAGCTCAGGCACGTTGAGACGCCCCCTCACCCGCTCGCTTCGCTCGCGACCTCTCCCCGCAAGCGGGGAGAGGTGGACTCGCGGCGATGCAGTGCACAACCGCACCACGCCGAATTTGGATCACTCCCGGCGCAAAAAGTTCGCGCCGGGCGGCAGGCCCCAGATCATGCGGGCGGTCTCACCTTCCCAGACTTTCGGGCGCTGCGGCCGGTCGCGGTGCCATGGCCGCGGATCGAAATAGCCGAGCGCTTCGTCCTTCATCTGGTCGAGCTCGCAATAGAACTCGATCAGCTGGTCGTCCGGGTTGCGGTGGAACACCGCGATATTGTGGCCCGGACCGAGCCGCGTCGGTCCCCAGGCGATCGGCACGTTGCGGCGGCCGAGCACGTCGCAGGCGTTCTGCAGGTGCGAGAAGTCCTTCACCTCGAACGCCATGTGATGGATGCCGGCCTCCTTGCCGGTGATGAAGTTCACCGTGTGATGGTCGGCGTTGCAGCGCATGAAGACGAAGAAATTACCGATCCAGTCGGACACCCGAAAGCCCAGCACGCGCTCGTAGAAGGCAGCAATCGCGTTGACATCGGGCACCCAGAACGCGACGTGGCCGAGCTTGAGCGGACCGGCGCCGACCACGTCCTGGTTTGGCGCGACATAGCTCCACTCCGAGAACAGCTCGATAGTCGTGCCCTTCGGATCGTCGAACGTCAGCACCTTCGGCAGGCCGGGCGCCGTATCGCTTCTGATCTCATTCTTCACGCCTTCGGCCGTCAGCTCGCGGGCCATCTCCGCGAAATCCGCATTGGGCGCCACTTCGAACGTGAGCTTGCCGCACCGCGCCTCACTGCTGCGGCGCAGCTCGACGACGAGCTGACCGAGCCTGGTCGCGAGGAACGCACGGTCGCGCTCGCGCGCAACCGGCACCAGGCCGACGATCTCGGCATAGTAGGCGAGCTTGCGTTCGAGGTCGGGCGTCTCGAACACGGCATGGCCGATGCGGCGCGGTCTGATCATGGGTTCCAGTGAATTGTTCAGGCGTGGCGTTTGCGGAAAAGACTGACGAGACGATAATATTACCACCGTTCCTTGGAAGCCATCTGACAGGTTGGTCGGAGAGGAACGCTATGCCCTGTTCACAAGATCAATTGCGACGTGCGGCCGCGACAGCTGCAGCGCTGTGGCTGGCGCCTGCCATGAGTAGCCCGGTGGTGGCGCAGACACACGACACTGCGGGATCGATCGGGCTTGGGGCTCGCGGCGGGATCGTCGCCGCCGCGCCCGCTCGCACGGCCCCCACACAGGACTCCGCGGACTCGGCCGCCGGCTCCGTCGAGTTCAGCGCCCGCGCCGGATTTGCGACCGACTACATCTATCGCGGCGTCACATTGTCCGACCGCAGGCCGGCGGCCGGCGCCGGCCTCGAAGCCGCGTTCGGCGCGTTCTATGCCGGCACGACTGTCGCCAGCGTCAGGCTGCCGACCCAGCCGACGGCCGAGATCACGTTCGTCGGCGGCGCCCGGCCGAAACTCTGGGGCATCGATTTCGACCTCAGCTGGACCTACTTTCTCTATCCTGGCGAGGCGCCACCGGCGCCCGGCGCGCCCGTAGGCATCGACTACTGGGAAGCGCTCCTCCGCGCCGACTACAAGATTAGCGAGACGCTGCGCGTCGCCGGCGGCTTCGCCTATTCGCCCAACGTCTCGAACACCGGGGCCTGGAGCAAGTACGCGGCCTTCGGCGTGGGCATCGACGTGCCGAGCAACGTGTTGCCGCAGATGATCACCGCGTCGCTGACCAGCGGCGTCGGCTATTCCTGGTTCGGCGATCAATCGGCGGCGCTGGGCGGCTTTCCGCTGCCGGCCTATCTCAACTGGAATGCCGGCGTGACCTTCACCCACAAGGCCTTCAACCTGGACCTGCGCTACTACGACACCAACCTGTCCAGGGAGGACTGCTTCGTCTTCACCGGCGATCCTCACGCCACACCCGGCGGGCAGATCAATCCGGTGACGAATCCGGAGGGCCTCACGTCGCGCTGGTGCGGTGCCACCATGGTCGCGAAGTTCTGGTTCGCGCTGAACTAGGCAGAACGACCGTGCGGCCCTGGCGCCAACTCAGACCAAGCGAGAGCCTCAGCGAGATCGTATGCGCGCTGATCGTGGTGCTGACCTTCACGCTCGCCGCCAGCGTGGTGAGCGGCGGCGAAGAGGGCCCCCGCGCGGCGCTGCTCGGAGCGATCGGGTGCAATGCCGCGTGGGGCATCATCGATGCGGTGCTCTACCTGATGACATGCGTCTTCGACCGCAACCGCCACCTGCGCTTCGCCCGCGCCGTCGCATCCGCTCCGGACGAGGCCGCGGCATTGGCCACGATCCGAAGCGAACTCGAGCCCGCGCTGGCGCCCGTCACGGCAAGCGAGGATCGCGAGCAGCTCTACCGCAGCATTCTCAACTCGCTCGCCCACGGAAAGCTGCCGCGCCGCACCGGTTTAAAGCGCGACGACATTGTGGGCGCGATCGGCGTGGTCTGCGTCGCGCTCGCGGCCTCGCTGACGGCCGTGCTGCCGCTCGTCCTTTTGTTCGATCAGCCGCGGCTGGCGTTGCGCGTCTCCAACCTGCTGGTCGTCGTGCTGCTGTTCATCGTCGGCTATCATTGGGCGCGCTACGTCGACGCCAACCCGTGGAGCGCGGGCTTCGGGCTCATGGGCCTCGGACTGGCGCTGGTCGCGATCGCGATCCTGCTGGGCGGATAAGCGTGCCGATCAGCCGTTAGCGTGCGGCCGCGGCGCGCGCCACCGCCTCGATCTCCTGCGCGCGATAGTCGTTCTCGCGGCGGAAGTCCGGCATCGGCAGCGGGCCCCACAGGTTGCCGGAGTAATCGCGGTTCCACACCTTTGGCCGCTGCGGCTGGTCGTGGTGCCAGGGTTTTGGATCGAAATAGCCGAGATCCTCGTCCTTCATCTGGTCGAGCTCGATGTAGAACTCGACGATCTGGTCGTCGCTGTTGCGATGATAGATCGCGACGTTGTGGCCGGGCCCGTGCCGCACCGGCCCCCAGTTGATCTCGATCTTGCGCTGGTTGAACAGCTCGCAGGCATTCTGCATGTGCGCAAAATCCTTCAGCTCGAAGGCGATGTGATGCATCTGCTGCTTGGTGCCGCGCACGAAATTGACCGTGTGGTGGTCGACGCCGCAGCGCAGGAACACGAAGAAGTCCTCGATCCAGTCCGACACCTTGAAGCCGAGCACCTTGCAGTAGAACTCTGCCACCGCCTTGGGATCGCCGACCGCGTAGGCGCAATGGCCGAGCTTGAGCGGGCCGACCCCGTAGTGCTGGAGGTGCTTGCCGAGGAACGACCACTCGGAGAACAGCTCGATGGTGGTGCCTTTCGGATCGTCGAAGGCGAGCACCTGGCCGACGCCTGGCACCGAGTCGTTGCGCAGATCGCTCTTGATTCCCTCGGCTGAAAGGAATTTCGCCATGGCACCGAAGTCGGAGCCGGGTGCCACCTCGAACGACAATGTCTTCAGCCGCGCTGTGCTGCCGAGATCGAGCTGGATGGTGAGGATGCCGATCTTGCTCATCAGGAACGCGCGGTTCTTCTCGCGCGCGTGGAGCACGAGCCCCATGACCTGCGTGTAGTAGTCGATCTGCTTGTCGAGATCCGGGGTCTCGAACGTCGCGTGTCCGATGCGTCGCGGCCTGATCATGGTTTCCTCCGGTGGGCGCTGCGCGCCGAGATTCAGGGTGTTGCGGCGATTATGGCGCATTCGCGCGGCGAGCGGCAATTCGGCATCAGTGCATAGCCAGGCCCAGCCAATGTCCGTCGATCCGGCTCGGCTGGCATCTCCGCTAGTTGAACGTGGCCCCTTGATGCTCCAGAAACTCTTCAGCGAATGTGCGTGTCTGCTCTGAAGCAAGGGGATGTTCACGTACTGCGCGCAGCTCGGACAGCCACGACTCTCTTTGCTCGCTCGGCAGTTCGGTGTTGAGCACGCGGTTGATCATCCAGACTGTGAGGAACGTCGGCTGGCGGCGAACAGAGTCACGCAACAGGGCCGAATGGTCGGGGATGGCCTCCAGCTCGTGAACGAGCGGTCCGGGTGAGCCAAACTCGGCATCGGGAAAACGCTCAAGCAAGCCAAACATCGCTGGCGCCGCGCGCTCCCGATCAGGCAGAGAGCGAAAACCCTCGAAGAGCTGGTAGAGGCGGTACACGTTGTCCGTGTCGTCGCGTGACGGCTCGAACGAGTTCAAAGCTGCAATCACCGCCGCGATCGGATCATCAGCGTCCATTGGCATCACTCCACGGCGTCATGCTCTACGCGAGCCTGGTCGGCTCGAGGATCACCTTGCCCAGCCCATCCCGCGCGGCGACGATCTCGTGCGCCCGCACTGCCTCGCTCAGCGGCAGCACCTGGTCGAGCAGCACCTTGAACCTGCCCTGCGCGGCCGCCTCGAGCGACAGCGTCACGTCGGTCGAGCCTTCGCCGGTCGCGCCGATGACGGTGATGTGGTTGAGATAGAGCCGGTTGACGTCGAGCGGCACCGTGCCGCCGCCATGGCCGCCGGCGGTGACCAGCCGGCCATTGCGCGCGATGGTCGCGAACGCCTTCGGGAACAGCACCGGGTCGCCGATGTTCTCGAACACCAGGTTGACGCCGCGGCCCTCGGTGATGCGCATCACCTCCATGGTCAGGTCGTGCGCGCGGTAATTGACGCCGGCGTCGGCGCCGAGATCGAGGCCGGCCTGGACGCGCGCGTCGGCCCCGGCGGCGGCGATCACCCTGGCGCCGAGATGTTTCGCGACCTGCACGCCGGCGCTGCCGAGTCCGCCGGCCGCGCCCATCACCAGCACCCATTCGCCGGCTTTGAGCTCGCCGCGGTTGCGCAGCAGATGGAATGCCGTCGGCGTGTGCCGCGTGATCACCGTCGCCGTGCGGAAATCGACCGCATCCGGCACGAGATGCGTGGTCGTCTCCGGCACCTTCACATATTGCGCGTAGCCGCCCCAGACATTGACGCCGAGCAGTTTTGCCGCCGCGGTCGCGGTCGGCTCGGACACCCGCGTCGTGGTGGCGACCCGGTCGCCGACCTTGCGGGTCGTCACGCCCTCCCCGACGGCGACGATCACGCCGGACGGATCGACGCCGAGCACGTGCGGCAGCGCCACCGGCTTGGCATACTTGCCGGAGCGCACGATCAGGTCGAGCGTGCGGTTGACCGACACGGCATGGACCTCGATCAGCACCTCGCCGGGCCCGGGCTGCGGCGTCGGCACCTCCTCGAGCCGCATCACCTGCGGCGGCCCGAACTCACGAATGACGATGGCCTTCAACGGCAAGGTCCTCCCGATTTTTCGTCAATTGATGCCCTGGCGCCCCGTCCGCTGACAAGCCACCCGGAGGGCCCGCACGCGTCCGACCCATGCATTCCGGCGGCTTGCCAACCCACACGCTTCCCTGTTTGCTCGGCGGCCGATTCAAGAAGCTGAGGGAGCAACGCTCATGGCCTCCTACAAACTCGTGACCTTCAAGACGCCGGACGGCCCGCGCGCCGGCATCGTCGTCGACGACAAGGTGTTCGACGCCGCCAAGCTGACCGGCAAGGCGAAGTACTCGAGCGTGCTCGCCATCCTCGAGGACTGGCGTGCGGCGCAGGGCGCGCTCAAGGCGGCCGCTGCCAAAGCAGCCAAGAGCAAGCAGAAAAGCGTCCAGCTCGCACGCGCCAAACTGATGGCGCCGGTGCGGTTCCCGTCGGCGATCTTCTGCGCCGGCGCGAATTACGGCGACCACGTCACCGAGATGAACAAGCTGCACGGCCGGCCGCCCGAGCCGGATCCGCACACGCTCGGCCTCAAGCCGTGGCACTTCATCAAGACGGCGCGCTCGCTGTCCGATCCGGGCGCGACCGTGAAGATCTCGCATTACTCGAAGAAGATGGACTGGGAGATCGAGCTCGCCGCGGTGATCGGCAAGCCGGCCAAGGACGTGCCGCTCGACAAGGCGCTGAGCTACGTGGCCGGTTACACCGTCGCCTGCGACCTGTCCGCGCGCGACCGCGGCTTCCGCGAGCAGGTCTCGGTCGGCTCGCCGTTCCGCGCCGACTGGGTCGCGCACAAGAATTTCGACGGCTCCTGTCCGCTCGGTCCGTGGATCGTGCCGGCGAGCGACATCAAGGATCCGCAGAGCCTCGATCTCAAGCTGTGGGTCAACGGCGAGATCAAGCAGGACTCGAACACGCGCGAGATGATCTTCAATCTCGCCGAGCAGATCGAGCAGATCTCGGGCGCCGTCACGCTGCAGCCGGGCGACATCATCCTGACCGGCACGCCGGCGGGCGTCGGCGCCGCGCGCGGCGAATTCCTCAAGGCCGGCGACGAGGTCAAGCTGTGGATCGAGAAGATCGGCGAGCTGACCACCAAGTTGGCGTGATCGGCCCGAATGATCGAAGCGTTAGCGGGCCGGCACCGCGAATCAGGCGGCGCTGCAGAACTATCTTTGCGACGGCTGTGAGGTAAATCACACCTCGGTCACTCGGCCGCGTGCGATCGTCCTTCCGCAACGCCAGGGGGATGATGGTCATGGCAAAACGACCCGAAGATATCGCTGAATACATTCAAGATTTGGCTATGGAACTGGCCATGATGGCACGCCAGAACAAGCTGCCGATCACGGCCTACCTGCTCGAAATGGCCGCGACCGATGCCCGCCACGGCGGGCAGCCGCCGGTCGAACCGTTCAGGCGATCGGAGCCGAGCCGGGCTCCGCATTGATTGGGTAGGGCGGCGCTGCCGGCGATCAGTGATCGCCGGCTAGCCCTTCACTTAAGCCCTGGCCCATCGTCTGGACCTTCCAACGCACCTTCGACTCGCCGCGGCACAGCGGCTCGACGTGCCGGTCTTCCACGAGCTTCACCTCGCGGAAGAACGGCTCGCCGTATGAATCCGGCTTCGATGCATTGTCGAAATAGACGTTGCCGCGATAGCTGAACCAGCGCGGCTCGTTGTCGCGACAAGCTCGGCCCCGATCCGCACCGGCTCATCGCGTCGCAGCGACTTGCAGCGCGACGAGCGCCGCGTAGCTGTCGCCCTCGTCAGGCGATGTCGTCGCTGCCGGCGCTGCCGACGAGCGCCTCGTAGTAGCAGTAGGCATAGCTTATGCCCGGCGCCGCTCTCATAGGATAACCGCAGGCGAGCGTTACTCGCGGACACCAATGTTCCATTCATGATTTTAGGGTTGCGACCGAGGCAGAATTATAAGATGATATCTTTACTATTTTAACGAAAGCGCCTAGGATCGCCTCCATCAGGCCCGAAAGCGAGCCTCCGATGACCGTGACGCCGCGCACCGCCAGTCAGAATCCCGGCCGCATCTTCCTGGCCGGACGGTCGGCGTCGCTGTCGTCGCAGATGGTCGCCGACGTGCGCGACGCCCTCTACGCACGCAAACTGAAGCCCGGCGACTTCCTCGGCACCGAGAAGGACCTCGCCGAGCGGTTCGGGACGAGCCGCATCGTCGCGCGCGATGCGCTGCGCACGCTCGAAGCGCTCGGCGTGGTCGAGATCCGCATGGGCAAGGGCGGCGGGGCGCGCATCGCCAATGGCAACGCGCGGCTGTTCGCCGAGGCGCTTGCGGTCCAGCTCACCCTCACCGGCGTCTCGGCCGGAGAAATCCTCGATGCCCAGCGTGCGATCGAATGCCTCGCCGCCGAGCTCGCCGCCGAGAACGCGCGGCCGGCCGACATCGCCCGGCTCAAGCACCTGCTGGCCGAGGCCGAGCGCATGATCGACGACGTCGACGCCTACACGCGGCTGTCGCGCGAATTCCACCTCGCCGTCGCCGAGGCCTCGCACAACCGCGTGCTGGTCGTGCAGCTCATCTCGCTCGAGCATGTCGCCTGGCCGTCGCGCAATACCACGCTGACCCCGCAGGTCGCGCGCAAGGTGCTCAAGGTGCACCAGGAGCTCGCCGAGCTGATCGAGATGCGCGACGCCGCCGGCGCGCGACGCCTGATGGACGACCACGTCAAGATGATCCGCGCCCGCCGCGTCAGCGAGCAGCGCGAACGAATTGAAAGAGACTGCTGCTGAGGAAACAACCACCCCCAAGAACGGAGGACACCATGACGTTCCTGATCGAACCGCACTTCCGGCTACATGAGTGGGTCGCCGAGGAGAAGGGCTACTTCAAGTCCGAGGGCCTCGACTACGAGTTCCGCGAGACCATCCAGTCGAGCGACGGCGCCGCGCACAATCTCGGCAACAAGGTCGGCGCGTTCCAGACGTTCGAGCGCGGCCGCAAGTCGGACATCAGCTGCGCCTGCCACTGGACCGTCAACGTTGCCGCGTCCAAGGGCCACGGCAAGCTCTATGGCGAGGCCTATTCGGTGTCGCCGTGCGGCGTGTTCGTGCCGGCCGACTCCAAGGTGAAGAGCCCGGCCGACCTCGCCGGCGTGCCGATCTCGGTCGGCTTCCAGTCCGGCAGCCACTACGCGACCGTGCAGGCGCTCGAGCAATACATGCCGCAGGACAAGATGAGCCTGTCGTTCAACGACGGCCTGCTGTTCGGCCGCATGGAGAACCTGATCGACGGCAAGGTGCCGGCCTGCACGCTGTTCTCCGGTCCGTACTACTTCGCGGAGCAGCTCGGCTTCCGCAAGGTGATCGACTGCACCTTCATGATCGCGACCATGATCACCGGCACGCCCGACATGGAAGACGTGCACAAGTATTTCCGCGGCCTGAAGAAGGCGCAGCGCGACATCGACCTGCGGCCGGAGCTCTACACGCACTATTACAAGAAGGAGTTCCCGGTGCGCTTCCACGACCGCATGGACACACGCCGTTGGGGCCCCGGCGAGCGCATCGTGTTCGAGCCTTATTCGCGCGAGCAGTTCGAGGAGTCGCGCGAGTGGATCCGCGAGCACGGCATCTTCGAAGGCGGCGATTTGGGTGGGAAGGCGTACGACAACGCTGTCGTAAGAATGGCGTAGGCGCGCTGAAGCCGCGCCACATGCACTGCGGGTTCCCCTCCCCCTTGTGGGGAGGGGTTAGGGGTGGGGGTGTTGACGCGCGCATGAATCGCCACGCACGAGCGCGCGGCGACAGGCCCCCCCCCCCCCCCCCCCCCCCCCCCCCCCCCACCCCCCCACCACCCCCCCCCCCCCCCCCGGCCGCGCCCCGCCGCG
>Ga0081540_1000621_pt1 | contig 33711 bp, 32 predicted proteins | sample TabmetS2T1R1_FD_71024 | JGI IMG/M metagenome (GOLD analysis project Ga0081540, IMG submission 71024) | Tabebuia heterophylla rhizosphere microbial communities from the University of Puerto Rico - S2T1R1 | ecosystem: Host-associated > Plants > Roots > Rhizosphere ...
GTCGGCGCCGATCTCGGCCGGCTTCTGCGCGATGAGCGCCTGCACCGTGCCCTTCCTGAGGTCGTCGACCTGCTTGGGGCCGGCGTCGAAGCCGACGATCTTGACCTGGTTGGCCTTGCCCGCCTCGCGAATGCCGGTCGCGGCACCCTCGGCGGAGAACAGGTTGGTGGCGAAGATGCCCTTGATGTCGGGGTTCTTGGCCAGGGCGGCCTTGACCTTCGCGGCCGCCGTCTCGGGCTTGTCGTTGGAGTAGTCGCGCCCGACGTAGTCGAGGCCGAGCTCCTTGGCCTTCGCGACGAAGCCTTCCTCGCGCAGGTCGGTGGTCGAGATGCCGGGCTTGACGTTGATCACGTAGACCTTGCCGCTGCCGCCCATGAGCTCCTTGAGGGTGTCGGCCGCCGCGCCGCCGCCGCCCTTGTTGTCCGAGGCGATCTGCGACACCGCCATGTCGGGCTGATCGAGCGTGGTGTCGACGAGCACGACCTTCGAGCCGGCGGCCGAGACCTGCTGGATCGGCGCGAACATCGCCTTGGTGTCGGTCGGCGCGATGAGCATCGCGTCGGGCTTCTTCGCCGCCACGGCGTTGACGATCGGCGTCTGCTGCGCGGCGTCGAACTCGTCCGGCCCCTGGAAGTCGAGCGTCACGCCGAGCTCCTTGGCCTTCTCCTGGGCCCCGCAGTTCATCGTGATGTAGAACTCGTCGCCCTTGACCCCGGCGATCAGGGTCATCTTGTAGTTCTTCTTGGCGCCGCCCGACGAGCTGCTGCTCGTACTCGAGCCGCTGGACGTGCCCCCGTTGTCATCGCTGCTGCCGCAGGCAGCCACGACGAAGGCGAGCATCGCCAGCAAGGCGGCAAGGAACCAGCTCTTGCGTGCCATGGGTGGAAAGGACCTCCTCCTGCTGATGGTGGGTCTCACCGCTGGTACTGGGACCGGCGGCGCAACTGGTCGAGGTACACGGCGCCGATCAGCACCGCGCCGACGGCGATCTGCTGCCAGAAGGGCTGCACCCCGACGATCACGAAGCCGTTCGTCAGAACCGCGGGGATGAAGACGCCGAAGACCGAGCCGAGCATCGTCCCGATGCCGCCGAACAGGCTCGTGCCGCCGATGACGACGGCGGCGATCGCCTGGAGGTTGTCGGTGTCGTGCCCGCCGATCGTCGTCGTGGAGAAGCGGGCCAGGGACAGGAATCCCGCCAGGCCGGCGAGCGTCCCGGCCAGGCAGTAGACCTTCATGAGGTGCAGGTCGACCGCGATGCCGGCGCGGCGTGCCGCCTCCTCGTTGGAGCCGATCGCGTACGTGTAGCGGCCGAACCGGGTCATGGCGAGGATGACGCCGAAGACGATCGCCACCGCGAACGCGATGATCACCAGCCAGGGGACCTGGTCGAACGCCCGGCCGGTGCCGATGGTGGTGATGAGCTTGAAGGGGACGTTGCGCTCGTCGACGCCGCCGGTGATCACGAGCGCCGCACCGAGGCTGATGCCGAGCGTCCCGAGGGTGACGATGAACGGCGGGATCTTCGCCTTGGCGACGAGGAAGCCGTTGACCAGGCCCCAGCCCGCGCCCGCCGCCAGCGCGACGACGAGGCCGAGGATGATCACGCCCCAGTTGTCGCCGCCGGCGCCGTTCATCGCACGCGCCGAGACGACGCCGCTGAAGACCAGCACCGCGCCGACCGACAGGTCGATGCCCGCGGTGATGATCACGAAGGTCATGCCGGTCGCCAGGACGAGCAGGACCGCGGCGTCGGTGGCGATGTTGCGCGCGTTGTCGACGTCGACGAACGAGCTCGGCTCGAGCACGCTGAAGATGAGGATCAGCGCGACGAGGATCAGCCCGATCCAGGTGCTCGAGCCGGCGACGAGCCGCTGCCAGAACGGCGCCGAGTGCTCCTCGTCGGCCTCGAGCTCGGGGCGGTCGGCCTGCGTGGTGACATCGGTCATGAAGGGTTACCTCCGCGGGGCATCCAGCCCCGCGTCCTGATCCGGGGGATCGGCCTCCGGCCGCTCTATCTCGTCTTGACGGATGGCTCCGGTCATGGCGCCGACGACGCCTTCCATCGACACCTCGCCGCGCCGGAAGCGTGCGACGCGCTCGCCGAGGCGCAGCACCTCGATGCGGTCGGCCACCTCGAAGACCTCGGGCATGTTGTGGCTGATGAGGACGACCGAGAGGCCCTGCCCGCGCACGCGGCCGATGAGGTCCAGCACGTTGCGCGTCTGGACGACGCCGAGCGCCGCCGTCGGCTCGTCCATGAAGACGACCTTCGACGCCCAGGTCACCGCGCGCGACACCGCGATGCCCTGGCGCTGACCGCCGGACATCGTTGCCACGGGCGCGCTCGTGTCCTGCAGCGTCACGCCCAGGCTCCGGAACGCCTCGCGGCTGCGGGTGCGCATCGCCTGCTTGTCGATGAAGCCGAGGTGTCCGAGCAGGCCGGGCCGCATGATCTCGCGGCCCAGGAACATGTTGGCGCCGGCGTCGAGCTCGGCGGCGAGCGCGAGGTCCTGGTAGACGGTCTCGATCCCGAGCCGTCGCGCGTCGAGCGGGGAGTGGATCTCGACCGGCTCGCCGTCGAAGAGGATCTGGCCCTCGTCGGGCTGGTGGACGCCGGCCAGCGTCTTGACCAGCGTCGACTTGCCGGCGCCGTTGTCGCCGACGAGCGCGACGACCTCGTTGGGGAAGACGGTGAAGTTCGCGCCGCGCAGTGCGCGGACGCGGCCGAAGCTCTTGACGATCCCCCGCGCTTCGAGGAGGGGTTCTGGCATCAGGCGGGCTCCTTTGCGGTGTCGCGCACGGCGGGAAGCGCGTCGGCGCTCGGGTAGGCGCCGGCGGCCACGCCGGCGAGCAGGGCGGCGCCACGGCAGCCGGCCTCGACGACGGCCGGCGTCTCGATGGCCCCGAGGCGGCGCTTGGCCTCGAGGACCGCGCGGTCGCGGGCCCAGCCGCCGGTCACCACGACCTTGGTGTGAGGGCCGGCGATGGCGTCGATCTCGGCGATGTTGCGCTCGACCTCGGTCGCCACCGTGTCGATGGCCGCCCGCCAGACGGCGGCCGGCGGCGCGTCGGGCAGCTGCAGCTGGGGCCGCTCCAGCCGGTGCAGGTGGAGATCGAGCGCGGGCGCGTCGCCGGGAGCGATGGCGAGCGCGCCCGCGTCGAGCTCGTCGCGACCTGCCTCGCCCACCCCGAGGGCGTCGAGGACCTCGCGAAGTGACATGCCGGACCACAGGCCGGCGAGCAGGGCCTGGCGGCCGGCGAGGACGTGCCAGCCGACCGACATCCCCGCGGTGACGACACGTCGGCGCGCGGGTTCGTCGAGCGGCGGCGCGACGACGCGGACGAGCGCCTCGGCGGTGCCGCATGAGTCCAGGACGTCGCCGGGCGCGGCGACGCCGACCCCCACGCCGGCGACGAGGTGGTCGTGGCCGGCGACGGCGAGGGTCGCGCCCTCGGTGCCGGCCAGGGCGACCCCGTCGCTGCGGCCGGCGGGGGCGTCGCCGGTGACCCGATCGGGCAGGAGGCCGGGCGGCAGGCTCGCCCATGCGAGCGCCTCGTCGTAGGCCGCGCGGGCATCGAGGTCGAGCAGGCCGGTGCGGGAGGCGAGCGAGAGCTCGGCGACCTGGTGGCCGCCGAGGAGGTGCACGATCCACTCGGCGACGTTCAGCCAGCGCGCGGCGCGGCGGGTGCCGAGGTGGCGCAACTTGGCCAGGGTGCACAGCGAGGTCGGCGGCAGGCCGGTGCGCTCGACGAACTCCGGCAGCTCGCGCGCGAGGAGGCGGGCCTCGCCCTCGCCGCGGGCGTCGTACCAGGCGACGGCGGGGTGCAGGATCTCGCCGGCGCCGTCGAGCAGGACGCCGGCCTCGGCCATGCTCGTCACGCCGATGGCGGCGATGCGCCCTTCCGGGGCCTGATCGATCGCCTGGCTCGCGGCCTCCGCGGCGGCGGCGAAGAGCGCGTGCGGATCGACCTCGGCGCCGGTCGGCACGGTCGTCCACGGCGTGGGCACCTGGCCGTGCGCGCGCTCGATGCCGTGGAGGTCGACGACCGCGGCCTTGCAGGCCGAGGTGCCGACGTCGATGCCGAGGAGCAGGTCGGTCACGAGGGGTTACCGCCGCGGGCATCCGGCCCCGGGTCAGGAGTAGAACGATCGGCCTCCAGCCGCTCGAGAGCCGGCGGGCGGCTGACGATGGCGGTGAGGTCGCCCTCGGCGCTGACGGGCCCCGCCGCGTAGGGCACGAGCAGCGCGTCGCCGCGCGCGACCTCGAGGCCGCCGAGGCTCCCGGCGCCGTCGAGGACGATGACCACCGCGAAGCCCTGCGGCAGCTCGACCGCGCCGCCGCCGGGCGCGACGCGCTGGGCGGTGAAGAACTCGGCTGCGGCGGGCGGCAGCAGCTCGGCGAGCGCCCCCTCGGCGCGCGGGCCCCGCAGCTCGGCGACGTCGGTCGCGCCGCGGAAGACGGACTGCAGCGCGGTCTCCCAGCCCATGCCGAGCGTCGCCTCGGCCTCGTCGGCGGCGAAGCCGACCCATTCGATGAGGACCGACATGTCGCTGGGCTCCTGCAGCTCGACGATGAGCAGGCCCGCGCCGATCGCGTGAGCCACGCCCGCCGGGACGAACACCGCGTCGCCCGCGCTCACGTCGATCGGGTTGAGCGCGGCGAGCATCGCGTCGCTGTCCTGACCGGCGAGGAAGGCGCGCAGGGTCTCCTCGCTCATCGGCTCGCGGAAGCCGAGGTGCAGCCGGGCGCCGGGCTCGGCGGCGACGACGATCCAAGCCTCGGTCTTGCCGAACTTCGTCCGCAGGTGCTCGCCGGCGAACGGGCCGTCCGGATGCGAATGCACCGGCAGCCGTTCGCCGGCGTCGAGCAGCTTGACCAGCAGGGCCGGGTCGGCGCCGAAGCGCGCGACGTGATCGGGGCCGAGCCACCACTCGGGGTCGTCGGCGATCGCGTCGCGCAGGAAGCGGCCGTCGGCCAGCCGGCTGAGCCCGAGCTCGGACTCGCCGAAGACGAGCGTCGTCGAGCCGATCCACTCCTCGGGCACCCGCTCGCCGCCGGGCTGGAAGCCGCGCAGGTCGGCGATGGCGGGGCCGCCGCGGTAGAAGCGCGGGATGCCGTTGGGCGGCAGCGCCACGACGCTCGCGTTCATGTCGCGCGCACCTCCCCCGAGCCGCGGGCGACCAGCTCGCAGTCGATGACATGGCGGCGCGGGAGCGCGTCCTCGCCCTCGAGGCGGCCGTACGCCAGCTCCGCCCCGATCCGCCCCATCTCGGCCGGGTCGTGGCGGACCACCGTCACGGGCACCGGAAGCATGTCTGCCAGCTCGAAGTCGTCGAAGCCGACGAGCGCGATCGGATCGCCGGCGTCGCGCAGCGCGCGCAGGGCGCCGATCGTGTTGCGGTTGTTGGCGGTGAAGAGGGCGGTCGGGCGACGGGCGACGGGGAGCGCGAGGAGCTCGCGGACGGCGCGCTCGGCCGAGGCGGCGTCGTGGGAGTCGGCGCTCACGAGCTCGTCGCGCGGCTCGACGCCGGCGTCGCGCAGCGCCGCGCGGTAGCCGGCAAGTCGCTCGGAGGCCGTGTAGAGCTGCGGTGGGTCCCCGACGAAGGCGATGCGCGTGTGGCCCTGGCCGAGGAGATGCTCGATGGCCTGGCGAGCCCCACCGACGTTGTCGAAGAGGACGGTGTCGGCGTCGATGCCGCGCGGCGGGCGGTCGAGGAAGACAACGGGCGTGCCGGCGCCGATCTCGGGCAGCAGGTAGCGGTGGTCGCTGCCCGCGGGCACGATCAGCAGCGCGTCGACCGAGCGGCGCAGCAGGCGCAGGACGAGCTCGCGCTCGCGCTCGGGATCCTCCTCGCAGGAGCCGGTGATGAGGATGTGGCTGTGGGCGTGCGCGGCGTCCTCGACGCTGCGGACGATCGCCGAGTAGAACGGGTTGGCGACGTCCTCGATGACGAGGCCGAGCGCGTTGGCGCGGCCGTGGCGCAGCGAGCGCGCGAGGTCGTTGCGCGAGAAGCCGAGCCGCGCGATGGCCGCCTCGACGCGCGCGGCGGTCTCGTCGCGCACGCCCGCCTCGCCGTTCACGACGCGCGAGACCGTCTTCAGGCTCACGCCCGCGGTGCTCGCGACGTCTCGCATCGTGGGCCTCGCCACGTCTCCTCTCTCGTCTCCTCCACCTGACCCGGCACTCCCGAAGCCTCAGCCCTGACAACGTTGTCAGAGCAGCGGCGGCGGACCCTAGTACGGAGATGACAACGATGTCAAGCGACCGTTGCCAGCAGCGCCGCCACCCGCGACGGCACCACGACGCCGGCTACATCGGTCTCGACGCTCGCGGCGCCCGTCGCCATGCCCGCCGCCACCGCCGACGCGAAGGGCTCGCCTCGCTCGAGCGAGATCGCCAGCCCGCCGACGAGCGCGTCGCCCGCCCCGATCGGGTTGCGGACCTCGGCGACGCGCGGCGCGCCGGCCCACCAGACGTCGTCGCCATCGGCCGCCGCCGCGCCCGCCTCGGCCGCCGTCACCACCGCCCGGCGAGCCCCGCGCGCGACGAGCTCGCGCGCCGCCTGCGTCGCGCGCGCCCGCACGGCGTCGACACCGCCGGCGTCGACGGTCTCGTCCGCGCGCCCGTGCAGCAGGCCCTCGGCCTCCGCGAGGTTCGGCGTCACCACGTCCGCGCCACCGCACAGCGCCGCGCCCAGCGCGGGCCCGCCCACGTCGACGATGGCCAGGGCCGCTCGCTCGTGCGCCAGCCCGACCAGCCGCGCGTAGCCGTCCACCGGCGCCGCCGGCGGCAGCGAGCCGCTGCACGCCAGCACGCGCTCGCCCGCGAGGGCCGCCGCGATCTGCGCCTCGTAGCGCTCCCAGTCGCCGGGCGCCAGCGGCGGCCCCGGCTCGTTGAACACCGTCACCCGCCCCGAGCGCTCGAGGATGATCGCGCTCGAGCGGATCTCGCCGCCGACCTCGACCTCTCGCAGGGACAGGCCCTCGTCGGCCAGCAGCGCCGCCGACGCTGCGCCCGTCCGACCGGGCACGAACCCGACCAGCACCGACGGCGAGCCCATCTCGCGCGCGACGCGCGCGACGTTGACGCCCTTGCCGCCCGGCGTCACCGCGGCCGACTCGAAGCGCAGCACCTCGCCCGGCCGCAGCTCGTCGATCGTCATCGTCCGGTCGATCGTGAGGTTCGGGCAGGCGACGAGCACGGCCGCGCATGCTGCCAGACTGTGCCGCCTATGATCTGACAACGTTGTCAAGGGAAGTGGGTCCGCCGGTGTCCGCTGCGTATCGCCTCAACCGCCTGTTCCACCCCGCCTCCAGACGCTGCATCGACGTCGCCGTCGACCACGGGTTCTTCGGCGAGCCTCGCTTCCTGCAGGGCATCGAGGACATGGAGTCGACCGTGGCGGCGCTCGTCGAGGCGGCGCCCGACGCGATCCAGCTCTCGCTCGGCCAGGCGCCCCTGCTGCAGCGCGTGGCGGGGAAGGCCAAGCCCGCGCTCGTGCTCCGCGTCGACGTCGCCAACGTCTACGGCAAGGAGCCCGCGGCGCCGTCGTTCAGCCAGGTCATCGACGACGCGATCGGCCACGCCGTGCGCCTCGACGCCGCTTGCGTCTGCGTCAACCTCTTCGAGATCCCCGGCGAGGACGCGCTGCGCAGGGAGTGCATCGAGAACGTCACACGCTTGCGCACCGCCGCCGATCAAGCTGGGATGCCGGTGATGGTCGAGCCGCTCGTCATGGACCGCCAGTCCGGCGGCTACGGTGTCGACGGCGACGCCGACCGGATCGTCGCGCTCGTGCGCCAGGCCGTCGAGCTCGGAGCGGACGTGGTCAAGGCCGACCCCACCGACGACCTCGCCGACTACCACCGCGTCGTCACCGCGGCCGGCGGCACGCCGGTCCTCGTCCGCGGCGGCGGCCGGGTCTCCGACGAGGAGATCCTCGAGCGCACGCGCGCTGTCCTGGACCAGGGCGCGCGCGGGATCGTCTACGGGCGCAACGTCATCCAGCACCCCGACCCGGCCGGCATGGTCCGCGAGCTGCGAGCGGTCGTCCACGGCGCCTCATGACCCCCGAGCCGGTTCGCATCGGGATCGTCGGCGGCGGCATGATGGGCCGCGAGCTGGCCGCGGCCATCGGCCGCTGGATCGCGCTGGAGGACCACCCGGTCCAGCCCACGCTCACCGCCGTCGCGGACACGAGCCCCGAGGCGCTGCGCTGGTTCGACCGCGTCGACACCGTCACCCACAAGACGACCGACTACCGCCATCTGCTCGACGACGACACCATCGACGTCCTCTACCTCGCGGTCCCGCACCACCTGCACGAGGAGCTCTACGTCGCCGCCGCGGCCGCCGGCAAGGACTTCCTCGGCGAGAAGCCGTTCGGCATCGACCTCGACGCGGCGCAGCGCATCAGCGCGGCGATCGACGACGCCGGCGTGTTCGTGCGCTGCTCGAGCGAGATGCCCTTCTACCCCGGCGCCCAGCTCGCCTACAAGACGCTCGCCTCGGGCGCCCTCGGGCAGCCGATCGAGGCGGCCAACGACTTCCTGCACTCCAGCGACCTCGACCGCAGCAAGCCGATCAACTGGAAGCGCCAGGCGAAGTACTGCGGCGCGATCGGCGTGATGGGCGATCTCGGCATGCACGTCGCCCACCTCCCGCTGCGCCTCGGCTGGCAGCCCGAGAGCGTCTTCGCGGTCCTCAGCGACATCGTTACCGAGCGCCCCGATCCGCAGACCGGCGAGCTCGTCCCCTGCGACACGATCGACAACGCCGAGCTGCACTGCGACGCCGGGCTGCCGCTGACCCTGCGCACCTACCGCATCGCCCCGGGCCAGATGAACACGTGGCGGATCGTCGCGACCGGCATGGACGGCGGCGTGGCCTTCTCGACCGCCGAGCCGAAGACCGTCCACCGCTTCGCCATCCGAGACGGCCGCCAGGCCTGGGAGCGCCTGGAGGTCGGCAGCCAGTCGGTCTTCGCGACGGTCACCGGAGCGATCTTCGAGTTCGGCTTCAGCGACGCGATCCTGCAGATGTGGGCGGCCTACCTCGCCGAGCGCGCCGGCGAGCTCGGGGAGCGCTTCGGCTGCGCGACGCCGCGGGACGCCGTCCAGGCGCACCGCATCTTCGATGCAGCGCTGCGTTCCGGCCACACCCACCGTGCGGAGCCCGTCGGGTCCCCCGTCTGAGTGAACGTTAGGCTTGGCACGTGGCCACCGTTGAAGAGAGCGTCGCCCTGCTGGGTCAGGTGCCGGTCTTCGAGACGCTGGCGCCCGAGGACCTGCAGCACGTCGCCGAGGTCGCGGTGCCGCGCAGCTTCGCGCCGCACCAGGTGATCTTCCGCGAGGGCGACAACAGCGACACCTGCTACATCGTCCGCTCCGGCCACGCCCGCGCGATGCGCGAGCACGTCGATGGCCGCACGCTCGCCCTCGCCCACTTCGGCCCGGGCGACATCTTCGGCGAGCTGGCGATGTTCGACGACGAGAGCCGGTCGGCCACCGTCGAGACCCTCGACGCGGTCGACGCGATCGCGCTGGCCGGCTCGGACATGCGCCGCCTCCTGCGCCGCCACCCGGACATCGCGGTCAAGCTCGTGATCTCGCTCGGCCGGCGGCTGCGCGACGCCAACGAGCGCCTGGCGCGCCAGTCCTTCCAGACCGTCCAGAGCCGCGTCGCCGTCGTCCTCGACGGCCTCGTCAAGCAGGCGCAGGCCGAGGGCGCCGCGACCAGCGACGTCCTCGTCACCATCACCCAGGCCGACATCGCCCAGCTCGCCGGCTCCTCCCGCGAGTCCGCGAGCCGCTTCCTCGCCGTCCTCGAGCGCGCCGGCGTCATCACCCAGGGTCGCGGACGCATCACGGTCCACCAGCCCGACGCACTGGGCAACTACGTGTACTGAGGCCGGCGCCGGCGGGTCAGAGTCGGCGACCAGCGGCTGTCCCGTGAGGTCGGCGAGGTCCCCCTGGGGCTGCTGGATCGGACCCTCCTGGGTGAGATCCCGCCGCGGCATCGAAGCGAACCTGTCCGAGCCCGCACCCCAGAGGGAAGCGGTTCACACTGCCCACATCACCGCACCGGACTCCACACGAGCGGGCAGTGCTCGCACCGAGTTCTCCGCCGGCGGCGTCATCGTCCGCGACGGGGAGTGCGTCGTCATCGTCCCGACTCGGCGGGCGGCCGATGGGTCGAAGGTGCTCGCCCTGCCGAAGGGCCACCCGGAGGAGGGCGAGTCGGCGCAGGCCGCCGCGCTGCGCGAGGTCCGCGAGGAGGCAGGTGTCGAGGGGCGCGTGGTCGAGAAGCTCGGCGACGTCCGCTACTGGTACATGCGCGGCGGCGAGCGCATCGCGAAGGTGGTCAGCTTCTTCCTGCTGGAGTACGTCGCGGGTGACGTCGGCGACCACGATCGCGAGGTCGAGCACGCGCGCTGGCTCGCGCTCGAGCGCGCGGCCGAGGACCTGACGTACAAGGGCGAGCGCGACATCGCGTCACGAGCCCTGTCGCGCTTGCGTACCGCTTAGTAGGGTGCAGCCCCGTGCAGGTCCTGAACTTCTACTCGACGCTCTTCGGCGACCAGCTCAAGCGCGGGCGCAAGACCGCGACCATCCGCCTCGGCGACAAGTCGCACAAGTACCGCAAGAACCAAGCGGTGATGGTCACCATCGGGTATCAGCACTCGCCCCGCGAGAAGATCTTCGACGCGGTCATCGACCAGGTCGAGGTCAAGCGCGTCAAGGACCTCACGCCGCGGGACATCGAGCACGACAACCCCGAGTTCCGCCGCCACGACGAGATGATCCACTTCCTGGAGCAGATCTACGGCAAGCCGGTGTCGATGGACGACATCGTGACCGTCGTGCGCTTCTCGCAGATCGTCGAGCGCCCGCCGCACGTGACCGACGCCCGCCTGGGCATCGGCGGCGCGCAGAACTAGGGCCGGCCGCCCGCCGGACTCTCCCGGCGCCCGCCGCAACCTCGCTTGCAGTCCCGGGTTCACGCCGGGGGGATGATCCACCCGCCTGAACGGTGGGATACAGAGGAGGACTGGCAATGCGAGTGAATCCCCGAAGCGGCCTGGCCGCGGTCGTCGCGACCGGCCTGTGCCTGATCGCGCCGGCGGCGTCGTCGGCGGCGGCGCCACTGGTGACGACCGGCGGCGCGGCACAGGTCACCATCTCCGGCGCGACGCTGACCGGCACGGTCAACCCGCGCGGCGTGAGCACGACCTACTACTTCCAGTACGGCACGACGACCGCGTACGGCTCGCGCACCGCGAGCGCTGCGGCGGGCAAGGGCGGCGCCGGCGTCACGGCGGCCGCGCAGATCACCGGCCTGGGGTCCAACACGCGCTACCACTACCGGCTCATCGCCCACAGCAGCGACGGCACCACCGCCGGCAACGACCGCAGCTTCAAGACGCCGCGCCAGCCGCTGGGCCTGACGCTCAACGCGACGCCCAACCCGGTCGTGTTCGGCGGGCTGACGACACTTGCCGGCACGCTGTCGGGCACCGGCAACGCGGGCAAGGCGGTCCAGCTGCAGCAGAACCCGTTCCCGTTCACCTCAGGGTTCACCAACGTCGCCAACGCCCAGGTCACCGACGCCGGCGGGAACTTCTCGTTCACCATCCTGTCGGTGCCGCTGACGACCCAGTACCGGGTGCTCGTGTCGAGCAACCAGTCGGTGGTCAGCCCGGTCGCGACGGTGAGCGTGCAGGTGCTCGTGCGCACCGCGGTGACCCATCGCCACGTCCGCCGCGGCTCGAAGGTCCGCTTCTCGGGCAGCGTGCGCCCGGCGGTGCCGAACGTCCCGCTGGCGATCCAGAAGCGCAGCCCGCGCGGCAAGTGGGTCACGGTCTCGGGCTCGATCACCCGCCCCGGCGGCAACGGCTTCGCGGTCTACGGCAAGACCATCCGCGTCAAGCGCGGCGGGAAGTACCGCGTCTACGTCGGCGCCGGCGGAGGCACGTTCACTCCGAACGTGGGCCGCACGATCACCATCCACACCTTCCGCTAGGAGAACGAAGGCGAGACCCGCCTCCGGCACCCGCTAGGCGAGAACCACTTCGGCCCCCTGGCGGGGGCTCAGCGTGATGCTCCGGCGGCGGCTGACCTCCAGGCGGCCGTCGCCGGCGACACGCGGCCGCGCCCGCTCGAGCACGGCCCGCAGCACGACCTTCATCTCCGCCGTGGCGAACGCCGCTCCGAGGCAGCGCCGCCGGCCGCCGCCGAACGGGATCCACGTGTAGGTCCCGGGCGACTGCTCCAGGAAGCGCTCGGGGCGGAAGGCGTAGGGCTCGGGGTAGATCTCCTCGTCGTGATGGACGAGGTAGGCGCAGGCGGCCAGGCAGACGCCGGGCTCGTAGCGCACGCCGCCGATCTCGATCGGCCGGACGACGAGGCGCGGCGCGGCAAGCGGCAGCACGGGACGGCGGCGCAGGGCCTCCTGCACCGTGGCGGTGAGGTAGGGGTCCCCGTCGCCGGACGCGACCTCGCTCGTCAGCCGCTCGAGCACCGCCGGGGTGCGCACCAGCCGCTCGAAGGCGAAGGCCAGCTGTGAGGCCGTCGTCTCGTGGCCGGCAACCAGCAGGGTCATGAGCTCGTCGCGCAGCTCCTCGGCGCTCATCGGCGAGCCGTCCTCGTGGCGTGCGGCGAGCAGCAGCGCCAGGACGTCGTCGCGCTCGGCCGCGCCGGCACGGCGCTCGTCGATGAGCGCGTAGAGCTCGGCATCGACCTGGTCGCGCGCGCGCACGAACCGGCCCCACGGAGTCCTCGGGCCGAGGTCGCGCTGCAGCGGCGGCAGCAAGCTGACCGGGCTGGTGCCGATGGCAAGGACGTCGGTCAGCAGGGCGCGCAGGCGATCCAGGCGCGCGCCCTCGTCGAGCCCGAAGACCGTGCGCAGGATGATCTCGAGCGTCAGCGCCTGCAGGCGCGCGTGCAGCGCGATCGGCTCGTCGCGCGGCCAGCGGTCGACCTCGTCGCCGGCGACCTGCGCCATCACGCCGATGAGCCGGGCGATCTGCTCGCCGTGGAAGGCCGGCAGCATGAGCCGCCGCTGGGACAGGTGGGCGTCCTCGTCGAGCAGGATGAGCGAGAAGCTGCCGACGACCGGCTGCAGGATGCGCGCCCCCTCGCCCGGGTGCAACACCTCGGGCGGCGCGGTGAAGACCTGCTTGATCTCGGCGGGATCGCAGAGCAGCACGAATGGCGGCGTCCCGAGCAGCTTGATCGTGAAGCGCTTTCCGAACCGTGCGCGGCAGTCCTCCATCATCGGCACCGACCGCGTCCACCAACGCGTGGTCTGCAGCCAACTGGGAGCGCTCGGGCCGGGCGGGAGCATCGCCCGACTCTACGCCCCGCGGCTACGCGGCGGGCGGTGGCGGCGGCACCGAGGCCGGCGCCTGCGGCGCCCACGGCTCGGCGGCCGGCGGCGGGGGGAAGACGGCCGGCGCGGCGGTCGGCGTCGGCTCAGGGCGCGCGGAGAGCGCGATCGCCACCGCGCCGGCGAGCGCCACCCAGGGACCGGCCTTCACCGAGACGATCTCGTTCGGCCCCGGCTGATCGAGGATGTGGATGACCACGAGGCCGGCGATCGCCGCGGCGGCGCCCAGGACGGCGCGGACGTCGATGGCCATGAGCACGCTCAGCGCCGCCGCGCCGGCGATGAGGGCGATCGCGACGTCGGCCCCCTCGAATGCCTGCCAGCCGTTGAGCTGGATCGACTTCGGCAGCGCGGCGAGGATCCCGCGGGCGAACTCGGCAAAGCCCGGCGGCAGCTGGCCGCTCTGGGCGTCGACGGCCTGGCGGACCGCGTCGGGGATGGTGACCCCGTACCAGGGCAGCCATAGCGAGGCGATCACGGCGGTGGCTCCGGCGAGCCGCAGCGGGCGCAACATGAGCCTGTGATCGGACCGCGCACCGCGCCGCGGAGGCACGCTCGGCGTGTGTACGATGCCTCCGCCGGTGGCACTCGTGTTACCAGAGTGCCAACGCGATCTTGCGTGCCCCCCGGCCATGTCCTACAGTAGGGCGCAGAGGGCTTGGCACTCTAAGCACTAGAGTGCCAAAGCACCATAGAACTCACCCCTCTCAACGGAGGTCAATCAACATGAAGCTCAAGCCCCTGGGCGATCGGCTGATCGTGCGGGCGATCGAGGAGGAGGAGACCACGGCCAGTGGCATCGTCCTCCCCGACACGGCCAAGGAGAAGCCGCAGAAGGGCAAGGTCATCGCCGTCGGCGACGGCCGTTTCGACGAGGACGGCGACAAGCGCATTCCGCTGGACGTCGCTGAGGGCGACGAGGTCCTCTACAGCAAGTACGGCGGCACCGAGATCAAGGTCGACGGCGAGGATCTTCTGGTCCTCCGCGAGAGCGACGTGCTTGCCAAGGTCGAGTCGTAGGAACCGAGGAGAAACACCAAGAAATGGCTCATAAGGAACTCAAGTACGACGCGGCGGCGCGCAAGGCCCTCGAGGCCGGCGTCGACGCCGTCGCAAACGCGGTCAAGGTGACGCTCGGCCCCAAGGGCCGCTACGTCGTCCTCGACAAGAAGTTCGGCGCCCCGACCATCACGAACGACGGCGTGACCATCGCTCGTGAGATCGAGGTCGAGGACGTCTTCGAGAACCAGGGCGCCCAGCTCGTGCGCGAGGTCGCCACGGCGACCAACGACGTCGCGGGCGACGGCACCACCACGGCGACCGTGCTCGCGCAGGCGATCGTCCGCACCGGCTTGAAGAACGTCACGGCCGGCGCCAACCCGCTCGGCCTCAAGCGCGGCATCGAGACCGCCGTCGACCAGGTGGTCGACAGCATCTCCAAGCAGGCCAAGGAGATCTCCGGCAAGGACCAGATCGCTCGCGTCGCGACGATCTCGGCCGGTGATGAGGAGATCGGCGACGTCATCGCCGACGCCATCGAGAAGGTCGGCAAGGACGGCGTGGTCAACGTCGAGGAGGGCCAGACGTTCGGCATGGACCTCGAGTTCACCGAGGGCATGCAGTTCGACAAGGGCTACATCTCGCCCTACATGGTCACCGACCAGGACCGCATGGAGGCGACCCTCGAGGATCCCTACATCCTCATCGCCAACCAGAAGATCGGCTCGGTCCGGGACATCCTCCCGGTGCTCGAGCAGGTCATCCAGTCCGGCAAGCCGCTGCTGATCATCGCCGAGGACGTCGAGGGCGAGTCCCTCGCGACCCTGGTGGTCAACAAGCTGCGCGGCACCTTCACCGGCGTCGCCGTCAAGGCCCCCGGCTTCGGTGACCGCCGCAAGCGCATGCTCGAGGACATCGCCATCCTCACCGGTGGCGAGGTCATCACCGAGGAGATGGGCCTCAAGCTCGAGAACACCCAGCTCTCGCAGCTCGGCCGGGCGCGCCGCGTGGTCGTCGCCAAGGACACGACGACCGTCGTGGACGGCGCCGGCGAGAGCGACGCCATCCGCGGGCGCATCAACCAGATCAAGAACGAGGTCGAGAACACCGACTCGGACTTCGATCGCGAGAAGCTCCAGGAGCGCCTGGCCAAGCTCTCCGGCGGCGTCGCCGTCGTGAAGGTCGGCGCGGCCACCGAGACGGAGATGAAGGAGAAGAAGCACCGCGTCGAGGACGCCCTGCAGGCGACCCGCGCGGCGCTCGAGGAGGGCATCGTGCCCGGCGGCGGCGTCGCGCTGCTGCAGGCCGCGGGCGCCATCAACCTCGACGGCTTCGGCGACGACGACGAGCGCACCGGCGCCCGCATCGTCCTCCGCTCGCTCGAGGAGCCGCTGCGTCAGATCGCGGAGAACTCGGGCCTGGAGGGCTCGGTCGTCGTCGCTGACGTCCGCAAGGCGAAGAAGGGCTTCGGCCTGAACGCCGCAACCGGCGAGATCGTCGACCTCGTCGCCGAGGGCGTCATCGACCCGGCCATGGTCACGCGCTCGGCGCTGCAGAACGCCGCGTCGATCGCGAAGAACATCCTCACCACCGAGGCGATCGTCGCCGAGATCCCCGAGAAGGATGGGGCCGGCGGCGGCGGTGGCATGCCCGACATGGGCGGCATGATGTAGGAAGCTCCTTCCGGAGCGATTGCTTGCGAGGGCCCGGCGATTCGCCGGGCCCTCGTGCGTTCGGGGCCTTACGAGCTCTCGACCGTGACCTCGCGGCAGTGGTCAGGTCGTCCCGATGGCCGAGATGGACAGGGTCACCGGCCGTTCGAGCTTCGTCGTGCGCACGCGCACGTTGACCTTGTTGTTCGAGATCGAGGTGCCGATGACGGTGGCACCCAGGAGCGGTCGGTGCGCGAACGTGCTGGGCTTGGAGCTGATCGAGTCACCGGTGCCCGAGCCGTACTGGTGGCCGGGGTACAGCTGCCACCCGATCGGCGTGCTGCCCTTGGCGCTGTAGGGCTTGAAGCCGCTGGGCAGCGACAGGCGGTAGGTCTTGGTCTGGTTGGACTTCAGGCGGAACGTGTCCGAGAACTGGCGCGGCTTCTGCGCGGGACCGGTGGCGCAATTGGAGGCGATGAAGCCGGCCACGTTGGTGGCGTAGTTGTAGACCTGCAGCGTGCTGCTGTTGGCCTTGTAGTAGGCGGCCACCTGATCGCCCGGGCTCAGCAGGCTGATCGGGTCCTTCTGGCCGGCATTGGCGTACAGCTCGTCGGAGCACGTGACCGTGTAGGGCACCGGCGGCGCGTTCGAGGTCCCGTTGCCCAGCTGCGTCGCCGCGGCGCCCACCTGGAAGCTGGTGCTGACCGACTGGCCGTTCGTCAGCTGGACGGTGATCTTCTGCGTACCGGCCTTTGCGGGAGCGCCGGTGCCGGTCGGCGTGCAGGACGGCTGGGCGATGGGAGCGGGGCTCCAGCAGACCTGCTGCTCGCGGGTCTGGCCGGACGGGTCGTTGTACTGGACTCCGAGCGGCGTACCCGCGGTGAAGTTCGAGGTCCTGCCGCCGCTGAACAACGCGTGGACCGAGATGCTCGGCGCCTGCGCCGGTGCTGCCGCGGGGAGCGCCAGCGCCGCGCATGCGACGGCCGCTGTGCCCAGGGCAAGCCGGCGGGGAACGAGACGACTCATGCGTGAGGACCTCCAGGTCGTGGTCAGGCGATGTCCGCCACACGACCACGTCGTGCTGACGCGCCGCGGACGTAGCGCTGACCACGCTCGTCCGCAGGCCGCGCCAGCGCGTCCTCGAGGGACAGCGCGCGACCCTGCGCGACGAGGTGCTCGAACCGCTTCGGGCCGAGGGCGGCGCGTGCCGAGCTGAGCGCTCGCTCCTGCATCAGCGTGACGGACTCCCACGGCGGCGCGCCGATGTCGTCGTACGCCGCGGCGGAGGCGCCGGCGAGTCGCGCCGCGTCGCGCCAGCGGCCGATCAGCGCAGCGTGCGCCGAGAGCCCCGCGAGCGCCTCGGCAACGATGAACCGGTCGTCGATCTGGCGCGCGAGCGCCAGGCAGTCGACGAACCCGGCGCGCGCGTCGTCGGCGGCCCCGCGCAGCAGTGTCAGCCACGCGTAGTCGATGAGCGGCTCGACGAGGCGCCGGTCGTCGCCGTGGCCGCGGCGCAGCTCCAGCGCCGCGTCGAGCCGCTCCTCGGCCGCGTCGGGCCGGCCGTGCACGAGGTCGTACCAGCCGAGCTCCGCGAGAGCGGTCGCGCAGCCGTAGGGATCGCCTGCCTCCCGGTAGAGCTCGAGCGCCTGAGCGGCGAGCGCCTGCGCGCGTCCCCAATCCTCGGCCCGTTCGCAGGCGCCGGCCAGGAAGAGGACGGCATCGGCGACGAGGAGCTCATCGCCCGTCCCGCGCGCGTGCTCGACGGCCGCCTCGCAGAGCGCCAACGCATCCTTGCTGCCCACGAGCGCAGCACGGCGCCCGAGTGCGGCGAGGGCCGCCGCCTCGATGTACGGCTCGCCCAGTTCGCGCGCCATCTCCAGCGCGGCCTGCAGCCGTGCCTGCGCCTCGGCGAAGCGCGCCTGCGAGATCGCCAGCCTCCCGTTCCAGTAGAGCGCCGTGGTGTGCTGCGTCGTCGCCCCGGGGGGCAGGGCGCGGACACCGTCTGCGAGCCAGCCCCGCACCTCGTGCGTGTGCGCGTCCCACGGCAGGGCGCGCGCGACGGCGATCGCCACGCGCAGCGCCTCGGGGGCGCGGCCGTCGCGCAGGAAGCACTCGTGGGCAAGCCGGATGTTGCCCCACTCCTGCGCGACGCGTTCCAGCCATTCGCGCCGGTGGCCGTGCGCGGCCTGCTCGGCCGCGCGCTCGCAGTAGCGCAGGAAGTAGCGCGCCTGGCGCAGCTCGATGTCGGTCAGGTCGCCGCTGCGCTCGGCCGCGAACTCGCTGATCGTGCTGAGGAGGCGCAGGCGGGGATGGTGATCGAGCCCGGCATCGGTGCGCAGCAGCGAGGTCTTGTCCATGAGCGAGGACACGCGGTGCTCGACGTCCGGCCCGAGATCGCCGTCCGCGTTGCACACGGCCTCCGCCGCGTCGAGGGACGCACCGCCCTCGAACACCGTGAGGCGGCCGAGGAGCGTCCGCTCGGGATCGTCGAGGACGTCCCAGGACCATTCGAGCGTCGCGCGCAGCGACCGCTGGCGCGCCGGCAGGTCGCGGGGCCCGCACGTCAGGAGCTCGAGCCTGCGCTCGAGGCGCATCAGGAGCGCGGGGAGCGACAGCATCCGCACGCGGTCGGCGGCGAGCTCGATGGCCAGGGGCAGCCCGTCGAGGCGCGCGCAGATCGCGTCGACGATCTCGCGCTGGTCGTCGCCGATGGCGAGGTCCCGGCGGGTGGCGGTCGCCCGCGCCACGAACAGCCTGGCGGCGTTCGGCGCAGCGAGAGGGAGCACGGGATAGGCGTGCTCGGCGGTCAGGCGCAGCGCGGCGCGGCTCGTCGCAAGCACGGTCAGGTTCGCCGCCGCGGCCAGGAGCCGCCACACCTGGCCGGCGTCCTCGAGGAAGCGGTCGAGCCCGTCGAGCAGCAGCAGCGCGGGAGCGCCGCGCGTGGCGCGCCCCAGACGCTCGCCAAGCTCGTCTGCGGTGGTGGCGACCACGCCGAGGGCCGAGGCGGCCTGGGCCGCGAGCGCTCCGGCGTCCTCGAGGCCGTCGAGATCGACGTGGACGACGCCGCCCGGGAAGAGGCCCTCGACGGCCGAGGCGGAGGCCACGGCGAGCCGCGTCTTGCCCACGCCGCCAGGGCCCACGAGGGTGACGAGCCGCACCTCGGGACGCAGGAGCAGCGCCGTGATCTCGGCGAGCTCGCCGCTGCGGCCGATCATGGCGTTGGGCGGCGCCGGCAGGGGCGCCGCCAGGGCGGGCGGCGCCTGGTCGGGCGTGAGCTCCGGATCGTGGGCGAGGATCAGCCGCTCCAGGCGACGCAGCTCGGGGCCCGGCTCGATGCCGAGCTCGGCGACCAGCAGCGAGCGGGCCTCGCGCATGGTCTCCAGCGCCTCCGCTTGGCGACCGGCGCGGTAGAGGGCGACCATGAGGTGAGCTCGCAGGCGCTCGCGCAGCGGGTGCTCCGCGACCAGCGCCTGGATCTCCCCCACGAGGTCGGCGTCGTGCCCGCTGGCGAGATCGGCGGCCAGGCGCTCCTCGATCGCGACCGCGCGCATCTCCTCGAGGCGCGCGATCTCGCGCAGCGCGAAGTCGTCGGCGCGATGGTCGGCGAGCGCGGGGCCGCGCCAAAGATCGAGGGCGGAGCGCAGGTGGCTTCCTGCCTGCACGGGATCAGATTGGGCGAGCTCGAGGCGCGCGCGCTCGACGAGGGCTTCGAACCTCCGCGCGTCGACCGCCTCGGTGTCGACCTCGAGCGCGTAGCCCGCCGGCCGATGGACGATCGGCGACGCGCCGCCGAGCCGATGGCGCAGGCGGGAGACCTGCTTCTGCAGCGCCTGAGCCGCTCCGCGGGGCGGGTGAGCCCCCCACAGCGCCTCGACGAGATCGTCGATCGCGACCGCCTCCGGGGCCCGTAGCGCGAGAAGGGTGAACAGGGCGCGCTGCTTGGCGCCCTCGAACTGCACGCATTCGCTCGAGATGCTCACCTCGAGCGGGCCGAGCATCTTGACGTCAAGTTGCGCGCTCAACCAGGACCGCCCCCGCGGCAACCGTAACGCGCCAGCCGCGCGCGGGGTAGTCAAACGTGCGGTGAGCGGTCCCTACCGGCCGATGGGCGGCCCCGCCCGGCGGGGCCGCCCACGACGTCCGATCAGCAGTTGACCGTGAGCCGGAACGGCAGGTCCGACGCCCCCCCGGCGATGTCGAACGTGCTCACCGAGACCGTCGTCGTGCTCGCCCCTGTGGTGGTGACGAAGCCCGGAGCGCCACACGCGCTGACCGCGCGCTGACCCCCCTCTGACCTCGGCGTCAGCCATCGGTCCGCCGGTGGTCAGCGAAGGCGGCAACGCTCGCGCCGATGCGCAGCCCCCTGGAGACGGGCGCCGCGACCCGCATCGGGGGTGCCCGGACACCGGTGATCGTCGCTCGCGACCTGCGCATGGTCCATGCCCAGGACGGCAGGCCACATGATCGCCCCGCCGACGCCCATGAGCGAGCGAGCCCCGAGCAGCACGCCGAGCGTCGGCGCCACGGCGGCCACCGCCGAGAAAGCCGCGAAGATCCCGGTGCCGATGAAGAACAGCCGCCGCCGGCCGAACATGTCCGCCAGCCGACCGCCGGTCACGATGAACACGCCGAAGATGAGCGCGTAGCCGTTGATCACCCATTGGACGGTGCTCACATCGGAGTCGAACTCGCTCTCGATCTTGGGCAGCGCGACGCTCAGCGCCGTGAAGTCCGACCGGTTCGTCCCGACGTCCATTCGCGGATCGCCGCCAATTTGGGCAGCGCCCCTGACGCCCCGCTGACCACTTGCAGACGGACGGCCCTCTGCCGCGCCACCGCCCCTGGCGTGGCCCACGGCGCCGCGCCATGATCGGCCGGTTGCGCCTGCCCGCCGCCGTCCGCCTCTCGCAGCGCGCGCCGCGCAACGTCGACTTCGGCGCGCTGCAGGAGACCTTCCTCGTCGCCGCCGTGACGACGATCCTCGTGATCCGGACCCAGCTGTGGCTGACGAACTACCCGCAGCTCGGCGGGCACGGGCTGCACATCGCGCACCTGCTGTACGGCGGCATGTTCATGGTGATCGCGATCGGGATCTTGCTCACCTTCGTCGGGCGGGCGCCGCGCCGGCCGGCGGCGATCGTCGGCGGCGTCGGCTTCGGGTTCTTCATCGACGAGCTCGGCAAGTTCATCACCGCCGACAACAACTACTTCTTCCAGCCGGCGGCGGCGTTGATCTACCTGATCTTCGTCGGCCTGTTCATGCTCAGCCGCGCGATGCAGCGTCGCGGCGGGCTCTCGCCTGGCGAGCGCCTGTCGAACGCGATCGAGCTCGCCGCGGAGGCGGCGCGTGGCGAGCTCGATGTGGTCCAGAAGCGGCGCGCGCTGGCGCTGCTGGACGGCGCCGACCCCGCCGACCCCGTCGTCGAGCCGGTCCGCCGGCTCCTGATCGACCTCCAGGCGGTTCCCGCCGCCGAGCCGTCGCGCCTCTCGCGGTGGGCCGACGCCTTGCGGGACGGCTATCTGCGGCTGATCCGGCACAAGGCCTTCCGCCCGGCGGTCGCCTGGCTGTTCGCGATCTGGGCCCTGGCCTCGCTGGTCGGCGTGTTCGGGCTGGTCCTCCCGCTCGGCCTCAACCCCGGCGGCGCCCTCCCGGGGTTCCGGTCGGACTCGCTCTCGCACCTGAAGTTCGTCAACGTCGCCAGCCTCGTGGGGAGCACGGCGTCGGCGGTGCTCGTGGCGCTCGGCCTGTGGGAGCTCAAGCGCGGCTCGCGGCTCGGCGCCTACCGCTGGTTCGAGCGCGCACTGCTGGTCTCGATCTTCGGCACGCGCGTGTTCGCCTTCGTCGAGTCGCAGTTTGGCGCGGTCTTCGGGCTCGCCATCGACCTGATCCTGCTGGTGACCGTCCGCTACGTCGCCGAGCAGGAGCGGCGCATCGAGGCGGCGCCCGAGCCGGCGCACGAGGAGCTCCCAGCCCTCCGTCCGGCCGTGAGGTGATCCTGGCGGTCCGTGGAGACCGGGGCCAAACCGGTCAGGGAATCCGTCGAGTTCGCCCGCATCGTGGCGTTCACCGACGGCGTGTTCGCGATCGCGATCACCCTGCTGGTCCTCAGCCTCGACGTGCCGTCGAACCTCAGCGGCTCCGCGTTGCACGACTTCCTGCTCGACGAGTGGCCACAGCTCTTCGCCTACTTCCTGAGCTTCGCGGTGATCGGGCGCTTCTGGATCGGCCACCACCGCTTCTTCTCCAGGGTGGACAGCTTCGATCGCCGCCTGCTGGTGCTCAACCTGACGTATCTGTCGCTCGTGGTGCTCATCCCGTTCCCGACCGAGCTGCTGGGCGAGTACGGCGGCAGCAGCGACGCGGTGGCCCTGTACGCGCTCGTCGTCGGCACCGCAGCGGTCCTCGCGTGGGTCATGCTCCGGTACGCGCTGCGCAGAGGCCACGCCCGCCCGCAGGCTCAGGCGGTCGCCGGACTGGTGCTTGGCGGGCCGCTGATCCCTGCGCTGGTCTTCTACGCCTCGATCCCGGTGGCCTTCGCCAGCCCCTTGCTGGCACAGCTCATGTGGATCGCGCTCATCGTCGACGTGTTCCGGCGCGGCTGAGCGCGAGCCCGGCGAGCATCGTCACGCCGTTGCGACGTTACACATACGATCGCCGGCGTGATCGATCCCGAGACCCGCTGGCCGCACGGAAAGCCCGACTACGCCGGGCTGCTCACCTTCGGCGGCTCGCCCTACACCGAGGATCCTGCCGAGCTCGCGGGATTCGACGCCGCGATCGTCGGCGCCCCGATGGACGAGCTCGTCTCCGACCGGCCGGGCACGCGCTTCGCCCCGCGCGCGATCCGAGCCGCCAGCGCTCCGTCCGGCAAGCACCTCGAGGTCGGCGTCGATGCGTTCGAGGAGCTCGCGCTCGTCGATTTCGGAGACGCCCCGGTCACCCCGGCCGACCCGCGCGCGTCGCACGCGGCCATCGAGGCGACCGTCGCCCAGGTGCTCGCCGCCGGCGTGATGCCCGTCGTCCTGGGCGGCGACCACTCGATCACCGAACCGTCCGTGCGCGCTTGCGCGGCCGCCCACGGCCCGGTCGGGATGGTCCACTTCGACACCCACACCGACACCGGCGAGGAGGTCTTCGGCGTCAAGCTCTCGCACGGCTCGCCCATGCGCCATCTCGTCGACGACGGCCGCGTCGACGGCACGCGCTACGCGCAGATCGGGCTGCGCGGGTACTGGCCCGGCGACGCGGAGTTCGCCTGGCAGGCCGAGAAGGGGATCACGAGCTTCTTCATGCACGACGTCCGCGACCTCGGGATCCGCGGGGTCGTCGACCGCGCGATCGAGGTGGTCGGCGACGGCCCCGTGTACCTGACCGTCGACGTCGACGTCCTGGACCCGGCGTTCATCCCGGGCACCGGCACGCCGGAGCCCGGCGGGATGACCGCCGTCGACCTGCTGCTCGCGGTGCGCACCGTCGCGGCCGAGCTCGACCTCATCGGCGTCGACGTCGTCGAGGTGATCCCGACCGCGGTCGGCTCGGCCGACTACTCGGCGCTCGTCGCGGACCGCGTCATCCGCGAGGCGCTCACCGGGATCGCGCTGCGCCGGCGCGCCGAGGCCTGAGCAGCCGCGCTACGCAGGCCCTCGGCGGACGTCGCGGCGCGACTCAGTCCTCGCGCGGCTCGATGTAGCTCATGACGTGCTTGACCCGCGTGTAGTCCTCCAGGCCGTAGAGCGAGAGGTCCTTGCCGTAGCCGGAGTGCTTGAAGCCGCCGTGCGGCATCTCGGCGACGAGCGGGATGTGGCAGTTGATCCAGACGCAGCCGAAGTCCAGGCGGCGAGACATGCGCATCGCGCGGCCGTGGTCCTCCGTCCACACGCTCGAGGCCAGCCCGTACGGCACGCCGTTGGCCCAGCGGACCGCCTCGTCCTCGTCGCTGAACGTCTGCACGGTGATGACCGGCCCGAAGACCTCGTTCTGGATCATCTCGTCGTCCTGCTGCAGCCCGTCGACGACGGTCGGCTCGAAGAAGTAGCCGCGGTCGCCCTGGCGGTGGCCGCCGATGACCACGTTGGCGTGGTCGGGCGCGCGGTCCAGGAAGCCGCTGACGCGGTCGAGCTGGTTGGCGTTGTTCAGCGGGCCGTAGAGGACCTCCTCGTCGGACGGCGGCCCGGTGCGCGTGCCCTTGGCCTGCTCCTCGAGCGCGGAGACGAAGTCGTCGTGCACGCGCGGGCCGGCGAGCACGCGCGTGGCCGCGGTGCAGTCCTGGCCGGCGTTGAAGTACCCCGCGATCGCGATGTTCTCGGCCGCCAGCGCGAGGTCCGCGTCGTCGAAGATGATCACCGGCGCCTTGCCGCCGAGCTCGAGGTGCACGCGCTTGACGTCGTCGGCGGCGCTCTTGGCGACCGCCATGCCGGCGTTGACGCTGCCGGTGATGGACACCATCTGGGGGGTCGGGTGGCGCACCAGCCCGGCGCCGGTCTCGCGGTCGCCGCAGACGACGTTGAACACGCCGGCCGGCAGGAACTCGGCCATGACCTCGGCCATCCAGACCGTGCTGGCCGGCGTCGTGTCGGAGGGCTTGAGCACCATCGTGTTGCCCGCGGCCAGCGCCGGCGCCCACTTCCAGACGGCCATCATCGCCGGGTAGTTCCACGGCGTGACCGCGCCGCAGACGCCAACCGGCTCGCGGCGGATGAACGAGGTGAACCCGCTCATGTACTCGCCGGCCGAGCGACCCTCGAGCACGCGCGCCGCGCCCGCGAAGAAGCGGATCTGGTCGCACATCGGCGGGACCTCCTCGTCCGCCGTGAGCTGCTTGGGCTTGCCGGTGTTGCGCGATTCGACGTCGACGAGCTCGTCGGCGCGCTCCTCGATGGCGTCGGCGATGCGCAGCAGCGCGCGCTGGCGCTCGCTCGGCGTCGTGTCGCGCCAGCTCTCGAAGGCGCGCTCGGCAGCGGTGAAGGCCGCATCGATGTCGGCTTCGCCCGACAGCGCCGCGGCGGCGTACGCCTCGCCGGTGCTCGGGTCGATGACGTCGCTGGTGCGTCCCTCGGCGGCGTCGACGTGCTCGCCGTTGATGAAGTTCGTGATCTTGTTGGTCTGGGTTGCCATCGGCTCTCCTCTCGGTCGGGTCACAGCATGTCGCGGGCGAGCAGGTCGCTCATCTCCTCGCGCCGGACGGCGAGCCGCGCGTCGCCGTCGCGCACGAGCACGACGGGCGGGCGACGGGCCCCGTTGTAGTTGTTCATGAGCGAGTAGCAGTACGCGCCGGTCGCGGGCATGACCACGAGGTCGTCGACCGCCGGCGTCGCCAGCCTAACGCCCGGCGCCAGGACGTCGCCGCTCTCGCAGTGCCGGCCGACGAGATCGCACGTCTCGGGCGGCCGCTCACGGTCGACGATCGCCGGGGCGAAGCGGGTGCCGTACATCATCGGCTCGAGGTTGTCGCCCATGCCGCCGTCGACGGCGACGTGGGTGCGCGCGCCGCGCTTGACGGTCACGACCGAGTAGAGCGTCACGCCGGAGCGCCCGGCGATCGACCGCCCGGGCTCGACGATGAGCCGCGCGCGCGGGCTGAGGTGCTCGTGCAGCGCGCGCACCGTCGCCTCCGCGTAGTCGGCGATCGACGGCGCGCGCTCGCCGGGGCGGTAGGAGATCCCCAGCCCGCCGCCGAGGTCGTAGACGGAGAAGTCTCCCAGCGCGGCGATCGCCGCAGCCGCGCGCCCGAAGCCCTCGAGGTCGAGCAGCTGCGAGCCGATGTGAACGTGGAGTCCTTCGAGCTGGAGGCCCGCGATAGCGTCGACGCGATCGATCAGCGCCGGCGCCTGCTCGAGCGCGACACCGAACTTCGATGTCGCGCTGCCGGTGTCGATCGCCTCGTGCGTGACGCCGGGCACCGCGGGGTTGACCCGCACGAGGACCCGCTGGCCGTCGGCGCCCAGGCGCTCGAGCCGATCGACGTCGTCGGGGCCGTCGATCACGACGAGCCCAACGCCGGCGGCGAGCGCGTCGGCGACGTCGCCGTCGGACTTCGCGTTGCCGTGCAGCAGGACATGCGCGGGGTCGAAGCCGCCCGCCAGCGCGATGGCCAGCTCGCCGGCCGACGCCACGTCGCACCCGAGGCCCTCCTCGGCGAGGATGCGAAGCAGCGGCGCGCACGGCAGCGCCTTGGAGGCGAAGTGAACGTCGGTGTCGGGGTGGCGGGCCGCGAACGCCTCGCGGTACTCGCGGGCGGTTTCGCACAGGCCCTGCTCGTCGAAGACGAGCGCGGGCGTGCCGAACTCGGCCGCGAGATCGGCCAGCGCGCAGCCACCGACGATCAGCCGGCCGTCGGGGCCTGTCCGCGCCGTGCGGGGCAGCACGTCGAGGATGCTCGTCGCGGCGATCGTCTCCACCGCCGCGAGTATCGCGCCTCAGCGCTCGATGACCGCGCCGTCGCGCACCTCGATCCGCCGGGTCACGCCGATGCCGTCGAGGAAGGCGCGGTCGTGGGAGACGACCACGAGCGTCCCCGCGAACTGCGCCAGCGCCCGCTCGACCGCCTCGAGCGTCTCTGGATCGAGGTGGTTGGTCGGCTCGTCGAGGAGCAGCAGCTGCGCGCCCGACGCCACCATCGCCGCCATATGCACCCGCGCGCGCTCGCCAGGGCTGAGCCTGCCGAGCGGGCGGTGCACGGCGACCGTGTCGAGGGCAAACGCGCCGAGGAGCATCCGCGCGGTGCCCTCGTCGAGGCTCGCCTCCGTGCGCAGCCAGTCGACGACGCGCTCGCCCGCGGGCAATGCGATCGGCGTCTGCGGGAGCATCCGCGCCTTCTCGGCGAGCTCGGCGATGCCCACCGCCGGGACGAGGACGCCGCCCAGCAGCTGCAGCAGCGTGGTCTTGCCGGCGCCGTTGGGCCCCGTGATCGCGACCCGGTCGCCGCGATGCAGGGTCAGGTCGACATCGCCCACGGCGCGCGAGCGCACGCCGCGCAGCGACGCCACACGGCGCCGGCCGCGGCCGTGGGCCTCCAGGCGCAGCCGCAGCGCCGGCCGCTCTTCGGGCAGGGCGATCGCGCTCGGGCCGTCGAACTCGCGGCGCAGTCGCGTCTCGCGCGCCTTGGCCTTCCTGGCGACCTTCTTGGCCTTGCGCTTGAGCGTCGGCGCCGCGGCGCGGCTGACCGTGAGCTCGGTGTGCTGGGCCTGGCGGCGGGTGGCGGCGATGTCGGCCTCGAGCCGTCGTCGTCGCTTCTCCTGGGCCTCGAAGGCGAGCTCGAGCTGAGCCCGCCGGCGCTCGCGCTCGCCTCGATAAGCGCTGTAGCCGCCGTCGTAGCGGGTCAGCTCGCCGCTGGGCCCGAGCTCGAGGATGCAGCCGACGACGGCATCGAGGAACGCTCGGTCGTGCGAGACGATGATCGCCGTACCGTCGAAGGCCTGCAGCCGGGCCTCGAGCCAGCGCAGCCCGTCGCCGTCGAGGTGGTTGGTCGGCTCGTCGAGCAGGAGGACCGAGGGGCCGGCGAGGAGCGTGCCGGCCAGCAGCGCGCGGGCCTGCTCGCCGCCGGAGAGCCGCCAGAGCGGCGTCTGCGAATCGAGGTGGTCGATGGCCAGCGCGCGCCGCGCCTCGTCGAGCCTGGCGTCGAGCGCCCAGCCGCCGAGGGCGCCGAAGCGCTCCTGGGCGCGACCGTAAGCGGCGAGCGTCGCCTCCGACGTGTCGCCGCGCTGCAGCCGGCTCTCGAGCGCGCGCAGCTCCGCGCGCACGCCCCAGACCTCGCCGAGCCCGGCGCCGAGCAGCGCGCCGAGGGTGGTGGTCGCGTCGGGCGCCTCCTGGGGCAGCCAGCCGACCCGCGCGCCGCCGGCATTCGCCGCTCCGCGGTCGGGGCGGTCGACGCCGGCGAGCAGCCGCAGCAGGGTGGACTTGCCGACGCCGTTGCGGCCGACCAGGCCCGCGCGCTCGCGGTCGCCGAGCACGAAGGACAGGCCGTCGAAGAGCGGCGCGCGGTCGTAGGACTTCGTCAGATCGGATGCCTGCAACATGGTGTCCTCCAGTCGTCGGGGCCGAAGGACGCAGGCGCGGGGAAGCGGGCCGAGCGCAGCCGGAGTGCCGGCCGCCATCGCGCCGCGCCACCGCACGCCCAGCCCACGCGAGGACGTCTGCCTCGCCGGCCGGTGATCGTGTGCGGTGGCTGCCTACTTCACCGCGAGCGAGGGTAGCGCACCGCCCCTGGCTCCGAGAAGTGCGGCTACCTCCACAGCGCAGCCGAAGGCAAGCGTCACACCGGCGCCTCCGTGGCCGTAGCAGTGCACGACGTCGCCCTCGCGCTCGAGGCGCACCGACGGGCGCGCCGGGCGCAGGCCGACGGCGACGCTGACGATCGGCGCGCGATCGATGCCGGGGAAGCGCTCGGCGCAGCGGGCGCGGATCGCCTCGGTCGTCGCGGGGTCGGGCTCCAGGTCCTCGTCGCCCTCCTGCGCGGTGCCGCCCAGGACGACGTCGCGCTCGCGCGGCACGACGTAGACGAGGCGCGCAGGGTCGCGCTGGTCGACCAGCCATTCGGAGACCTCGGGCGCGGCGACGCGGACGATCTGCCCGCGCACCGGGGTGATCGAGCCGTCGCCGGCAAGCTCGCGGGCGCCGAGGCCCGCGCAGTTGACGACCGCGTCGGCGCCGACGGCGTCGAGGGAGCGCAGCGCGCGCTGCTCGATCCGCCCGCCGGCGGCGCGCAGGCGGTCGGCGAGCCATGGGAGGTGGACCGACATGTCGACAACCGGCGCGGCGAACCGCAGCCCGTCGGCGCTGCGTCGCAGGTCGGGCACGGCGTCGCGCCACCACGGATCCGGCGCGCCGGGATCGAGCGCCTCGGTGCCCTCGAGCATGCGTACGCCGGCACCGGGCACGTCCACGAGCCGGGCGAGCTCGGCATAGGTCGCCGCCGACCACGCGGTGACCCGCTCCGCAGGAAGCGCGCGGTACGGGTACCAGAGCGCCGCGGCCACCGCCGAGGTGGTCTGCTCGGGCAGGTCGCGGGCGACGACGCCGGCCTCGACGCCGAGCGAGCGCAGCGCGACCGCCGTGGTCAGGCCGACCACGCCGGCGCCGACGACGGCGACCGTCACTCGCCCAGCACCTCGCGCGCGCCGCGCAGCCGCGTCTGCAGCAGGCCATGCGCCCGCGTGCAGTCCAGCGCGAGCCGCTTCGGGCGACCGGGCCCGCCCATCCCGCCCCGCAGCGCGCCCGGGTCGCGGCCGTGGCGCGCGGCCACGAGCCGGGCGAACTCGAGGCGGTCGAGCGCGTCCGCTCCTGCCACATGGAGCGGACCGGCGAGGTCGCCGGCCGCCAGCTCGAGGACCGCGTCGGCCAGGTCGCCGACAGCGATCGGGCAGCGGACCTCGTCGGTGAAGAAGGCCATCTCGCGCCGGCCGGCGGCCGCCTCGATCGCGGCAACCTCGTGCGTCGACGGCTGGCCGCCTCCGTAGAGCAGCGAGGTGCGCACGATCAGCGCTTCACGTGGGCAGACCCGCTCGGCCTCGAGCTTCGACGCGCCGTACGCGGTCACCGGCCCCGGCGGGTCCTCCTCCGTCAGCGGCCGCTCGCCGTCGCCGAACACGACGTCGGTCGACAGGTGCACCAGGCGCGCGCCCGCGCCCGCCGCGGCGGCGGCGACCGCGCGCGTGCCCTCGACGTTCACCTCGGCGTCGTCCATCCGGTACGCGGTGTGCACCACGACATCCGGTGCGTGCGCGACCACCGCCGCCAGCACGGCGTCCGCGTCGCGCACGTCGAGCTGCGCGCTGCCGGCGATCCCGGACACCTCCCAGCCGGCGGCTGCTCCCCGCCGCCCGAGCTCGCGGCCGAGGTAGCCGCCGAGACCGGTGACGAACAGGCGCCTCACGTCCGCAACGCTAGCCGCGTCTATGGTCGGAGGACATGCCGCTGCGCAACCGCGTCACCCCGCTGAACGAGCTGGTCGCCGACCCCGCCCGCGGCCTGGTCTACGGCAACCGCGGCTGCCTGCACGACGACAGGGGCACGATCCGACGCCGCTACGCGACCCGGCGCTGGATCGCCTGCCGCCTTCGCTTCAAGGACTGGCACCGCCATCCGCTCCTGCAACCGGGGAAGTTCACCGAGCTGTTCTTCCTCGACGAGGCGACGGCGTTCGCCGCCGGCCACCGGCCGTGCGCGCTGTGCCGTCGCGAGGACTACGACCGCTTCGGCGAGATCTGGCGCGTGCGCCACCCCGGGCAACGTGGCGCCGACGCGATGGACGACCAGCTCCAGGCCGAGCGCTACGACCGCGGCTCGCGCGCGCAGCGCCACCACGAGACGGAGATCGACGATCTCCCCGACGGCGCCTTCGTCCTGCGCGACGACGGGCCGTGGCTCGTGCGCGGCGCCGAGCTGCGGCGCTGGACGCCCGGCGGCTACGACGAGCGCGCCAGGCGCCCCACCGGCCGGGCGACCGTCATCACCCCGCCCTCGCTGGTGGACGTCCTGCGCGCCGGCTGGAGCGGCGCCGTGCCGCTGCTGCACCCGACGGCCGGCTAGCCCCGCGGCCGCCGGCCCGTCACCGTCGCGTGCGGCGGCAGCGCGCGACGGGGCAGGCTCGCCGAGCCCGGGCGCGGCATCAGCGGGAACGGCCCGCCGCGCGGCTGCTGGGCGGCGAGCAGCTGGGCCAGCAGCACGAGCATGAGCGTGGCCCGGTGATACGGGGTCAAAGGCTAGAAGGGGACCCCGCCCCCGCCGTCCCAGGCGGCGAGCTGCAGCAGCTTCTGCTGGGGCACCGACGCCGGCGCGCTGAGCACGCAGGTGTGGCCGTTGCGCTCCCAGGTCACGATCCGCCGCCCGTTGTTCTCCACGACGTAGAGGTTGACCCCGTTCCGGGTGTGCTTCTCGGCGTCCGACGGCGGATCGATCTTGTCGCCGCCGAGGATCGTGTAGGCGGCCCGCACGCCCGCGGGGTTGGCGTAGTAGACGGTCTTGGCGTCGCGGCCCTCGATCTTGTCGTCGCGGGCGCCGACGCTCTCCCACTTCAGCGGCCCCCAGTACGGGAAGGCCACGCCGTCGATGGAGCTCTTCAGCAGCGCGTCGTTGGCCTCGTTCTCCGCCGGGGCGGGCAGCACCGGCCCGCGCGCGGCGAGCGACGCGGTGGCCAGGACGCTCGGCGCCCCGCCACCGCCGACCATGATCACGACGGCGACCGCCACCGCGGCCACGAGCCCGCCGGCCGGTATGAGCAGCCCGCGCAGCCGGCGGCGGCGCGCACCGGCGCCGCGGGCGCCGGAGCGCTCGCGGTCGGCCTCGATGCGCTCGCGCAGCGCGAGGGGCGCCCGCGTCTCGGCGACGGCCGCCGCGATCAGCGCACGGCCGCGCTCGGCGAGCCTCTCGTCGGCGGGGTCCAGGGGCAGGTTGGGGTCTCCGGCTTGCACGGTCTTCTCTACAAGACGCTCTCTCGGCTCGGATCCATCCCGCGCGCGACCTGAGCTCGAGCACGGTACAGCCGGGAGGTGATCGTGGCCTCCTTCGTGCCCAGCAGCTTGGCCGCCTCGCCGTAGCTCAAGCCGACGACGTCGACCGCCACCAGGGCGTCGCGGAACGCATCGGGCAGGGCCGCGATGTACTCGAACACCTGGCGCGCCTCCACCGCCTGATCTGGCCGCGTGGCGCTCGAGTGGTCGGCGGGCTCGACCTCCTCGGGCAGCGGCGCGGCCTGCGGGCGGCGCATCGCGGTGCGGTGGCGGCTGAAGAACGTGTTGCGCAGGACCCGCAGCAGGTAGCCGAGATCGTCGTCGTTGCGCAGGAAGCGCGGCTTGGCCAGGACCTTGGCGAAGGTCTCCTGGACGAGGTCCTCGGCGTCCTCGCGCGACCCACACAGCGCCCACGCCGCGCGATAGAGGCGGTCGACGTGATCGCCCAGCGCGGCCGGGTCGAGCTGGCGAGGAGGGCCACTCACGACGGCGCCCAGCATACGTGCGTCACTCGCCACGTTCAGCCCGGACCAGGCCCGTGAGTGTCCAGAAGAGCGCGAGCGCGACAAGTCCCGCGCCGCAGAGGTAGGCCAGGCCGGTCACGTCGGGCGCGCCGGAGATGAACCCGCGTCCCGCCTCGACGAGCGCGGTCACCGGGTTGTAGGACGCCGCGGTGTTGACCCAGCCGTTGATGAGGTGCAGCGGTACGTAGACCGGCGCCATGAACAGCAGCAGGAAGATCGGGATCTGCATGAGCGGCCCGGCCTGCAGCGTCTGGAAGCGCAGCGCCATGCCGGTGCCCCACAGGCAGGCGGCCATGTTCAGCAGCAGCGCCAGCGAGATGAGCCCGACGAGCTGCGCCGCGTTGCCGTCGATGTTCATCCCCGCGATGAGCGCCGCGATGGTGACGATCGTCGCGGTGAACAGCCAGCGGCAGATCGCTGCGACCACGTAGCCGGCCACGATGCCGCGCCGCTGCGGCGAGGCGAGCAGCAGCCGCCGGCCGAAGCCCGACTCGAAGTCCGCTGCCACGGAGAACCCGGTGAAGACGCCGCCGAAGGCGGCCGACTGCAGGAAGACGAAGACGAACTGGAACGTCGTGTAGCCCGAGGGGAAGTCGAAGCCCGGGATGTTCCCCACGTTCGACAGGCCGCCCGCGAACGCGGCGAGGAACAGCAGCGGGAAGACCGTCGACGGGATCAGCAGCGCCGGGTTCTTGAACGCGTGGATGAGGTTGCGGCGCAGCACCGCGCTGCCGACGGTGGCGAAGTCGCGCATCAGGTCCTCGCCATCCGCGTCGCCAGGGCGCGCGACGCGGCCCAGAAGGACACGAGCATCACGCCGAAGCCGACCGCCACGCCGCGCCACAGCGCGGTGAAGTCCCAGCCGGTGATGACGAGCGAGCGCAGCCCCTCGATGAGGTACGAGGTCGGGTTCCAGGTCGCGACGGTGCGGAACCAGTCGACCGCGATCAGGTTGCGCGGCATGCTCATCGACGACAGGAAGAAGACCGCGAAGATGAGCGGGAAGACGCCCTGCACCGCCTCGGGCGAGCCGGTCCGCGCACCCATCGTCGCGCCGATCCCCGAGAACGCGACGGCGACGAACACCGCGTAGACGAGGAGCAGCAGCGCGCCGCCGGCCCCGCTGGCGATGTCGACGCCCGCGATCAGGCCGACGACGAGGTAGACGACCGAGCCGAAGAGCGCGACCGTCGTGGCGCCGGCCAGCTGGCCGACCAGGATCGCCACGCGGCGCAGCGGCGTGAGCTGCAGGCGGTTGAGGAAACCGCTCTGGATGTCGGTGGCCAGCTCGGTCCCCGCGGTGATCGCCGAGAACAGCGCGCCCTGCATGAAGCAGACCGTGATCGAGAAGTCCAGATACGAGTGCGCCGGGAAGCCCGGGATCTTGGTCGCCGAGCTCAGGCCGCTGGAGTTGATCGCCAGCAGCAGCAGGGGGAAGACGACCGTCGGGATGACGAGCGCGGGCTGTCGCAGCGTGCGGCGCACCGAGCGCCGCGCGACGAGCCCGACCTGGTCGAGCGTCTCGGTCAGGCCCACGGGTCCCCCGCTACCTCGCCTCCGAGCCCTGCACGACTGCGGTGCGGGGCGCGGCGATCGGCTCCTCCTCGGCGGCCTCGTCCTCGCCGCCGGCGCCTTCCAGCGAGCGGCCGGGCTTGGCCAGGAAGACGTCGTCGAGCGACGGCGAGGGGAGCTGCAGG
>Ga0081540_1000622_pt1 | contig 33708 bp, 27 predicted proteins | sample TabmetS2T1R1_FD_71024 | JGI IMG/M metagenome (GOLD analysis project Ga0081540, IMG submission 71024) | Tabebuia heterophylla rhizosphere microbial communities from the University of Puerto Rico - S2T1R1 | ecosystem: Host-associated > Plants > Roots > Rhizosphere ...
GCGACCTCGAACCCGTCGAAGTCGGGCAGCTGGATATCGAGCAGGACCAGCCCAGGACGGACCGAACGGGCCGTCTCCGCCGCCTCCGCGCCGGTAGCCGCCTCCGCCACGGTAAACCCGTCGGCCTCGAGCATGCCCCGGGCGAACGTCCGGAAGCCGTCGTGGTCGTCGACGATCAGGATGGACGCGGCCGGCTGCACGAACTCAGTGTGGCACCGGAAAAAGCCGCTGACATCAGGGCCAGCCCCGAGGGTTTTTCCTGGAGCTCCCGGAACGCATCCGGGGGAGCGGCCCGATCCCGCGCGCGGCCCGGATTCCTAGCCTCGGCACCAATACCCGGCAGGAAGGAACGGCTGACATGAACCACACCGGAAGAATCCTGGCCGCCGCGGTCTCGCTGGCCGCTGTGGCAAGCCTGGCCGTGACGGCCTGCTCCGCGCCGGCTGGCCCCGCCCCCGCACCCCGGACCGAGGAGCAGGCCGCCGTGCTGAACTGGCTGGCCAAGACCAACGCCATGTGGACCCGGAACGACTTCGCCGCGCTCGACGAGATCACTACCGCGGAGATGCGCACCATCTACCTGGCCGAGAAGCAAGGGGCGAGCCTGCCGTCCAACGCGTCGCGGCAGCCGTTCCAGCTGACCGGCCTGTCCATCACGATCCCGTGCCAGGCCGGCCGTCCCGGCGTCTTCGTCGCCTACGGCGACACCGACGTCTTCGACCTCGGGCCGGCCATGCAGCCCATGGCCATGGTGTTCGAGCGGTCCGACGGCCGGTGGAAGCTGGCCGCCGCGGTCAACCGCCCGGCCGGCGGCTGGCCCGCGCTATGCACCGAGGGCGCGCCGCCGAGCGCGCCGCCGGCGCTCGCGGCCGCCGACTACGCGCCCGAACTGGCCCGGGTACTGACGCACGCGACGACCGGGAGCGCCGAGACGACCGCCACGGCCGCGCCGTTCGCGGTCAACGACTTCTTCGCCGGCTCCGGTTCGATCAACGCCCAGGCCGCCAGGCAGGCCGGGCAGAACCGGCGCGGCGGGGTCAGCTTCACCCAGGGCTTCACCACGACCGGGAACCCGACGCTCGCGCTGCCGCTGGCCGGCGGCCGCGGCTTCTGGATGATCGGCATCCTGACCCAGACCGGCCACTACGCCTCGGCGGCCGGGCTGCGCGCGAAGACCTGGCCGGACGGCAACCAGGTGGCCACCCCCAGGCCCGCCGTCGTGCACCACGAGACCGACACCTTCATCACCACCTATACCGCGATCGACCCGCCGCGCTCTGCTGGCAAACCAGCCGGCGCCACGCTCACCCTCGACGGCTTCTTCGGCTGGCCCCTGTCGGCGATGGCGAGCTAGCCGGCCAATAAGCTCCTGATGGAAAAATCCCCCCGAACTTCCGAAAGGAGCCGGCCATGGCGGACGGCGACGACTTTAACGCAAAGATCATCGCGGAGTTCCGCGCGAACGGCGGGAAGGCCGGGGGGTTCTTCGAGGGACAGCCGATGCTGCTGCTGCACCACAACGGGGCCAAGACGGGCACCGAACGGGTCAACCTGCTCATCTACCAGCAGGTGGGGAGCTCCGTCAAGGCCAGGGCGCGGGTAGCCGAGGGGGCGAGCGAGGCGCGATCTGGGCCACGCAGAAGGAACGCATGCCCCATTTCGCGGACTATGAGGTGAACGCCGCGCCTCGCGAAATTCCCGTCATCCTGCTCGACCCGGTAGCGTAGCCTCCTTCCTGGCGGCCACGGCGGTCCGCATCCGGATGTTTCCGGCTCATTCCCGAAAGGGGTGCGCATGGATGTGACCGAGCCTGTGGTCCGTTCGGCCGCCGGGCAGGTACGCGGGCGGGCGGAGAACGGCGTGGCCATCTTCCGTGGTATCCCGTTCGCCCAGCCTCCGGTCGGGGCCCTGCGGTTCGCCGCCCCGCAGCCGGCCCGGCCGTGGGACGGCGTGCGGGAGGCGGACATGTTCGGGCCGCCCCCGCCGCAGTCCGCGTTCATGCTCGGGCCGACGGCGCCGGTCGCGCCCGGCGCCGACCCCGATGACTGGCTGACCGTCAACGTGTTCTCGCCGGAACTGGGCGGGGCCGGGCTCCCGGTCATGGTCTGGATCTACGGCGGGGGCTACCGGTTCGGCGCCTCCAACCAGGTCGTCTACGACGGCACGGCGCTGGCCCGGCAGAACGTGGTGGTCGTGACCTTCAACCACCGGGTCGGCGTGGAGGGCTACGCCTACCTGCCCGGCGTCCCGGCCAACCGGGCGCTGCTCGACCAGGTGGCGGCGCTGCGCTGGGTCAGGGAGAACATCGCCGCGTTCGGCGGCGACGCGGACCGGGTGACCGTGTTCGGCGAGTCGTCCGGCGCGGGGGCGATCGCCTCGCTGCTGGTCATGCCGATGGCGGCCGGCCTGTTCCGGCGCGCGATCGCGCAGAGCGTGCCCGGCACGTTCTTCTCGGCGGAGCTGGCCGCCGACGTCACCGCCGTCATCGCGGCCGAAGCCGGGCTGCGCCCGATCGCCGAGGCGTTCGCAGCCGCCGAACCGGCCTGGCTGACCGCCGCCGCGGACGCGGTGAACCCCGCGGACCACCAGGACCGGTGGGGGCCGGCGGGCTGCACCGGCGTATCGTTCTCGCCGGTCGTGGACGGCGAGGTACTGCCCGCGGCGCCGTGGCAGGCGCTCGCGGCCGGCGCCGGGCGGGGCGTCGACCTGGTCGCCGGGCACAACCGGGATGAGTACCGGCTGTTCACCGCGCTGAACGGGCAGCGCGGGAAGATCACCGAGGCGCTGGCCAGCGACATGCTGCGCGGGCTCGCTGGCGGCCGATCGGGCGAGGCCGCCTACCGCGAGGCCTATCCGGATGCGGACGCAGAGATGCTGTTCGAGCTGGTCAACTCCGACTGGCTGTTCCGGATGCCGACGCTGCACCTGGCCCAGGCGCACGCCGCGGCCGGCGGGAAGACCTTTCTCTTCCAGGTCAGCTTCGAGGCCACGGAGGGGGGCTTCGGTGCCTGCCACGGCATCGTGTTGCCGCTGGTGTTCGGCGTGTACTCCGGCCTCGGGGAGTTCCTGTTCGGCCCCGAGCCGCCGGCCAGCGCGGTGGCGCTCGGCGACCTGATCCGCTCGGAGTGGGCCGCATTCGCCGCCGTAGGCGACCCCGGCTGGCCGCCGTACTCGCCAGGCCGCCGGCTGACCCGCGTATACGACGACCCGCCGGACGTCGGCCTCTATCCGGAGCTGGCGTCCATGCACCTGTGGGACCAGCACCGGTTCGGCGTGCTCGACCTGCGGCCCTGAGGCTCACGCAGGTCACGATAGGCTCCCAGGGTGCCGATATACGCGCTGGGCGAGTACGAGCCGGAGATCCACGCGACCGCCTTCGTCCACCCCGACGCCGTGGTTATCGGCCGGGTGAGCATCGGGCCCGAGGCGTCCGTCTGGCCGTGCGCCGTGCTGCGCGGCGACCACGGCCGGATCGAGGTCGGCGCGCGGACGTCCGTGCAGGACGGGACCGTGGTGCACTGCACCCACGAGTGGCCGACGCTGATCGGCGCGGACTGCGTGGTCGGACACAACGCGCACCTGGAGGGCTGCGTGGTCGGGGACGGCTGCCTGATCGGCTCCGGCTCGATCACCCTGAACCGGGTCACGGTCGGGGCCGGAGCGATCGTGGCCGCGGCCTGCCTGGTGCCCGAGGGCTTCGAGGTGCCCCCGGCCGCGCTGGTGGCCGGGGTGCCCGCGAAGGTCAAGAGGACCGGGGTGCCGGCCGGCCACACCGCGGAGTCGGTCCGGACCTACGTCGAGTCCGGCCGCGTCCACCGGGCCGGACTGCGGCGCCTCGACCCCTTCGATCGGCTGTAAATCGCTCATGATCGACGGCATGGCGGTCACCGACGCCCACATGCACGTGCCCCGGCTGAGCACGGTGTCACCCGCCTGGATGCAGTGGGCGGCCGACTTCGGCCAGGACTCCGGCTGGCAGGCCGTGTTCGGCCCGGACGGCGACCCGGTTCCGGCCCGGGTCGACGCCATGCTGGAGGCCGAAGGCGTCGACGTCGCGCTGCTGTTCGCCGAGTACAGCCCGCGGACGACCGGGATCCAGCCGATCGAGGACCTGCTGCCGCTGGCCGAGCACAACCCGGGCCGGTTCCGACTGGTGGCCAACGTGAACCCGGCCGTGCACGCCGACCCGGCCGCCGAAGCCGCCCGTCAGCTCGGCCTCGGCGCCATCGCGGTCAAGCTGCACCCGGTGCACGGCGCGTTCCGGCCCGGCGCCGGCTCCCTGTACCCGGTCTACGACCTGTGCGCCGAACGCGGCGTGCCGGTGATCGTGCATACCGGCGGCAGCATCTTCCCGGGATCGGAATCCGAAGCGGGCGACCCCGGGCTGATGCGCCCGGTCATCGCCGATTTTCCGGGGGTCACGTTCGTGCTGGCGCACGGCGGCCGGGGCCACTGGTACGCCGACGCCGCCGCGCTCGCGCTGGCCGGGCCCAACGTCTGGATCGACCTGGCCGGGCTGCCGCCGAAGCGGCTGCCCGATTACTACACCGGGTTCGACCTGCCCGCGCTGGCCCGCAGGTGGATCTTTGGCACCGACTGGCCCGGTGTCCCGGGCGTGGCCAGGAACGCGCGCGCGATCGCGGCCCTCGGCCTGCCCGGCGACATCCTGGCCGGCGTGCTCAGCGGCCACGCCGCCGAGGTCTACCTCCGCGGCTAGCCGGCTGCCTCGGCGCCGGTGGACCGGGCTAGCAGGTCGGGCGCCTGCGCGCCGGGGCCATCCGGGCCGTCCAGGGCGTCCGGAGCCGGTCCCGTGGTAAGCAGCCGCTGCAGGAGCACGACCTCCCTGTCGTTCAGATCCGTGCCGGCCGGCAGCCGGCGGACCTGCTCGGCGGCGAGCGCCAGCGACCGCTGCGCGGCCTTGAGCTGCTCCCGCAGCCGGACGTTCTCCTCGGCCAGCTTGCCGTGCCTGGTCCACGCCGTGGCCAGCTCGTGCTCGAGGCTGCTGACCGTCTCCTGCAGCGCGAGCTGATCGGGCGAGGCCGGCTGATCCGGCGCGGGCGATACCACCGGCGGATCCGCCTCGGGGTCGGTCGCGGCCAGCCGCCTGACCACCTGGACCAGCAGGCGCCGGGCGAGCTCGTCGTAGTCGAACCCGGCCGGGCCGGGACCGGCCTGGCCTGCTCCGGAGACCTCAGGGACACCGGGAACCGCCGCGCCGGCACCGATCCCGGAGACAACCCGTGCCGGGCCGATAGCCCGGGCCGGCCCAAGGCCGATCCGGTACGTCCGTTTACCTCGTACCTCGCGGGCAATCAGCCCCGAACGTTCCATACCCGACAGCAGCTGCGCGAACGCCACGCTCGAACCCGGGTAGCCGACGGCCGCGGCCAGCTGCGTGCTGGCCATCCCGTTGGCATCGTAGAGCTCACCCGCTTCTGTCAGGTACGCCATGATGCGCTCACGCGTTCCCACGGCCCGTTTTCTGACAGCCTTACGCCCGACCCCCACGTCAGCACCCTTTCCCCAGCCACGGCAATCATGCCTGCCGACGACCTCATGATAGTACTCCGGCCCGTCAGCAGCTCCGATAGCGTCCAGCCGGCCGCTTCGTGCCGGGTAACGGTGAGATGCCAATCACGTCGCGTGAGGCGCTATGAGGTTCGGGGAGGTTTGACGGGTCGGCGCGGCGGGAGTAAGGCGTGCTGGCGGCTAACGTACGATCAAAGGGCAGTCGCCGCACTTGCGTCACGCTGCCAGGCGAAACTAGCCGTCAGCCGTGCACGCTGTCCTTGTTACCCGCACGCTTAGCACCCAGTTAGACAGAGCACGTGGACCTGGATGTGGACTACGCGACCACTCTCGTAGCGGCCGTCCTGCTCGGGATCGGATTCGTCCTGCAGCAGTACGCGGCGCAGCAGGAGCCCGAGTGCCTCTTCCTGAGCCCGCGGATCATCGTCGACCTGCTGCACAAGCCGCGGTGGCTGGTCGGTATCGCCTGCATGGTGGCCGGCCAGCTGCTCGCGGCGTGGTCGATCGGCCATGCCGCGCTGACGCTGGTGGAGCCGCTGCTGACCACCTACCTGCTGTTCGCGCTGCTGCTGGCCGTCCCGATGGCAAAGCAGGCGATGCGCTGGACCGAGGTAGCCGGCGCGCTGATCCTGTGCGCGGGCGTGGCCCTGCTGTCGCTGTCCCGGTCGACCAAGCCCATCGGCCTGTCGTTCGGCTCGTTCTCGCACTGGTTCGTGGCCGCGATCATCGCCGGCATCGCCTACATCGCGGTGCTGACCGGGCTGAGATTGCGTGGCCCGGCCCGGGCCAGCCTGACCGGCCTGGCGGCGGGCCTGGTGTTCGGCATCCAGGACGCGCTGACCAGGCAGACGCTGGAGATCCTGCAGGGCCACCCCCTCACCGTGCTGTTCAGCACCTGGCCGCCGTACTGCCTGCTCGCGGCCGGGATCGTCGGCCTGTGGCTGATGCAGAACGCGTTCAGCGCGGGCCCGCTGCACGCCTCGCTCCCGACCATGGCGGCCGGCGAGCCGGTGGCCGGCATCGCGCTGGGCATCGTGGTGTTCGGCGACCGGATCCAGGTCACGCCGGGGATGCTCGCGATCGAGGCCGGCGGCATCGCCGCGCTGATCATCGGCGTGGTGCTGGTGGCGCGGTCGTCGGCCTTCAGCGGCCTGCGCAAGATAACCGAGGTGATCACGCCGCACACCGCGCACCTGGATGGTTTCGCGCATCGCCACGACCACCCGGACCGCTTCGCGCGCCGCCCCGACGACCCCAGGACGCACCGGCGCGAGGACCTCAACGGCCTGCGCCCGGACCGGGTGCTTCGGGACCCGGCCCCCGGCGAGGAAGGCGGCTGAGCCCGCAGCTCGGCCGCCAGCGGGTACCCTCCGGGGTGTCGCTGACGTCGAACCCGGCGCCGGTCAGCGCCTCCCTGATGGCGTCGGCGGCGGCGAAATTGCCCGCGCCGCGCAGCGCTGCCCGCAATTCCAGGAGCGGCTCGACGGCCGGCCGCAGCCGCTCCCTGGGGTCGGTGAGGCCGTCCTGGGCCGCCCGCCCGAGCCGGCCGACGAGCCTGCGCAGCAGCGCGCGCGCCTGCTCGGTGCCCTGGTCTTCGTCCATGTCGGCTTCCCATTGCCCGATCGCGGTCTCGAGCTCGAGGATCACCCCGACCATGGCGTCGGCGTCGCGGGTGCCGGCCGCCGCCTCGAACCGCTGCTCCGCCGCCGCCATGATCTCCGGCAGCGGCAGCATCTCCCCGTCCCCGGCGGCCGCGCCATCGCCGCCGCCCGGACCGGCCGGGTCCCTGCCTCCCGTGCCATCCGTGCCTTCCGGCGCGTCCCTGCCGCCCGCGGCCTGCCGGATCCCCTGGACCAGCTCGCGCAGCTCCGTCATTGGCAGCCGGGTGCCGGCGGGCAGGACGACGCTGTACCCGGACCGCCGGACGGTCACCCCGCCCCGGCCGCGGATCTCGACGTCGCTGGTCCGCAGGTCGATCAGCACGGCGGTGTGCTCGTCCACGCCGAGCACGGCGGCGTCGGCGGGCAGGTTGCGTTCCATCACGGCCAGCCGGCGTTCGCCGAGGTAGCAGTGCCTGGTGTCGTAGCGGCCGCCTTCGGCGTTGTCGTAATGCGGGATAAGCGCGACGGTCAGGCCGAACGGGCCGAGCAGGTCGAGCCCGTCTAGCCAGCGCGGCGCGCCGCCCGCCTTGTAGATCTCGTAGACCGGCAGGGTGAACCGTCCCGCGGTGGCGGCGGCCGCCGAGGCCAGCACGGTCAGCCCGTCGCCGGCCAGCACCCGGTCCCTCAGCCCGGCCGCGACCGGTCCGGCCTGCCAGTGCGCGAGCGCGTAAGACGGGCTCCCGGGCCCGGCGAAGACCCAGTCCGCCGCCCTGATGCCGGCTGCCTGGCGCGCCTCGTCCTCCTCGTCCGGCGGGATCAGCGGCGGCGCCATGGCCGGGTCCGCGTTCGGGCTGGTGCCGGCCGCGACCCGCACCTGCAGGCCGACGCTGTCCGCGAAGTAGCGCTGCGTCCGCGCCGAGACGTCCGCGGCGTTCTCCTGGAACGCGTACGGCGTGGCGAGCGCGATCGCCTGCGGGCTCGTCTGCCCGAGCCGCGCTATGAGCTCCCGGTGCGCCGTGACCATGGTCGGGCTGGTCTCGCCGGACCCGATGATCGCCAGGACGCGGACCGCCACCACCACCCGCCGCAACCTCCTTGGGGTTACTCTGGCTGGCTGCGGTCGGGGACGAGCTTCCAAGGGGCGCCGGGCTTCAGACCCCAGGCCGCGGCCGCGAAGACGGTCAGCACGAACAGCACGAACGTGATGACGTGCACGCTGGTGCAGTAGAGGCAGATGCTTCCGATGGTGAACAGCTCGGCGTAGACCAGGTAGAGCACGAAGCCGATGCCGACCACCATCGACGCTATCCGGGCGAGGTGGATCTCGCGCCGGGACGCCCGCCATGCCCACGGGCTCATGATGACGACGGCGAACACGAAGAAGGCCAGCCCGAGCACTGCGACCGGGATCCCGAACACGTAGGACTGCGGGCTCGTGGTCACCTTGGTGCAGTTCACCAGGCCCGATTCCGAGCAGCCGGCCAGCGCCGACTCGGTGAAGTGAGCGATGGTCAGGTAGATCGACACGCCCAGCCCGGCCAGGGCCAGCACGAAGGTGGCGATCTGCAGCCAGGGCGCGGGCCCGCGCTCCGCGGGGTCGTCCCTGACCTCTATCGACCGCGGCCCGCGTGCGGCCGCACCGCTCCGCGCCCGGTCACCGTCCCTGACCGCGGTGCCGCCCCTGGCCCCGTTCCTGGCCGCGCCGCCCCGAGCGCCGGCCTGAGCTGCGGCCCGGGCGTTGCGGGCGCGGCTTGACTTCGAAGCGGTCATCGCGAGCTTCGCCTCCGGTGATGTCACGGAACTGGAGCTGTGGCGCGGTCCGCGGATACTCAGCGCGGCCGGCACCTGACGCCAGATTGTACCGCGTGGGTCTCCGCGCCGATCCTGAGCGCCAGCTCAGGATTTACAGACTCTTCTCCAGAGACTGGACCGTGGCGGTGCAGGCGCTGGCCGGCTGGTTGCCGGTCATCTTGCAGATGGCGGCCGTGATGTGGTTGGCCGTCCCGGCGATGGCCTTGGTCACCGGGCTGTCCGGGTTGTTCAGGTCGGCCGCGATCTGGTCCCACTTCAGCCCGGAGAGCACCGCCGCGTCGTAACTGGCCCCGATGCTCAGGTACTTGCCGCCGAAGTAGATGAACGGGATCGCGCCGGCCTGGTCAGCCGAGGAGACGTACGGCGGGGCGTCGTACTTGGTGATCAGCGCCTGCTGCTCCTTGGTCGGCGTCTCCAGGGTCGTGTAGCGGCCGGTCGACGGGTCCGGGATGTTGGTTTCCATCTCGACGGGGGTGAACGTCAGGTACTTGCTGGTGTACGAGGAGCCGTGGAACGTGAACGTCGAGAGGTTGGACGGCGTGTCCGCGGTCGCGGAGTGCACGGTGCTCAGCCCGGAGAAGGTGCCGAACCGGCTCAGCGCCACGATCATCGACCAGCGCTCGGCCGCGCAGTACGGGCAGTACTCGGCGCCCATGTACAGCATCTCCGGCTTGCCGCCGGAGGTCAGCGGCGTCCCGCCGCTGACCGGCTGGATCTTGCCGGTGAACGAGCCGCTGCCGACCTTGTCCAGCGTGCTGGCCGGGACGTTCGTGACCTTGTTCACCACGCTGGCCAGGGCCGCACCCGTGGGGCCGTTGGAGGAGCTGCCCGACGGCTTGTTGTTCGCCTTGATCACGATGAACGCCACCACGACCGCTATCACGGCGATGATGCTGCCCGACGCGATGAGAATCCGCCGGCGCTGCTCGGCGCGACGTTCAGCCGCGCGCTGTGCGGCGATCTTCTCCCGGCGGCTGGCGTCGACCTTGGTCCTGCTTGCCTTGCCCATGCTCGCTTCGTCCAACCCTTGCGTCAGCCAGCTGGCGGCCTGGCCGCGTGCTGCTGGTTCCAAGCCTGCGCCGGCGCGCAGGAGTAGTCCGTGGTCCCGGGTACCGGGCTCTATGGTAGGCGCTCCACCATACTGGCGTGCCCGCGCTCGGCGACTCGGCCACCCCGCCGCCCGCGTGCCGCCCGGGGTGGTGTCCTATTTGCCCGGAGTCGAGCGGTAAAGCCCGGAAAGTCCGGCCGCTCGGCTGACACCACGGGGCCGGCACCAAGGGGGCCGGCCCCCACGGCAGGTGTGAGGGGGGTGCCGTGGGGGCCGGCGGCTCCGGGTCGCGCGTACCCGAAGGCTTCAGCCGGCGGCGCCGGGCGGGACGGGCGCGGGAACTGCGAACCCCGGCCAGGCCGGCGCGCGGACCAGTTCGTGGTGGACCGCTGGCGCGGGCGAAGTGATTACGGCGGCGTCCATTGAGCCTCAGGAATCCCGGCAGCACGGGCAGTAACAACGGTCCCGGCCGTTAACCGTCATTCCCCAGCCTCCCCGCATCCTGTGCGCTTCCCGCGCGCCCTACCTGCAGAGGCTGGAAGTCAGGCCACGCCGCGGGCGCCCTCATGGCGCGCGACCAACTATGAAAGGGCCGTCTCTATACGATCTAGATTTTTTCTGGAGGACCAGCCCAAATCACTGTAACCTTGATAAGAAGCTCCGGCCCTGGAGGGGGGGCGGTCCTTCGGGTCTGAAGGGTTATCTGGCGAGCGGAAGGATCGGCGAAGCCGTGGCGTTGCGCGTCGGCGTGCTTGGTCCCGTTATGGCCTGGTATGGCGACCAGGAACTACCGGTGGGGCAGCCCAGGCAGCAAGCTGTGCTCGGCATCCTGGCGATGCGGGCCAACCGGGTGATCTCCCGGGGTGAGCTCGTCGATGCCGTCTGGGGGCAGGATCCGCCGGCCAGCGCCGAGGGCGGCATCTATACCTACGTGGCCGGCCTGCGGCGGGTCATCGAGCCCAACCGGTCGCTGCGCGGCCCGGGGCGTGTCCTGGTCTCGTCCGGGGCCGGCTACGTGCTGCACCTGGTGCCGGGACAGCCGGACGCGGTCGCCTTCGAGCAGGACCTGGGCCGGGCCCGCCAGCTGCGCAAGGCGGGCGACGCGGCCGGCGCGGTGTCCGCGCTCAACTCCGCGCTCTCGCTGTGGCGTGGCATCGCCTTCGCCGGGGTCCCCGGGCCGTTCGCGGAGACCGAGCGGGTCAGGCTCGGCGAGCTGCGCTCCGCCGCCGCCGAAGAGCGCGCCGACGTGCTGCTGGCGCTCGGCCGGCACGAAGAGGTCGTGCCCGACCTGACCGCGATGGTGGCCGACCATCCGCTGCGCGAGCGGATGCGCGGGCTGCTGATGGTCGCGCTATACCGCTGCGGGCGACAGGCCGAGGCGCTGCGGGTCTACGCCGAGGGCCGCCGGGTGCTGGCCGAGGAACTCGGTATCGACCCTGGCGGCGACCTGTCCCGCATCCACCAGCAGGTACTGACCATGGATCCGGCCCTTTCGGTCCCGGACGGCCTGGCTATCCGCGGTTCCGGCGGGTCCGCGCCGTCCGACGAGGACGAGGGCGCGGACGCGGGCACCGGGCTAGCGCCCGATGGCGGACAGCGGCGGCCCAGGCCCGAGGACAGGACCACGCCGGTGCCAGCCCAGCTGCCGCTGGACGCGCCGGGTTTCTCCGGCCGCCGCGACGAGCTCAGCACGCTGCGGGCGATGCTGCCCGCCGAGCCCGGCCAGGAGGACTCCAGCCAGCAGGACTCGGGCCAGACGGTCCCGATCGTGGTCCTCTCCGGCACCGCGGGAACCGGGAAGACCGCGCTCGCCATCAGGTTCGGCCATCAGGTGGCCAAGCGGTTCCCTGGCGGCCAGCTCTACGTCAACCTGCGTGGTCTTGACCCGGCTACCCCGCCGATGGAGCCGGCCGAGGCGCTGCGCTTGTTCCTCGACGCACTGGGCGTGCCGCCGTACCGGATCCCGGCCGACACCGAGGGCCGTTCCGCGCTGTTCCGCAGCCTGCTCGACGACAGGCGGATGCTGATCGTCCTGGACAACGCGCGCGACGTCGCCCAGGTGCGGCCGCTGCTGCCCGGTGCGCCGGGCTCACTGGTCGTGGTGACGACCCGCAACGAACTGACCGGGCTGGTCGCGGCCGAAGGCGCGATTCCGCTCACCCTCGACGTGCTCGGCGACGGCGAGGCGCACGAGATGCTCGCCCGCCGGCTCGGCCGGGCCCGCGTCGCGGCCGAACCCGGTGCCGCGGACGAGATCATCGCCGCCTGCGCCCGCCTCCCGCTGGCCCTGAGCATCGCGGTCGGCCGGGCGGCGGGGCGGCCCAAGCGCCCGCTGACCGAGCTCGCCGCCGAGCTGCACGACGCGCGGGGCAGGCTCGACGCATTGGAGGCCGGCGACGCGGTGACCAACGTGCGGGCCGTGCTCTCCTGGTCCTACGACCAGCTCTCCGAGCCCGCGGCCCGGATGTTCCGCCTGCTCGGCGTGCACCCGGGCCCGGACATCTCGCTGTCGGCGGCGGCCAGCCTGGCCGGGATGCCGCGGGCCGCCGCGGGCGCCGCGCTGCGCGAGCTGGTCCGGACCCACATGGTGGCCGAGTACCTGCCGGCCCGGTTCACGTTCCACGATCTGCTCCGTGCGTACGCGGCCGACCAGGCCGAACGACTCGACCCGGAGCCCGAGCGCCGGGCCGCGGCGCACCGGGTGCTGGACCACTACCTGCACACCGCGATGGCGGCCTCCAACCGGTTCAGCCCGTTCCGGTCCGCGCTGCAGCTGGCCGGGCCGCAGCCGGGCGTGCTGCCCGCCGACGTGACGGACAAGGACCAGGCGATGGCCTGGTTCGACGCCGAGGTCCCGGTGCTGCTCGCGCTGATCGCCTTCGCCGACGCCGGCGGCTTCGACACCCACGCCTGGCAGATCCCCTGGACGCTCGGCCCGTTCTTCAACCGGCGCGGCCGGTGGCAGGACTACACCGCGACCCAGCACATCGCGCTGGCCGCGGCCACCCGGCTGGACGACACGCTCGCCCTGGCCCACGCGCACCACCTGCTCGGCCACGTCCAGTCGCAGACCGGCGCCTACGCCGAGGCTGACCCGAACTTCCGGCGGGCGCTCGATGAGTTCCGCGAGCTCGGCGACCGGGCCAACGAGGCCGTGGTGCTCAACGGCCTGGCCGGCATGCTGGAGAAACAGGAACGCTACCCCGAGGCGCTGGCCGTCGCGCTGGACGCGCTGCGGATGCTCAAGGCCGTCGGGCACTGGTGGACCCAGGCCACCCTGGAGAACGGGGTCGGCTGGCTGTACGCCCACCTGGGCCAGTACGACCGGGCGCTGACCCACTGCCAGCGGGCGCTGAGCCTGCACCGCGACTCCGGGCACCGCGGCGGCACCGCCGACACCCTGGACAGCATCGGCTACGTCTACCTGCACCTGGGTGACATCGCCCAGGCCAAGGCGCACTACACCAAGGCCGTCGAGGCCTACCGCGAGATCGGCGCGCCGTTCGGTGAGGGGAACTCGATGAGCGGGCTCGGTGACGCCCTGCTGGCCGAGGGTGACCGGGAGGCCGCCCGGACGGCCTGGCGTGACGCGATCGTCATACTGGACCGGCTCCCGCATCCGCTGGCAGACGAGGTGCGGGCCAAGCTCGGCGCCCTCGGCCCGGGGGAGCACGGGCCGCTGACCGGGGCAGCCACCGCGGCTCGTTAGGTATAAAAGATGGGTACGGGGTCACGGGGATGAGCCCTGCCCGGCTGCGGGACCTGGGCAAGTAGTGCGAAAGGTGCGGACTGGCGTGACGACGAAAGCGCTGCTGCTCGAGAACATCCATCCGGATGCGTCGGCGCGGCTGGCCAAGGAGGGCTACCAGGTCGACACGCTGACCCGTGCGCTCGGCGAGGACGAGCTCATCGAGGCCATCGGCGGCGTGAACCTGCTCGGCATCAGGTCGGGGACCCAGATCACCGACCGCGTCCTGGACGCGGCCCCGGATCTGGTGGCGATCGGCGCCTTCTGCATCGGCGTCAACCAGATCGACGTGGCCGCCGCGAGCCGGCGCGGCGTCGCGGTGTTCAACGCGCCCTTCTCCAACACCCGCAGCGTGGTGGAGCTCGCGCTGGCCGAGATCATTTCCATGGCCCGGCGGCTGCCGGAGAAGAACGCCCAGATGCACGAGGGGCAGTGGGACAAGTCCGCGGCCGGCAGCCACGAGGTGCGCGGGCGCAAGATCGGCATCGTGGGCTACGGCAACATCGGCACCCAGCTGTCGGTGCTGGCGGAGAACCTCGGCATGGCCGTGTACTTCTACGACATCGCCGACAAGCTCGCGCTCGGCAACGCGCGGCGCTGCTCCACCCTAACCGAGCTATTGGAATCGGTGGAGACCGTCACCCTGCACGTGGACGGCCGGGACGGCAACCACGGCTTCTTCGGCGCGGCCGAATTCGCCGCGATGCGGCCCCGGTCGCTGTTCCTGAACCTGTCCCGCGGCTTCGTGGTGGACCACGCGGCGCTGCGCCGCAACATCGAGTCCGGGCACATCGCCGGCGCCGCGATCGACGTGTTCCCCGAGGAGCCCAGGGGCAAGGGCGACGAGTTCGTCTCCGAGCTGCGCGGGCTGCCGAACGTCATCCTCACCCCGCATATCGGCGGCTCGACCGAGGAGGCTCAGCAGGACATCGGCGAGTTCGTCGCGGGCAAGCTGGCCGACTACATGGCCACCGGGGCGACCCCGCTCAGCGTGAACCTGCCGCAGATCGCGCTGCCCGCGAGCAGCGGCACCCATCGCCTGGTGCACCTGCACCAGAACGTGCCCGGCGTGCTCGCCTCGATCAACCGGGTGCTGGCCGAGCACGGCGTGAACGTCGAGGGCCAGCTGCTGCGGACCAGGGACGAGTACGGCTACGTGCTGACCGACATCGTCCCCGAGTACACCGAGGACGTGCTGGCCGAGCTGAGCGCGATGCCCGTCACCATCCGCCTGCGCACCCTCCTCTCGCCCTGAGGGCGGCCAGCCTCATAGCGGCGTGACGTAGGCGCCCGAGATGCCGCCGTCGACCAGGAACGTCGAGGCGGTGATGAACGAGGCGTCGTCGCTGGCCAGGAACGTGACCGCGGCGGCGATCTCCTCCGGCTCGGCGAACCGCCCCATCGGCACGTGGACCAGGCGGCGCTGCGCCCGCTCGGGGTCGGCCGCGAACAGCTCGCGCAGCAGCGGCGTGTTCACCGGCCCCGGGCACAGCGCGTTCACCCGGATGCCCTCGCGGGCGAACTGCACGCCGAGCTCGCGGGACAGCGCGAGCACGCCGCCCTTGGACGCGGTGTAGGAGATCTGCGAGGTGGCCGAGCCCATCACCGCGACGAACGACGCGGTGTTCACGATCGCGCCCCGGCGCTGCGAACGCATGTAGCCGATCGCTTCCTTGCAGCACAGGTAGACCGAGGTCAGGTTGACCTCCTGGACCCGGCGCCAGGCGTCAAGACCGGTGTCCAGGATCGAGTCGTCGTCGGGCGGGGAGATGCCGGCGTTGTTGAACGCCACGTCCACCGAGCCGAAGGCGGTGTGCGCCGTGCGGAAGGCGGCGGCCACGTCGGCTTCGGACGTCACGTCGGCGTGCACGAACAGGCCGCCCGTCTCCGCCGCGGCCTTCTCCCCGGCCGCGTCGTCGATGTCGACCGCGACCACGTGCGCGCCATCCGCCGCGAACCGCCGCGCGGCGGCCAGCCCGATTCCGCTGCCGGCCCCGGTGATGACGACCGTCCGTCCGTCAAATCTCATGAGGCCTCCGTAGAAATGAACACGTTCTTGGTCTCGGTGAACGCGTCGGGGGCGTCCGGGCCCAGCTCACGGCCGAGGCCCGATTGCTTGAAGCCGCCGAACGGGGTCCAGTACCGCACCGACGAATGCGAGTTCACCGACAGGTTCCCGGCCTCCACCGCGCGGGCCACCCGGATCGCCCGGCCCACGTCGCGGGTCCAGATGGAGCCGGACAGGCCGTAGGGCGTGTCGTTGGCGATGGCCACGGCCTCCGCCTCGTCGGCGAACGGGGTCACGGTCACCACCGGGCCGAACACTTCCTCGGTATAAGCCGGATCCTCCGGGCGCACCGGCGCGAGCACCGTCGGCGGGTACCAGAACCCGGGTCCGGAAGGCGCGTGGCCGCGGAACGCCACGGGTGCATCGGAAGGTACGTACGAGGCCACGTGCGATCGGTGCGCCGCCGAGATCAGCGGTCCCATCTCGGTCGCCGCCGAGGCCGGATCGCCGACCACCACGCCGCGGACCGCGGGCTCGAACAGTTCCATGAACGCATCCAGGACCGAGCGCTGGACCAGGATCCGGGACCGGGCGCAGCAGTCCTGCCCGGCGTTGTCGAAGACCGCGTACGGAGCGGTCGCCGCGGCCTTCTCCAGGTCGGCGTCGGCGAAGACGATGTTGGCGCTCTTGCCGCCGAGTTCCAGGGTGAGCCGCTTGACCTGGCGCGCGCAGTCGGCCATGATCCGCTGGCCCACCTCGGTGGACCCGGTGAAGACGATCTTCCGCACCGCGGGGTGGTCGACCAGGCGCTGCCCGACCACGCTGCCCTTGCCCGGCAGCACCTGGAATACCCCCTCGGGCAGGCCGGCTTCCAGGGCCAGCGAAGCGATCCGCATCGCGGTCAGCGGGGTGGCCTCGGCGGGCTTGGCCACGACGGTGCACCCCGCGGCTAGCGCGGGCGCCATGCCCCAGGACAGGATCGGCATGGGAAAGTTCCACGGGACGATGAGGCCGACCACGCCGACGGGCTCGTGGAAGGTGACGTTCAGCCCGCCGGGCACCGGGATCTGCTTGCCGCTCAGTCGTTCCGGCGCCGCCGAGTAGTACAGCAGCACGTCGCGGACCTGCCCGGCCTCCCACCGGGCCGCCCCGATGGGATGGCCCGAGCCGGTCACCTCGAGGCCGGCCAGTTCGTCGGCGGCGGTGTCCACGGCCGCGGCGAACGCACGCAGCATCCGGGCCCGGTCCCCGGGCGAGACCGCCCGCCAGCTCGGCAGCGCGGTCGAGGCCCGGGCGATGGCCTCATCGGCGTCGGCGGCCGAGGCCTGGGTCAGCGTGGTGACCGGCTCCTCGGTGGCGGGGTTGAGCACGGTAAACGTGGACATTCGCCAGTTACCCCCATCAAAGGCGCTCGAAGCCGCGCCGCAGCTCCCAGTCGGTCACCGCGGCCTCGTAGGCGGTCAGTTCGACCTGGGCGTAGTTGGCGTAGTGCTCCACCACCTCCGCGCCGAACGCCTCCCGGGCCAGCTCGCTCTTTTCCCACAGATCGAGCGCGTCGTGCAGGGTGTGCGGGACGCGCGCCGTCTGCGGGCAGGTATCGGCGTAGGCGTTGCCGGTCACCGGCGGCTCGAGCGGCAGCTCGTTGTCGATGCCGTGCAGGCCGGCCGCGATCATCGCGGCCACCGCCAGGTACGGGTTCACGTCGCCGCCGGGCACCCGGTTCTCCACCCGGAGCGAAGGCCCGTGGCCGACTAGCCGCAGCGCGCAGGTGCGGTTGTCCGGACCCCAGCGGACCGAGGTGGGGGCGAAGCTGCCCGGCACGTAGCGCTTGTAGGAGTTGATGTTCGGTGCGTAGCACAGCGACAACTCGCGTAGCGCGGCGAGCTGGCCGGCCAGAAAGTGCTCGCCGAGCTTCGACAGGCCGTATTCTCCGTCCCCCGCCATCACCGGGGCCCCGTCATATGCCGACCGCACGGACAGGTGGATGTGGCAGGAGTTTCCCTCGCGGGCGTTCGGCTTGGCCATGAACGTGATGCTGTTCCCGTCCTGGGCCGCGATCTCCTTCGCCCCGGTCTTGTAGATCGAGTGGTTGTCGCAGGTGGTGACCGCCTCCGCATAGCGGAACGCGATCTCGTGCTGGCCGAGGTTGCACTCGCCCTTGGCCGACTCCACGTACAGGCCCGCCCCGGCCATGTCCAGCCGGATCCGGCGCAGCAGCGGCTCGATCCTGGCCGTGCCCAGGATCGAGTAGTCCACGTTGTACTGGTTGGCCGGGGTCAGGTCGCGGTAGTCGCGCGCCGCGGCCTGCTCGTAGGAGTCCTGGTAGACGATGAACTCGAGCTCGGTCCCGGCCATCGCGGTCCATCCCCGGGACGCCAGCCGCGCCGTCTGGCGAAGGAGGATCTGCCGCGGCGAGGCCACCACCGGCTCGCCGTCCAGCCAGGTCAGGTCCGCGATGATCAGAACCGAGCCTTCGTGCCACGGCAGCCGGCGCAGGGTCGACATGTCCGGCACCATGATGAAGTCGCCGTACCCGCGGTCCCAGGACGACATGGCGTACCCGTCCACCGTGTTCATGTCCACGTCCACGGCGAGCAGGTAGTTGCAGCCCTCGGAGTAGTGCTCGGCCACCTCCTCGCAGAAGAACTCGGCCGACAGGCGCTTGCCCGCCAGGCGGCCCTGCATGTCGGTGAAGGCGAGGACGACGGTGTCGATCTCGCCCGCACCGACGCCGGACCGGAGCTCCTCCAGGGTCAGCAGGCCGCGCCGCCTGCCGGTCTCGGCTGGCATCAGACGGAGAGCTCCCGTTCGATCGCGGCCAGTTCCTCAGCCGAGCCCTGGACCTTCGGGCCCTTGAACCAGCGCCGCGCCGAGACCAGCCAGTAGATGCCGGCGAAGCCGAGTACCACGAGCACGGCCACGACGGTGTAGTTGAAGTTGCCGAAGCCGATCGGGCTCGCGGCGGGCAGCATGAACAAGATCGTGATGAAGGCCACCCAGATGACCGCGATCCAGCCGATCACGTAGCTCCACCGGCCCAGGTGCCAGGGGCCGCGCTTGAAGCTCGCGCCCTGGCGCAGCCGCAGGAACGTCGGCAGCACGTACGCGATGTACAGGCCGATGACCGCGATCGAGGTGACCGCGGCGTAGGCCGCGTTGTTCCACAGGTACGGCAGGGCCAGGATGAACGCCCCGCCGGCCGCCAGCCAGATCGCGTTGGTGGGCGTCCTGGTCCGCTTGTTCACCTGGTGCCAGAACTCCGAGCCGGGCAGCGCGCCGTCGCGGGAGAACGCGTAGATCATCCGGGAGTTCGCGGTGACCGAGGACATCCCGCAGAACAGCTGGGCGCCGATGGCGATGAGCAGCAGCAGCTTGGCCCCGGTGCCCCCGATCGCGACGTCCCAGATCTGGGCCGGCGGCACCAGCGCGCCGGTGTAGTCCGCGTAGTGCGCGGGCTGGATCGCGAACGTGACGCCGATCAGCAGCACCCAGCCGGCGATCACCGAGACCACAATCGACATCACGATGCCGCGCGGGCCGCTGCGGGCGGCGTTGTGGGTCTCCTCGGTCATGTGCGCCGACGCGTCGTACCCGGTGAGCGTGTACTGGGCCAGCAGCAGGCCGAGCAGGAGCACGTAGAACGTGCTGCCCCAGCCGGTGTTGTTGACGATGTGGCTGAACACGTAGCTCGCCGACGCGTGCTTGGACGGCACGAAGGCCAGTACGGCCACGATGATCAGCACGCCGATGACGTGCCACCAGACGCTGATGTCGTTGAGCAGCGCGACCAGCCTGATGCCGAACTGGTTCATCAGCCCGTGCACGAACAGCACGATGGCCAGGATCAGGATCGTCACCCAGTGCGCGGTGCTGACGCCCCAGGTCAGGTTCAGGAACGCGTTGATGAAGAACGCGCAGCCGAAGTCGATGCCCGCGGTCACCGCGACCTGGCCGAGGAAGTTGAACCAGCCGGTGAACCACGACCAGGCCGGGCCGTTCTTGCGGGCCAGCTTGGCCGCCCAGTAGTACAGTCCGCCCGCCGTCGGGAAGCTGGAGCAGACCTCGGCCATGGCCAGGCCGACCGTCAGCGTGAACAGGCCGACGATGGGCCAGCCCCAGACGATGATGGCGGGGCCGCCGGTGTTCATGCCGTACCCGTACAAGGTCAGGCAGCCGGACAGGATCGAGATGATCGTGAACGACACGGCGAAGTTCGAGAACCCGGACATCCGCCGCATCAGTTCCTGGGCGTAGCCGAGTTCGTGCAGGCGGCGCTCGTCCTCGCCCGCCGTCGTCGTGGCGGCTATGTCGTCGGCCATGGGATCTCCCTCAGGCGAACAAGCACATATGGATGGGACCGATCCATTGAATGAACGTATTCACCCACCGTGCCACGGAGCCTGTCAAGAGCGCCGGCAGCGGCGTTACCCGCCTGCTACGCGGACGTTACGCCGACTCGCCCAGGAAGCCGCGGAGCAGGGCCGCGGTCCCGGCCACGTGCTCTTCCATCGCGTGCCTGGCCCGGTCGGGATCGCCGGCCAGGATGGCCCGGACGATGCCCGCGTGCTGGACGTTCGCGTGTTCCAGGTTGCGGCCGAGCATGGGGATGGCGTTGAGCAGGTCGACCAGCTGTACCCGGGCCTCGACCACGCTCGCGGTCAGCATCGGCGAGCCCGCCGCGTCGGCGATGGCCAGGTGCAGCCGGGTGTCGGCCGGGCGGTAGCCGGAAGGGCCGCACACGTACATGGCGGCCAGGCACTCGGCCAGGCTCTCCCGCTGCTTCATGCTCAGGCTGGCCCGGGCCGCCATCTCGGCCGCGCCCGTCTCCACCACCCGGCGGAACGTCAGCGCGTCGTCGAGCTGGGTGCCCATGTCCCGCGCGGTCCTGGTGAGCTCGTCGCGCACCATCGGCTCGGGCTGGCGCAGGATGAAGGTGCCGCCGAACCGGCCCCGCTTGGTCTCGACGTACCCGGCCGCGGCCAGTTCGCGCAGCGCTTCTCGCAAAGTGATACGGCTGATGCCGAGCCTGCGGGTGAGCTCCCGCTCCGGCGGCAGCCGGTCACCGGGCGCGTACACGCCCAGCTTGACGCCCTCGAGCAGCCGTTCGACGGTCTCCTCGAAGGCGTTGCCGGTACGAACCGCACGGAAAACCGCCGCGGTAATAGCGGGCGATCCTCCCGGCACGTTCTTAGCTCCTGAACAAAAAGGCTGTTGCCGCCTTGAGGCAACCTAACGCAGAAAGATTAGACCATAGGCGCGAGTACCGTGTCTTCGGTGGCGGGCCGTTCGGCCGCTATCCGCCCGGTGGCCGCCTCCACGAGCGCGGTGAACAGGCGGAGGTCGCTGCCCTGCTCGGGGTGCCACTGCACGCCGAGCACGAAGCCGGAGAAGCCGCCCAGTTCGGACGGTCCGGCCTCGACCGCCTCGACGGTACCGTCTTCTTCCCAGGCCACCGCCTTGAGCCCGTCGCCGAGCAGGTTGACCGCCTGGTGGTGGTGCGTGGGCACCTCGAAGAAGCCGTCCTCGGGCACGATCGTGGCCAGCGTGCTGTCCGGGCTGATCCGCACCCGGTGCAGGCCGAACCCGTGGGCCGGCCCGTCGTGCCGCCCGTGGCCGACCAGGTCGGGCAGGTGCTGGTGCAGCGTGCCGCCCCGGCAGACGTTCAGCACCTGCATGCCGCGGCAGATGGCGAGCAAGGGCACGCCAAGCCGCAGTGCATGGCCGGTGACGGACAGGTCCCATGCGTCCCGCAGCGTGGTGGGAGCCTGAGTCTGCGGGTGGCGCGGCGCGCCGTACCTGACCGGGTCGATGTCAGGGCCACCCGAGACCACCAGGCCGTCCAGGCTGGCGACGGTGGCGCTGGCCTCCTCGTCGTCGCCGCCCGGCGGCAGCAGGATCGCGCGGGCACCGCTGCGGCGCACCGCGTCCACATAGACGTATGGGAGCATCGCCGCCCGGGCCGACCAGCCCCGCCAGGACGCTTGGTCCTCATATGTGGTTATGCCAATAACCGGCGTCATAGTTCCCCTTTGAACTGCTCCTCCGTGGCCCCGCTACCCCAGAGCACAGGAAAATCACGATCAAGATCATTCCGAACGGACCGTGGTTCCTGCTCACCCTCCGCGCGACCGCTCACCTACCGTGTCCGCGGATCGCGTGGTTACAGGGATTACTGGTGGCGGTGTTGCGATTCAGGTTAGCAAGCGTTGGGTCCGCTGTTACGGAACAGGATTTGAGTAACAACCTGTGCCTGCGGGATGATTCATTGTAGATCCGTGATCGCCGGTTCGCATGGCGAACGGGGAAATTGGTGACTCACAGTCATTCTGGGCGGCCTTGTCGCGGTATGCGGGCCTTCTGGCTGGGACGTTCCTAGATCGTAAGAAGATCGCGGGTCCGGGCCTGATGGGCGGGCCAGCAGGGGAAATGATGCTGGACCGGGTCCGCGACGAGCTCTGCCACGGCCGCGCGGGTCGCCTCGTTGTCCGGGGTGTAGACGACCATCCGGGTGCCGGACGTGCCCTGCACCGCGAAGCTGCTGGAGGTCATCTCCAGCCGCGGGTAGAGCGGATGCCGGAACACCTTGGCGAGGTAGTGCGGATTGGCCACGTCCTGGGTGGCCCACATGGCCGCGAACTCGGGGCTGGCCGCTTCCATCCGCCGGACGAAGCCGGTCCAGGCCGGGTCTCCGACGTGGTGCCCGTAGGCCGCGCGCAACTGGGCCACCAGCGCCGCCCGCTGGTCGGCCCGGTTCTCGACCGCGCTGCAGCATCCGGGCCTGGTGAACAGGTACCGCAGCGTGTTCCGCTCCTCCGGCTGGGCCTGGAGCATGCGCGGGAACAGCACCTCGTAGGCGGCGTTCCAGGCCAGGACGTCGAACCGCTCGGTCACCACGCTGGCCGGCAGCGGGCTCAGCCCGTCCAGGACGACCTGGATCTGCGGCCGCAGCACCGGGCCGCTCTCGTCGGGGTGTGTCGTGTCCGGCACCTCGGCCAGCCGGAACAGGTGCCGCCGCTCGATCGGGTCCAGCTGGAGCGTCCTGGCTACCGCCTCCAGCACCTGCACGCTGGCCCGGATCGGGCGGCCCTGCTCCAGCCAGGTGTACCAGGTCACGCCCACGCCGGACAGCTGTGCCACCTCCTCGCGGCGCAGCCCGGCCGTCCGGCGCCGGTACCCGCCGGGCAGCCCGGCGTCCTCCGGCGTGATCCGCTCGCGCCGGCTGCGCAAGAACGCCGCCAGCTCGTGACGCCGCTCTGCTCTCCCGCTCGCCTCCAGGCCCCCGCCCACCGTCCCAACCCCCTTCACTGCCGGCCCTTCGGCTCGCTCATGTCTTCATCCTGCCCGCTTGCTCGGCCGCCTGCCAGGTGGTGTCAGTACCAGGATAAGTAGTGTCTTGGTACCTGGATAATACAGACGCCAAGCTGAGAGCATGACCAACATCCTGACCCGTGACGCCCGCGCCGGCCTGCTGGCCGGCCGCGAACGCGGGGTGCGTCCCGGTCTCGTCCTGGCCGTCGTCCTCATCGGCCAGTTCATGGCCGTGCTCGACGCGTCCATTGTCAACGTCGCCGCTCCCTCGATCCACGCCAGCCTGCGCGCCTCCGGCGCGAGCCTGCAGCTGGTGGTGGCCGGCTACATCATCACCTACGCGGTCCTGCTGGTGACCGGCGCCAGGCTCGGCGACATCGCCGGCCACCGGCGCGTATTCCTGGGCGGACTCGTCCTGTTCACGCTGGCCTCGCTCGGCTGCGGCCTGGCCGGCACGGCCGGTGAGCTGATCGCGCTGCGCTTCGCCCAGGGGGCGGGTGCCGCGGTGATGATCCCGCAGGTACTCAGCCTGATCCAGCGTACCCACGCCGGCCCGGACCCGAAGCCCCGGGCCCGCGCGATGAGCTTGTACTCCGCCGTGCTGGCCGGCGGCGTGGTGGTCGGCCAGCTGGCCGGCGGCCTGCTGATCAGCGCGAACCTGTTCGGCTCGAGCTGGCGGCCGGTGTTCCTGGTCAACGTACCCATCGGCGTGGCCCTGCTGGCCGTCGGCGCCCTGGCCCTGCCGCACGGCAAGGGCGAGCCCGGCCGCACCCTCGACCTGCCCGGGCTGGCCCTGCTCACCCCGGCCGTGCTCGCGTTCGTCCTCCCGCTCGTGCTCGGCCAGCCCGAACACTGGCCGCTCTGGGGCTGGATCCTCATGGCCGCGAGCATCCCCCTGGTCGGCGCCTTCGTCCTAGCCGAACGCCGCGTCGCCGGCGCCGGCGGCACGCCGCTGATCCCCGCCCGGGTGCTGCGGATGCCCGGCGTCCCGGTCGCGATCGCCGCCCTGTTCACGGTGATGATCATCTTCAGCGGGTTCTTCTTCACCCTCGCGCTGCATCTGCAGGACGGCCTGGGCTACACCCCGCTCCGGGCGGGCCTGACCTTCGCCCCGACCGCGGCTGCGTTCGCCCTGGTCAGCCTCAACTGGCGGCGGCTGCCGGCCCGGTGGCACGGCGCCCTGATCGTCGGCGGGTTCGTGACGTTCACGGTGACCATCGCCGCCCTGGCCTGGGTGCTGCACTCGGGCGGCACCGGGGGAGCGGGAATCTACCTGATCGGCGCCGCCACCGGCGCTGGCATGGCGGCCGCGTTCAGCCCGCTGATGACCCGCGTGCTGATGAGCGTCCCGGTCGAGCTCGCCGCGGACGCGACCGGGGTCGTGGTCACCGTGAACCAGCTCGGCCTGCTCGTCGGCGTGGCCACGTTCGGCACCCTGTACCTGAACCTGGCCGGGCGCCTGCCCGGCCACGCGTTCGGCGCGTTCCGCCCTGCGTCGGCCCACGCCGAGGCGATCACCTTCCTCGCCCTGGCCGCCCTGGCCATCGTCGGCGCGGCCCTGGCCATCACCCACGCAATCAACCGCCACCACACCCCCGCCTAACCCCACCCTGGAAGGATCGCGGATATCTGCACCCCCCATGAGGGGTACAGATATCCGCGATGGCTGGCCAGCCCGATCCGGGCCGGGCACCACGCGGTGGCGTCCAGGTTGCTCGGGTACATTCGGCCTGCGGAAGGGAGGAGCCTTGGCCATCGTGGTGCTGGTGCTCTGGCTGTTCACTGCGGGCGCCGGGTTCTGCCTACTGGCCACCAGCAACCTCGGCCGCGCCCGCGCCGCGGCGACGACCCCGGCGTCTCAGCCAGCCACTGTCCCCGCCGAGTCCGCCACAGTCCCCGCCGCAGCCGCCGCTTCCACGCCTCAGGCCGCCACCCCGCCACCATCCGCCTCGAAGCGCGAGATGCGGCGGGCGGCACGGGACCGGTTCGATCCGCCCTCGCTGACCGCGGCCAAGAACGCGCCGGCCGTGCCGGGGCTGCGGTCGCTGCTGGAGTTCGCCCATCCGGCGTTCGCGATCGTGGGCCTGGGGTTCTGGCTGGGCTTCACGATGGTGCACGACCAGGCGCTGGGCTGGATCGCGTTCGGGCTGGTGACGGCCACCGTCGGCCTGGGACTGACCTGGTACACGGCCAACACGCGCGCGGCCAGGAGCACAAACGCACCCGGGGGTGAGCCAGCGCCGGCGTTCAGGCCCCGCCTCGTCCTGCTGCACGGCAGCGCGGCCACGGTGACCTTCGCCCTGGCCGCCCTGACCGCCCTCATCCTGAGCCATTAGGACACAACAAGGCGGCCAGTGCACCGACCGCCTGCACGGATAGGGGGAGACGAGCGACCACCGAGCCTGGGAGCGTGTGGTTGGCTCAATGATCTCGGCCGCCGTGTGCACTGACCATTACCCATGACTACGGGCTGCCGTCCGCGGCGGCTCACCCGCCGGCATCGGTGTAAGCAGTCGGTAAGAATTTCTGCCCGCGGACGTGAACCGGTCTCCGGCCGGGGACGGTTACATGGACAGGTACGCCTGGGTACGATCTTCCGCGATGAGCTGACCGGCAAGGATCTCGGATTTGACGAAGGTGGACGGTAACGGGGACAGCCACCAGACCCCGAAGGCCCCGGAAACCCCTGATCCCGGAACCCCCGGCCAGAGGTCGGCGCCGAAGGCCCGCGCGGGCCTGACCAGGCGCCGGGCGCTCACCGTGTTCGGCATCGGCGCAGGCGCCCTGATCGCCGAGCAGGCCCTGGTCGCCGACGGCATCCCCCCGTCAGCCAGCCCGCCAGCCGACCCAGGGGCGCAAGCCAGGCCCGCGCCCCCCGAACCCGGCGGCTACGCCCCCAACGGCACCGCGGGCCGGGTCACGGCCCTGCCCCTCGATGCGGTCCAGCTGCTCGACGGCCCGTTCCGCCTGAACCAGGCCAGGAACACCACCTACCTGCTGTTCCTGGACCCCGAACGGATGCTCCGCTCGTTCCGCCTCAACTACGGCGAGCCCACCTCCGCCGAGCCGCTCGGCGGCTGGGAGAAGCCCGACTCGCAGATCCGCGGCCACATGACCGGCCACCTGCTGTCCGCCCTCGCGCTCACCTACGCCAACACCGGCGACGGCGACGTGAAGAGCCGCGGCCAGTACCTGGTCAGCCAGCTCGCCGCGTTCCAGGCGAAGGACGCCAGCCGGGGTTTCCACGCCGGCTACCTGTCCGCCTTCCCCGAGGGCTACTTCGACATCCTCGAGCAGGGGAAGACGATCTGGGCCCCGTACTACATGATCCACAAGTACCTGGCCGGGATGATCGACCAATACCAGCTGGCAGGCGACGACCAGGCCCTCGACGTGGCGAGGAAGCTGGCCGACTGGGTCGACTGGCGGACCAGCAGGCTCTCGTACGACGAGATGCAGATGATCCTGCAGACCGAGTTCGGCGGGCTGCCGGAGGCGCTGGCCAACCTGTACACGATCACCGGCCAGGAGCGGTACCTGGCCGCGGCGCAGCGCTTCTACCACGCCGTCGTCCTCGACCCGCTGGCCGAGGGCATGGACAACCTGCCCGGCCTGCAGGCGAACGTGACCACGCCGAAGATCATCGCCTGCCTCCGGATGTGGGAGGAAACCGGCAGCACGAAGTACGGCGACATCGCCAGGAACTTCTGGGACATCGTGACCGGCCACCACGTGTACGTGATCGGCGGCGTCGGCAACTACGAGCACTTCCAGCCGCCCGACACCGTGGCCGCCCAGCTGTCGAACTTCACCTGCGAGAACTGCGTCAGCTACAACATGCTCAAGCTGACCAGGCTGCTCCATTTCCACTCACCTGGCCGCACCGACCTGCTCGACTACTACGAGCGCACGCTGCTCAACCAGATGCTGGGGGAGCAGGATCCGAGCTCGCCGCACGGCTTCAACTGCTACTACACCGGCCTGTCGGCTGCCGCCTTCAAACGCCAGCCGCTCAACTACTTCCCCGCGGGCAACCCGGACCTCTACGCCACCGACTGGGACACGTTCACCTGCGACACCGCCACCGGGCTCGAGACCCAGGCCAAGTTCGCCGACACCATTTACAGTCGCGACGCGCACGGCCTGTCCGTCAACCTGTACATCCCGTCCCAGGTGACGTTCGGGGGTCTGGTGCTGAGGCAGGACACCGGCTTCCCCGACGACCCGGCCGTCCGCCTGTCCGTCGTGTCCGGCGCCGCTACCCTGACGCTGCGGATCCGGGTACCCAGGTGGGTGGCGGCCCCCCCGGTGGTCTCCCTGAACGGCGTCCCGCTGGACAACCTGCCTGCAGCAGGCCCGAGCAGTTGGGTCGCGCTCCGGCGGCATTGGCGGCCAGGCGACGTGCTCCAGGTCACGCTGCCCATGCAGCTGGCCGTCGAGCCGACGCCGGACCACCCGGCGGTACAGGCCCTGACCTACGGCCCCGTCGTACTGAGCTGCGTGCACGACGGCGACCCCGGCTTGCTCACGCCGCAGCTCGACATGGCCTCGGTCCGCCGGACGGCCGGCCAGCCGATGACGTTCGAGGGCGTCGTCAACCGCAAACCCGCCACGCTGCTCCCGATCGGCCGGGTCGCACACGAGTACTACACCACCTACTTTCAGATGATTTGATCCGAACGGGCCGGGTTTCCCGCCCGACCGAAAGGCACCGTGTGACCCCAGACGCCGACGTGGACGTGACCCGGCTGACTCCGTCCCCGCCGGTCACCGCGCCCGACGCAGCCGAAGCCATCCGGGCCTGCTTCGCCCTGTCCGGCGAGCTCACCCGCCTGCCCGGCGAGGCCGACGACAACTTCCTCCTCGATACCGGCGGCACGCAGCGCCGCGTGGTGAAGTTCGCGCACCTGCGCGCCGATCCCGCGGTGGTCGACGTCCAGGTCCGGGTGCTGCGGCACATCGAGTCCGCGGACCGCGAGCTGCCGGTGCCGCGGGTCGTGCCCGCCGTCGACGGGGCGCTGTGGGCCACGGTGCCGGACGGGCCGCTGCGCGGCCGCGTGGTGCACGCGCTCAGCTATCTCGACGGCCGCCTGCTCCGGTCGGTCGCCACCGGCCAGCCGCTGCGCCGCGTCCTCGGGGCCACCCTGGCCGAGCTCGGCCGCGCCCTGCGCGGCTTCGACGACCCGCTGGTGCACCGGCCGCTGCTGTGGGATCTCGCCCAGCTGCCCCGGCTGCGCTCGCTGCTCGCCGCGCGCTCCCCGGGTCCGGAGATCGAGGAGCAGTTCGGCAGGCTCGAGGCGACCCTGCCGGCCCGCCTGACCGGCCTGCGAACCCAGCTCGTGCACAACGACTTCAGCCCGGACAACACGCTGATCTCGCCGGACGGCGCCCGCGTGGGCGGGATCATCGACTTCGGCGATGTCACGGTGACCGCGCTGGTCAACGACCTCGCGATCGCTGTCGCCAACATGCTGGGCGATGGACCCGACCCGTTCGGTCCCGGGCTTGACCTGATCGCCGGGTACCACGCCGTCACCCCGCTCGCCGCGGCCGAGCTCAGCCTGCTCCCGGACCTCATCCTGGGTCGCCTCGTGGCCCGGATCATCATCAGCGAATGGCGGGCCGAACGGTTCCCGGAGAACCGCGCCTACGTCCTGCGCAATACCCCCAGGGCCCGGGAGCACCTGCACCGGTTGCTTAGCATCGCCAGTGAGCAGACCGCCGCGCGCATCCAGGAGGCGACCCGTGCGTGACACCGCGACCATGGTCAACGGCTTCGACATGAACTCGGTCGACGCCCTCGACCCCGAGCTGCGCCAGATCGTCAAACGGCGGGCCAGCCTGCTCGGCCCGGCCTACAAGCTGTTCTATGCCAACCCGGTGCGGATCGTCCGCGGCGAGGGCGTGCACCTGTACGACGCGGACGGGCAGGCCTACCTGGACGCGTACAACAACGTTCCGTCGGTCGGGCACTGCCATCCGCGGGTGGTGGAGGCGGTCGCCCGCCAGGCGGCCACGCTGAACACGCACACCAGGTACGCCAGCGAGCTGATCCTCGACTACGCGGAGCGGCTGCTCGGCAGGTACCCCGACGGGATCGGCCACGTCATGTTCACCTGCACCGGCAGCGAGGCGGTCGACCTGGCGCTGCGCGTCGCGCGCTTCTACACCGGCGGCGAGGGCGTCGTCATCACGGCCAACGCCTACCACGGCGTGACCGCGGCCGCCGCCGAGATCTCGCCCAGCCTGGGCCCGGCCGTCCCGCTGGGCCGTTCGGTGTGGACGGTCGCGGCACCGGGACCCGACGATGGCGGCGATTCCCTGGCCGTGCGAGTACGGACGGCGATCGCCGACATGAACCGGCACGGCGTCCGGCTGGCCGCGTTCATCGCGGACAGCCTGTTCTCCTCCGACGGGATCCGGCCCGGCCCGACCGGGTTCCTGCGGCCGGTCGCGGACGTGGTCCGCGCGGCCGGCGGTCTGTACATCGCCGACGAGGTCCAGCCCGGGTTCGGCCGTACGGGGGAGACGATGTGGGGCTTCCAGCGCCACGGCATCGTGCCCGACCTGGCCGTCATGGGCAAGCCGATGGGCAACGGCATGCCGATCGCCGGAGTCGCGGCCCGCCCCGAGATCCTCGAGGAGTTCGGCAGCAAGATCAGGTACTTCAACACGTTCGGCGGCAACTCGGTCTGCATCGCCGCCGCGGCCGCGGTCCTGGACGTGATCGAGGCCGAGGACCTGCGGCAGAACGCCCTGGCCGTGGGCCTCTACCTGCGCGACACGCTGGAGGCGATCGCGAAAGACGAGCCGCGGATCAGCGCCGTGCGGGCGTGCGGCCTGTACGCCGCGGCCGACTTCGCCGATCCCGCCACCGGCGAGCCCGACGGCGCCACCGCGATCCGCGTCGTCAACGGCCTGCGCGACCGCCGCGTCCTGATCAGCGCGACCGGCCCGGACGGCAGCTCCCTCAAGATCCGCCCCCCGCTGCCCTTCGCCCGCCCCCACGTCGACCGCCTAGCCGAAGCCCTCACCGACACCCTCCGCACCCTCTGACGACGCCCGCCTGTCCCGGCCCAGTATCCCGCCCCAGCTCTCAGCGTGGCGGATCCTTGGATGTCACAGCCGTCACGGTAAGTCGCTAGCGTTACACAAGACGGAGGGTTTCTCCGGTTAGCGTGGTGGATCCGGGTTATGCGGTTGATTGGGGGTACTCCCGTCCACCGGATCAACCGCATAACCCTTATCAACCACGTCATTTCCGCGTCCCCATCGCACCATAGGACGCTCCTGCATCGTGGCGCACACAGGCATCGCAACTTTGGCCCTCGTCGCCGATGGCGAGGCCGCCGAGCCGGAGCCCGGCGGCCTCGCGAACCTACAGCTACGCCGCCCAGGCGGGGGAGCGGCCGAGGTAGCCGAGAAGCGCGGCCGCGTCGTCGGCGCCGTCCGGGGGCGTAACCGCCGCGGCATACACACCGTACTGGCGCAGCGGCTCGACGATGCTCTTCGCCACCGGGGTCAGCGCCCGGGCCAGATCCGGGGTGAGCAGTGAACCCTGCCCGGTCGCCACCGCGATGTCCCAGGCGTGGATGGCCGCGTCCAGCGCCGCCGCGCCGGCCGCGTCCGCGGGCGGCATGGGCCCCGACGGCAGCGGGGTCGGCACCGGGCCGCCGTCCGCGCCGACCGCGGTCCAGGCCGGGGCGGACGCGGCCAGCGCAGCCTCGGCGTAGGCCAGCGGCTCGGTCCCGAACTCACCGGTCGGCGCGAACGGGTTCTCCCCGGACGGCTGCGTCCCGGAGATGACCGCCGCCCACGCCCCCTGGTCCAGCGCGGCGTGCTGCAGCACCTGGGCGGCATTCCACTCAGTGCACGGCGTCGGCTGCTGCCAGCCGTCCGCGGGCACTCCGGCCACCGCCGCCCGCAGCAGGGCCCGCGCCTCGTCCAGCACGTCCCAGCCGGTCCTGGTGATCTCGTTCATGGCAGCTCCTCCCGTTGCTTCTTGCCTCGCAGCCGCGTGCCCGCTCAGGACCGGGCCCGCCGCGGCAGCCAGAACCCGATCACGAACGAGCCTGCCAGCAGGACTACCGTGGCGAGCGCGGTCCACTCGGCGGCGTGCAGGTACATCGGTACGTGCTGGCCGTGCCCGCCCGCCAGGGCGAAGAAGATCGCGCCGATCCCGGCGATGCCGAGCGACATGCCCAGGGAGTTGACCGTCTGCAGCACCCCGGAGGCCGAACCCATCTCCTGCGGCCGCACGCCCGCCATCACGATGTCGAACAGCGGCACGAACACCATGCCCATCCCGATCCCGCCGATCACCATCGGCGCCAGCAGGTCGACCGTTGACACGCCGCCGCCGGCCATGCGCAGCACCGCGTAGAGCCCGGCCAGCCCGGCCGCCTCGACGACCAGCCCGGCGAGCAGCACCCGCCGGCCCAGCTTGGCCATTGCGATGCCGCCGACCGCGGAGCCGATGAACGCGCCCGCGGCCCACGGCGCGGTGGTGACGGCCGAGTGCCACGGGGTGAAGCCCAGCCCGTTCTGCAGGAACACGTTGAAGATCATCACGATGCCGCCGAGTGAGCCGGTGAACACGATGGAGAACACGATGCCCGCGCTGTACGAGCGGTGCCGGAACACGGACGGCTCGACCAGCGGGTCGCGGCCCGCGCGCTGACGGCGCACCTGGTACCAGCCGAACCCGGCGAGCATCAGCACCGACGCGGCCAGCATCCCGAACAGCCAGGCCGGCCAGCCCAGCGCGTGACCCTGCGCGAGCGGGAAGACGAGCAGGAACATGGCCGCCGCGGCCAGCAGCGCGCCCGGCAGGTCCAGCCGGCGCGCGGCGGAACTCACGCCCGCGGGCAGGGTCCGCGCGCCCAGTGCCAGCGCGGCCAGCCCGACGGGCACGTTCACCAGGAAGATCATCCGCCAGCCGGTACCGAGTACGTTGGCGCTGATCAGCCCGCCAGCCGCGATCGGCCCGAGCATCGCGGACAGGCCCATCACCGGCCCGTAGACGCCGAACGCCTTGCCCATCTCGTGCGCCTCGAACATGTCCCTGATCAGGCCGAACACCTGCGGCAGCATGATCGCGCCGAGCAGCCCCTGGGCGGCCCGGGCGGCGATCAGCTCACCCGCGCTCTGCGCTGCGGCGCACGCCACCGACGCGAGCACGAACCCGGCGATCCCGGTCAGCAGCACGCGCCGCCGCCCGAAGATGTCACCCAGCCGACCGCCGGTCAGCAGCCCGACCGCCATGGCCAGGGCGTACGCCGCGGTGACCCACTCGATGACGGCGTAGGAGCCGCCCAGCTCCCCCCGGATCGTCGGCGCCGCGACCTGCGCGATCGTCGCGTCGAGCAGATCCATCACCGCCGCCGTGATCACCGCCCCAAACGCCACCCAGCGCAACCTGCTGCTCTTGGCCCCCGCCCTCCCCGCGTGTCCCGCGCCCGCGCCAGGCTCGGAACCACCGCGATGTGACATCGCCGTGGTCCTGACCACGTCAATGTCACATCGCTGTGGTTGGGCCTGAGCCATGGCAGTCGCTTCCGTGGCGGTTGTGGCGCCTGCGACCTCGCGGTTCGCGCTCCTGGTCTCGGATGCTGATGACATCTGATTCTCCCGTGGTCTCGCCGGCTTCGCTCTACCCTGCTCTACCGGAACGAAATCTTCTGTTCCAAGACTATCAGAACGGAATGCTTTGTTCCAGTCTTTGCTACACTCAATGTCATGACCGAGACGAACGGCCCGGGCAGGCCGGGACGGCGTGGGCCGATGAGCGGCCGCCAGGCCGAAGCAGCCCGCAACGACCAGCGCATCCTCGAATCGGCCCGGGCGGTGTTCGTCGCGGACCCCGGCGCGCCGATCACCGCGGTGGCCAAGCACGCCGGCGTCGGCATCAGCGCGCTGTACACGCGTTACGGCAGCAAGGAGGAGCTCCTTCGCACGCTGTGCACCGACGGCCTGCAGGTCTTCGTGCAGGAAACCGAGGCCGCCATCGACCGCGTCAAGCAAGGCCACGACCACTGGCAGGTCTTCGCCGCCTTTATGCAGAACCTGACCGACGCCGACACCAGCTCGCTGACCCGCGCCTTCGCCGGCAAGTTCGCCCCCACGCCGGAGATGTTCGCCCTGGCCAACCGGTCAGCCGAGCTGTCGGAGGAGTTCTTCGGGCTGATCCGCGACGTGCTGCGGCCCGACCTGGTGCTGCACGACGTCTCGCTGTCGTTCGAGCTGGTGGCGGCGATCAAGTTCGCCGACCCCGCGCGCACCACCGAACTGCGGCACCGGTACCTGGCCCTGATCCTGGACGGCATGCGGGCGGCCGGCCGCGACGCGCTGCCCGGCCCGCCGCCGGCCTGGCCGGAGATCACCGAACGCTGGAACGCCAGCTAGCCAGCTAACTGGCCAGGCAGCCAGGCAGCCAGCCGGCTAACTGAGCCTCCCGGGCCCGCTTGCGCCGCTTGCCCTCATGCATGGCCTGCACCCGGGCGACGGGAATCGATCGCCCTTCCTCTACCAGCTCCGGCGACAGCACCTGCGGTGCGGGCAGCTCGCCGGCCCACGCCACATGGCGGTCAAGCAACGAAGGCACGCTGTGCACGGTGAAGTCACCCGGCACGACGGAGTCCAGGTCACCCCAGCG